>MPLX02154156.1_pt1 | contig 17146 bp, 13 predicted proteins | sample 1617341 | NCBI WGS metagenome assembly MPLX02 (sample SAMN05944804, study PRJNA350692) | marine metagenome | biome: marine; feature: ODZ; material: water; isolation source: 120 m water sample filtered on 0.2 um supor filter | place: Pacific Ocean | collected 2012-04-08 | depth 120m m | reverse complement strand
ATTACAATAATGCACCCGCTTCCAAGACTTGAAGAAATTTCAGCCGAAGTGGATTCCCTTCCAAATGCCGCGTACTTTCGACAAAGCTTTTACGGCGTCCCTATCAGGATGGCGCTCCTGGCGCTTGTGCTGGGAAAAGAATAAATAAAAGATTCTCAGGCAAAAATAATCATGGCGTATAAAAAAGCAGCGACAAAAAAGAGGGGGAATAGTTATCCCTTGTTTAAATATATGAATAGCTTTTTGTTTGCATTCATTCTCTCTTTTTACTTTTTGAATCTTTCACCCGTGTTGGCCGACACTATTATTATGAAAAATGGCAGAGTATTAAAAGGCGGAATTATTGAGGAGACGGATGATAAAATTGTCCTTAGTTTTGACTTCGGTAATATGACTTTAAACAAAAGCTCAATTAAAAAAATTATAAGAGATAACGAAAAGATGCTTTCCGGTTCTCCAGAAAAAAGTTCAAAATCCTCTAGATCCTCTCGCACAAAATCTTCAAGCAGGAAAAAAAGAAAAAAAATGAAAAAGATGAATGTAAGTGAACTTGCTGAAGAGCTTGGAAAAATAAATTTGGGTGAATGGGAACATGAAAGTCACAAAGTCACTGAAAAGGAAAAAGCGAACTATAAGGTTCTACAAACCGACGGAACGGTTGAATTGACAAAAGGCAAACCCGGCTCGCCCAATGGCGTTGACAAGCTTTGGATGAAGCGCAGCCTTGGCAGAGTTGATGCAGGGAGTCTCATCCTTTTTACTGGTGTAACCGGGGCAGTATGGCGGAGGCTATACTGGTCTGAAGAAGGAAAAAGTTGGACAGATGATCATCCAAACCTCAGGGCATATAAAAGGGTGAGAAAACTCAACAGAGAATTGCTAAAAAGGATAATTAAGGCTGGAGGGGGAAAGTCCAGCGATTATAGGAAGATTCTAAGCGCGGTGGAGGTTTTACGTAGTTCTCACGTAATGAAAGCGGATGCACTTGAAAAAGCTAAAAAAAATATTGAATCAATTACCGGAAGGGTTGGCAAGTCCTGGGGAGGAACTCGGATGCTTCGAGAAATTGTCTCTCTTGACTATTCTGAAGAAAAACCAAGCCAGGAATCCAAGATTCAAATCGCTAAAGACCAGCGTACCATGCTGATAAATGCGGCCAACAGGTTTTAAACTGTGAGACCTGAAGTTGAGTAACAATAACGTCTGGCTAAACAAATCCCAATAACCTAAGATAAATGTGGAAACAATATGCGTCTCGTTCAACCTTCCATGAAGTGTGGTGAATTAAAAAGCATCATCAAAGGACAGTGTTTATTATGCTGGGCTGAAATTGTTTAGCGAACGCTGTCGTAGCTCTGCTGCGGGGTGCTTCAATATGGGTATGTTTTATTGCCGATTTCTTGAATTTTAGAAACGTACAAACGCAATGTTGATAGATAAACATAAACTAATTAAGGCAAATCTTAAAACCGCGTGTATATGTAAAGGCATCAAGCTTGGCAAAATAATGGAAGCAATTAATAATGGAGCAAGAAGTTTCCAAAAAATATCTGAAATGACGGGAATAGGAAATGGTTCCTGCAAATCAAAAAGATGCGGAGAAAAAGTCAGGGAATTACTTGGAAAGTAATTTTGTATTGATAAGGTTTTGTGGGAGGGTAGGGTTCAAACGACCTCAATATTGAGGTTTAGAGAGGCTAATGGTTTTAAAACCTTTAAATATATATGCCGAGGGCCGGAATCGAACCGGCACAGTGCTAAGCACCGAGGGATTTTAAGTCCCTTGCGTCTACCAATTCCGCCACCCCGGCAGTGCTTAAAGTGTCGAAAAAAATATAAGTAAAAATCATATTGAGATTCATCCTTGAAATCAAGGACAAAATAGTTGCCTCCCCACAATGTTTATGATAAAAAACTTCATCACATTCTAAAAAAAAGATAACGTAATGGCTAAAATTACCCCGTTCAAAGGAATATTATACTCGCAGGAAAAAATCGAAAACTTCGAATCAGTAGTAGCTCCCCCTTATGACGTCATTTCTCAAAGCTGTCAGGAAGAACTTTACCAGAAAAGCGATTACAACATTGTTCGATTAATTTTAGGCAAAACCCTTGAATCTGACAATAATGAGAATAACCGGTATACCCGCGCTAACAAAGATTTAAACGACTGGTTGGAAAAAGGAATTCTTCATCAGAATGGATGCGAATGTGTATATTATTACTCCCAGGAGTACCATTTTAACGGAGAAAGGAAAAAACGTATTGGTATAGTGGCCAGGGTCAAATTAGAAGAATATAGTAAAGGTATCATTTTCCCCCATGAATATACTCTCTCTAAGCCAAAAGAAGATCGCTTGAAGTTAACGATGGCCTGCCGTGCTAATTTCAGCCAGATCTTTGGCCTTTTTTCTGACCCGCAAAACATAATAAACAGTTTAATTGAAAATGAAGTTGAAAAGGAAAGCTTAACTGAGGTAAAGGATTCTGAAGGTGTTGTTCATACCTTTGGAAACATTTTGAACAAAGATGCCATTAAAAAAATAGCTTATTGCATGAAGGATAAAAAGGTATATATTGCGGACGGACATCATCGTTACGAAACTGCACTGGCATACCGGGATGAAATGCGGAAACAATGCGGTAATTCTTCGGAGGATAAACCTTATGACTATGTCATGATGTATTTGACCGATATGGATTCGGAGGGAACGTCGATATTTCCCATCCACAGGCTGTTATTTAATTTAGATAATTTTCATTCAGAACAATTGTTGAAGTCGTTAGAAGCTTATTTTAATATCCAGAGTTTCCCTTTCAAAAACTCAGAAGAGAAAAACAAAATGCGTGACCTTGTGTTCCAACAGATGAAATTGAAGGAAAAGGACCAGTTCTCTTATTGTCTTTATTTTGGAACAGGGTCTTTTTATCTGCTGAAGTTAAAAGCTAATCCCTTTGCAGGTGATACCACTACTCCAAAAGAATTTTCTGAGCTGGAAGCATTTGTTCTCCATTCACTGATCTTTGAGAAGATTTTAGGTATAAAAAAGGAATCGATAAAAAATCAGGAATGTATAAGTTACAAAAAAAGTGAGAATGAAGCAATTGAGATGGTAGATTCAGGGAAATATCAAATAGCTTTTTTTCTTAACCCGACTCGAATGGAGCAAATAAAAAGTGTCGCCGGCGCCGGGCTGCGCATGCCGCAAAAATCTACATTTTTTTATCCAAAACTTCTTTCCGGCCTGGTTATTAATCCTCTTACCTGAACCGGCCAGTCTCCGGAGCCACAATTGAAGCTCCCCTAGCAGTGCTACGAGGAATCTTCAGTATAGGGCTTCCGCCCTCTATACCGTTTAGATATTTTCTGCCAAAGCTTTGCATAAGGCGTTGTAAAAGGAAAAAACTAAACAACGCCTAAAAAAAACAAGAAATTTATTACTCAGGTACTGATAATATGAAAATCATTTCTGCAGAATTTATTAAAAGTGCAGTTGATCCAGCGCACTTCCCAAAAGAGGAAGTCCCTGAAGTTGCTTTTGCAGGACGTTCAAATGTCGGGAAATCTTCTCTAATGAATTCTCTTCTTAATAGAAAAAATCTGGTTAAGGTCAGCTCCACCCCTGGCAAAACTCAATTGATTAATTTCTTTAAAATTAACAATCAGTTTTTCTTCGTTGATCTTCCGGGTTATGGTTTTGCCAGAGTACCAGATGCCATAAAAAAAAAGTGGGGAAGAATGATAGAGACCTATTTAAAAAAAAGAAAGAATTTATGCTTGGTAGTCTTGATTCTTGATATAAGACATAAGCCGACGGAGGATGACCGGTTAATGGCTGAGTGGCTTGATTTTTACCAAATACGCACGGTCTTTGTAGCTAACAAATCGGATAAAGTAAAAAAAAGCGAGAAAAATAAGAAGATTCGGTCGATTTTGGAATCTTTAGAAAAACAGGAAAAAGAGGTTATTATTTTTTCTTCCAAAAAAGGAGAAGGGAAAAATGATTTATGGAAGGCTATTAAAAATTCTATATAAAGTCAGGGTATTATTGGTCTGTTATAAGTTGAATCCGTATTTTTTTTTGGCATAAAATTTAATCTGGTTTACAGGGTGGCAACCCTTTTTGGTTCCGGTTTTACAGCTTTAGGGAAAGCATTATATCTTCTTATATGATCTCTTGATGATATGGTAGCCAATTAGAAAAATGAGAAGAAGAATTCCTGAAACAAGAGAAATTATAGCGCCTTTTTTATAGGATTTGGGATTGAACTTAAAAGTTAAATCATGATTGCCGGTTTCCAAAAAGGCCCCTCTAAAAGCATAATTTGTTCTATATATGTCTACCATCTTTCCATTGTCCCATAGCTCCCAGCCAGGATAATAAGTATCGCTTAAAACCATAAATCCCATTTTATTTAATGACACTTTAAGTTCTATCTCATCATGCTCATAGGATGTTATCTTCACTTCTTTTACGAAGACTTTTTTTTTGTTTTGAAGCGAGATATTATTTGAAACAGCTAATTCTCTATATTGAGAAGGGACCTTTTTTTCAATAACGGCTGTTGTATAAAAATTCTGCTTCGCCAGAGCTTTTTTTATATTTTCAGAAGAACCTTTTGCTGTTTCGACTTTATTGACTATATAAACTCTTGGAAGGAAGTTAGTGTTTTCGTAAAGGTATAAGGGCACCTTTTTAATTCCTTCATAGAAATGAAAAATATTCACGTCTTCTTTAAAAATGAGCTTGAGTTGAGGGGAATTCTCTATTGGTTTGTTGGTTACAATATACTTAACATTTAGGAAATCCAGCAGCGCCATCTTTTGAACACCATTAAAGTCTAACCACTTTGTGGGTAACACGTCTGTTTTTCCAGCAGCCATATTCGCAAATTCAACATAGCGGGAAATATTTAACGGATTGTAGCCGTTAACGATCTGAATTTTATAATATCCTGCCTGACCGTAAGGAATGGTTGTCCTTCCTGCCAACAACACTCTAAAAGTTGACGAGTCTTGTTTAAGATACTCCGTTACTCCCATGAGAGGGAATGCTTCTTCAGTTTTGCGCGTGTCTATATATTTCATTCCATAGAAAAACAATTCCGAAATGACAATTATGAATGTAGAAGTTTTAAGAAGAGTAGGCTGGATCCTTTTTTTAAAATTTATGAAACAAACCGTATTATAAAGAATAAATAAAAAAGCTGTAGGAAGAAAATTAGTTGCAAAAACGTTTTTGGAAAAAAATATGTTAAAAGGGGGAATACTAAAACAGATCAATAAAGCTGAAAATAAATAAATTGAAATAATGTAATTCTTGATTTTGTTCTTTTTTTCTTTATCAAAAAATAACTCCAGTCCAATCCCGGCCATAGAAATTGCAAAAAAAACAAACAGGGGGATAATACGTTCAGGCTGCATAAAATACTTAAAAAAAGGAAAGAAATGAAAAAAGAATTTTTGAACAGATTGGCTCATAGCATAAAAAAATACCAGTAAAGTTAAGGTTAGAAATAAATAAATCTCTCCTTTTCTTTTATAACAAAAACCAATCCCAATAAAATAAATGCCTGCTATGCCAACAAAAAAACAATTTTCCCAAAGTTCATTGCCTGAATTGATATTATTCTTTAAAGAACCAAATATCTCAGGAGAGAGTATTGTAAAGAAAGAGTCCCACTTTAGTGTGCTTAAACTGTAATATTCAGAAGATACAAAATCTCGTGTTGAAAGTCCGCTCAGCTCATGCACAGGAAACATTTGGTATGAAGCTAACATGATCCCGACGAATATAGACCCCAAGAATTTAATGTTTAGAATAAGGAATCTTTTTATCCTTTTATAGGGCTCCTGACGATTGTTGTTTTCATAAATGCTATCAAAATATAAATTGGTGAAAAAACAAACTCTAAGAAGAAGGTATAAAAATAAAAAGCATATTGTATAGAGCAAGAGTTGATAATTTGCAGTATAGAAAGTCAGCCCAAACGCTAATCCCATATAGATCACGTCAACAAACCGCTTTTTGCGTATTATTTTTTCCAAAAGATTGAAAAAGAGCGGGATCATCATTATTACGGGATACATGGATATCCAGCCCGCATGTATTTTTAGAATAAAGGTCGTATTTAGCATGTAGATAGAAGAAGTAATTAAAGCAGTCTCTCTGGACAATTTTAAACATCTCACCCAAAAAAACATAAACAGTCCTGAGAGAAAAACATGGAGAAGGAATGTGTAGCCAAAAGCTTGTTCAATAGGAAGCTGATAAAATAAAAAATTGAGAGGATAAACAAACATTGATTGGGGGTTGGCAAAAGCAGGGCTGCCGGAAAAGGTATAGGGATCCCAAAGACTGAACTGGCCATTACTATTTATCAAGCTTTTCCATGAAATGTGCTGGGCTATTACATCTGAATAGTCGGAATAAATAATATGATCTGGTTTGAAAAATATTGAATGGAAAAAGAGTAGCGACAAAAGGAAAAGTATTATTACATTGCTGGAATCTGCATTTCTAAACTCATTAAATGACGAGAATAAAAGTTTTTTGAAAAGACGCTCTTTTATGATCATCTTGATAATTTTAATACTTGAGAGTGATTCTAAGAATAGCATAAAAAAAATAAATTTTTAAAATGATTCTTTTAACTTGCAATAAAGCCAATTATGCATTTCGAGCTATCATTATTCCTCCGGATGAGCATAGTATTAAATTCATTTTTGCTCGGAACCTTTTACTAAAGGAAAATTTATCAGCGGAACATGTTTGGAATTGTGCTTGGTATAAGGCATCACTTCATACATTTCCTCAAAACAACTTAAATTTTCATAAAAAAAGCTTTTTTTAAAAGAGTTTCATTAGTCCAATGGAAATATTTTTTGTCAAAATAAGTTCAATTATGTATAATGCAGGCCATTAAATTTATCATTATGGTATAAATAAGAAATGGTGCGCGTTGATTAAAAAAATACGAACCAAGTTGCAAAATCTATTCATAGCGGGTCTCCTTGTTCTCCTTCCTATTTCCATTACTGTTTTTATTCTGACATTTATTTTTCAAAAGCTGGATAATCTTCTTTCACCTGCATTTGTCAAGTTATTGATTTTATTGGGGCTTCCGTTAGTTAAGGGTCAATCTATCCCCGGGTTAGGTTTTGTAGCGACCATTGTCATTATTATTTTTACCGGCCTTATTACTAAAAACATTCTTGGTAGAAAGCTTTTTAGTCTTGGTGAAATTATTGTCGAAAGAATACCTGTGGCTCGAAGCATTTATTCGGGAGCTAAACAAATTATAGATGCTGTTTCAAAATCACAGCTCGATGCATTCAATAAAGTCGTGATGGTTGAATATCCGAGAAAAGGACTTTTTTCTCTCGGGTTTGTTACCTGTGAAGCCAGAGGAGAAATACAGGAAAATACGAATAAAAGTGTCGTCAATGTTTTTATCCCCACTACACCAAACCCAACCTCAGGACTACTAATTTTTGTTCCGAAAGATGACATTATGCCTCTTTCCATGTCAGTAGAAGAAGGCATTAAATTGGTGGTTTCCGGCGGCATTGTCACTCCAACTAAAGTGAGTGGTAATCTCCAGCATAAAAAAGAGCTGAAGTCCTGACAACAAAACCGGGGTCGTGCCTTTGATATTAGATTTTCATAGATATATTTCCGCATTTTCAGAGTTTATCATTGTTAAATATCTAAGATGTAATCCCAAGTTTCTTTTGAGAATATTTTTATGTTTTTTGTTATCTGCCGCTTTTTTTATTCATCCTGGCTGCTCAAAGAGCGAACTGAAAAATAAAAATTTTTTAGTGATTGGGATGGAAAATAGTCCTACTAATCTGGATCCGCGTTTTGCTTTAGACCTTGCCTCAACTCAAGTTATCCAGTTAATTTTCAATTCGCTTTTAACATTCGATATTAATGGTAATTTGATAGCTGATTTGGCTGAGAAATGGGAAATTTTTAATAATACTGAATATATATTTTATTTAAAAAAAGGGGTCCGGTTTCATGATGGACTGGAAATGACCTCTAATGATGTAAAATTTACTTATGACTTTGTTCTAAATCCAAAAAACCAATCTCCCAAAATTGGCGGTCTTGAAAAACTCAAAAGAATAGAAATAGTAGATAAATATACGATCAAATTTGTTCTATCAGAAGTTTTTGGCCCGTTTTTACCAAATCTTACTTTACCTATTGTCCCTGGACATATCGTAGAAAAGGTGGGAGATAGTTTTACAAAACACCCTATTGGAACCGGTCCATTTAAATTCAACTTATTTGATATTAATGATCAAATTGTACTTAAAGCTAATAAAGATTACTTTAATGACCCTCCAAGATTGAATGGAATAATTTTCAAGATTTTACCTGACGAAACTGTCAGACTCCTTGAATTGGAAAAAGGGAATGTACACCTTTTACAAAACGCTATTTCACCCGATATTCTTCCCAGACTAAAAAATAATGACAGGTTAAAAATCATAAAACGACCAGGGACAAACTATTCTTACATAGGGTTTAACTTTAAAGACCCTGTTTTAAAAAATCAAATGGTTCGGGAAGCTATTGCCAAGGGGATAGATAGAGACAGCATAATACAGCATATGCTAAAGAATCTGGCAACCGAGGCTTCTTTTATGCTATCACCATTTAATTGGGCTTATGAGGCAATGGTTAAAACATATCAATATGATCCCCAAAAAGCCAAAAAACTGCTTGATAAAGCGGGCTATCTTGATCCCGATGGAGATGGACCAGAACCACGCTTCATTCTTTCTTACAAAACTTCTCAAAATGAGTTGAGAAAGCTGATTGCTGAGGTTTTTCAAGAACAATTGCGGGAGATAGGCATTAAGATTAATATTAAAAGTTATGAGTGGGGAACTTTTTTTTCTGATATTAAGTCGGGAAATTTTCAAATATATTCTTTAACCTGGGTAGGTATAAACGATCCGGATATTTTTCACTATACTTTTCATTCCGAAAGCTATCCCCCAAAAGGGGCTAACCGCGGAAAATATTCTAATAAAGATATTGATGAATTAATTGATAAAGGGAGAAAAGAAATTAATATCGAGGACCGAAAAAAGACATACAGTCTAATTCAGAAAAAATTGGCAAAGGAAATTCCCTATGTCAGCCTCTGGTTCGCAACAAATATAGCAGTGATGCTAAAAGAAGTTGAAGGGTTCCAGCTTTATCCGGATGAATCTCTATATTCAATTAAAAATGTTTATTTTAAATTAAGATAATTTATGTTAAAATTATTGACTTATCAGGAAGCATTAAAATAATTATCGTGTTTAATGCTAAAAGCTTTGAACATATAATGATGGTCTTTTTAATCGGGAGAAAATTTTATGGGAAATAACACCTTGGTTTTTACCGACAGTAATTTTAACGAAGAAGTGGTCTCATCTGAATTACCTTCATTGGTAGACTTTTGGGCCGAATGGTGTGCTCCATGTAAATCGATCGCCCCAGTTGTTGAAGAATTAGCTAAAGAGTATCAAAGTAAAGCGAAAATTGGGAAACTAAATGTTGATGAAAATCCTAAAACTGCAACCCAGTACGGAATTCGTGGTATTCCGACTTTGTTGTTGTTTAAAGAGGGAAAAGTAGTTCAGCAGATGGTAGGCGTCAAATCAAAAACTGAAATACAAAAAGTTCTGGACAGCGTTATTTAAATTGTGGTTCTGTAATTAATCCCCGGTGTTATGTACTAAATGGAAGTTGCAATGTTATTGAAAAGCCTTCGGATTCCTTTGATTGTACTTTAATAAGCCCCTTATGATTTTCTATGATCCTGTAAACAGATGCCAGACCTAATCCCGTTCCATTTTTTTTAGTGGTATAAAACGGATCAAAGATACTATTTTTATTTTCTTTTTTGATCCCACACCCCGTATCAGATATCTGAATCATAGCGTACCCATTTTTTTTATTAGGAATTGATTTTGTGGATATTGTAAGTTCTCCTCCGTTTGGCATAGCTTGTATGGAATTCAGACAAAGGTTCCATAAAACTTGTTGAATCTGTTGAGAATCTATTTTTATTATTAAAGGAATTTTTTTTAATTGCGTGGAAACCAGAATTTTTGGATTATATTCAGGGCTGTTTTTTAACATTGAAAGAGTATCCTGTATTAAGGTATTAATATCATACTCTGCCAACTTAAGAGGGTGCGGACGGGCATAATCTAAGAATCGGGTTATTATGTTGTTCAGTCTGTCCGTTTCTCTGACAACAATATCCATCAGATCCCTGCTTTCTTTTTCCAGCCGTGGTTTTTTCTTCAAAACTTGAATGGAACCACTCATCGATGCCAATGGATTTCTGATTTCATGGGCGATACCCGCAGCAACTTTACCGATCGCTGCAAGCCGTTCCGCTTGAACCACTTTTTCTTCCATCTCTTTAAATTCTGTCTTATCCTGAAAAACACCAATATATCCTTTTAAGTTTCCCTCATCATCCTTCAGTGCCGACATATCCATTTCCAAGAAAATCTTCTTATTATCTTTCCTGGTAAAAATCCCTTCAAAGTGGTTTGGAAATTCGCTATCTATTATTTCATGAATTTCCTGTAACTCAGGGAATTGAAAAATTTCAGAAAGGTTCTTTCCTTTTACTTCAAAAAACATAAATCCGGTAATTTTTGTAGCGGCAGTATTGAAAGAAGTAATATTTTGATCCATGCCGATAGTTAATAAACCATTGCCCATGGACTCAACTACATTTTCGTGAAAAGCGCGGAGTTCCTGGAGATAACCGTCCTTTTCGGTTAGTTCCTTTCTCGTTAACCGTAGTTTTTCTACTAAAAAACCGGTTAGAAGAGCCACTAAAAAAAAGGTACAGATAGTGACAAATGTTATGTAAAAGACATAACTTCCTTCATTAGCAATGTCTGACTTGGGATAAATGTAGATGGGATGAATCAGATTATAATATTCCAGATCAATAAAAGTTCCATAACAAATGCTGGCTATAGATGCGATAAAATAGATACCGGGTCGATGATGAATTATCCCAGCGCTGATAATTGAAAGGGTGTATAAAAATGATAAAGGACTTTCTATTCCTCCGGTAATATGGATTACACCTGTTTCTACAAAAATATCGGCAGCTATCTGCAGATAACAAAAATTGCGTAGGTTTTTAATACGGGGAAGAATAATTGCGTAGAATAAAGTGAGGAGGTACGTAATTACTGTTAAAATACTGATGGAACCCAGGTGCAATGTCCCTTCGATTTTACGGTGGAAAATGATAACCGCTCCGAGAAAAAGGGTTATCACTACAACTCTTAGGAACATTAATACTTTGACACGAAAAAGGAGGTCTTTATCAAATGAAGGGGGAGAGAAAAGGGCATTCATTTGGTTAGCGCCTATACGGCATTAAAAAGTTCACAATTCTTTTTCAAACATTCGTCTTTTATAATCTTGGGTTTTGAAGCTGCAAGTCGTTAACCTATCGCATCGGCCATCTTGAAAATAGGCAAGTACATGGCTATAACTATAAAACCAATAACCACTCCTAAGAAGACCATAAGCATTGGTTCAAGCAATGCGGTAAGAGCCTCGACAGCTGCATCAACTTCATCATCATAAAAGTCAGCTATTTTTTCCAGCATTGTATCCAGTGCACCTGTTTCCTCGCCAACATCAATCATCTGGACAACCATTGGTGGAAATACCTTTGACCGGCTTAACGGAGCAGCAAGAGTTTGTCCTTCTTTGATACTGTCTATTGTTCCCAAGATAGCATTTTCTACTACTTTTTGGCCCGCAGTTCTCGCAACAATATCCAATGCCTGGATAATGGGCACACCGCTGGATGTTAAAGTTCCAAATGTCCTGGTGAATTTTGCCACAGCTACTTTTCTGATTAAAGGTCCAAAAACCGGTGCTTTTAAAGCATAAGTATCAACCATTAACATCCCTTTTTCAGTTTGATAAAACCGCTTAAAAACGAAAATAAAAACGACGAGAGCTAAGATCATTTTCCACCAATGATTTACAAATAAGTCACTAATATGCATAACTAACGCCGTAGGACCGGGAAGGGAACCTCCCATTTCAGCAAACATTGACACAAAAGTGGGAATTACAAAAATCATTAAAAAAGCTACAACAACAACCGCAATAACAACAATAGCAAGCGGATATACCAGGGCTGACTTGACCTTGGCCTTGAGTTTCATTGCTTTTTCCATATAGTCGGCCAATCTGACCAAAATAGTGTCTAAAATACCTCCAACTTCTCCTGCTTCAATCATATTGCCGTAAAGAGTATCGAAGACTTTTGGGTGCTTTCTCAGGGCATCTGAAAAGGTGTCTCCTGTCTCAACACTTTGCCTAATCTCACCGATCGTTTTCGCAAAAGTTTTGTTCTCTGATTGAGAAGAAAGGAGGCTAAGGCACTGGACAAGAGGGAGACCGGCGCTAATCATAACGGAGAACTGGCGGGTAAAAACAACAATATCTTTTTCAGTAACTTTTTCCGCAAAAAGAGCGATTTCTTTCGGTTTCTTTTTGACTTTTAGATCTGAGAAACCCTGCTTGGACAAAAGGGCTTCAACGCTTTGTAAATCTTCTCCCTCTATCTCCCCATCAACCGCTTTACCAGCTTTGCTAAGGGCAGTGTACTTAAACTCAGGCATCGGAATTATCCTCCGTATTAATTGAAAAAGAAGTGATAGCTTTTTTGGCGTTTTCCAATTGTAAACCGATTTTGGCTAATTTCTCGGTGGTTATTTTAAGCCGTTCAACTAATGAGTCAACAATAGGACGCAAATCTTCCGGGAGTTGATTAAGCATTTTCACAAAAGATTCTTTATCAATAATGCCTATATTGGTATCTCCAATTGCAGAAACAGTTGCTGTCCTCGTTGAGGCTCCAATTAAGCCCATTTCTCCAAATACAGACCCTTTGCCAAGGGTACCGACAACAACCTGTTTATTCTCAGTTTTTTTAATTACTTTCACTTTTCCCGAAAGAACTACATAGGCATTATTACTTGCTACTCCTTCAGTAACTATAACTTCGCCATCCTGAAATCTTCCAACTACAGGAATATTTTTCATGATTAAGCCTTTCCAAGGGCTACTAATGTTTCTTTATATACCTTATAGAAGGCATCACTTTCAGAAATAGTTTTTTTAAGTATAGCAGCAAGGTTATCCATATCTTTAAAGTTAATAACGACGTTTACACTTAATGTAAAAGCCTGCATATTGTCCATAGTGCGGAAATCTTTTCCCAGTAAGACAACGAACATCTTTCTTCTCGTAGTCATTTGCATCGGTTGAATATATTTTAAAACATTATTTTTTTTTAGAGAGGAGCCGGCAAAATCTTCTGCCAGGATAACAAGGTCATATTGAGTAAATTTCATCCTGCCAATAGCTTCACTATCTGATGAAACTGTTTTTGGTTGATAATCCATTTCTTTTAATAGAGGCATAATTTCATTTTGGTGTGCCGCATCACAAATCAGCACCCTTTTTGTTCCTTCCTCCAGAATCTCCAGTTCTTCATCCGCAAATTCACTGGGACCCATCACCTCTACCTTTTCTTCATGCTCCTCCATTGCTGTTTCTTTTTCGGTTATTTCCGCGGGTGGTTCCTCAGTTTTTTTACTTGCAGCCGGCTTTTCTACAGTTATTTTGTTTTGACATGACGGACAGGAAACATGGACTTTTTTATTTGGAGGGATTTTTTCGTCAGGTATGTTTAATATTTTTCCGCATTTATTACAATCTACTTTCATATCTCTTACCCCGTGATTTGTTACTATCTCTTTTTCTTTACCTTTGTATATTCAGCATCCATATCCAGGCCCTCAATGTCAGTTGTTTTCTCTCCTTTTTCGCTCTTTATTGTATCGATACCACGCCCTACAATAGCCTTTTTGGATGCATAGGCCATAGCGGTTTCTTCCTTAATAAGACCATTTTTATATAGATTAACAATGTCTTTGTCAAAAGTAGTCATCCCAAAGGCTTCTCCCGCGGTAATAATATCGTAAAAGGTTTTCCCTTCCGATTCCCCATTTAATATTGTATCTTTTACTCGAAGATTTGAGCCCATAATTTCCAATGTCGCTACTCTGCCTCCAGAAATTTTGGGCAGCAAACGCTGACAAATTATCCATCGAACCGTGTCCGCAAGACGGATTCGAATTTGATTTTCTTCTTCCTTATCGAACATACCGATAATTCTGTTTATGGTTTGCCCGGCATCGACCGTGTGAAGAGTGCTCATTACCAGATGTCCTGTTTCTGCCGCACTTAGTCCTATTTCCACAGTTTCCCGGTCTCTCATTTCTCCTACCAGAATGACTTTAGGGGCCTGGCGCAAGGCCGCTCTCAAACCAGTCGCAAAAGCGTCAAAATCAGTGCCAAGTTCTCTTTGATTAAAAGTTGCCTTTCTTTGGGGATGAACAAATTCCACAGGATCTTCTAATGTAACAATGTGAATTGATTTTGTACTATTAATTTCATTTAAAAAAGCGGCAAGTGTAGTAGATTTACCGCTGCCTGTTGCCCCCGTGACAAAGATTATGCCGTTTTTTTCCTGTGCTGCTTTCAAAAATACTTCAGGGAGATCAAGATCTCTTATTGTCGGAATCCTGGTCTCCAGTTTCCTCATGACGGTTGAGTAAAACCCACGTTGGGAAAATATATTTACCCTGAAACGGGCCTTTCCTGTTAAATAATACGAACTGTCACAAGAACCTTCCTTTAGTAAAATTTCTGTTAAACGTCGATCACCATCGATCAAATTCAACGCAAAAATTTCTGTTTGAAAAGGGGTCAATTTTTCAATAGGGGGGGTCATAGGAACTGCTGTTAATTGTCCTGAGGATTCAACCTGGAGAGGTTTGTCTGTAGTAATGTTTAGATCAGAAACACCACCAAAGGTCTCCAGCATGGTGGTCAGCATGTAATCTATTTCTGATTTTCTCATGGCTTTAGGAACGTAAGTTACATTTTTTCACTATTAAATGTCAACCACAAAACAAGTATTTACGCATATCTTGTATGAAGTGACTCAACAAGGTTTAATCAAAAATATCCGGCGGCCTTTTTAAAAATTGTACAAATTTTGTTTTATCAATAGCTTTTCCGTAGGCCTCTTCAGGATCGATCCAACCTTTTTTCAGTAAATCCATAATCGCGTCATCCAGAGACACCATTCCGAACTTTTTGCCTGTTTGTATGACGGAAGGAAGCTGGAATGTTTTACTTTCCCTGATCAGGTTGGCAGTTGCCGCGTTAACCACAAGTATTTCCAGAGCGCAGCAGCGCCCCTTCTTATCAATCCTTTTAAAAAGGTTTTGAGCGATTACTCCTTTCAAAGCCTCTGAAAGGGTTGTGCGTATTTGTGCCTGCTGGTTTGCCGGGAAAACATCGACAACCCTATCTACTGTTTTAGCAGCGCTTGGCGTATGAAGTGTTCCAAAAACCAGGTGTCCTGTGGACGCTGCTTCCAGCGCTAAAGCAATAGTCTCGAGGTCCCGCATTTCCCCGATCAGTATAATGTCAGGGTCTTCACGCAGGGCTCCCCTCAATGCTGATGAAAAGGACTTCGTGTGAATTCCTATCTCTCTGTGATTGACGATGCAGCTCTGGCTTTTATGCACGAACTCAATGGGGTCTTCCACTGTTAAAATATGTTCTTTTCTGTTTTTATTAGCGTAATCCATCATAGCAGCCAAAGTTGTCGATTTTCCGCTTCCGGTAGGGCCGGTCACCAGCACCAACCCCTTTCCGAGCATGGCCAGTTTCTTAGTGATTGGCGGGAGACCCAACTGCTCTGCGGTTAAAATTTCGCTGGGGATTTCCCTGAAAACCGCCCCGACTCCCCACTTTTGCTGAAAGAAATTGCAACGATATCTGGCAAGTCCCGGTATTTCATAAGCAAAATCAATATCTCCGGTTTCTTCAAACACTTTAATCTTATCCTCCGGGGCTATTTCATAAAGCATTGCCTTAAGCTCATCATTATCCAGTTCCTTAAACTTAACCCTCTCCATGTCTCCCCTGATTCTTAAAATTGGTTGTGAGCCTGAAATCAAGTGCAGATCAGAAGCTCCCTGCTCGTTCATCAGCTTAAAAAATGCATCAATTTTTGCCATGTTTTAATTCTCCGGTATTTCCTTGGGCCAAAAATAAATGGCAGACACGCAATAATAACCGATCGATTTTTAAATGTCAAAGACTTCACTATACAATTTTTTTTTATTCATTAATAAAAGTTCTTTTAATTTCAGTTAGTTTGCCCTTATATTAAATGAAATATGTTTTTAAGACATTTTACATTTAATGATCTAAAAAGAAACGGTTTACTGAAAATAGGGCTAATATCTTTTTTGCTCTATTCCTGGATATCTTATTTAAGTAAATACTTCATTTATGGTGTTGGCTATGCTGACCGGCCCATTATTTTATTTCTCTTTCTATACCTGATACTGTTTCTTTTTTATTTTTTAGCAATCTATTTGGTTTTAAGGTTAAAAGAGCAGAATAAAAATTTAAAAATTGTTTTGTTCTTTGCTGTTTTATTCCGTCTTGCTTTACTTCCGTCGAACCCTATTCAGGAAGATGATCACTATCGTTATCTCTGGGATGGTAAAGTCACGCGAAATGGAATTAATCCGTATAAATACTCACCGGATGAAATTAGGGAGTTCGCGGAGAACCGGGAAAATATTGAATATACTTTTAAAAAAATCAAAGAACTGGAATCATTGAATCTTATCCGTTTTGAGAATCATCAGTCGGAAATTTTGTTTGATCGAATTAACCATCCGGAAGTACCGACAATTTACCCTCCATTTTCCCAGATAGTTTTTTCGTTTGCGGATGTTTTTTTGGGTGGCGGAACAACAGGCCTGAGAATGATTTTGTTTATATTTGACTTAGCTGTTCTTTGGATGGTTTTATTGCTTCTGAAATCTCAAAAAATTAACCCACTTTATTCTATTATATATGCCTGGTCACCTCTGGTAATTAAAGAGATTGTCAACAGCCTTCATATGGACTCTATCCCGCTCTTATTTCTTACCTTGTCAACATATCTTTTGGTAAAATCCAGCCCTCGCATGTCAATATTT
>MPLX02165129.1_pt1 | contig 17158 bp, 15 predicted proteins | sample 1617341 | NCBI WGS metagenome assembly MPLX02 (sample SAMN05944804, study PRJNA350692) | marine metagenome | biome: marine; feature: ODZ; material: water; isolation source: 120 m water sample filtered on 0.2 um supor filter | place: Pacific Ocean | collected 2012-04-08 | depth 120m m | reverse complement strand
CTATCTATATGTAAACACTCTCAATTTTTTTCGATAATATTAATTATTTTATTCATCAATTAGGGGTTGGTGATCTTTCATCAATTAAATTAAATTTTTTTAATTTATCGCAAAATTCTTTTTGAATTTTAAAGTTTAAAAAGTTTAAATTTTGAATAACTTGAGTTGATCTATCCATTCCAAGAATCATAGTAGAAATTAAGTCATTAGCATTACAAAATTGTAATGCCGCTGCTGCTATAGGAACATTAAATTCTTTACATATTTTATCTATTTCAAAATATTTTGATTTAATTTTATCTGGAATTTTACCATAATCGTAGGTAGAATTTTCATTAACACCTTTTACTAAAATACCAGAATTAAATACGCCAGCTAATATTACTCCTATATGTTTTTTCTCAACTATTGGAAAAAAAGAATCTAATGCACCTTGTTCAAGCAATGTATATCTTCCAGCTAGAACCATACAATCAAATTCGCCTTCTTCTGCAAATTTAGCACACATCTCAGCTTCATTTACTCCGACTCCTATAGCTTTTATAACTTTTTGCTCTTTTAGTTCATTAAGAGCCTTATAAGCGCCTTCCATTGCTAGTTTAAAATAATGTTCTACCTGGTCTCCGTGGTTAAACCTATCTACATCATGGATTAAACAAATATCAATTTGCGATAAACCTAGTCGTAATAATGATTGTTCAAAAGACTTCAGCACACCATCATAACTATAATCAAGTGTGGGCTTAAATGTTAAACCGCCTTTAAATATACCTCGGTCAATATTTTCCTCTTTTTCAGGAGATAAATATCTCCCAACCTTAGTGCTTATATAAAAATCTTTTCTATTTATAGATTTTAAAAAATTACCCAATCTATGTTCACTTAAGCCATATCCATATAAAGGAGAAGTATCAAAAATATTTATTCCACATTCATAAGAAATTTTTAGAGTATTAAAGCAATCCTCTTCTTTTAATTTTTCAAATAAGTCTCCCATTGGTGCACCGCCAAAACCTAGTGATGTTGTATGAATATTTGTTTTGCCTAATTTTTTCTTAATCATGAATATATTCCATAATTGAGGAACTAATGGATTGATAATTATGATCATTATATATTTCACCCTTGATTATGAAATTTTTCATTACAATTATTCTGTCGGCCAAATTTATCATTTCAGGCATATCACTTGATATTAGTACTATTGTTGTTCCGCTTTTTGATAAATCAATTATCAACTCATGAAGATATCCTTTTGTTTTTACATCAATTCCAACTGTGGGTTCATCAATAAACAAAATATCAGTTCCTGCTGCCAACCATTTTGCAACACTAATTTTTTGTTGATTACCTCCTGATAAATTTGATGTTAACTGATAATTTGAAGGAGTTTTTACTTCCAATTTATCAATGTAGGGAACTACTTTTTTTGCTATAGTAATGTCATCTAAAAAATTAAAATATTTCTTCAATTGTGACCAAACTGTAATTCCAGTATTATCCAACACATTGTGCATTAATATGAGGCCCTCTTTTTTTCTGTCTTCACTGATATATCCAATTCTATATTTTTCTAGAGCTTCTTTTGCAGAAGATATTTGAATTGGTTTAGAATTTAATTTTATATTCCCAGATAATATTTTTTCAATGCCAACAATAGATTTTGCTAATTCAGTTCTTCCAGCCCCAACTAGCCCATATAAACCCAAAATTTCACCTTTTTTTAAATACATATTTATTTTTTTATGCCCAAGATATGTATTAACATTTTCAAGTTCTAATACTTTATTACTATTATCATCAATTTTTTTATTTGATTCTACTATCTGCTCTTCTCTGCCAATCATTAATTTAACCAATTGCTTTCTATCTAAGTTTTCTATTTTTTCTGATTTACAAGCATTTTTTCCATCTCTTAATACAGTAACATAATTACAAATTTGAAAAACTTCTTCTAATTTATGACTTACAAAAACTATACTAACCCTTTCTTCATTCACAATTTTTTTTAATAATTTAAACAAATTTTCAACATCTTGAGGTGAAAGTGATGAAGTTGGTTCATCTAACAAAAGAATTTTTGATTGCATTGATAAAGCTTTAGCAATTTCACATAATTGCATTTTAGCAACTGTTAAATCTGATACTATTGTTTCTGGATCTATGTCTAAATCTAAAATATTTAACCATTTTTTTGATTGTTTAGAAACTTCATTATAATCAATTAAGTTAAATAAATTTTTTGGTAAATTATTTAACATTAAGTTCTCTCCAACGGAAAATCGTCTAATTAAATTTCTTTCCTGATGAACAACAGATACTCCTTTTAAGATAGCGTCATTAGGCGAATTTAAATTTGTTTTTTCGTTATTAATTAAAATTTCCCCACTATCAGGCTTATAAACTCCTGTAATAAGTTTAATCAATGTTGATTTTCCAGCTCCATTTTCGCCAACTAAAGCGTGAATCGAACCTTTTTTTAATTTAAAATTTGCATTATCTAAAGCTTTAACCCCTGGAAAAGTTTTATTTGTCTCTTTAATTTCTAAACAATATTCACTATTCATGACTAAATAATTTCTTTTTATTTTCTTCCTGATATTCACGATATCTATTAACTAAGACTGCAAATAAAATCATAAAACCTAAAAAAATTTGAACAAAAAATGGATCTACCTTGAATATAACTAGCGCTTGTGAAATAATAGCAACTATTACAACTCCTAAAGCAGTTGCTAAAACATCAACTTTTCCACCAGCTAACAATGCACCGCCTATCACAGGTGCTGCAAAAGAAGGTAGCAGCCAAGAATCACCTATATTTGGAGTACCAAGAGACAATCTACATACTACAAGCATTCCTCCTATAGCGGCTAACAAGCCCGAAATAACATGTGCTGTAATAACTATTTTTGTAGAAGAAATTCCCATTAATTCAGAAGATTGAATACTATTACCATATGCCAACATGTATCTACCAATTTTAGTCCTAGTCATCAGTAACCACATCATAAATACTATAATTAATGGAATTATAATTAAATAAGGAATTGGGCTTATAATTTTTTCATTTCCAAAAAACCTAATTGCTTCTGGAATTTTATAAAAAGGCTGCGCTTCAGTTATTCCTAAGTTAATACCTTTAAAAATATATAATGTTGCTAAAGTTATTATAAAGGCAGATATCCCAGTTTTTGCAGTTATATAACCGTTAAAAAAACCAGCAGCTACTCCAATTATAATTCCTAAACATGCTGAAATAGATATAGGCATATGATAAACTTCCATCAATCCTGCAAAGGATATAGCAGCGAGACCTCCAATCGCCCCAACAGAAAGATTCATTTGTCCAATAGCAATTATAATCATCTGAGACATTGCTACAAGCAGCATTAAACTGATACTTGACATTAAAACATATATGTTAAATGGAGAAATAAAAGCTGGTTTTAATAAAGAAATAATTATCGCTCCAAAAAAAACAACTATAAGAAGTCCAAACCAATCTTTTTTAAATAAATTTGAATATAATTTATTCATGAAATAATCATATTTTTTTCAGTAAAATATGCTCTTGCCTTGTCTATTAAAACAGTCCCTAGTAATATTACTCCTAAAAAAAATCTTACCCAGAATATTCCAACATCAAGTAATAATAACCCATTTGTAATCAAGCTAACTAATATTGCTCCTAATATTGTTCCAAAAACTGTTATCTTACCTCCTGATAGAAGTGTGCCTCCTAAAACAGGAGCTAAAAATGCTGGTAATAACCAATCAAAACCTAAGTGACCTGCGATGGATGGTATGGCGGCTCCTATTCTCATAGTGACCATTATTCCTGCAACAGCTGCAAGAAAACCTGATAACATATGACAATAGACAAACATTCTATTGACTGAAATACCTGATAACTCTGCAGCACTGGGATTTGCTCCTGCTGCTATTAATTTTCTTCCAATATCAGTAAAATTAAACAAATAAAATAATATACAGCCAGTAAAAAGACTGAATAATAATAATGGTGAAACATATTTATAAAAAAGTTTCATACTTCCAATATCTGTAAAAGCATCTGGTAGATATTTAAAAGATTGTGCCTCCGTAAGCACTGTCATAAACCCAAAATAAATACTCATAGTCGCCAGTGTAACAATAAAACTATGAACACCAGTTTTGACTGTGACATAACCATTTATCCATCCTAAAAAAGTTCCAAATAATAAAATCAGAAGTACAGAAGGAATAATAGGTATTCCTAAAGATTGCATGCACCAGCCTCCAAACATCGCGGCTGATACTCCTAGCGCTCCAAGAGATAAATTTAATCCTCCTGTTAAAATTACAACCATCATTGCTAATCCAACCATAATATCAATAGAAGCTACTCTTGTTAGAGCATAAAGATTAAATCTAGAAGAAAAACCATCTGTTACTAAAGAAAAAAAAATAGAAAAAATTATTACTAAACATAATAAACCAAATTGATTGGTATATATAAATTTAGGTAATTTATTCATAGAAAAAAAACTTTAATGTAGAAAAAAGGGGGTAAGCTTTACCCCCTTAAAAAAATTAGTTTGAACAGTTTAAATAAGTATCATCGAATGTACTTAGAATTTCAATAGAAATTCCCCTCATTGCCATCACGTATGTATCAACTGTTGTGATATCTACAAAAACGGTTCCGGAATCTATAAACTGATCAGTTTGGGCTGTTGATTTCCAAGGTGCATCAGATTTAAAACTACAACCAGTTCTGATTTTGTCCATAACATAAGAACCTATGTATCCTTGTCCGTAAGGATTTTGTAACATTGTTCCGTGAACAAAACCGTCCTTGATAGCTTTTAAAACTACTTCATCGTGGTCGATACCAACCATTTTAATTCTTTTATCACCCAAGTTAGTTAAGGCTTGAGCTGACACAACTGCAGGAACCCAGGCTGTAGTAACAATTCCATCAACCTCAGAACCTTGTGCAGCCATAAAAGCATTAATTTTTTCATCAGCTGGTTCATAAGCATCAATATCTGCTATAACTTGGATAATTTCTACACCACCACCAGTTTCAGCAACTGCTTGCTCAACTGCTTTAATTCTCAAAGTTGTATTTGGATCTACTAAAAAACCAGTAAAGTGTGCAATCTTACCTTTACCTCCAAGAGCTTTGATAAGTTCTTTTGTTCCTAGATAAGCAGAGTGGCCTGTATCAGTTCCAAAACAAAATCTAGTTTTAGTTGGTTGTTCAACACAGCCTGCCAACGCTCCTGTTGGAATACCTGTGTCTTCAAGTTCGCCAAGTATTTTATTGGTGCCAACTGAATCGCCTGGAAAAACTAAAACCGCGTTATAACCTTTACCTACTAAACTTTCGATAAGTTCATTTTGTTGACTTAAGTCCCACTCTGCTGGAACTCTGTAATCAGCTTTTCCAAGGCCAAAATCTTTTACGGCATCAAGACCAGCTTGTTCCCAAGCGGCAAAATATGGATGAGGTCCTCCAGGTACTAAAGCAACTTTAGTATCACTACTTCCTGCGTATAAATTTGAAGAAAGTAATAATATAGTTGAAATAAAATAAATTAATATACCTGTAATAAGTGATAAATTATTTTTATTCATATTACCTTTTTTGATAAATTAAGGATTGAAAATATGCTCACCATTAAGCATGTTGCAGATGCTAACAAAGATTATTTACCTTGTCGAGATGGTATGATCGCTCACTGTCAACCTATGCCGCGCATGATGATTGCTGTAATGAATCCCTCGTCCTAGGGTGGGGAATGGCCTCGTATCAGATCATGACCAAGCATGGGTTGTGCAGCAAACAAACCTCCATCCACAGGAAGGACTACCCCGGATATCCAGCGTGATTCCTCACTTGCCAGAAACACTGCAGCCATAGCCACATCCCAAGGCGTGCCTTCTATGCCAAGAGGAACGACCTTTTTCCGTCGTTCACGATGTTCCTGAATATAATGGTCCGTGTATGAGGAATGTAGGTGCCCTGGAGCGATGCAATTGGCACGGATTCCTTCACGCCCATGCCAGGCAGCAGTTCCACGAGTGAGCATGTGGAGCGCACCCTTGGAAACTGAGTAAGGAGCTCCATAATGATCTGCTGATGCAATTGCATCACAAGAAGAAATATTAATAATTGATCCTCCTCCGGTTTTAGACATTTCTGGGATAGCTGCCCGGCTGGCCAGCATCGCACTTTTAAGATTCATATCCAAAGCATCATCCCACTCTCTATCATCGATTTCTGTAATTCCCACACTCCTTGATGTATTGCTTCTGCTACTGCTCAAACCAAAGCCAACGTTATTCACTAAAACATTCAGACAGCCAAAGAAATTCAGTGCTGTTTCAATCATAGCTTTGCAGTCTTCAGGGCATACAGCATCCCCCGTAAAAACCTCTGCATCTCCCAGGTTTTCAGACCTAATCTGTTGAACTGTCTTCTTGGCATTTTCTTCACTCACATCTGCAACGATAACTTTAGCCCCTTCCCGTGCGAGACAAATTGCGGTGGCCATACCAGTACCAACCTTTCCCTGATGACTTCCTGCACCTGTCACAATACAGGCCTTATTCTCTAATCTTTTTTTGGGGGTCATATTCATCATCTCAATTGTTCTGCTTATTAAGATTTCTAATTAAGAATATCTCTATTTTTCCTCCATTACCTGCTATTTTCCACATACTTTTCAGTTTTTTCACAAGATTAGGTTTTTTCAAGCTCCGGATGTGCAAACAAAATTGGCCTCCAAGGATAAGTACGGACAATCCACCCCTCTACTCGGAAGATGATTTAGGTTTTTTTAAAACTTAACGAATAGCAAATGTTAGCTATGAACAGAATGGATCATAAATATGAATCACTCATTCATTAAATGCCGTGTATTCATTATTAATTGATGAGACTAAAATTGGAATTCCTTCTTCTGCCGATTTAATTACTGCTAAAGTACATCTTACGGCTTGTAAAGCATCTTCACTTGAGTATTTAAGTTGATCTCCATAGACAATACTATTGATGAAATGATGAATTTGATTTTTATGTCCCTGACAATAATAGGAAATATCTGATTCCCATATATCATCACCACCCTCTTCAAAGCGAAAACATAAAGGATCTTTATCTTCACGGTGAAGAATAAGATGTTGTTGTTCTCCGTTCCAAATAAGATTATTTCCACCTTCTCCAAGGACCTCAATCATTCCAAACTCACCTATCACAACCGTGCTAAAACCTTGCATAAAATCCCATTTTCCGTTTAAACGTTCTGCACGACACCATAATCCTTGACAAGCCTTATCTTCATAATTCCAAGTAATTATTGGTATGTCAGTTACAGGAGTTATGTAAGGATCATGTGCAGCTCCAGCTAAACTATGGTCATTTGTATTGTGGGCCTTTATTGCATGTACTTCATTAATTTTTTTGTTTTGCATAAAATATTCTGCAGTGGCAAAAAAATGGACAGCATGATCGAAAATCCAAGGATATTTTCCTCCACCTGAAAGATATGGATCCATTCTCCAATCGCGGTTTAGTGGTCCGGTATTAATTCTGGAAATTGGTTTTTCATTCCAAGCTCCATGTCGCATTCGTATCTGCAAAGGGGTTCCTATCATCCCATCATCAATTAATTTTTTTGCTTTAATATGTGAAGAAATGAAAAGATAAGTTTCACCTACAAATATTTTTAATTTTTGTTTATTAGCTTCCTTTATGGCTCGTTCTCCTTCTGAGAGGTACCTACAAAATGGTTTTTCGCAATGAACATGTTTTTCAGCATTTAAAGCCTGCATGGTCATTGGAGCATGTAGATGAGTAGGTGTTGCTATGTTAACAACATCAATATCAGAATTTAACATTTCTTCATAAGAAGAATAATAATTTGCTATGTCATGTTTTTTACTAAATTTCTTGGCTTCTGAAATATCAACATCACATACAGCCACAACTTCCGCATTAGGGTGACTTCTATACCCTTTAAGATTAGGTTCAGCCACTAAGCCTAAACCAACTATACCTATTTTTATATTATTGTAATTCGTATCAGGCATTCTATAAAATCAACTTATATTGATTATGTTTATAATAATTTTATACATCATTAAATTCTATTTATTTGGATGAAAAAGGATCAAGCCTGCTAAATGCTCAGTTTTCATCTGTGTCGTGGAAAACTAGGCTGAATCATTTAAGGATCTCTGAATATTCAGAATACCATCGGTTGTTAATGCCAAGAATATTATTGCCCCACCAACCATTGTTGCCAGACCAGGCACTTCTCCGACCCCCAGCCAAACCCATAAAGGTGCCAAAACCGGTTCAACCAACGCCAGCAAACCTACCTGTGCAGCAGGAACATATCTGGTACCAAGCACCATTAGTGCGAAACCCACACCAACTTGGAAGACACCAAGATAAAGAGAAATAACCAGATCCTTAGGTGTCAGAGCGAAATCCGTTACAAAAATAGCAGATAGGCTTCCAGCAACAAGGCCAGCAAGACACAGAGCGGCCAGCATATTCTCTCGTTTAGAACTTCTTACGGCGATTATCGATGCAGCATAGGAAATGGGGATCCACAAGGCAATCAAGGTAGCAAGGTAACGGCTGACAGCCAGTTCGCTACCAACCATAATGGTAAGACCAACCATAGCAGCACAAATGGCAAACCATGTCCGCGTCGGTACCCGTTCTCCCAATAGGATCCAACCTAGAAAACCAGCCACAAAAGGAGCACAACTAAAAATGAAAAGTGCATTGGCTACTGTGTTATAAAGCAACGCAAACACATAAGCGACGAATCCGGTTCCGAGAAATACTGCCAGTAAAAAATCATTCCACCCCAGTCCACGAAATTCATCAAAAACCCTTAAGCCTTTCTGGAAAAACAGGATGAGAAAAATCGTGAGACTCAAGGCAAAGGATCGGTAAAATAGAATTTGCCAGCCATCAGCTTGTTCGATTAACCGAAGTGCAATACCAGAGGTGCTCAGGAAAAAACCTGAAGCTACTAACAGCAAAATGCCGCGTCGGTAAAGTAAACGATGATTATTCATGGTTCTTATTTACAGGATGACACCAACACTTATGCATGTCTCATGTGAATACCCTCCATATAAAGCTGGTAGACTTTTTTGGTGCCCTAAGTCCTTTTCACCGGGCAGTTAGGATCCCTGCTCATAGGCACAAATCTCTATGAAAAAAGCATGGATTTGACATCAAGACCAACCTTCTCCCCCGGTTCAGTATTTATTTCAACTCTTTTGACCCCCTCATATCAGATTGGGGTTTTGTTTCTAGGGTGGGTGTAGAGGATGTTGAGAATCTGTTAGGTAATTTCAAGATCCAACAGGGGTTCCTAATGCATTTATGTCTATAACATTATCGGGGAAATGATGCACGGTAGAATTAAATCAGAATAACTATGGATACATGATTATCCGTATCATTCATGGAACTTTTTCAGAAAAGTTTCTCCATTTCACCATAAACCTCTGGGTAGTCCTTGTCGAAGCTGAAATCTAGGGTTTGAAAACGTTCACGGAAACGAGAAACCTCTTCTCCGACATTCTTTCCATGAACCGCCTCTGCAAATAGCGTTGCAAACTCAATGAAGTCCTTTTCTTTCATACCAAAACGAGTCATTTCAGCAACTCCCATACGTAAGCCTGAACTTGAAGTAAAGCTTTCATCAGAGGGAATTGCCTGGTAGTTGACAATGATGTTGCTTGCTTCCAGTTCCTCTGCACTAGCACAACCCTTTGCGTAACCAACCGCAACAACAACCTGGTGTGTTTGGGTGTATCCAAGCTCTGGGTCACCCTGCACCTCCAATCCTTCATCGGCAAGAGTTTTCGCGAAAGCTCTTGCATTAGCCAGCACCTGCGGTTGATACATCTCTTTGAATGCGTTGATTTCCAATGCTGCCATCAACATGCCTAACAGAGTCCCAAGGTGATGGTTGCTGACCGCCCCTGGGAACGTCCTCCGCTGGATTGCTTTCCAGAGTTCAAATTCCGTTGTTCCTTCTTCAAAGGCTACACCGATTATCCCACGTTGTGATCCAAACAAGGTCTTGTGAGTTGATCCGGTGATGATGTCGGCACCCTCTGCAAAGGGATCCTGGAAATGAGGACCGATGAGACCTATGACATGGGCCATATCATACATCAGAATGGGTCTCGACTGTTTCGAATGGAGGAGCTTACGGATCTCCGCGACCGGTTCGGGGTGAAGGATCATGCTTTTTCCGAGTATGATCAGCTCTGGGTCATAACGTTCGAGCAGACCTGCTGTTTCCTCCAAATCAATCCGATAGGGATTGTCCTGACACACCGGAAAATTAAGCACAGCATATTTTTCGGTAACGGGATCCTTTGCAATATAATCACGAAGAGCTCCCATAGGCTGGGAACTAAGGTGACCGCCCTTGCTAATATGATTATTCATCACCATCGACATGCGGGCCTGTTCTAAACGCCTATCGGTACGGTTTCGAAAATCCACTAGAGCACTGAAGACCGTCATGTTGGCCATCTGGCCGCTGATCACACGAGACTCAATGAGAGGATAGCCAAGGAAATCACGCATCTCCTCCACTAACCTTTTTTCAACCCATTCGATAAATTCTGTTCCCTGGTAGTAGAAGACCTCTTGCTCGAAGGCCGCGAGAAGTTCCTTGTGCTCTGCGTATCGTCCACAAGGATCCGTGATCTGAAGCAGCCGTACCAAAGAAGACTGGGTCATTTCCGAGGGGATGAGATTCACACAACGGCGCTGTCTCCATTGGTGATTTTCCAGGCTCTTTTTAATGAGTAGATCAACTTTTCCAGCTATTGATGACCGTGGAGATGGAGATGTATCAGGTTTCACCTCAACCGGAATCGCCCTGAAATACGGTGGTGCTTCCGAGCGTCCGTGCCAGCGTACCAGTTGCCCCTTCAACCTTCGGCCGCGGACTTCAACCTCCAGTTCCTGTTCTTGTTCCTGGGACACTGTGGCATCTAAATAAGCCAGAGCTAGAGCCCGTCGGTCCTGCTCGTCAGTGATCCTCATATTTGCGCCCTCTCCTTCAAACTTCCAGTAAGGCACCATGGTTCCGCTCGTAATGACCCCGATATTCTTACCATCATGAAAAACCGAATCCCCCTGCCTTACAACTCCCTTGTCTTTCAGGGCCAGTGGCAGGATACGCTTGTTAAGAATCTCATTAATTTTGTACTGATCCGTCCTCAACTTTCGCACCTCCTCAAACTGTGCTCGCAAGGCTTCACGACCAATGTAATCCCCCTTCCTCCTTGAAAAACTTGTGGCCATCGATGTTAGCGGGAAGGCATAGGCAGGAATCTCTCTGCCTTCCGGATCAAATCCGAACTCATGGCCATAGAGCGGCATGCCTGCTTCAAGACGCAAAGTGTCCCGTGCACCAAGTCCAACCGGAACCACCCCTTCCTCACGGCCTGCTTCGTATAAGCTGGTCCAAATTTCCTCGGTCTTTTCTGAAGGCAGAAATAATTCGAAACCAATTGGCTCACCCGTGTAGCCAGTGCGGGCAGCTATTACATTCGTACCCATTATTGTGAATTCAGAAAGACTATTGCGGAAGGGTTCTGGCATGGTCCCCTTTTCGATGAGGCCCTCAAGGATTCTTCCTGAAAGCGGCCCCTGAAAGGCAATCATCCCCACCAGCGAAGTTTCATCCTCCATAGAGACTTCGAACGATTTAGCTTTCTCTTGCAAATGTTCCCAGTCCTTTTCCCGATTGGAAGCGTTGACAACGAGGAAAAACTCTTCACCCGGATGGTAAAGGTAGGCATCATCGAAAAGCCCTCCATTATCATTGGGAATCAACGTGTATTGAGCCTGCCAGGGTTTCAGCGATTCAGCATTGTTGGTGAGTACATGCTGCAGGAAAGCGACTATGTCCCTGCCTTGGATTTTGATTCGACCCATGTGGCTGACGTCAAACAGACCACCATAGCGTCTTGTGGAGAGATGCTCCCTGAAGATTCCGGATTCATACTGTACTGGCATGTCCCAGTCACCAAAATCCATCATCTTACCCCCATTAGATTTGTGCCATCCATTCAGGGGTGTCTTTAGGAGGGGCACGGAGGAGACTTTTTTTGCTTCCATGGTCTTATCTTGGCATAAGGATGTTCAATAAATTCCAGTACAACAGTGGAATACGATCACTCTGAATTCTTGTGATTTAAAGCTTAATAGAAAATATATTAGAATTTTACATTGTTTATTTTACAAATATGAAATGCCGAAAACCTGACGCGAAAGTCGCATTGTTTAGAAACCAAGATTAGGAATTTGTGAAAATGCTACCAAATAACAAAGGAAGACCCGTCTTCGCACATTTCAATCCATTTATGGTGTCGAGTGGAATGAAGAGATCCGCTTCATCTCTGGATCGGAGGTTTCCTGGTTTTTGATACATTTTCAAATGCATGAGCACAGCACAACATGTTCATTTCGCAAAAGGCGCCAAAACTCATCCTACAAAAGAGTTGGCAAAACCCTCACAGACCAAGTGTCTACGTACCGACTCCGATCACAATCTGCAGGTCATTGTGGACCCACGTAAGCGCACAAACCCGGCGCAAGGGGATGTTGATAATCATCGAAAACAGCGCCATGGCCACGTTTCTTTCGGTGGTCTTGACATACACCCGGGCCCCGCAAGAAATCATAATCTTCTTTACTGATTTCGGTGTGATCCCCATGATGTTCTGGCTCATGCTAGCGGTCATCTGTCTTATTCTGGGAACCTTCATCGAAATCATCCCGTTGTTTTACCTGACGGTCCCGATCTTTGCAGCCATTGCTATTTCCGTTCATGTGGACCTACTGCATCTCTTTGTTGTTTTCACAGGCTTTGCAGGAATCGGCATGTTGACTCCTCCAGTGTGCGTGGGTGTATACACAACTGCTGGAGTTCTCAACCTGAGTCCTGACAAAGCGTTTCGGGGGATTCCACTCTTTGTGGTAGTCGGTATTATATACGGAGCTCTGATGGTCATGCTTCCCTCGCTTGCGACCTGGCTTCCCCAGCAATTGTTTTTTAGTGTACCATGAGTTTGGAAACAACAGGCGGGATTCTTCAAGAACCTCCCTTGTTGCGGCACATTGATTTTTTTAGGACTTAGCCCGCAAATCCAGGTCCTCTGACCAAACGGTTATGCTTCACTCAAAGTAGACCCTCATCGAAAAGCAAGGAAAGTTTGGACAGAAACTAAAGAAAATTCTGCTAAACCCGCATAGAGATTCCATGCCTGAAACGCCATCAAGAGTTTATTTTCGTCTTTTGCTGCTCACCACCTGCTTCGCCCTCACCGGTTCGGTCGCCAGCCTGACTGTTGCAGCGGGTTCTCTGGTAGGTCATGCGATTGCCGCAAACAAGGCACTCGCAACCCTTCCACTCGTCCTCAAGCTCTTTGGTACAATGTCCGCAGGCTTTCCAGCGTCACTGTTGATGAGAAGGGTGGGACGGCGCAACGGTTTTCTAATCGGAACCAGTCTTGGGTTCATCGGAGCATTGACTGGTGCTTATGCGATCCTCATCAGCAGCTTCTCGCTGTTTTGCACATCCACCTTCACCTTGGGCATGATGATGGGTTTCAATCAACTCTACCGCTTTGTAGCGGTTGAAATAGCGGGCCCTTCATTCAAAGCCAAGGCGGTTTCGCTCGTGATGGTGGGGGGCATTGTTTCTGGAACGCTCGGTCCGTTGCTGGCGGCACAGGGCAAGGACTGGGTGGACAACGCTCCTTTCGCAGGAGGCTACCTTGCAGTTGCAGGAGTGTATGTGCTGGTTATTGCGATCCTTGCATTCCTTGATCTCCCACATCCTACCGCGGAGGAGCAGCATGGCACACGTCGTCCTTTGGGAGAATTTGTGGCCCAGCCCAACCTGATCCTTGCCGTTGCCAGCGCTTCGCTGAGTTATGCGGTGATGGCCTTCATCATGACTGCTACCCCGCTGGCGATGAACCATCGGGACTATGCCTTTTCTGATACCGCTCTGGTTATTCAAGGGCATGTAATGGGAATGTTCCTACCCTCCTTCTTCACTGGTTCGCTCATCCAACGCTTCGGTTCACCCCGCATGATAGCCACAGGGGTGGTGTTGAACCTTGTCTGCATCGCACTCAACTTCCACGGTGAATCATGGTGGCATTTCTGGACCTCGCTGATGCTTCTTGGCGTCGGTTGGAACTTCATGTTCATCTCCGCAACTACACTGCTAACCGAAACCTATCGCCCCGCAGAAAAAGCACTGGTGCAAGGTGGCAACGACTTCCTCGTTTTTGCAATGGCGGCTTCCGGATCGTTGCTGGCAGGAGTGTTGCTCAGCGTAATGGACTGGTGGGAACTCAACCTGACCGCCCTTCCGTTGCTGGGTATCGTCGTAGTAACCCTCATCTGGCACCGATTGCGGCAGCACTTGGTTGCACCGGAAACAATTGCTCCAGCGGCCAATATCAAAGTAGGTTCTTAAACTCCCTCTATAACAAACAAAACACGGTCAACTCCTCCTTCAAATTTTTCCTTAGCTGCTTGGTATTCTTGACTCTGATAAGCCTTCTGAGCCGCCTCGACACTTTCGAATTCTAATATTACGGCCCTTTCAGGAGGAATCCCTTCAAGTCTTGAAATATTTGAGCCTCTTGCGAGTGGTTTAGCTCCGTTAGCATTCATAGCTGGACCAGCACCCTCTCCATAAATTTTCAATTTTGCTGTAAACACCAACAAGATATGCTTTTGCCATATTGTTTTTCCCTTCTTGGATGAAAAAAAACATTAGCCTTTGAAAGCAATCCTCCCAAGGCAATAAATCTTTGGCCCTTTGTCTTGAAGGGAACCATCGGAAGGCAACTTCATCTTAGCCTCGTTTCTCCACCACCACTCTGCCATCTTGGGTTGTCTGTCAAACTGAGTTTTATTGGCTGAAAGGCTGTTATTCACTTGGAATTTCCCTGATTTTCCTATATTGGATTTAGTTGAGTTTTTGAGAAACACTTCAAAGCGAGAAAACTTGAAATCTTTAACAAAACATGTGGGCTTGATGATTTCGATTATTTTCTTTTCACAGACCCTGCTTCAGGGCGGTGAAATGACGGTTATGGATTCTGAAGTAATTGAAACACAGCAAGTTTTTGAAGAAATTGTACTGAAAGCTGTAAGCAAGGGAAATCTGCAGGGCAACAAGGTAGTTGGAATCCTCAAACCGGAAATTCCTGACAACGTCCAAAATCCACGTTATTTACCAGTGATGGACAATGCATTGCAATTGATCCTGGCCGCCCACACCCGTTTGGCTGACCGTTCGATTCTTGTGGCCATGGATGAGGAACAGGCACTCATGCTTAAGAAGGGGGAGGCGAGCTTTGCCGGAGTCCGTACAGGGGTTTTGGCGGAAATTGATTACTTTGCGTGGGCTAGTTTCTCAACCATCGGCAGGCTCAAAACCATCGTCCGGGTGACTGTGGCTGATGCAAAAACTGGTGTGGTACGGAGTATGGCTTCTAAAACCCTGCAACTGCCGATGGAACTTCAGCTTTCTGAACAAACCAACCCCCAAGAGTTTCATGGTTGGAAAGAAGAATGGGAGGAGTCAAGTGAAGTGCTCGGATTCAGCCGGAACATTTTCTGGATAGGAGTGGGCCTACTCACTGCAGGTGTAATTGTTGCTCCATGTGAAGAGAAAAGCTACAAAGATGACCGAAAATACGACAATTTCATTGAATGCAACCGTCAGGAAGCTGGACGCATTTACAGTACCTCCATGTTCGTGGGCGGTATCTCTTTTGCTTTTGGAGGAATCACCATGCTCCTTGAGAAATCGAGCCTGGCCGGCTTGGAGCAGGAACGTAAGTCCAAAAATTATCCTGCACTCAGCTTCAGGCATCAACAGGGCCGATCTGATATTCAATGGATCTTCAGATTCTGAAAACATCCTTGATTGAGAGGTACCTTGGCTCGACCATACTTTCTAATCTTGTTACTTCCTCAGACTATGGCTTTCATCCCTCCACGCCGGAAATGCAAATTTCACTGAAAAAGATCCCCGAGTCCAGTTTTTGAATTGGCCACTGTAATACAATGGTTTAGAGGAGTAATAGAGTAAACTGGTAGATCCCAAAGCCAATGATCATGATACCAGCTGTGATACGGACCCATTGTTTCTGGAGATGGCTGATAAAGTTTGTTGAGAAATAACCAATTCCTAGAAGAACTGGAAGCGTTCCGATTCCAAAACAATACATGATGATTGCACCCTGAAGAATGCTATCTGCTGACATTGCTAAAAAAAGTGCCGAGTAGACTAGTCCACATGGGAGCCATCCCCATAAGAATCCAGCAATCAGGGCATGACTGATCGAACGGATGGGGATGAATTTTTTTGCTGCAGGTTCCATTCTTTTCCACAGGATCGTTCCAAAACTTTCAATCATTAATGTTCCCTTTTTCCACCAACCTGTGAGATATAAACCTAGGAAAATCAATACTGCAGAAGCAGCCAGGGTTAAAATTTTTCTCGTCAGGATCCCTGCACCATAATGTTCTGAAACCGCACCAATACTAGCTGCCATTCCTCCTGCAACAGTATAAGAAAGAATCCGTCCTAAATTGTATGAAAACTGGTAAGTGAAGAACCTACTGCCGTCTTCACGTTGTTCATGGGACAAGCCCATGGTCAAAGCCGTCACAATTCCACCACACATTCCTATACAGTGAGTCCCACCAAGCAGCCCGACAAAAAAAGCCGAAATAAAAATCGGTTCTAAACTCACCATTTATGTGTCAATCACGAACTATAAGGTTTTTGAAGATCCAAAGAATCAGGCAACGAGTTATTTGTGAAAGGGCTAAAACCTTCTGATTTATTTGAACCCAATAAGTATAAAATTCCAATTGGTGGATGGTTTAATGATTTAAATATAAAAAACTTTTGTTTTTTTGCATTTGCATATATATACCATGCGAAGTATACGGAGAATTTGGTTATCATGATGCATTGATGTCAAATTACTGAGTATCTAAAAGCAAATAAATATCAGCTATATAGATGTTAGGAGGATTTATGAAAGATTTTTTGTACACGGATGGGTGGGG
>MPLX02034810.1_pt1 | contig 17278 bp, 14 predicted proteins | sample 1617341 | NCBI WGS metagenome assembly MPLX02 (sample SAMN05944804, study PRJNA350692) | marine metagenome | biome: marine; feature: ODZ; material: water; isolation source: 120 m water sample filtered on 0.2 um supor filter | place: Pacific Ocean | collected 2012-04-08 | depth 120m m | reverse complement strand
GGGAAACCGGTGTCCCAGTCGGCGCAGTTTGCGGAGTCGGTCATGCCGGGGAACTCCGGCATCAGCGTCCGGTCGGCGCGCGGATCGTCCATTGCGATGATGCCTCCGACCTTGAATTTGCCAGAGCGCTCCTCCAGTTGGCGCATGGTGCCGACAGTATAGTACGACAGCTCGACCTCGTCGCCGACCTTTGCCTGAAGATCGTCGGCGCTCCATTGGTTCAGCCAGACGCTGTCCGGTTCAAAATCAGCTAGAGCAGTCGCCATCGAGTACGGCGTTGATTTGTCGCCGAGTTGGATTTTGTTCACGAAGTAGGTGAGCACCTCGGTGGCATTTGTGGAGAGTCCGATGGCTGCCTTTGCCAAGGGCGGATCAAGAAAGACGCGCGGTGATCGGAGTTCGATGCCTTTGCCATCGGGGAGTTGGAGTAACTGCGCCTGGGCGTCGGCGAGCTGCCAATGTTTGGCGAGGGCGGCTTGCGCTTGGCCAAGCGTCGGGCTTTTGGCCGGGGCCTGTGCTTGGCCGACGAGCATGAGATTGGCCATGGCCGGTTTCTCGATGGCTTCCTGCAATTGGTCAAGCGAGACAAACGCGTTGTAAGGCGGCACTTGCGAGGCCTGCAGGCTGAATCGGCCGAACTCCGCATCGCTGATAATCGCCAGCACTTCAAGTTGGGCAAGCGAGGCGGTTGAATCTTCGATCGGTGCCATCGGTGCGTCGCGCGAAAGTTGCGAGGGATTGTGAACCCGCAGGTTGACCATGTTACCTTCCCTGACATCGAGTTGCTTGGCCAAGCGCTCGTTGAGGACAATCGAGTCTTGGGGGATTCCGACAAACTCGGGCTGCTCCAGAGCTAGTTTCCAAAACGCTTCGTTGACACCCATGACGACGACGTTGTTGGCTCGGTTTTCGCCTGATGGGCGCTTGGCCGTGCCGGGGAGTTGGAGCAGGGCTGCGGTGCTGGTGCCGAGATTGGTCCGGAGCTGATCGGCCAGTTCGGCGCGGAAAAGCCGGTCATTGGAAGGGAGGGCGAGTTCGACCCTGCCCAGGCGGGTGTCGGCCATGTCGTGCAAACTGCCGCGGACCGATTCGCCGACCAGAAGTGCCCCCACCAAAACCATTGCCCCGACGGCGACGCCCAGCAGAGTGCCGACATGACTCCGCACGTAAAACCGGAATGACTTTAGAACCAGTGACCAGGTCGACATGGGCTTAATTAGCGCTGGCAGCGAACTGGCCGTTCTGCAGTTGATGTGTTGTGCCCATTTTGGCGGCGAGCTCTGCGGAGTGTGTAACGACGATCAGTGTCACTTGATCGTCGCGGTTCAATTCCACCAACAAGTCGCCCAACGACTTGGCGGTGGAGTGATCTAGTGCACCGGTCGGCTCATCGGCGAGAATGAGGCTGGGCTGATTAATCAACGCGCGCACGACGGCGACGCGCTGGCATTCCCCGCCGGAAAGTTGGGCCGGTCGGTGGTCGAGACGGTGCCCAAGTTCGACACGCTCGAGAAGTTGCTTGGCGCGTTCGACGGCACTGGCCGGGGTGCGGCCGGTGGCGGCCAACGCAGGCACGAGGACATTTTCCAGGACGGAACATTGCGGCAACAGATGGTGGGATTGAAAAATGAAGCCGATCTTTTGGTTGCGGATAGCAGCAAGTTTCGGCTCGGGGAGGTGCGCGAGCTCCTCGCCATCCAACTGGATGCTGCCGCGGGTGGGGGAGTCGAGTGAGCCGAGAATGTTGAGCAGCGTGCTTTTGCCGGAGCCCGAGGGACCGACAATTGCGAGGGAGTCGCCGCGCCGGACCATGAGCGAGATGCCGCGTAGCACCGGCACGGGATCGCAGCCCGCACTTTCGTACTGTTTGTGAACGTCCTCCAGGTTGAGAACGATCGAGTCATCTGCCGCCATGCCCCGAACGCTACGTTACCGGCCAAGGGCCGCAAATAAAAATAGTTCCAACATAAAAAAACCACCCAGGCGTCTGTCTGGGTGGTTTGGGAATTGTCGGCTTGGCCAAGCGGTTATTGGTCGCCTTCGGCCTTTTGTTTCTCGGTCTCCTTCTTGGCCTTTTCGATTTCGCCGGGGAGGTCTTCCTTCTTGATGACCTCGATCTTGGCACCTTTCTTCATCTCCTCGGCGGAAGGCACCTTGATGATGTCGCTTGTAACGATCTTCTTCGGGTCGGTCTTGGCCGGGTCGATGGTTGCGGGAGCCGGGGCTTTGGCAGCCTCTTTACCCTTGATAGAGAGCAGGTCGACATCGAAGATGAGAGTAGAGTTTGGGCCGATTTTTGAGCCGCTGCCGGTTGTGCCATAGGCCAAGCCGGACGGTATAAAGAAGCGAGTGGAGCCACCGGTTTTCATCAACTGCAACCCTTCGGTCCAGCCCTTGATGACGCCGTTGAGTGGGAAGCTGATACCTTTGCCGCTGTCGAATTCGGTGCCGTTGATCAGCGTGCCCTTGTAGTTCACTGTGACCGAGTCCGTTGCGCCGGGGGAGGGGCCGTCGCCCTCCTTGATGACCTTGTATTGCAAACCACTGTCCGTGCTCATTACCCCTTCCTTGTCCTTGTTGGCAGCAAGATAGGATTCACCGGCCTCCTTGTTCTTTTTTGCAATATCGTCTCCGCTAGGTGTCGCATCAGTTGAGGTGGTATCATCACTTTCCTCCTCCATCATCTCGGCGCGTGTCTTGTAGATGGCATCGAAGGTGTAGCTGGAAACCTTGAACGTCCAACCTTCTAGCTTGGCCAGCTTGGCCAAGTTGTCTGCAAACTCCTTATCTCGGTCGGTCTTGAGCTTGGATTGGTTGTCTTTGTGCGTCTTTTCACGATCGGCAATGAGCTTGGCCAAGCTGTCAGCGTGTTCCTTGTCTAGGCGTTCCTTGTCCTCAGGCTTTTCGTCCTTGCCTGGTTCACGTGGTTTGGTTTCGTCCACTTCGGGTTCGCGTACTTTTCTCTCGTCTTCCTGAGGGATGCGTGTGCCGCTTGCGGTGAAGCTTATATAATGATCCTCCTCCTTTTTGGCCAATTTAACGACATACTTGTAGCCCTCGAAGGTGTCGATTGTCGTAGTGACGGCCTTGTCCATTCCGATGTCCTCCGACTTGGCTGACTTGCTGGCAACGTCATCGAAGCTTGGATAGCCAAATACGCGCCCGGCGCTATTGCCCTTGGATGAGTCCAGTTTTTCGCCCTCCTTGCTGTCGACCAGCGACATATCTTCGCCTTCCTTATCGCGACTCAATGCCCACGAGTCCACGGTCTTGGACTGAGCAACAGCAATCGACTTAATCTTCTCGACTTTCAGGAAGTCTTCCTTGTTTAGCCAATCTGCAGGGTCTGTCTTTAGATCACTGCTTAATGTTTCGTTAATTTCGCCAACAGTATTCTCTCCAACCAGAACGTACCTGCCTGTTCCGGATGGTCCGAAAGGGGAACTTGGATCCGCTTGTCCTTGGCTTTCCTTTCCAAAGAGAATGCTCTGGAGTACTTTGCCATCGGCGTCCTTTAATTCCAGTTTGGTTCCGGCATCCTTGGCATCTTCGGAACCAGGATCATTCAATTCGAAACGGCCGAGTTGCGATTTTCCAACTTTCTGCTTTGCGAGGATTTTTAACTCAGTGACGGTGTTCACCAGGCTTTGAATATCACTGAAGTTGGCTGGAAATCCATCACGATCGGTAACGGTCCATACATCATCCGTTTGATTAACTGTAACAGAACCATCCGCATCGGTTAGCGAAATCGAAGCAAGTTTGGTCGCATCGAGAGTCTCGATTACTTGATTGCTTGACTTGGTTGATCCTGTGCTGGATGAAGATTTTCCTGAATCTTCCCTAGTGAAAAATACAGTTGCCCCAAGAACAACAAGGACGGCAATCGCTATTAAGAGTTGTTTGTTTTTCATGGTTATGCTGCTGCAGTTTTACGTCTTTTGATGAAAAAGAATGCGATACCTGTGATAATGATAAGTGCTGGTATGACGCCAATATTCGCCAATTTGAGTTTCAACTCAAGCTGGTCTATGTCTTTCCGCAAGTCTTTCCGGATTTGTCGGATTTGTCTTTGGGCATCTGCTTCCTGCTTGCGGATTTGCACCAAGTCTTCCTGATTGATCTTAATTGTGAGCACCTGATTTCCCTCCTGATTGTTATTTTGCTCCATCTTGGACTTTTCTGCCACGATACTTTGTAGTTTTTCCTGTGCTGACTTCAATTGGGCATCGAAGTTTTTTTGTGCTTCCTGCTGCATCTCATTGATTTTCTCAAACGGACGGTTTTGATCTTCACGACTGCGTATCGTAATCAAGTTCGAGTTGCCTCCCATTTTTTCGACAGCATTCCCGATGAAAGCTAGGTTTCCGTTAATCATTTGAGCCGTATTGCCAAATATAGTTCGTTGTACACGAACAGAATAATCGTTGACGAGTAAGTCAGTGTCGCCAACTAAGAGGACGGTGTTCACTTTCGAGGACTCAGACAGGTGTTCCCCATTTGAATCGTCTTTTGTTTTCTCTGCCTCGTCATCATTGTCTGCCGCTGCAGGTTTGCCGTCAGGGAAGGCGGTTTTAAATTTACCTTTGAGGTTCATGGCAATTATATGCTCGGTTCCGGAAGGCGAGCCAAACTTGTCGACTATGTCTTGCCCGTTGAACTGAGAAGACATGCCGTCAACCAGCTTTGATTTGTTTGAACTCCAGATGAGATTTTCAGCCTCTAATTCATCAGCACCACCAGTTCTTTTGAAGTGGCCAACAAACGGCAAGTGTAATGTATTGATTTGACTCGTTATTATGCTCTTATCGGAAACCGCGTTTTTATCAAGTAACAAGAAAGACGGCACAGGTTTTCGGCTTGGAGTCATATTTGCTGGTAATAAGTATTTCAAATCAGCAACAACCTGAGAGTTGTCAAAGGTCAAATTCCAGGCCTTGAACAGTTTCTCAAGGTTGGAACCACCTCCCAGCCCCGGTATGCGCATTTGTGGGTTTTGACTGCCAGAGTCGTCACGAGTTGCTAGCGGGTCAACAAACGCTAGCAGTCGGCCTCCTCGAAGTACGAATTGGTCCAGGGCATACTCGGTTTGCTCCGAAAGGTTCTTCGGATGAATGACCAGCAAAACATCAACATTTTTATCAATATCAGTCGTTGCAGGCTCAATTCGTTGCACATCGTAATCCTGACGCAACGATTGAATGAAAAACCAAGAGGGCTGCTGTTGCCCTCTGTTCATCATTGCCATTGGATTGCTCATGTCGGGGCCACCCCAAACGTTCAGGCTGCTCATTACTCCAACTACTGTTTTCTTTGGTTTCAACACCTTTGTTATTCGACGTGAAATATCATATTCCAGGTTGCGTTCACGGCGTGGATCAAGTGATGCAATGGTCTCAACGCTGTCAAGATAGCTGATAGATATACCAAGGTAGAAGACACCCTGAATTGAAGAGATGCCATCTTTTACTGCTAAATCCTCCTCGTCAGTATCTGGAGAGGGATTGATTTTTTCCAAATCCAGATTGCTGCCTGCTTCTTCCTTGTATTGATCCAATAAATCCTCAACCCGCTGGGCGAAGCTGCTGAGAGTTACGGGTACTTCATTGTTGCCCTTAGTGCGGTAGAAGCGAATCTTTAATTTAGCTGAATCCGAATCGCCACCGCGATCCTCTTTAAGATTTGTCAGAATTTTTCGAGTACCCTCGGACAAAGTGAACACTTTACCTTCGGTGAAATCCACACGGAATTTCATCTGGGAAGACACAATGTTGAACAATACGATGCAGGCAAGTACTACGGCCACTCCGCCAACACCATATAGAAAAACGTCTATCTTATTTTCCTTTTTCATTGGTTATAGTATTAGATTATTTGTTTATGAACGAAGGTTTCTGATAATGACACTCGTGGCAAACAAGGGGAATCCAATGAGTGAAATGAAGTAGATCAAATCCCGCGAATCGATCACTCCTTGTTGTAGGCGTTCGAAATGAGGCATAACACTGAAAGCTGCGACGCCCTCAACCATCCAATTCGGTGCCATCGTTGCCAGTGGGTCGGTTACCGGAGGCCAGCCGCATAGCACAAGGAACAGGCAGATCACCACCGATAGAATGAAGCTAATCACTTGGTTGCGTGTCAGGGCCGATGTCATGCTTGTGATAGCCAGATAACCACCCGCCATCAATGCGCTACCGATATAGCCGGTAAAAATAGCCCCGTTATCCGGTGATCCAAGATTGTTTACCGTCCACCAAATTGGGAAGGTTAACGATAGCGCCAAGATTAGGAATCCCCATGAGGCAATAAACTTACCTGTAATCGTTTGCCATGGACTAATAGGCATAGTCAAAATCAATTCCAGAGTGCCCAAGCGCCGTTCTTCCGACCAGAGACGCATCCCAACAGCCGGTACCAAAAACAGGTACAACCATGGATGCCACATGAAGAACGGTTGCAAGTTTGCCTGGCCTCGTTCAAAGAACTGGCCAATCATGAAGGTGAAAGCCCCGGTCATTAAAAGGAAAATAACTAGAAATACGTAGGCTACTGGAGAGTTGAAATAACCGGCAAGCTCCCGTTTTGTAATGGTCCAAATGCTTTTCATTGATAAGTAAATTATTGGGATTAGGTGTCGGAGAGGGTGATGTTGCGGAAAACGTCGTCCAGTCGGCCCTCTTCCTTCTTGATTTCGTTGACCTTCCAGTTGTTTTGCGAAGCAACGTCAAAGATTGCCTGGCCAAGCTCCCCATCACTGCTGGCGTTCTTGGGGAATACCCGGGCGACGACGGTTGGCGGCTTGTCGTTCACGATTGTTACCTTGGACGACTGGATGACAGAGTTAAGCTTGTCGCGCACCGCAGCGGCCTCGGTGCCGCTAATGGAGACAATGTACGAGTTGGCCAACTCGGACTTGGCCTTGAGTTCTTCCGGTGTGCCGTTGGCAACAACTTTGCCTTGGTCGATGATTATTGCCCGCGTGCAGGCAGCCTCGACTTCCTCGAGAATGTGGGTCGAAAAAATGATTGCCTTGGACTGGCCCATGCGGCGGATAAGCGAACGCACCTCGTGCTTTTGGTTGGGGTCGAGCCCGTCGGTCGGTTCGTCCATGACGAGGATGTCCGGGTCGTGAATGATCGCCTGCGCGAAACCGGTACGATGCCGGTATCCTTTCGAAAGGGTGTCGACGCTCTGGTGGCGAACCGACTTGAGAAAGCACATGTCGACGACGCGATCGATCGCCTTGCCTTTGTCCGCTCCGCCGATGCCGCGCACCTCGGCGCAAAAGCCAAGGAAGCCTTCGACGGTCATGTCGGTGTAAAGCGGCGCACTCTCCGGCAGATAGCCGATCAGCCGCTTGGCCTCGATCGGTTTTTCCATCACGTCATTACCGCCGACTTTCACCGCACCCGCTGTCGGGGGGAGGAAACCGGTGATCATTCTCATGGTGGTGGATTTGCCGGCGCCATTGGGCCCGAGGAAGCCCAGAATCTCTCCGCGTTCCACGGAGAAAGAGACATCGTCCACGGCCACTTTTGGGCCGAATGCCTTGCTCAGGTTCTCAACTTGTATCATCTCTTTATTTGTATGGTATGGGGAACGTCCGCCTCGGGCTGCGAATCGGACAGCACATGGCTTGGGTTTCCCGCGAAAATCCCTGTTTCCCCAAAAAGGGGGGAAAAGTCTAACCCACCTGTCAAGGGGTTTCGCCCTGTTCGACGCGAGAAACGACCTGTCAAGGGGTTTCGCCCCGTTCAACGCGAGAAATTCGCTATCGTTCAAATTTTATCGGTTCACGTCATAAGGGCGCTACTTCCCGATCAATCGGTCGTGCTCTAGGACGACGAATCGATCTGTCATGCAGGCGAGGTGATCGCAGATGGCACGCTGCAACCCGTGGCTGGGGATCAGCGACTGAACGTGGCCGCCCATCGCCTCCGGGTGTTGCTCGTAGTGGCGAAACAGTTGACCGAGCAACGTGGTCGCCCGGATGTGCGGCTCGTGTACAATGTCGTTATAATAGAGATTCTCGTACAGATAGGCGCGTAGTTTCAGGTTGGCCTCGCGCCGCGCAGGGCTGTAGGCGACGAGTGGCTTGGCCTGCATGCGAACCTCGTCGGCCGATGCCGCATCGGTAGCTGCGATGTTGGCCTCGGTTGTCTGGACGACGTCGTGCACCTGGTCGTCGATTAGGCAGCGAATGATGAAGTAGTGCCGACACTCGTCTGCCAGGTCGCCGTGCTGCGAGCGCATGCGTTCGGAGGCGTCCCGCCAAAAGGCGATGTCGCGCTCCAGTTGTCCCTCGGTGAGCAGGTCGCAGTCGAGTCCGTCGTCGAGGTCGTGGCTGTAGTAGGTGATCTCGTCGGCGAGATTGGCCACCTGCGCCTCGAGAGAAGCGTTGTGAAATTCAGCCTGCGCTTGGCCAAGCGGCGGCTCGGGCGCTGTGTCGTGCTTGGCCAGGCCCTCCATTGTCTCCCACGTGAGGTTCAACCCGGGGAAGGCGGGGTACTTCTGCTCGATCAGCTCGACGACGCGGCGGCTTTGTTTGTTGTGCTCGAAGCCGCCGTGGTCACGCATCAGGTCGTCTAGCGCCTCTTCGCCGGAGTGGCCGAACGGGGGATGGCCAAGGTCGTGGCCAAGCGCGATGGCCTCGGTGAGGTCCTCGTTGAGTCGCAATGCGCGGGCAATGTTTCGAGCAATGGCGGCGACCTCCATTGTGTGCGTCAGCCGTGTGCGCAAGTGGTCGCCGCTGCCGCTCAGGAAAACCTGAGTCTTGCAGTCGAGCCGGCGAAAGGCCCGGGAATGAATGATCCGATCGCGGTCGCGTTGGTATTGTGTGCGCCATTCCGGCGGTGGCTCATGGATGTTCCGGCCCCGTGAATCCGCGCTTAATTGAGCATAATGGGCCAGTGTATCGCGTTCGCGGGCCTCGAGTTCTTCGCAGTTGCAGGGCATCCGCTTAATGGGCCACTGCGGCTGCGGCTTTCACTTGGATGGAACTGAGCACCGCGCTGGCCGGGGCACCGCGCAATTCGTAGGCCCGCAGGATGACTTTCTCGATGAGGTTGTTCGGACAGGAGGCGCCGGCGGTGATGCCGACAGTCAGTTCGCCATCGGGCGGCAGCCAGTTTTCGGCGAGCTTCATCTCGTGCGTGTGTTGCAGAAAATGGCGGAGACGTTCCGCCGACTCCATCTCGCTGGCGTCCTTGATGAAATAGGTCGGCAGTTTTCCCTCACCCATCTCGGCGAGGTGCGACGTGTTGGAGGAATTGTAACCGCCGACGACCAGCAGCAGATCCAACGGCCGGCTGAGCAGGTCGCGCAGGGCGTCCTGCCGGTCCTGTGTCGCGCCGCAGATCGTGTCGAAGAAGCGAAAGTGATCACCGAGCGCATCCTCACCGTGCTTTTCGGCCATGGCCGCCCGCAGGCGCCGCTGCACCTCCTCAGTTTCGCCGCGCAGCATCGTGGTCTGGTTGGCCAGGCCGATGGCGTCGAGGTGCCGGTCCGGGTCGAAACCGTCCGAAATGGCTCTCTCAAACTTTTGGAGAAACTCCGCCCGGTCGCCGCCCTGGGTGATGTAGCGGCAGACGGTGTTCGTCTCGTCGAGGTCAAACACGACGAGATAGTGGCCGTTCCCGAACGCCTTGGCCTGCGAGCTGGTGGCCTTGGTTTCCTCGTGCCATGCCTTGCCGTGGATGATGCTGGTAACCTGATCGTGCGCGTTTTGGCGGACGCGCTTCCAGACACTCATCACGTCACCGCAGGTCGCGTCGATGACCCTGCAGCCCCGCTCGTTGAGCAGTTCGGTGATCCCGACCTCCGTGCCGAACGCCGGGATCACCACCGGGTCGCCCTCGCCAAGGTCGTCGATGTCGGCGGCCTTGTGGCTGCCGGATAGGAAGGTGACCCCCATGTCGCGAATCTGCTCGTTGACGTGTGGGTTGTGGATGATCTCCCCGAGAATGTAGACTGGCTGTTCCTTGGGGAAATGCCGCCGTGCCGCGTAGGCCAGATCGATCGCCCGCTCGACCCCGTAGCAAAAACCGAATTCCTTGGCCAGACGGATGCCGGTGCTGCCGTGGACAAATGAGCAGTTGTTGGCGCGGATGTGCTCGACCAGCGCGCTGCGGTAATGCGTCACAACCTCGGCCTTGACCTTCTCCATGATGTCCGGCCGGCGGACGTTGATTCGCTTTGGATTTTCCGCGCTCGGCATCGCGCGGAGTGTCGCACCGGCCGGTTGCCGTTGGCAACGGAATTAACCGGCCAGCCAGGCGAGGATGGCCTTCTGCGTGTGCAGCCGGTTTTCGGCCTGGGTGAAAATCGTGTCGGCGTGCGCCTCGAATGTTTCCGCGTCGATCTCCTTGCCACGGTAGGCGGGGAGGCAGTGCATCACGAGCGCGTCCGGGTTGGCCAGGCGCATCAGTTCGCCGTTGATCTGGTAGTCGGCCAGCTTGGCCAAGCGCTCCTCCGACTCGGCTTCCATGCCCATCGACACCCAGACATCAGTGTACACCATGTCGGCTCCCTCGACGGCGGCTCGCACATCCTCCGTGCAGGCAATGTTGCCGCCGGCCTTGGCTAAGGTCTCCGCGCTTGGCTGGAATTCCGACGGCGCGGCGATGCGCAGTTCAAAGTCCAGCGCCGCCGCCGCGTGCACCCACGAGACCGGCACATTGCACGCACCGTCGCCGACGAACGTAACGACCCTGCCCTGGATTGGGCCGCGCCATTCCTGAAAGGTGAAAATGTCGGTCAGGATTTGGCATGGATGCTCGTCGTCGGTCAGCGCGTTGATGGTCGGGATGTTCGAGTAGTCCGCAAACTCCTCGACGTCAGACTGCGCGTAGGTACGGATAACCGCCCCGTGCACCATCCGGCCCAGCACGCGAGCGGTGTCCTTGATCAGTTCACCGCGGCCAAGCTGTATGTCGTTCGCGTTGAGGAACATCACCGCGCCACCGAGTTCGCGGATGCCGACCTCGAACGACACCCGCGTGCGAGTGGAGGACTTGGTGAAAATCATCGCCCACGTCTGCCCGTCAAGCAGCTTGGTTTCACCGCCGCCACGCTTGGCCTTGATGGCTTCCGCCGAGGCGAGGATTTCCTCCATCGCACCCCTCGGCATGCCCTCGAGTTTCAACAGATGTTTCATTCAATTACCTTCTGTACAGTTTGTTCAAACAGATCGAGACCGGCTTGGGCCTCTTCACGGATCAAATTGAGCGGCGGCAAAAAACGGACGACCGACGAGCCGGCCGGAATCGTGAGCAGTCCGGCCTCGTGCAGAGCCGACACCCATTGCACCGCCGCTGGTTTGCTGTCGTCAAATGAGCCAAACCCGTCGCCCATCTCGATGCCGATCATCAGGCCAAGCCCGCGCACCTCGCGGATGGCCGCCGGATATTTCTCCTGCAGCCTGCCCAGTTGATCGAGGAAGAATTGGCCAAGCGCCCGGGCGTTGGCGGCCAGGTCGTCGCGGTCGATCACCTCCAGAATCTTGTTCGCCACCGCGCAGGCTAGTGGGTTGCCACCGAAGGTCGAGCCGTGCGTGCCGGGGCCAAGCACGTTGGCGTGTTGCTCCGAGATCCACACCGCGCTCATCGGGAAACCGCCGCCGAGCGCCTTGGCCATGCCGACGGCATCCGGCGAAAATTCATCAAGTTGCTCGCCGAGGATCGACTGAAAACTTTGAAACGAGCCGGTCCGAAAATGTCCGCATTGCACGCCGTCCCACAGCAGCAGTAGATTGTGCTCGTCGCAAAGCCGCCGCAGGCCAAGCAGGTAATCCGCCGATACCGACCTGACGCCGCCCTCGCCCTGGATGCCCTCAATCATCACCGCCATCGTGGCCGGGGAGATGGCCGAGCTCACAGCATCGATGTCATTGTATGGCACATGCGTGAAGCCGTGAAGCAGGGGAGCGAAGCCTTCCTTCGCCTTCGCCTGGCCAGTTGCCGAGATGCCTGCCATTGTCCGGCCATGAAACGATTCTTCTGCCGTGATGATCTCGAACCGGCCCTCCGCTTGGCCAAGCCGCCGCGCAAGCTTGATCATCACCTCCGACGCCTCCGCGCCGCTGTTGCCGAAAAACACACGACCCGGGCCGATGCGCTTGGCTAGATTTTCCGCAAGCCGCGCCTGGCCCTCGAAGTGGTAAAAATTGGTGCAGTGCATCAGCTTGGCCGACTGCCCGGCGAGCACTTGGCTGATCTCGGGATGCGCGTGGCCAAGGCAGTTCACCGCGATGCCACCGCCGAGATCGAGGTACCGCTTGCCGTCGGTGTCCCACGCGTACACGCCCTCGCCGCGATCGAGCGTGATCGGGAACCGCCCGTAGGTAGGGGCGACGTATTGCTTGAAGCGATCCTGAATTTTCCGGCTCATTTCTCAACAATCTCCGTGCCGACTCCGGCGTCGGTGAAAATTTCTAGCAGCAGTGAGTGGCTCATTCCGCCGTCGATAAAGAACACCTTCTCAACCCCCGCCGCGACGGCGCTCACGGCGCTGTCCACCTTGGGAATCATCCCTCTCGAGATTACGCCGTTCGACTTTAGCGCCGCCACCTCCGCCAATGGCAGGTGCGAAATTACGCTCGCCGAATCGTCCGGGTTTTGCAGCAATCCCGGCACGTCGCTCATGTATACCAAGCGCTTGGGCTTGATTGCTACGGCCGTCTGGCCCGCCGCCACGTCGGCGTTGCAGTTGTATACTTGTCCATCCTCGCCGGTTGCCGTCGGGCTGATCACCGGCGTGATGTCCTGTGCGATGCAGTCGAGCAGCGGCTCCGTGTTCACTTCAGTCACCTCGCCGACTCGGCCGATGTCGAGTGGCTCGTCCGCTTGGCCAAGCGGACGAAACGATCTGCACCGAAAAATATCCGTGCCGGAGAACCCACGCGCCTTGCCGCCAAGCTCGTTGATCATCGAGACGATGCCGGGATTGACCTCCCGCGACAAAACCTGCTCAACGACTCCGACCGACTCCGGCGTTGTTACGCGGTGCCCCTGCTCGAACCGGGTCTTGAAGCCGGCCTGATCAAGCGCTTGGGTGATCGCCTTGCCGCCGCCATGCACGACCACCGGATTGATGCCGACTGCCTCTAGAAAAACGATGTCCCGCGCCACGCCGCCGCGCATCCCCGGATCGGTCGAGTCCATAAAACTCCCGCCGTACTTGATGACAAATGTCTCCCCCCGAAACCGCTGCACATATGGCAACGCCTCAAGCAAAGTTTCCGCCTTGGCGATTATATTATCCATGTCTATCCCCCGAGCGATGCAAGGTCGCTGATGTCGCCTTTGTTGAACTCGACGTATTCCTCAGTCAGGTCAGCGGCGTACAGGACGGCTTCGCCTTTACCGAGATTCAGGTTGATGTGCAGATCGAACTCCCTCGACTCGACCGCTTTGCAGAGTGTCCCGAACGCGGTGCGAGTGGGGCGGCCCTTTTTGAGGGAGTAGATTTTTTTGCGTGAGTCGCTCGCGCTGTAGGCGATGTCCACTTTTTCCTCGACGACCTGGGCGGGGGAGTAGCCCAGCGCGTCGATGATTCGGCCCCAGTTCGGGTCGCCGCCGCTCCAACTTGTCTTGACGAGTGCGCTATTGCCGATCGCCCGAGCCGCCGCGTCCGCATCGGCAAACGAATTGGCCCCGGTGATTCGGACAGTGACGACGCGACTGATGCCTTCGCCGTCGCGGACGATCATTTTCGCCAGTTCAAGGCAGACGTGGTTTAGTGCCGTCTGAAAGGTTTTCAGGTCGGCTGCGTTCAACTTGCCGTTGCCGGCCAAGCCGTTGGCCAACAGCAGCACGGTGTCGTTTGTGCTCATGTCGCCATCGACGGTGATGCGGTTGAAACTTTGCGCGACGGCCTCGCGGAGACACTTTTTCAAGTTGGCCGCATTGACGTTTGCGTCGGTGGTGAGGTAGGCGAGCATCGTGGCGTGCAGGCCCTGCGTCGCTGAGGCGGGTCGCGTGCCGGTTGGACTCATGCCGGGCTGGATCATTCCCGCGCCCTTGGCGATGCCACCGAGTCGCACTGTTTTGCTCCCAAGCTGAAACAAGACAGCGATTTGCTTGGACTGCGTGTCGCTGGTCAGGATGGCCTCGGCGGTCTGCGCGGCGGCGGCCTGGGTGGGCTTCAGTTGCTCGGCCACGGCGGCGATGCCATTGCGGAGGTTTGGCATCGGCAACGGGACGCCGATCCGGCCGGTCGAGCCGACGAGCACGTCGGTGGTTTTCAGGCCAAGCGCCTGGCCGGTGAGCGCGGCCATCTCGCGAGCGTCGGCCAGGCCCTGCGGGCCGGTGCAGGCGTTGGCGTTGCCGGAGTTGACGACGACGGCTTGGGCGCTGTTATTTCGCAGATGCTCGACGCAGAGCTTCACAGGCGCGGCGCAAATCTGATTCGTTGTGAACATCCCGGCGGCCTTGGCCGCCACGTCAGAGACGATGAGCGCGAGGTCGCGTTTTTGCCCCTTGTCGCTGCCTTTACCGGTGCCGAGTGTCTTGACATCACAGAATAGAGCAGCCGCCCGGAAGCCAAGCGGCGCGGTGATAGATCCCCTGATTTTTTTGAACTTGGCCATGGCTCAGATCAGCAGGCCGGCGGTTTCGTCGAAGCCAAACCGGATGTTGAACGATTGCAACGCCTGGCCGCTGGCACCCTTCACCAGGTTGTCCTCGGCGCTGAAGACGCGCAGCCGCTGGGTGCGTGGATCGGCGGCCCAGCCGATTTCGATCGTGTTCGTGCCGGTCACATTCTTGGTGTCGGGTAACCTGTCGCTGCCGGTGAGCCGCACGAACGGTTCGTTAGCGTAGCGCTTGGCCATGCAGCCGGCGATGGCGTCCGTCCATTGACCAAAGTCCTCCGCTTGGCCAGGCGCCGGGGCGAGATAAATCGTGGTCAGGATGCCGCGGTTCACCGGAACCAAGTGCGGCGTGAACTGGACGGTGACCGGCGAGCCGTTGGCCAGGCTCAATTCCTGCTCGATCTCCGACAAGTGTCGGTGCTTCGGCACGCCGTATGGCCGGAGACTCTCGTTGCACTCGACGTACAACAGTGGCACGTCGGCCTTCCGCCCGGCGCCGCTCACGCCGCTCAGCGAGTTGGCGATGATTTGCTCTGGATCAATCAAACCGGCCTCGAGCAGTGGGATGGCTGGCAGCAAAATACTTGTCGGGTAACAGCCGGGTGAGGCGATGAGCGTCGCGTCGGCAATGGCGTCGCGTCGGATTTCGGGCAGGCCGTAAACAGCCTTGGTCAGCCACTCCGGCGCAGGGTGTACGCTGCTGTAAAACTCTTTGTAAATGTCGGCGTTGTTGAGTCGGAAGTCGGCGCTGAGGTCGATCACCGTCACGCCGCGCTCGGCCAGCGGCACAGCAAACTCGGCGGCGACGCCGTGGGGCAGGGCGAGAAAAACAGCTTCGGCTTCAACGGCCAAAAGGTCAATCGACGGCTTGGAGAAGGACAAGTCTCTTGCACCGGTGTATCCGGCGAAGCGAGGGAAAACAGATGTCAGCGGCTGGCCGGCGTATTGCCGCGATGTCAGCATCGACAGGTTGACGTGCGGATGTCCGAGCAGCAGGCGCACCAGTTCCTCGCCGGAGTAACCGGAGGCGCCCACGATTGCGGTATTGATTTTTCTGTCTGACATATTGCCTGTTTTTGCGGCCAACGCTTGGCCAAGGTTGCTTGAAATGACGGTATCTGAAAACAGAAAGCCCCGCCAGCGTTTGAACCAGCGGGGCTCGAAAAGGGTTACAATTTAGCGTTTGCTGTATTGGAAACGTTTCCGTGCGCCGGGCTGGCCGGGCTTTTTTCGCTCCTTCTTTCGCGGATCGCGGGAGAGGTGGCCGGCGTCCTTGAGCGGTTGGCGCAGTTCGCCGTTATATTTCTCGAGTGCGCGGGCGATGCCCAGCCGCACCGCACCAGCCTGGCCGGCGATGCCGCCCCCTGCGACTTTCACGCGGACGTCAGCCTTCTCGTTCATTTCAACGGTCTCAAGCGGCTCGACAGCGAGTGAGCGCTGGTTTTCGACAGTGAAGTAGTTCTCCACGTCACGCCCGTTGACGGTGACCTTGCCGGAGCCGCTGGCTGACAGGCGCACACGGGCAACCGCAGTCTTGCGGCGGCCTGTTCCCAAAAATTCCTCGGTTTTTGCCATGTAAAAAATCCGTGTCAGGCCAGTTCCATCTCGGCCGGGGCTTGCGCCTTGTGCGGGTGATCCGGCCCGGCGTACACCTTGAGCTTCTTGAAAATCTGCCGACCGAGCCGGTTGCGGGGGATCATTCCCTTGATGGCCCGCTCGACAAGCCGCTCCGGATGCTTGGCCCGGACGTCCGCCGGGGTGAAATGCTTCTGGCCGCCGCGCCATCCTGAGAAGGAGGTCATCACTTTGCCGGTTTCCTTGTTGCCAGTCAGCACGACCTTCTTCGCGTTGATCACCACGACGAAGTCACCCGTGTCGAGGTGCGGCGTGAAGGTTGGCTTGTTTTTGCCACGCAACAGGTCGGCCGCAGTCGTGGCCACCTTGCCCAGCACGGCGCCGTCGGCGTCGATCACGTGCCACTTGCGCGGCTGCTCGTCAACAGTACGGTTCAGCTTGTCTATCTTTGGTAAATAGGTCTTCATCCAGAACCCCCCGGAAGCAAAGGGGCGGGAACAGTACCAAAACGCAAAAGCGAGTCAACATGTTGTTTAAAGAAAAAAACGCCTTTTTGGGCTGTTTCCGACAAAAAACTGTATCCCCGTATTGACTCATAAGTACTCACGCCTATTTTTCGCGCTGTTTCTGTTTTTATGAGATTTGAGCCGTTAAAAACCGGACGCCGATTTTTTCTGTTGGTGCTATCTGCCTTGGTGACAGTGCCTTACCGGGCTATGGCCAAGCGCTTGAGCAAGGGACCGCTGGTGTACCTCACTTGGCGGATCAATCCCACCACCACGCTTGTGGTTAATTGGATGGACGGCGACGCACGCAGTGCCGATTACGTGATGTACCGTCGCTTTGCCGCTCAGCCTGGGAGTCGGTGGACGCTTGCCCGGGGTTTCAAGCATATGTTCGCTGATCAGAAAAAACGGATAGTTCATCACGTTGAACTCCGGGGGCTACAACCAGATACCGAGTATATTTTCACGATCCGTTCCCAGACCACGACTCGCGGTGGGCAATACTTCAAGTTCCGCACCCTGCCACGCACTCTCCCGCCCAATTTCCGTTTTGTGAGCGGTGGAGACATGATGCACAAACGTAAATACCTTGATGTCATGAATC
>MPLX02060323.1_pt1 | contig 17310 bp, 14 predicted proteins | sample 1617341 | NCBI WGS metagenome assembly MPLX02 (sample SAMN05944804, study PRJNA350692) | marine metagenome | biome: marine; feature: ODZ; material: water; isolation source: 120 m water sample filtered on 0.2 um supor filter | place: Pacific Ocean | collected 2012-04-08 | depth 120m m | reverse complement strand
TCAGTAAATGACCTGATGCTTCGGGCTGCCTCTCTCGGGCTCGATTTTCTAGTAATCACCGAACATCTCACCCCTCAATGGTATAATTCTGAATGTTGCGTTGAATCAATCATCGCGCAGCGAAACGCCTACGATCAATGGAATTATAAAGACTTAAAACCACCTGCCATTTATCCGGCTGTGGAAGTAGCTACCAGAGAGGTGCATCTTATTGCTGTATTCCCTGAAGAATATTTTAATCCAAAACATCTTCGGGAAATAAAACAATATTTTAAACATTTTTACTATTTTGAAGCACCATCAGAGACAGTGGCAAAATTAATACGCAAAATGAACGGCGTTTCAATTATTGCCCATCCAAACGTTGTTCGTTCATATCCTTTTGGAATCTCTTCGGATTATACAAAAAAATACCTTGCTGGACTTGTAGACGCAATAGAAGACGTGAGTACCGGCCATGGATATCAAAGAGATTATTCAAAAGAAACAGGGCTGGCCTCTATCGGTTCCAGTGACGACCATTTAAATATTCTAATGGGCACCTCAGTTACTCAATTTAACCGGTCAGAAGAAAAAAATATTATTCAGGCCATTCGCAACAAAACAACCAAAGCTGTTCAGATTACTGACCTCTTAAATCCCTTATTTACACCCACCAAGTTGTTTTTTAGTGTCTAAAAATATATCCCACTGATTTCGACATAATTCACTTAATTCGTAGAGTATTTTTGCATTATAATCTTAATACTATGAATAAATCATCCATTAGAGAAAGAATCAATGCGCTTAGGGAACAGATCAATTATCACAATCGGAAGTATTACGTTGAGAATGCTCCACACATCTCTGATTATGAATATGACCAGCTTATTGCCAGGTTAAAAAAGCTGGAGAAGAAGCATCCTGAATTAATTGTACCGGAGTCACCAACTCAGCGAGTAGGCGGAGAACCATCGGAAGAATTTAAAACAGTCGAGCATGCCGTGCCAATGCTTAGTCTGGACAATACATATTCAAAAGAAGAAATAATTGATTTTGATAAAAGGACAAGAAAAGGGCTTGATGAAGATAATATTGAATATGTGGTTGAATTGAAAATAGACGGCTTAGGGGTTTCTTTGATTTATAAAAATGGACTATTAATAAGGGGAACAACCCGGGGAGACGGGATTCATGGGGAGGATGTGACCGGCAATTTAAGGACTATACGTTCTGTCCCATTAAAGATAAACATTGATGATGACAAGTTAAACCAGTTTGAAGTAAGAGGGGAAGTGTATCTTAATCATCTGGATTTTAAAAAATTTAATCTACAAAGGGAAGCTGCTGGCGAACCCCTTTTCGCCAATCCCCGTAACGCTGCCGCTGGCTCCATAAGACTGTTAAATCCTCGTACCACTGCTTTACGACCATTAAATATTTTTCTCTACAATTTGATATCAGAAAACAACAGATTCTTCAACACTCATTTCGAAGCACTAAAGGCGCTAAAAACCCTTGGTTTTAGGGTTAACCCCGATATAGCGCTTTGTAAAAATCTCAATGAAGTTTTTCGACAAATTGACAAATGGCAGGAAGAAAGGCGCACATTAAATTATGACGTGGACGGGCTGGTCATCAAAGTAAATGCTTTTTCTCAACAAAATATTTTAGGTGCTACAGCAAAGCATCCTCGATGGGCAATCGCATATAAATATCCGGCGGAGCAGACAACAACCCGGGTTGAAGATATAATTGTACAAGTCGGAAGAACCGGTTCTTTAACCCCTGTTGCAAAACTTAAACCGGTTACGCTCTCAGGTTCCACGGTAGCAAGAGCAACCCTTCATAACGAGGATGAAATAAAGCGCAAAGATATCAGGATTGGCGACACAGTAGCAATAGAAAAGGGGGGTGAAATCATCCCAAAAGTACTGCGGGTCTTAACCGAAAAAAGATCCGGTAACGAGAAGATTTTTTCTATTCCTAAAAAATGCCCTGTTTGTAATGCTAGAGTTTACCGTCCAGAAAGTGAGGCAGCGTTAAGATGTACCGGTACCGCCTGTCCGGCCCAATTAAAAGAGCGACTTCAACATTTTGCCTCCCGTAAAGCAATGGACATCGATCATCTTGGTACTCAAATTATAGATCAATTAGTGAAAAAGGGCCTGGTAAAAAATTTCGCTGACCTATATTTATTAACAGAAAAAAAAGTTGCCGATCTTGAAAGAATGGGTGAAAAATCAGCAAGGAACCTGATAGAAGCAATCAAGAAAAGCAAAAAGACAGGCTTTAACAGGCTGCTTTTTGCCATTGGAATGAGGCACGTTGGTGAAAGGGCTGCCTATTTGTTATCTAACAATTTCTCTTCAATAAAGGAGTTGAAATCAGCTTCAAAAGAAAAAATTGAATCTATTCATGAGATCGGCCCAAAAGTATCTGAAAGCATTGTTTATTTTTTCGCCGAAAAGAAAAACGTTCAGGTTGTGAATAAGTTAGAAAAGCTTGGCGTCAACATGGAATCGATACAAAGCAAGAAACAAAAAGATTTGCTGCAGGGGAAACAATTTGTTTTGACCGGTGCTTTAACAAAATATTCACGCGATGAAGCAAAAGAGTTGATTATAAATGCTGGAGGGCGGGTAACTCCGTCAGTAACAAAAAAGACAGATTACCTTTTAGCCGGGGAAAAACCTGGCTCGAAATATGAAAAGGCTAAAGCCTTAAACATTAAAATAATTAATGAGGAAGCTTTCGAAAAAATATCCGGCCTTTTTTAACCCTCTATCTCCTTTATTTTTGTTCTGATTTTTCTTCGCAGATTAGGAGAAGGTCTATTATTCAAGGCCTGCTCTAGATAGTCCAGCGCCTTGCTTTTTTCACCCAGAGCATTATAGGCCACCCCTATTGTATACATGGAATCGATGACCTTATTCCCGCTTCCATATTCATCTATTACTACATTAAATTTTTCTATCGCTTTCTCGTAATCCTCCATCATGAAGTAGCACTGCCCTATCCAAAAAACTACATTGTCTCGATAGTTGGGGGGTGTTCTGCGATTATCTAAGCTTTTAAACAAACGGAGAGAATCTTTATATTGTTTAATATTGAATAATCGAAGAGCTTTGTCATAACCACTTTTAGCACCGCCCCTAGATGTTCCTCTTGCGACTTTCCGCGGCGGCGGGCTCGTCTTTAATTTTGCTTCAAATTCAATCTCATTAATATTATCTTTTAAATCTTCGATTTGGGATTGCAGTTTATGAATAGTATCTTTTAATTCTTCGATTTCTGCTGAGTTTGTTGCGCCTTCTCCACTTCCTCCCCCTTTCATCTCTTCAATTTCACTTACGCGAGGAGAAAGAGAACTCACTGTATCTTCCAGTTCTTCTAATTTTACTTGAGACTCTTCCTGTTGAGATTGTAACGTTTGGAGGTTTGTTTTCAGTTCTTCCATTTCTTCTGGTTCAGCCGATTCAGCCTCATCGAATTCTTCAAATTCGCTTTCGAGTTCCACATCTTCTTCATCATCACCCCAAAAGGGTATAAATGCGCACCCGGAAAATGAAATCGATATAACAAAAATAAATGTAATGAAATAAACTACTCTAAATTTTTTAATAATTTTGTCCATGATTTCCTCCACCCAAAAAGATTCAAAATTCAAATAAATGTTAGATAATTAGAATACATTAATACCTATTTTACGGTAATATCAAGAAAAACATTAGCTTTTTATATTTCAGTGTTGATTAAAGCTCCCAATAGCTGTTATTGGGAATCTTCAATGTTAAGTATTGACACCCTGCATCGCTCGCTAAACACATTCAAAAATGTACTTCTATATTTTCTGAGTTGTTAAGGCTATAAAACAACTACTTTGGAACCTTTTCCCAGTCCTTTAAAAATCTTTCAATTCCTATATCAGTTAACGGGTGTTTAGAAAGTTGTTGGATTACTTTAAAAGGAATCGTAGCCACATGAGCGCCCATAAGGGCCGCATCATTAACATGAATAGGACTTCGAATACTGGCAACAATGACCTCTGTCCCAAACCCATAATTACCATAAATTTCTAATATCTGACTAACTATATCCATTCCTACATGCCCAATATCATCCAATCTTCCGACGAAAGGACTAACATAACTTGCACCGGCTTTCGCTGCCAGCAAGGCCTGGAGAGGCGAAAAAACGAGGGTTACGTTGGTTTTAATATTTTCTTTGGAGAGTATTTTTACAGCTTTCAGTCCTTCCGGGATCATCGGAATCTTAACGACTACATTTTTAGCTATTTTTGATAATTTTTTTGCCTCTGCTATCATTCCTTCAGAATCCAGAGAAATTGCTTCAAGACTAACCGGTCCGGAAACTTCTCTGCATATTCCCTTTACAACTTCATCAAAAGATTTCCCTGTTTTAGAAATTAATGTAGGGTTGGTAGTAACACCATCGACGACTCCTAACTTCTGTGCTTCGCGAATTTCACTAATATCTGCAGTATCAACAAAAATTTTCATAAACACCTACCCTCTAAATTTTGTATTATTATTTTTATAGTGCGCCCGGCAGGATTCGAACCTGCGGCCTACGGAATCGGAATCCGCCACTCTATCCAGCTGAGCTACGGGCGCGTTGGCTTGAAGGAATTATAACAAAAAATTCTTCATTTAAAAAGCATCAGGCTTTTTATGCTCAGCAGTAATGACCGTGTGAATTCCACCTCGAACGTAAAAGTCTCCAATAATTTTCATATATCTGGGTTTGCATGCGCTGACCAAATCGTCGAGTATTTTGTTTGTGACTGCTTCATGATACGTCCCTTCATTCCTGTAAGACCAAATATATAATTTTAATGACTTAAGCTCTATACACAGTTTCTCCGGAATATAAAAGATATCGATAGTAGCAAAATCAGGCTGTCCTGTTTTTGGACACAAGCATGTAAATTCGGGGCATTTCATATGAATTTCATAATCTCGCTCTGGTTGAGGATTTGAAAATACCTTCAAAATTTTAGGTGATTTTTTTGACATCGAGCATCTCCTGATTTTTGATTTTAATTTAAAATTAAGCAAAAAAAAAGCCCCCTTTTACGGGGGGCTTTAAAGAACACAAAACAATTGAGCTTAATACATTCCGCCCATTCCGCCCATTCCACCCATTCCGCCTCCTCCACCAGCGGGAGGCATAGGCATACTCTCTTTCTTTTCCGGAATTTCAGTAACCATTGCCTCTGTTGTAAGTATCAAACCCGCAATACTTGCTGAATTTTGAAGTGCAGTCCTCGTAACTTTTGTCGGATCAATAATTCCTGCTCTTACCATATCAACATATTTATTACCATTGGCATCATAGCCCACATCACCTTTTTCTGATTTCACCTTTTGTACAACGATAGAACCTTCAGCACCGGAGTTTGCTGCAATTTGTCGGATAGGTTCTTCTAAAGCTCTTGCTATGATATTAGCGCCTATTTTCTGGTCGCCTTCTAGATTTACTTTATTGACTGTTGAAATTGCTCTTAACAAAGCTACTCCGCCACCGGGGACGATCCCTTCTTCCACAGCAGCCCTTGTAGCATTTAAGGCGTCTTCAACACGCGCCTTTTTTTCTTTCATTTCCGTTTCAGTTGCGGCGCCAACATTGATTACCGCCACGCCTCCTACCAATTTAGCCAGTCTTTCTTGGAGCTTTTCCTTATCATAATCAGAAGTTGTTTCTTCAATTTGCCTCCTGATTTGCTTTACCCTACCGCTGATATCAGAACTCTTTCCTTTTCCTTCTACAATGGTAGCATTTTCTTTATCAATTGTTATCCGTTTGGCTTGTCCTAAGTCATTAACAGTAATACTTTCCAACTTAACCCCGATATCCTCTGAAATTACTTTTCCGCCTGTAAGAATAGCAATGTCATTTAACATTTCTTTACGACGATCACCAAAACCCGGCGCCTTCACGGCAGCGCAATTAAGTGTTCCACGCAGTTTATTAACAACCAAAGTAGCTAAAGCTTCTCCTTCAACTTCTTCAGCAATAATTAAAAATGGCTTCCCCATTTTAGCGATTTGTTCAAGTATAGGGAGCAAGTCTTTCATATTAGATATTTTTTTCTCGTGTAGCAGCAAATAACAATCATTTAATACTACTTCCATCCTCTCAGAATCGGTGACAAAATAAGGGGATAAATATCCTCTATCAAATTGCATTCCTTCTACTATATCCAGGGTGGTTTCCATGCTTTTAGCTTCTTCCACGGTGATAACACCGTCTTTACCCACCTTATCCATAGCTTCAGCAATCAGATCCCCGATAGTCGTGTCATTGTTGGCAGAAATAGTGCCTACTTGCGCAATTTCTTTTTTATCTTTAGTCGCCTTACTAATTTTCTTCAAGTATACGGTAGCGGCTTCAACAGCTTTTTCAATGCCTCTTTTAATTTCCATCGGGTTAGAGCCTGCTGTAACATTTTTAAGTCCTTCTCTGTAAATTGCCTGGGCCAGAACTGTTGCTGTAGTTGTTCCATCACCGGCTATATCGCTGGTTTTACTTGCCACCTCATTTACCATCTGGGCGCCCATATTTTCAAATGGATCTTCCAGTTCAATTTCTTTAGCTACGGTTACGCCATCTTTTGTAATGGTTGGAGATCCAAACTTTTTATCAAGAATAACATTTCTTCCTTTTGGTCCTAAAGTGGCTTTTACGGCTTCGGCCAGTTTATCCACTCCATTTAATACTTTTTTTCGTGCATCTTCACTATATAATATTTGTTTTGCTGACATATTTCCTCCTTAATATATAAAAAAAATCAATCAATAATTCCCTGAATATCATCTTCTCTCATGAGAAGTAATTCTTCTCCATCCACTTTAATCTCAGTACCGGCATATTTTCCAAAAATAACTTTATTGCCTTTTTTAACCTCCAAAGGCAGCCTTTTACCATCTTCTGACAATTTTCCATTTCCTACGGCGACAATTTTCCCTTCCATTGGCTTTTCTTTAGCCGTATCAGGGATTATAATTCCACCTTTTTGGGTCTCCTTTTCTTCCAAGGGTCTGACCAGAACCCTGTCTTGCAATGGCCGAACTTTCATTTATAAACTCCTTTCAATATTTTAAGGATTAAAAAAATAGAACTACTTATGAAAAGCAAGAATAATTTACGCCGTTAGAGAGTCCCGCTCGCAAACAAGTTAATGGAATTAACAATATCTTCCGCCTTTTTGTGAGAGGTTTAATGCTCCCTTGCAAAAATCTAAAGGGGTTGCTTAAAATCATCCCCAGAAATTTGTTATTCACCTCCTTTACCAATACATTTCTTTTCTGGTCGCGGCTTTGCCGCACATGATCTGTCTGCTAAAAGCATCCACTATAAAACAGTTAAACAATTAGCACTCCTGACTAAAGAGTGCTAATTATCTCTTTATAATATGTCTGCTTCAAAAAATCAAGGTATTATTAAAAAAAAATTTTTTTTAGAATTGCAGAATTGAATTTGTGGAGTGATGAAGCATTTGAAGAATCAAACCAGGCTATTCTTTTATATCAAGGATAGTTCCAAGAAGTTCATTCTGAGCTTTAATTGATTTTATATTTGCTTTGTAACCGGCGCTCGAAGTAATCAGGTTTATAGATTCTTCCACTATATCAACATTTGAAGATTCTATACTACCCTGAATAATGGTACCGAGACCACCAGTCCCGGGGATTCCGTTTACTGCAGGGCCGGAGGCGTTTGACGCACTTAACAAATTATTTCCGAGAGAAACCAGTCCGCTGGAATTTTGGAAAGAAGACAGTTCTATTTGCCCAATTGCCTGAGTTTGCCCATTAATGCTAGCCGAGACTTGTCCGGAGCCTGACACACTCACACCTGTTGCATTTCCAGGAATACTAATTTCCGGTTCAATTGGATTTCCGTTTGAGGTAACAAGTCGACCGGTAGAATCTTTCTTCAAGTTGCCGTCGCGTGAATAGCCGGTTCCACCATTGGGTAAGCTAACTCGAAAAAACCCCTGACCATTCACAGCTATATTTAGAGGATTATTCGTAGGTATAAGCGGCCCTTGCGTATGTACCGGTTGATTTGAAGAGACCTTAACGCCTCTCAAATTTCCGCTTTCCTGGAATGAAGTGGTTCTTTTCTTAAAACCTGCGGTGTTTATATTTGCAACATTATTAGAAGTGTTACTGACTTTTTTTGAAAAAGCCTTTAATGCCGACAAAGCTGAACTTATTCCACCAAGCGCCATTTTTTTACCCCCTATACCAATTCTATCGGACAAAAAAATTGAACCTTTATTTAATATAAGGAATATCTAAAATAAAAGCAACTTTAATGTGGATGCAAAAAAACTTGACTTAACCTAATATTCATCGTATATTGAAAAAATTTTATTATTTCAATGAAACAAACAAAAATTCAAATAGATATAGAATAAATTTAAAAGCATATTAAAGTTTATTTATTATGGTAAATTTTTTAACATCTATCACATCCTTTTTGGGACGCGGAACAAATTACGACAGGGACACGGTGGAGCATTTCAATTTTAAAAACCTGCCAACCCTTGATGAGGAGAAATCATTTCATGACGGTTACACCGATATTTATTCTCATCAAACCTCCTTAGAAAAAAAAATGGAATTGGCCATTTCCAGATCCCAAGCGTATTTACTTAGCCAGCAGAATAAAGAAGGATACTGGATATCGGAACTTGAAGCCAACACAACAATAACCTCAGAATATATTTTATTCCGTCGTTTTTTAGATAAAGTGGATATTACGAAGGAAAAAAAAGCGGTAGAACTTTTAAGAAGAACCGTTCAACCGGATGGAGGATGGAACCTGTATTATGGTGGACCAAGCGAAGTAAGTACCACAGCAGAAGCATATTTTGCTTTAAAAATGGCTGGAGTTCCAATTGATGACCCTGTCATGAAAAAAGCAAGGGTTTTTATTATTGATAATGGTGGCATAGAAAACTGCCGTGTTTTTACTAAAAAATTTCTATCTTTGTTTGGATTATATGATTGGGAAAAACTGCCGGCAATGCCTGTGGAGATGATGCTTCTTCCCAATTGGTTTTATTTTAATATTTACGAGTTTTCGAGTTGGTCGAGAAGCGTAATAGTACCTTTATTAATTATCCTTGCGAAAAAATCGGTCTGTCATTTGCCTGATTCCTTTTCAATCGACGAATTATATGCTTCGAATGGGCGTTCAAATTTAAAAAGTAGCAACACTGCTGCTGATTATTGGAAGCTCTTTTTTAATTATTTTGATAAATATTTTTTAAAGGTTTTGGATAATCATCCATTTAACTTTATCCGTGAAAAAGCAATTAAAAAGGCTGAAATGTGGATTATTGAGCACCAGGACAAATCGGGAAACTGGGGAGGTATAATACCCGCAATGATGAATTCTATTATCGCTTTGAGAGCTTTAGGGTATGATGCCGATGATACACGCATTAAAAAAGGGTTGGAGGTAATCGAAAGTTTTAGAATTGAAGACTCTGAAACTCTTTCCCTGCAATCTTGTATCTCTCCGGTTTGGGACACTGCTATTACATGCAATGCTTTAAGGAAATCGGGCATCCGGGATAATCATCCTGCTCTAATCAAAGCGGCCAACTGGTTGATTGACAAGCAAATTTTAAAAGACGGTGATTGGAAAATTAAGAATAAAGAAGGCCGGCCAGGTGGATGGGCATTTGAATTTGAAAATGATTTTTATCCTGACAATGATGATACCACTGAAGTATTAGTGGCTCTGAAAAATATTGAGGTTAAACCTGAGAATAGAAGCTTAGAAGCTTTCAATAAAGGTTTGAGATGGCTCTTGAGCATGCAGAGTTCAAATGGGGGCTGGGCCGCTTTTGATGTCGATAATAACAAACAATTGCTTAATAAAATACCGTTTGCAGATCTGGAATCGCTATTAGATCCACCATCTAACGACGTTACCGGCAGGGTGCTATGGCTTTTAGGAACTCTGGGTTATAGAACAGATTATTCTCCTGTAAGAGACGCTCTCAATTTTCTAAAAAAGAACCAGGAACCGGACGGAACCTGGTATGGACGGTGGGGTGTCAATTACATTTATGGGACCTTCCTTGTTTTAATTGGCCTTAAAGCAATAGGTGAAGACATGAATCAGGGTTACATTCAAAGAGCGGTAAACTGGTTAAAAATTCATCAAAACAAGGATGGGGGTTGGGGAGAGTCTTGCAAATCTTATGAAGATAAAAATTTCATAGGGGTGGGAGCCAGTACGGCTTCACAAACAGCGTGGGCTTTATTGGGTCTTTTAGCTGCAGACGAATCAACAAGTTCTTTTGTTCAAAAAGGAACTCAGTATTTGTTAGACCATCAAAATGAAGATGGAACCTGGGATGAAAAAGAATATACTGGAACGGGCTTCCCAAAACATTTTTATATAAAATACCACATGTATAGAAACTATTTTCCTCTTTTAGCTTTGGCTGAATATTATTCTCAAATAAAAAGTGATAACTGAAAATAACAGCTGCGCAAAGAACACCTACCTTCTGACATCTGACTCCAATTCTATTATAACGTGAATTCGTAAACACCGATTTCAGATTTCGCAAGAATCTAATGACCACGTAAAGCTATTTCAATTTCCTATAAAGTTAAGCAATATGAAATGTTTAGTTACTGGCGCTACCGGATTTATTGGTTCAAATCTTGTTAAGGCATTAATCACAAAAGGTTTTAAAGTGCGGGCTCTGATAAGACACAGCAGCGATAGTTTGAACCTAAAAAATTTAAACATTGAAGTGTATTACGGGGATTTATTAGATTACAAACTACTTGAAAAAGCATTAAAAGATTGCACATTTCTCTTTCATGCAGCGGCGCATTATAGTTTATGGGATGCTTCAAAAGACATAATTTATAAAATTAACGTCGATGGAACAAGAAATATTCTAAACGCCGCTGTAAAAACCGGAATTAAAAAAGTCATTTATACCAGCACTGTTGGTTGCATCGGCATTCCAAAAAACAGGACCCCTGGAGATGAAAATACGCCGTTTGAGCTGTCAACTTTATCGAATAGCTATAAGCATTCAAAATATTTAGCGGAAAAAGAAGCTTTAAAGTTTTTTGAGAATGGTTTACCGGTAGTTATTGTTAACCCAAGCACTCCAATTGGTCCCGGGGACATAAAGCCAACCCCTTCGGGAAAAATTATCGTCGATTTTCTCAACAGAAAAATCCCTGCATATATAGATACCGGTCTTAACCTGATTGACGTCAGAGACTGCGCCTCAGGACATATCCTTGCCCTGGAAAAAGGGAAACCAGGGGAACGTTATATTTTGGGAAATCAAAACCTTTCCTTTCACAAAATTCTTATGCTATTAGAAGAAATAACCGGACAAAAATCACCTAAAATTAAATTGCCATATTCTTTTGCTTTCATAGCAGCCTATGTTAATGAAATAATATCGGACTATATAACCAAAACACCTCCAAGAATTCCATTGGGCGGCGTTAAAATGGCAAAACATTTTATGTATTTTGATTCTACCAAGGCGGTTAAAGAACTGGGGCTGCCTCAAAGTCCGATAAAAGAAGCCCTTGAAGCCGCTGTAGCCTGGTATAGAGAAAACGGTTACGTGCGATGTTAGACTTTTTTTACCTATTTTTTTCTACTATTCTTTTTCGGCCCTATGTTTTTGTTTTTCTTGCATTATATCTGGTTACTGCAGTCCTGCAAATAGGTATAGTAAGAACATTAGTTTTTACACTCCTTGCTTATTCCATAGCCTTCCTTTCAGAATTCTCATCTACCAGAACCGGGTTTCCCTATGGCTTTTACAGTTATATACAAACTACCATAGACAAAGAACTCTGGATTTCTAACGTCCCATTCATGGATTCTTTATCATATTCCTTTTTGTCTTATTGCAGTTTTTCTCTCGCCATTTTTCTGAACCAAGAAATTATTACAAAAAAAAATGATATCTCCGTCATGAATTTTGAAAATGGAATGCAGAAAAAAACCGTTCTCTATTCCACTGTTATTCTTTTTGTGTTATTGGATGTAATTATTGATCCGGTAGCATTGAGAGGCTCAGAGTGGTTTCTTGGACAGATATATCATTACCACAAACATGGGTTGTATTTTGGAGTGCCTTTATCAAATTTTGCCGGATGGATGATTGTAGGATTTTGTATCGTTTATTTATTTCAGTTCATCAACAGACGTTTTTTTCTACATAGTCTGCCGGACAAAGTAAAACACGGAAGAGATGTCCCTTACAAAGATACTTTTGGGCCGGTTTTATATTTTTGTGTAATGTTATTTAACATTTCAATGACTTTTTATATTAAAGAATATTTGCTGGGAATTTGCGGATTGATAATAACGGGGTTTATTATGGCAATTTTTCTAAAGAAAATCCTTTAAATGCGCACATTTATTCCACCTGTAGAGCCACTGTGAATATCGCTTTGAAACTCCTTCGTTAGTCTTTTGACCTTATCCTCTGCCTTGGTTACATTTCTAATCTGCTGCATTGCAAGAGTTCTCACCATGAGAAATCTTGACTTTTTAACCAAACGATTGTCAAAAGTTGATAATGGGTTCTGTATCGAAATAGCCACTTTAATCTCAGTTTAAAAAGTTATTTATATAATTAAAGTTTACCTTATTAGACAAATTAAATCAATAGCATATAGCATATTTTTCGTCAGTCTCAGAAGAGAAGATTATTATTCTCCTACCTCTGTAACGGCAAAATTCTTGAAAAAATTAGTTTTTTTTAACTATTGATACTCCCTGCGGCAAGCTCAGGACCATTCTGGATCAAGAAAAACCACGATAATCTGCTTGCTTCACTTTTAATAGTTTAAGTTTTACAAGTTTTACTAATTTTTTAGCAGTTTAGTTACGATAATAAATATGTACAGAAGATTATACACTTTAATGCTCTCAGTAAAAGAATCGGAGGACTATAGATGAGTTATAAATACAGAGTTGGAGTTATAGGATGTGGTCGTATTGCCAGCATGCTTGAGGACGACCCTCTTCGAGGGAAGCCATGCACCCATGCTGGAGCATTTAATGGAGTTCAGAAAACAAAAATGATTGCTGCCTGCGATATTAACGAAGAACGATTAAACAAATTTGGTAAAAAATGGAATATTTCCAGCCTTTACACAAATTATTACAAAATGCTACAAAAAGAGCAGATTGATATTGTAAGTGTGGCCGCCTGGACGCAATTTCACAATGAAATGGTAGTCGCCGCTGCGGAATCCGGTGTTCAAGGAATTTACTGCGAAAAACCGATGGCATTAACTTTAGACCAGGCCAATGAAATGCTCAATGTTTGCAAAAGGAATAATGTGAAGCTCGTAATAAATCATGAGCGAAGGTGGGACCCTTATTACTTGAAGGTAAAAAAGATAATTGAGGAAGGAAAAATCGGAGAACTAAAAACAATTGTCGGGAATGCCTTGGCATGGGACGACCTCACGGCAAAGAAGATAGAAATTTACGGAGGAGGAACAATGTTTCATGACGGTACTCACCTGACAGATCTTTTACGATTCTTTGCAGGTGAACCTGCCTGGGTTTCAGCATATGAAGATAGGCCAAACGGAGCAGAATATGTTGAGAACACTGTTTTTGGCCTCGTTGGGTTTTTAAAAGGCACAAAGGCTTTTTTAGAAGGTGGAGGAAGTAGAAATTATTTTAATTTCGAGCTCGATCTGCAGGGAACAGAGGGTAGAATTATAATAGGAAATGGAATAAAAGAATTATATGTTACTAATAAAAGCAAAAGATTTTCAGGCTTCAAGGAATTGGAAAGACTTGAATTGACAGCACCGGGTAATAACGCGAGCCCTTTCATAAGCGGCGTGAAAGATTTAATCAGGTGCATTGAGACCGGATGCGAATCAAATTCCAGCGGGGAAGATGGCAAAAAAGCACTTGAAATTATATATGCCATGTATAAATCCGCAAAAGATGAAGGAAAAAGAGTCTTCATACCGCTTTCTTAATTTGCTTTTTAGATGCAAAACTAAAGTTTTTTAAACATTAACCGATAAAAGAGATAAGAATTAAATAAACCATTAAGGGATTCAAAACAAAATATTATGACATACTTAATTTCAAACTATTACAGAAAGGGAGGATAGAGAAATAAATTTTATGAACCCGGTTAAATGAGCAGGGAAGCTCATTTACTTATGATAATGGAACCGGATTAAGGTTCTGTTAAGTTAAAAACTTTCAAGGAGGATAGTCAAATGGCAGTACGTATATTTAATAACATTGTTTCATTAAATGCCCAAAGATTTTTGGGAGTGAACAACGATCGACTAGCAAAATCTGTTGAACGAATTGCTTCCGGTCTTAGAATAAACAGAGGTGCTGACGATGCGGCAGGTCTGGCAATATCTGAAACCCTTCGTTCAGATATTCGAGCACTCAAGCAGGCAGGTCGAAACGCTAATGACGGAATCGCCATGATCAACACCGCTGAGGGAGCTTTGAATGAGCAGGCTGGTATTTTAACTCGTATGAGAGAGCTGGCTTCACAGGCAGCTACAGGAACGGTTGGATCCACACAAAGGCAAACTATTCAAATCGAGTTTAACCAGCTGAGAAATGAGATCGATAGAATCTCCTTGTCTACAGAGTTTAACGGTCAGTTGCTTGTTGAAGGTTCATTGGAATCATCTGCTACCAACACTATAACCATTCAGGTAGGTATCAAGAATGATGCTACTAGTAAAATTAACTTGAATACTGAAGTTGATTTAAGTGCTATCACCAGTACAGGATTATCTATTACAGACTTATCTGTTACAGCCTCGGATGAAGCTTTAACCGCCCTGTCCCGTATTAACTCGTCTATTGATACTGTTACCGCAGGACGTGGAGCGTTGGGTGCTGTTCAGAACAGGCTGGTAAAAACCATAGCCAACCTCTCGGTTTCAGTAGAAAACCTGCAAAGTGCGGAATCTGCAATAAGAGACGCTGATATCGGTGAAGAGGTTGCACTTTTAACAAGAAACCAGATACTGGTTCAGGCTTCCACAGCAATTCTGGCTCAAGCGAACCTGCTTCCTCAATCAGTATTACAGCTGCTTGGATAATCCAAATTATCCATTTAAGAAAAAAAAGGGATGGCATGATGCCATCCCTTTTTTTTCACCTTTTTATTTCAAATAAAATCCTGCTCATCCTGTCCCGAAATTATCTGGTAGAACATCCATTTACAGAAAAAAAATTAAAGTTATTTCGCCGTATGGCCGTTATCTTATACAAGAGGAGGGGAATTCAATTAACAATTATCAATCTTAAGAGGGGGTAATATGGCAGGGGCAATTTCAGTTAGCGGATTATCAACGGGATTGGATACCGCAAGCATTGTTTCAAAACTAATCGAATTGAAAAGAAGGCCGATAGACGTAATTTCAGCTAAAAAAGACATATTTGACGTCAAACTAACTGAATTTCAAAATCTGAATCTGAGGCTTTTGAATTTTCAAAATATTGTCAATAACTTGAAAACATCGGATGGTTTTTTGTCAAAAACAGGAACTTTTTCCAATTTTAGTGCTTCTGATAATAACGACGTAGTTAGCTTGACCGCTAGCAGTACAGCAGCTTCCGGTAGCTTCTCGTTAGTTGTTAATTCTTTAGCAAAGGCAGAAAAAGAAATAAGTGAAGGACTTGCTTCGACTTCCTCATCTATTTCAACAGGCACTTTTTCCATTACAGCAGGTTCCACAACAACCTCCATTACAATAGATTCTTCAAACAATACTTTAGCAGGACTTGAAAGTGCAATAAATGCTTCCGGTGCGGATGTAACCGCTTCCATATTAAATGATGGAAGTGGTGCTAATCCATACCGCCTTATTATAACCTCAAACAATGCAGGGACAGATAATGCTCTGACTATTTCCCACACCCCACCAAGTATCCTGGGCGGTGGTCCAGCACCTGATGGTTCTGTTTTAACCTTTACTGAAGGTCAATCGGCGACCGACGCAAGTATTACTTTAGACGGAATCAACATAACCAAATCCACTAATTCCATCACTGATGTAATAGATGGTGTAACAATTGATCTTAGTTCAGTTGGTTCTGGTACCATAACAATCGCTTCTAATGTAAATGACGTAAAAACCAATATCGAGGAATTTGTTTCGGAATATAATGACCTTACAAATTTTATTAACGATCAATTCTTTTTTGATGCTGAAACCGAAGAAACAGGAATTTTATTTGGTAACACTTCTGTAATTAATTTGCAAAGTTCCATACGGGAGATTATTACTGATGAAATCCCGGGTTTAACCGGAACATATACAACTCTAGCACAAATCGGTATTACCACCAACAGCATTTCAGGGAACCTTGATATTGATGACGGTGATTTAACAGATGCACTCAACGAAGATATTGACGCAGTTACGAATCTTTTCATTGGCGCCGGGTCCTCTGATACTTCCGGACTTAGTTTTGCAGGATTTACTGAGGATACTGAGGGTGGAACATATGATATCCGCATATCAGGAGGGCAGGTTCAGATTGCAGATTCCGGAACTTCAAGCTACGAAAACGCTGAAGGATCTGGTAATTACTACTCCGGACCAGATGGAGCAAACTCAGAAGGTTTAAGATTTGGTCTAAGTTCATTAAGTGATGGAGATAAAGGAACTATTACTTTTTCCTTTGGAGTAGCTGCCCACTTTGACAGGCTTTTGGATAATTTGACTGACAAATCCAAAGAAGGACCTTTAAAATCAGAACTGGATACCCTTAAGGACAATATTGAAGATATAGAAGATACTATCGAAGATCAGGAAGCACGTTTGACTTCTGAAGCAGAATCATTGACGCGACAATTTTCCGCTTTGGAAGCACTCGTCAGTCGATTACAGACTCAAGGAGATTTTTTATCTCAAATATCATCCGGACTTGTGGCAAGTGCTAAGCAATAAAGAGGGATATAATTAAATCAATTAATGTGAAGAAGGGTAGGAACTATGAATCATAATAAATACTGCTCACAGTACAAAACCAACCAAATCTCATACGCTGAACAGGGGAAGTTGATTTTAATGATGTACGACGGAGCAATCATGTTTATTAAACAGGCAAAAAATAAATTGAAAAAAAACGATTTAGGCGGCATGGGGCTGTATCTGGGCAAAGCGGAAAGCGTTATTTCGGAACTCTCAAATAGCCTGAACAGTGAAGAGGGCGGCAATATATCAAAGTCTCTGGAAAGTCTTTATAATTTTATTTTAAAAGAATTATTAC
>MPLX02209606.1_pt1 | contig 17335 bp, 18 predicted proteins | sample 1617341 | NCBI WGS metagenome assembly MPLX02 (sample SAMN05944804, study PRJNA350692) | marine metagenome | biome: marine; feature: ODZ; material: water; isolation source: 120 m water sample filtered on 0.2 um supor filter | place: Pacific Ocean | collected 2012-04-08 | depth 120m m | reverse complement strand
GCCACGGTGGCGTGCTCGACGTAGAAGGCACAACAGCCGTTCACCATCGCCGTACAGGAGCCAACTATTAGGCGAGCTGAAATTCAATCGGCTTCATCACCTTCTCTCAATCGCATGCCATAACAACCACTATTAATCAGCAAAAACAACGACAGAAAACAGATTTATGGAAGAGTCCATCGCGAATCTGCTGCTCCTGCAGCTGATACAAGCTCTCAATCTTTTTAATTGCTGCACCGCATCACGCATATTCGCAAAGGCCTCGGCTCAAGATACTGAACTTCCCATCACTAGATATGGGGTAGACCAAGAAGGTCGTCTATCAAATGGAAAACCTATAAATGTGGTTTTAATAACTCGGAATTTATCCAAACTCCTTTGCGCAAAAGGTGTTGCAGCAACTCGCGATGATGGCGAGAACAGTCCGCTGCAATTGCGAAGACTTTCTTAAAGTGGTTGGCACGCCACATGTTGTGTACTGAAATACCACCAGTTATTGCAACTAAGCCTCGCCCCGATGGGATCTCAGCCAGGCCACGAAGCTGCAGTGCGCTACCGCGGTTTTCTCCTGCTGCCACAGGCAAACCAAACCTGGTTAGTCAGGCCTGAGCGCAGCCCAATGTTGATGCTGCCTTTCCGTACCCCAAGCTGCTCACTAGAAGAAGTTAAATCGATGCTGAACAGGCGTCTATCTCAGAAAACAAACCTATTTGATGCAGCCTGATTAATCAGGCTGCATAAGGAGGAGGTGTTGGTTGACCACCATGAGATTGAAATGGCAACACGACCGTGGCCCATCGCTCGGGACGCTCAGGTCGTTGCCGAAGTGGCTGACGAACACCAAAAGGAACGCGCACCACATTGGTTCCATCCATCGCCAAGGTATGTCCTTGCAAAAGAGCTGATTCCAATCCATCTGGAAGGGTGGGAAGACTTAGCCCACCGCTTTCCATGCGTTGTTGCAGTTGATTCTTTGAAGTGTCTCTATCCATGCTGTCCCCCCAGCAATGGTGCAGATGCCGGACATTATGATCAAAATAATCCGGAATGCAATGAATTAAAAGCCGAAAATTCGGTTTTCAATGACAAATTACTGCCTTCAGCTGGTTTGCACCAGGGGCGGTTGACGAACATCATTCTCAATGAACTGATCAACCGTTGAGCAGCTACACACCAAATTGCGATCGCCATAGGCATTATCAATACGAGAAACTGCAGGCCAAAATTTGCTTTGACGCTGATCAGCCAATGGAAATGCAGCCTCAGCGCGGGAATAAGGCCGATCCCAAACCTCTGCTGTAACAGCAGCCAACGTGTGAGGTGCCCGTCTCAGCAGATTGTTGTGGGCATCCATCTGCCCCGACTCAATAGCCGCCGTTTCTTCCCGTATAGAAATCATGGCATCACAGAAGCGATTTAATTCCTCAAAGCTCTCGCTTTCGGTGGGTTCCACCATCACTGTCCCAGCCACAGGCCAGCTCACAGTTGGAGCATGGAAGCCGTAGTCCATTAACCGCTTGGCAACATCGTCTACCTCCAATCCTGCACTGCGCTTGAGAGGACGCAAATCCAGAATGCATTCATGGGCGACCAGCCCTGATTGACCCCTGAAAAGCACCGGGTAATAAGGGTTGAGTCGATGAGCCAGGTAATTAGCAGATAAAAGTGCAACAGCACTGGCCTGCCGCAAACCTTCAGCACCCATCATGCGCAGATACATCCAACTGATCGGCAGGATGCCTGCGCTGCCCCATGGCGCAGCCGAGATCGGACCAATCGCCTGCTCACCGCCACAGCGAGCAAGGGGGTGACCTGGCAAAAAAGGCACCAAATGTTCTGCCACCGCAATAGGACCTACACCTGGTCCGCCTCCGCCATGGGGGATACAAAAAGTCTTGTGCAGATTGATATGACAAACATCAGCGCCATAAGTACCAGGGCTGCAAAAGCCGATTTGAGCATTGAGATTGGCGCCATCTAGATAAACCTGACCACCATGGCGATGAACGAGCTCACAGATCTCGCGGATCTTCGGCTCAAACACACCATGTGTTGAGGGATAAGTGATCATTAGCGCCGCCAAATCAGAGGCATGAGCAGCTGCCTTGCAGGCAAGATCGTCGAGGTCAACATTCCCCTCTTGATCACAAGCCACAGGCACCACTCGCAAACCTGCCATTACAGAACTGGCTGGATTAGTGCCATGAGCACTAGTAGGAATCAAGCAAACATCTCGATGCTGCTCACCACGAAAATGATGCCAAGCCCTAATCACCAATAAGCCAGCAAATTCCCCTTGAGAACCTGCATTCGGCTGCAAAGACACTCCGGAAAAGCCAGTAATAGATGCAAACCAAGCTTCTAGGTCCTTAACCAATAGCTGATAACCATTGCATTGATCAGAAGGAGCAAACGGATGCGGTGCTGCAAACTCCCTCCAGCTAACTGGCATCAATTCAGCTGCAGCATTGAGCTTCATGGTGCAGCTACCCAGGGGGATCATCCCGTGCACCAAGGAAAAATCACGGCTCCCGAGACGCTCGATGTAGCGCATCAGCTCAGTTTCGCTGCGATAGAGATGAAACACTGACTGTTGCAACCAGGGTTTCTCTCGCAAAGGCAGCTCCAAAAGCTCATCTAGAAGAAGGTCTTCAAGGTCTTCAAGTACTGGCAAAGACTGACCCACAACCTCGGCCAGAACCTGAAGAATCTTTTTCAGCTCCTGATCGGTGCTGAGCTCATCAAAACTGATCCCAAATCCTTTGGCTTCCTCTGGTGCAACACCTATAGGAAGCAAGCGCAAGTTAAAACCTGCTAAAGCCGCAGCCTGATGAACAGCCGGAGCTTCCGGACATATCACTTCAACAGTGTCAAAACGAGCTATCTGCTGCACTGGATAGCCCAACTGAACCAATCCCTGCTCGAGTTGAACCCGTAAGCGCAGCACCCGACGAGCAATAGCTGTCAGACCATCAGGGCCATGGTGCACTGCATAGAAAGACGCCATCACCGCAAGTAACACCTGCGCCGTGCAGATGTTGCTGGTGGCTTTATCTCGGCGAATGTGTTGCTCCCTTGTCTGCAAAGCCAAGCGCAAGGCCGGTTGACCCTCCGCATCCACAGACTGACCAACTAGGCGTCCGGGAACTTGACGCTTGAATTTCTCACCAATAGCAAAAAAGGCAGCGTGAGGCCCACCAAAACCTATAGGCACCCCAAAACGTTGAGCACTGCCAACAGCAATATCCGCACCCATTTCCCCCACTGGAGCGATCAACACCTGAGCAAGTGGATCAATAGCAACTGTCACCAGCGCCCCCACCTCATGGGATGCCCTAATAGAGGAAGTGGGATCCCAGAGCCTTCCACTGCGGCCAGGCAACTGAAGCAGAACACCAAAAACTTCAGCGTCGAATTGGAAGTCCCTCGGCTCGGCTACCTCAAGATCAATGCCAAGAGGCTCAGCACGGGTTCGCAGCACAGCAAGAGTCTGAGGAAACACCTCCGCATCAACCAGAAAACGACGCGCCTTAGACCTCTTGCAAGCAGCAAAGCTAAGGCTCATCGCCTCAGCTGCTGCAGTTCCCTCATCTAGCAACGAAGCATTGGCAATCGGCAGCCCCGTCAGCTCACTAATTAGTGTTTGAAAATTGAACAGAGTCTCCAGTCTTCCCTGGGAGATCTCAGCCTGATAAGGCGTGTAAGCGGTATACCAAGAAGGGTTTTCAAACACCTGGCGCTGAATCAGCGCAGGTGTTGCTGTGCCGTAGTAACCAAGACCAATCAAAGAGCGCTTTAGCTGATTAGCAGCTGCGATTAGACGAAGTTCCTCTAGAGCCTGCTCTTCTCCACAGCCCTCAGGGAGGGCACTGCTTGGCGGAGTTTTATCAAGAATGTCAGGAGGAACTACAGCCGCAATAAAACTCTGCCAATCACGATGACCAAGCTCCTGCAGCATTTGCTGCTGATCCTCTGGGCTCGGCCCAATGTGCCTAGCCCAAAAAGGTGACAACTGACTGCTTGAAGTCTCAACTGGACGCTGTTCAAGCAATGTCAAGGGAGATTCATTAATACGGCGCAAGCAACTTTAGAAAATCTGTCGACAAACGGCCGAGCTTTATAAGCTTCCTATGAGATTTACTCAGTAGAAAGCTTGCTTGCGTAGGTGGCTGCATCCATCATCTCCTGCAACTGAGTTGGTTCAGTCGGACGAATTAAAAGCAACCAACCCTCACCATGAGGATCATTTTGAAGTTCATCCGGACTGGAGAGGACCGACTCATTACGCCGCACCAGCTCACCGCTGATCGGAGCATGCAACTCCTCGACGGCTTTAACAGACTCAACAGAGCCAAAACTAGAACCCCGTTCTAAGGCCGCACCTACCTCAGGTAGGTCTACAAACACGATGTCGCCTAGCTGATCAACAGCAAAGGCACTGATACCTACACGCACCAAATCGCCATCAACCCTGGCGTATTCATGGGTTTCGGAAAAGCGAAAGTGATCAGGAAAGTTGAAAGCCATCGAGCAGGCGAGGCAAAGCTCAACCAGTCTGGGGTAAATCAAGTAAACCGGCGCGCACCAAGGCCACTAACGCCCTACTAAGAGCCAATTCCACATGGGTGCGATGGGTGCCTCCTTGCACATAGAGGTTGTAAGGGGGGCGCAAGGGAGCATCCGCAGAGAACTCACTTGTACTGCCATCGATAAATGTCCCCCCTGCCATCACCAGATCACTGGCATAGCCGGGCATAGCTGCAGGCACAGGATCTAGATAAGCCCCAACCGGGGAACATGCCTGGAAAGCTCTGCAAACAACTTTCAAAGCCTCAGGATTTCCAAGCTGCACCGCCTGAATCAAATCTCCACGATGGGCCCCAAGTGCAGGCTTCACTGCAAAGCCAAGGGCGTCGAACACACCAGCCACTAGATCAGCTCCAATCAAAGCCTCTGCAACCATTTGCGGAGCCAAGAACAAACCCTGCAATACCAGCCGATAGAGGTCAAACCCAATGCCGCCCTCACTACCTATCCCCGGCGCAGTGAGCCGACAGCAGGCCTGCTCCACCAAATCAGCCCGGCCTGCGACATAACCACCTGTGGGAACGATTGTGCCCCCGAGGTTTTTAATCAAGGAGCCTGCAATTAGGTCAGCACCGACCTCGGGGGGTTCTCTCTCCTCAACCAACTCGCCATAGCAATTGTCGACAAAACAAACACACTCCGGCTGAGATGCATGTATGCGAGCACAGAGCTCGCCAATAGCTGCGATCGACAGAGATGGCCGCCAGCTATAGCCACAGCTGCGCTGAATAAACACCATCCGCCTTGGCACCTCCAGAGCTATTTCCAATGCTGGGATGTCCACGCATCCCTCAGCAGTGAGGGGTAGCTGTTGATAAGAAATCCCGAATTCAGCAATAGAACCCTGGCCGGATCCCCGCAGACCAATCACCTCTTCCAATGTGTCGTAAGGCTGCCCGGTTACTGACAACAACTGATCACCAGGACGAAGTACGCCAAACAAAGCCGCGGCAATCGCATGGGTACCACTGACAAACTGGAGTCTTACGGCTGCCTTCTGAGCACCAAGTACCCGTGCAAATACCCGATCAACGACCTCCCTGGCCTGATCGCCATGGCCGTAGCCGGTAAGAGAAGCGAAATGTTGTGTAGCAACACGTTCGCTACTAAATGCCTCCAACACCTTTTCAAGGCGAACCGCTACAGCAGCAGTCCGTTGAGTTGCAAGACCCTGAAGACGCTGACAAACAGAATTGACGTACCGCCTGGCCCACTCCTGCACACGCTCTTGATCAAAGCCAACTACGGAAAATGTCTGCACAAAAAAAGCAGGGTCAGGGTCAGTCGTCCCCATGCTGAATCTTCGTAGAACGTCAGCCACAATCAACAGCTAAAAGCTAGGCAGCAACACTTCCTGGCAGGTCACAGTTTGCGAAGACGGGTCTTTGCAAATGATTTGCACAGCAGCTAGAGCTGATCACCAATGAACAGTGCGCACGCCTAAGCAAGAGCAAAAGAATTAATTCCATGGTTCCTTTAGCTTTGGGAGCATCTCAGCTCGCGCCGCCCGCCTCAAAAGCAAAGCAACCGTCCCAAACCCAAGGAGTTCCTCTTGGTTTCAAGCCTTCCGCTCTACGAGTCCACCAATCGTCAACAAAGCGAATGGGCTGCTGTAATTGCACCCCGAGAGCCTCTGCCGGCCCATCAACGTCGATTTAAGTGGGGCACTACCAGTTTCATGGTGGCTATGCATGTAGCTGCCACCTTTGCACTACTACCTCGCTTCTGGAGCTGGCAAGGGTTAGTAGCTTTTGGCGTTCTTTATTGGATGACGGTGCTTGGGGTGACCTTGGGGCTCCATCGACTGGTAGCTCATCGCAGCTTTGTCGCACCCTCTTGGTTGGAGAAACTTCTGGTAATCATGGGCACTCTGGCCTGCCAGAGCGGCCCCATTGAATGGGTGGCTCTGCACCGTCATCACCACCGCTACTCCGACCAACCCAATGACCACCACGATGCCGGCCGAGGTCTCTGGTGGGCACATAGCGAGTGGATGCTGCATGAAATTCCCGCCCTGCGTCATAGGAACCGCTTTGCGGCGGATGTGCAGGCAGACCCTTTCTTTCGATGGCTTGATCGTTGGTTCCTTTTGCTGCAAATCCCCATTGGCCTAAGTCTCTACTGGTACGGAGAACTGGCTCAGGTGCACGGCGGCGGACTTGGCCTTGTGCTCTGGGCCATCCCGCTACGACTGGTTGTTGTTTATCACGTGACTTGGCTGGTGAACTCCGCGACCCATGCATTTGGCTACCGCAACTTCGAGAGCCCCGACCTTTCTCGTAACTGCTGGTGGGTGGCACTGCTCACCTTCGGCGAAGGCTGGCACAACAACCACCATGCTTATCCCGCAAGTGCCCGTCACGGTATGCGCTGGTTTGAATTAGATATCACCTGGCAACACATAAAGGTATTGCGCCGTCTTGGCCTAGCCCGTCGAGTACAGATTTCCCGCTAATCTCACGGCGCTTCCTGATCAGCCAACAACACCGCTCGAGCGCGAAGATCATCCAAAAAACCCTCAGCCCCCTTGCGATCAAACCCACCCAAGGCAACCTGAGTGGAGTGCAGATCTAGCAATTCCCCATCGAGCTCCTCGGCGTTGTAGTCCCTCAGGCCAGCCATCACAGCCGCAAAGCGCTCCCTGCGCTGTGCCTTACTGACTGGATAAGCCGCCATCACCTTGTCACGACAGTGACGCCAAGATTTCCCATCGCAGAGACGATCTGCCAAAGCAGCACTTAGGGCGGCAGCCTCATCCTCCTCAATCCGCCAATCAAAACCTGAGGGCAAAGACGCCAGGCCAACAAAAATCTCAAATAGGACGCCAGCCCCAAGGGGCTGGCCATCTTCTCCTTCCAAAGGAAGGGCACTCTCAGATAAAACCTTGAGTAAGTCGGGATGGCCCTCCTTCAGGCGATCGCGAATCGGCTCCAAACCAGCATGAAGTATGGCGTTGGCCTGACCCAAGGCAAGAAACACTTCAGGGCCTGGAGAAGCAAGTTTGCCGTTGCGAAGATTGGAGATCTGCGAATTATGAACTCGACCAAGATCCAGACATTCCGCAAGAGCGGGCAAAACCTTATGCGACCAACCATTGCGCTCATGCCACACATGAATGAGATGAGCCATGGCCCGCCGCCCATCCTCCAAGCGCTCGCGGTAGCCCCTGGCTTCAGAATCACATTCAACATCAGGGCCAGTCACTAGATACGGATCCGTATCGTGTATAATTTGCGAACATTCGACGGATCGCTCATGGCTTCAAGAGTGATAAGAACGCGTTCTTCGGTGAGTAGACCCGTAGCTTCGCACAAGGCCTTAACCCTGTCATCAAACCTTCAGCGCCCCTTCCGCCGCCCGGCTATTTGCCCAGCGAAAGAATCAAGGCGTTGGGGAACGATCGGATTCATGATCGCCATTCATGTTCTAGCTATATACGCTTTGCAGCCCAGTTTCTGGAGCTGGCAAGCGATCACAACCCTACTCGTCCTCTACTGGGTTACCGCCTGCCTAGGAGTGACGATCGGCTACCACCGCCTGCTCTCGCACCGCTCCTTCCGAGTTCCTCGTTGGCTGGAACGCTTTTTTGCTACCTGTGGTGCCTTGAGCTGTCAGCACGGGCCGATCGACTGGGTCGGGCTCCATCGCCACCACCACAAGTTTTCCGATACCGACGCCGACCACCACAACAGTCATAAAGGCTTCTGGTGGAGCCACATGGGCTGGATGTTCGAACCGATTCCAGCCATGCGGACAGTGCCTCGCCTATCAGTTGATCTGGCCCGTGATCCCTATCACCGTTGGCTGAATAAATACTTCCTGTTGTTGCAACTACCCCTGGCTGGTCTGCTGTTCTGGATCGGTAGCGTCAGCGGAGCTGCCGGCGGCGGCTGGGCACTAGTGCTCTGGGGGATCCCCCTTCGCCTAGTGATCGTTTATCACATCACCTGGCTGGTGAATTCTGCCACTCACTGCTGGGGCAGCGTGGTCTTCGAGACCGGTGAGAACTCCCGCAACAATCCCTGGGTAGCAGCACTAACCTTCGGTGAGGGTTGGCACAACAACCATCACGCCTTCCCGCACTCAGCTATTCACGGCATGCAGCGCGGTCAGATCGACCTCACCTGGCAACACATCAGGCTGCTGCGAGCTCTTGGTTTGGCTCGCAAGATTCAGCTACCGATCACGTCGTAAGGTGATCGATCGCTAATCAGTCGTCGTCCGTCCTTTCATTAACCATGGCCAAGCGTGTAAAAGTCGTCCTCAACGAGGAAGTTCTCAGCCTCGGTAAAGACGGCGACTTGGTGGAAGTTGCTCCTGGTTACGCACGCAACTTCCTACTTCCCTACGGCAAGGCCGTCCCTGTGACACCAGCCGTAATGAAACAGGTCGCTCACCGTCAAGCCAAGCAGGCTGAACATCAAGCGGCACTAAAACAGGAAGCCCTCGACTTCCAAACCGCCATGGTCACCATTGGACGGTTCACTGTTAAGAAGCAAACCGGTGAAGACGACGTCTTATTTGGCACTGTCACCAATGGTGATGTAGCCGAAGCAATCGAAGCGGCCACTAAGAAAGAGATCGACCGCCGCAACATCATCGTCCCCGAAATCCACCGCACCGGTAGCTACAAGGTGCAAGTGAAGCTTCACAATGAAGTGAATGCCGAAATCAACCTCGAAGTAGTTAGCTACTGATCCCTGGCAAGGCTTGCTTAACAAGGCAGAGTGGGTCTCCCTATAACGTCTGCTCTTCTTCATGGTGAGCGCCCCCCTACCAAGCAACGGCGACACCGCCGCGGAGGGGTCTAGACCCTTCAGAAAAGCATCTAACACTTCACGAGAACCAAGATTTGAAGCCCTACCGGATTCCGTGCCTCCTCAAAATCTGGAGGCAGAGGAAGCTGTACTAGGCGGCATCCTGCTTGATCCTGATGCCATCGGCCGAGTGGTCGATGTACTACAGCCTGAGGCTTTTTATCTCAACGCCCATCGAGAAATCTTCCGTACAGCCCTGATGCTTCACAGCCAGGGCAAGCCCACAGACCTCACAGCGATGAGCGCCTGGCTGGCAGATACCGGATCTCTAGAAAAGGTCGGTGGTAGCAACCGTCTAATTGAGCTAGTAGAACGCGTCGCCTCCACGGCATCGATCGAGCAAGTAGCCCGATTGGTAATGGATAAGTTTCTGAGGCGTCAATTAATTCGCTCAGGGAACGAAGTCATTCAGCTCGGCTTTGACCAAGCCCTGCCGATGGAACAAGTTCTCGATAAAGCAGAACAAACGATTTTTGCGATTAGCCAAGAAAAGCCATCCAAAGGACTTACACCGACCGCAGAAATCCTCACCAGCACCTTTAACGAGATAGAAAGTCGCTCGCTTGGCACCTCAGTGGCCGGCATCCCGGTGAACTTCTACGACCTCGATGCAATGACCCAAGGCCTGCAACGCAGTGACCTGATCATCGTTGCTGGACGCCCCGCCATGGGAAAAACCTCCATGGTGCTCAACCTGACCAAGAACGTGGCCCAACTCCACAACCTGCCTGTATGCGTTTTCAGCCTGGAAATGAGCAAAGAGCAGCTCACCTATCGCCTTCTTTCAATGGAAGTTGGTATTGAGAGCAGCAGGCTCAGAACAGGCCGTTTGCGACAAGAGGAATGGCCTCTACTAGGCCAAGGCATCAACACCCTTGGACAACTACCCATCTATATAGATGACAAACCCAACTCAGGCGTTCTGGAGATGCGCTCCCTATGCAGGCGACTGATGGCCGAACAGGGCAAAGAACTAGGTCTTGTAGTAATCGACTACCTACAGCTAATGGAAGGCTCAACCCCTGACAACCGAGTACAGGAACTCTCGCGGATTACCCGCGGCCTCAAGGGCATGGCACGGGAACTGAACGTACCGGTTATTGCCTTATCACAGCTCAGCCGTGGAGTTGAGTCACGCACCAACAAACGCCCAATGCTCAGTGACCTGCGCGAATCAGGCTCAATCGAGCAAGACGCTGACTTGGTTCTGATGATCTACCGCGACGAGTACTACAACCCAGAAACCGCCGACCGCGGAATCACCGAAGTAATCGTGACCAAGCACCGCAACGGCCCAGTCGGCACCGTAAAGCTACTTTTCGAACCCCAATTCACACGTTTCCGCAATCTGGCCGCCTAAAGCAGCCATAGATTGATTGCACCTGCTCTAAAACTCCACGGGCCCTATGCCCTTAAGTGCTCCAGTTAACGAACAATTCGATGTAATAGTCGTCGGTGGTGGTCACGCCGGCTGCGAAGCAGCGATTACAACAGCGCGGCTGGGCCTATCCACAGCACTGTTCACCCTCAACCTCGACCGCATCGCCTGGCAGCCCTGCAATCCTGCAGTAGGTGGTCCAGCCAAGAGCCAACTGGTTCATGAGGTGGATGCCCTCGGCGGAGTTATCGGACGCCTAGCCGACGCAACGGCACTGCAAAAACGCATGCTCAATGCAAGCCGTGGTCCAGCAGTCTGGGCCTTGCGCGCCCAAACTGATAAGCGTCTCTATTGCCGACAGATGCTGCAAATACTGCAGCAGACAGCCAACCTCACCCTTCGCGAAGCAATGGTGACTGGTCTTGAAGTGAATGGTGATTACTCAGGCGCTGACGAAAACTGGGAGCCAGCGCATGGCCATGCAGCTCAAATTACTGGTGTGAGCACCTATTTCGGCAGCGTCTACAGCGCCAAAGCTGTAATCCTCACAGCAGGCACCTTCCTTGGCGGGCAGATCTGGATAGGCAATAAGTCAATGCCAGCAGGCCGAGCCGGTGAACAAGCAGTAGAGGGACTCACCGAGGCCCTACAGAAACTAGGCCTGCACACCGATCGACTTAAAACAGGTACACCAGCCAGAGTCGATCGGCGCAGCATCGCATTCGACCAACTGGAGGAACAGCCCAGTGATGCAGCAGATCGCTTCTTCTCTTTCGACCCAAAAGCCTGGGTAAGCGGAGAACAAATGAGCTGCCATATCACCCGGACCACAGCGATCACTCATCAGCTGATCAAAGACAACCTCCACCTGACACCTATCTACGGCGGCTTTATTGACAGCAAAGGACCCCGCTACTGCCCTTCTATTGAAGACAAAATCGTGCGCTTCGCTGATAAGAGCTCACATCAAATCTTCCTGGAACCCGAAGGTCGCGACACACCAGAAATCTATGTGCAGGGCTTCTCTACCGGACTTCCAGAACGGCTTCAACTTGAACTGCTGCGTACCTTACCGGGCCTGGAGCAATGCCTGATGCTTCGTCCAGCCTACGCAGTCGATTACGACTACCTTCCTGCTACTCAACTCAAGCCTTCACTGGAAACCAAGCGAGTGGCCGGACTGTTTAGCGCCGGCCAGCTAAATGGCACCACCGGCTATGAAGAAGCAGCTGCTCAAGGGCTGGTGGCCGGCCTCAATGCCGCCCGTTTAGTTCAGGGCAAGGAAGCCGTGCGATTTCCACGCGAGGACAGCTATATCGGCACAATGATTGATGATCTTGTCAGCAATGACCTGCACGAGCCCTACAGAGTGCTCACCAGCCGTAGCGAATACCGCCTGGTGCTGCGTGGAGATAACGCAGACCGTCGTCTAACCCCCATCGGCCATCAGCTAGGACTTATCGACGCAAGCCGCTGGCAACTATTCAAGAGCAAACAAACAGCTCTAGAAACCGAAAAGCAGCGACTTGAAAAACAACGCCTCAAAGCAAGCGATCCCAGAGCAGCTGCCGTAGAAACAGAAACCGGCGCCAAAATCAAGGGATCGATCACCTTGGCGAATCTTCTACGCCGACCAGGAATGCACACTGGCGAACTGGTAAGACATGGCCTGGCTGATCCAAACCTACCCCTAGCGGTGCGAGAAGGAGCCGAAATCGATATTAAATACAGCGGTTACCTACAACGACAGCAACAACAAATCGATCAAGTAAAGCGACAGGGGCAAAGACGCCTACCTACAGATATCGATTACACCAAAATCCTTACCCTCTCTCAAGAAGCACGCGAAAAACTCGCAAATATACGGCCACTCAGTGTGGCTGAGGCCAGCCATGTTCCCGGAGTAAGCAAGGCTGATCTCAACGCCCTACTGATCTGGCTGGAGCTAGAAAAACGCCGCACCCTCGCCGCCTCTGGTCAAGATCGATAACTTTGGGTGTGATTGAGACTGCCGGTGAACTCTCGCCTCACCACCTCTAAGGCCTACTGGAACCTAAAGGCTGAACAGGTAATGGATCGTGTTTTCAGTGATCCAGAGGTACCTATGAACGCTGCCAAGGTGCATATCCACGACCACGTGATCAGCAAACGCCCATCCTGGCCAATGCTCAGTCTTGCTGGCTTGGCAACTACTGGTCTGATCAGCAGTTTATGGCTTGCTCATCACTGGCAAGCCTCACAAGCCCAACTAGATCGAGAACGAAATCTGCTGCTAATCGAGCGTATTAGCAAGCTACCCAACGCATCTCAAACAACTGCCCAGGGAGCGGGCTACAGCTTGGAGATCAGTAAGCAAAGCCCTAGCGGTGAGCTGGCAGAACTTCCACCACCTCCGCCTGATCCTGCTTGGCTGAAGGGCTTGGAAGCTGTGACCATTCCCATCGGTAAAGAAAGGTTCTCCTCTAATTCAAGTCAAATTCAGCAAGATGCAGACGAAACAGTGCCCGTACTAGTAGGTGTAGTGCATGGCCCCCGTGGCAATAGCTCGGCAATCTTTCAGATGGGACAAACCTCTACCTCCGCGACACCAGGTGAGAACATCGGCAGCAGCAACTGGCGAGTAGCCACAGTGAGCGCAAACGGGGCCGTCATTGAACGCCAAGGCAAGCAGCGTCGCCTCAACATTGGAGGCGCCTTCTGAGCCAGTCCCCATCAGTGCTGATCTCCCCAACACGAATCTGGGACGCTCCCACCAAGGCAGTGCTCTCTGGTGAAGGCCCCTGGCAATTGCCCGGTCCTTGGCGACTGCTGCTGCTTGGAGACGGCAGCCCAACCCGCCACCTGCGGTTACTGACCGGCCATGAAGTACAGGTGACGCTAATTACCATGCAACCGGAACCCACTGCCGATAAATCAGCACCCAAGGAGGTGAGCGAACTTAAACCACCGCTGCTGAGGCGCCAGGTGTGGTTGACCTGCGGTTCCCATACCCTGGCCTGGGCCGAAAGCTGGTGGAATCACGATGAAGCCGAAAAACACCTACACAATCGCAATCAACCAATCTGGGACAGCCTTACAAAAGGTCGCTCAGAACTCTTTCGTGAAGTGGATGGACTTGCCCTTGTGACCGCCGACTGGCTGGAGTCGAAATTCTGCCGAGCGGGACCATTTTGGAGCCGGCATTACCGCTTCTTTCGCCAAGAGCGCGAACTAACAGTGATCAGAGAAGTGTTCAGCCCAGAGCTAGAAATGTGGCTAGGACCAGCTCCCAGAAAAGGAATTCGAATCTGCTGATCAACAGATTTGCTGGTTAATTTGGTTTACAACTTGACAACTTGCCAACCGTTATGCGTTCGAGAAGATAGCCGCAGCGGTTCCCCTCTCCATGGCACCCTCACAGACCTGGCTCAGCCTCACTGATCTCGGACGCATCTACGGCATCTCGGCAATCAATTGCGGCCGAGCCCTACAGCAACAGGGCTGGCGCGATCGACATGGAAGACCTACTCCAGGAGCCCTTGAAGCTGGTGCCGCACACAAACATGGACCCCAAACCCCACCACGCACAGCTTTATGGAATGCCTCAATCTGCAGAGCTTTGCTAGAGAAATGCGGCTACCAACAAATCAGCCGAACAATTCAGGTGGATCAATGGGTCCAGCTAATTGAAGCCCTTGAAGAGGGATCCCCCTCCATCAATGCCACTGCCGAACAAATGTCTGAAGATCTTCCTGAAGAGCTTGTTGGTGATGTCAATAATCAACTAGCTCAACGTGGCTGCCATTTTCGAGTCTCACAAAGAACACACCACTCAAGCTGCAGCGCTGCAGCTTGAGTGAGTGGCCTAATTAAGGCTAATAATCTCACAAATTCTCATTCACGTCGCCGACTAGAGCGCGGCAGAGGTCGTCGACCCAGGGGGCGTTCGGATGGGTCTGGGACTGATGGATAGCTATTCGAAACTCCTTCAACAGCAATCCGCTCTGGTGGACGACGTTGCCAATGATCAACCTGAAAAGATGACTCATCGGGCCATTCATCCGCGCAAGAGACATCATCACTATCAGTAGAAGCTGGAGATATCACTGGAGGAGCACGGCGAGAGATGGCCTCCAGGGGTCGCTTAGTTGCAGACGCAGTGGGCTGAGTCTCAGCCTGCCAGGGCTCCAGCCAGTCTTCATCCTCTTCCAGGAACCAATCAATTTTGTCTCCCACCCAGCGTCCAACCGTTCCCAGGCTCGGAGTAGAGCGGCGATCTGTGCGACCCGAGCCACGCTGACCTGGGCGGGTGCCAGCTACACCATCTACCAACTGACGCCCCGTCTCGATCCACTGATCAAAACGACGGTCCAACGGATCCCTGGACCTTTGACGAGGTTGGCGTGGTGTATCCATGCTTCGACGTTACCGCCGCCGCCGCCGCTGCAACCACTGTTCCCGTTGCCAACCGATCAAGGCAATTGAAACCCCACTGACCTGAAGCACGCCAAGAAATATTTCCACTCAAGCCTCCTGATACGCAGGTTCATAGACGAGCACACAGCTGCCATGCCAGCTACCCCCATAGTGACGGTCACAACATTGCCGGCAGGCTGCCCGATCAACACGCCGCTGGTAAGGAGAACGCAGACCACAACGAGGACAAACCGCCCACCACCTCGGCGGTGTTTTTGGCACCGGAAATTGATGGCGCACACTCACCTGAAACTGTCTCTGAGCAGCATTAATGGCCGACATCCGGGAGCGAAAGTGGGGGCCATGACCTTCGTTTACCTGCAATACCAGATCAATCCAAGCGTGGATCATCTCGTGGCAAAGGGTGCTTTCTGTTGCAGTCTGAGGCAGTAGCTCCAACACAGGGCGAGATAGCACGATCTCGCAACCCTGACTAGCTTCAACCCTTAAACCACGGCGATAGAAACCTGCTGTCTTGCGCAAACGCCCATCACTCCAGCGCACGGACAAAAGGGGCTGAGATCCAACCACCAAAGCCCCATTGAAATGTTCCCGATTGAAGCGATGAAAAAGCGGCAACAGGGGCACTAGGGGCATTTAAGTCGTCTGGGGCAGGCCCCTGAGTCAAGCTCTGACAGTCTGCCTGCTTCACACAGACCCTCAAGAGAGATATTTGAGAAGCCAGTCAGTCAGACTCAATTGTTAATTGCAGAAACAAGACGATGGATCTGGCCCTAGCACGGGATATTGGCACCAAGGCCCTGCTGGCCGGAGCTGGTGCCCTTCTGCTCTACTGGACCATCACCGCTGTAAGGCTGGTATTCAGTGCCAGGGGAATCAACCCCCTGATTAAGCAGTTCTTCACTCAGGTGGCCGCAGGTCGAATTGATGCTGCCTACTTGCTGACCACCAAGACCTATCGGCAGCACGTGAATAGACAGCAGTTCATCAACTTCCTGGCCGGTCTAAAACTCAACCGCTACAGAAATCTCAAATCCGGTCGGCCCAGGCTCCAAGAAGGTCAAGTCATCCTCACAATCAAGCTGAAATCTGATGGTAAGGATGAATTAAAAATGGATTTCACATTCTCCAAGGTTGACGATTCATGGCGCATCGATCGCATTGTGCCCATCGATTCGTAATCGATCGTTTTTTCAGAAGCGGTGACCCCGACGTCGAAGACAGCCTTAGATCGAGCAGCCGAGCTACGCCATCTACTAAATAAGGCCGCACACGCCTACTACGTGCTTGACAAGCCACAGATTGAGGACGCTGTCTACGACCGCCTCTATCGCGAGCTACTGGAGCTAGAAGCTGCAGATTCTTCACTAATCACCATCGACAGCCCCACGCAAAGAATTGGTGGGGCTCCATCTAAAGGCTTTGCAAGTGTTCAGCACCGCATCCCACTTCTAAGCCTCGACAATGCCTTCAACCTTGACGAACTAACTAGCTGGTACACCCGACTACTCAAGCTAATTAGCAATGAAACAAAACTTGGATCAGCTCAAGCTGATCTGCCAATGGTGGGCGAGCTAAAGATAGACGGCAATGCTCTAGCCCTTAGCTACGAAGACGGCCTACTCATGCGCGCCGCTACTCGCGGTGATGGCTCCGATGGAGAAGAGATCACAGCCAACGTCCGCACCATCAGCTCAATTCCACTGCGCCTGCAACTAAATAACCCACCAGCGTGGCTAGAGGTAAGAGGAGAGGCCTTCATTCCAAACAGCACCTTTAAGGCGATAAACATTGATCGAGAGATAAATGGTGAGATGAACTTTGCCAACCCCCGCAATGCCTGTGCCGGCACGTTGCGTCAACTAAATCCACAGGTAGTGGCCTCGCGGGGCCTGGACTTCTTTGCCTACACACTTCATCTACCAGGCGATTGGCAAGCCGAAACTAATGATCCGCCTAGGCCGATAGACCATTGGCAAACACTGCAATGGCTCGAGAGCATCGGATTCAAAGTAAATCCAAACGCTGCATTGCTAGCTGATCTACCAGCGGTGAAAAGCTTCTTCGAGCTCTGGGACGAGGGTAGACGTCAACTGCCTTATGCAACAGATGGAGTGGTGGTCAAACTCAATGACTT
>MPLX02406950.1_pt1 | contig 17393 bp, 15 predicted proteins | sample 1617341 | NCBI WGS metagenome assembly MPLX02 (sample SAMN05944804, study PRJNA350692) | marine metagenome | biome: marine; feature: ODZ; material: water; isolation source: 120 m water sample filtered on 0.2 um supor filter | place: Pacific Ocean | collected 2012-04-08 | depth 120m m | reverse complement strand
TTCTACAAAAAAAAAGTTTATGAACAAATCGGAATATCGAGTTTTCTCTACTATTGAACATTGGGTCGCCAAAAACCCTCATCTAGGCTATCGCCTGTTTTCACAAGTTTCTGTTGGGGAGTATATGGGCGCAAATGATGACAATGCCTTTATGTCCATAAATTCAAAGCGAGTTGATTTTCTGATTGTCAATCCTTTTGGAGAAGCGTTGGTGGCAGTTGAATACCAAGGGGAAGGACATTATCAAAATAATGCCAAAGATCGGGATGAAGTAAAGGCCATCGCACATGATAAGGCGGGCATTAAGCTAATTGAGATATTTCCGAGAGATGACAAGGTGGAAATATTGAATAAAATTGATATAGCATTAAGCATACATAGGCCTGATTCTAATGCTGGAGTTGCGATCTCTTAATAAATGACGTCACCAATTTCCATCCTCCAAAACACTTTCGGCTTTAACGAATTCCGTTCCGGCCAAAAGGAGATCATCGATCTTTTAATGGCCGGGCAGAGCACCCTGGCCGTCATGCCGACGGGGGCGGGGAAGTCTTTGTGTTATCAGGTTCCCGCTGTTGTTAGCGGGCGGTTGGCGATTGTCGTCTCTCCGCTGGTGGCGTTGATGGACGATCAGGTGGCGGGGCTTCGCGCCAACGGGGTAAACGCCACCGCCATTCATTCCGGCATGAGTCGCGAGGATCAGGTGGCGGCGTGGATGACGGTAAAATCCGGTGAGTGCCGGTTGCTGTACCTGTCGCCGGAACGCCTGATGACTGAGCGCATGCTGGGTGCCATCGCCAGGCTGGAGATATCGATGTTCGTTATCGACGAGGCCCATTGCATCTCAAAATGGGGCGTGGCCTTCCGTCCCGAATACGATCAGCTTTCCAGGCTGGCCGATTTGTTTCCGGGCGTTCCTATCGCCGCCTTTACCGCGACGGCCGACAAGGCGACGCGCGATGATATCGCGGACAAGTTATTCAGGGGGCAGGGGCGCATCATCGTTCACGGCTTTGATCGCCCCAACCTGCGTCTGGGCGTGGCGGCGAAAACCGACTGGAAAAAACAACTGCTGGCGTTTCTGGACGATAAGCAGGAACAATCCGGCATCGTCTATTGCCTGTCGCGGAAATTTACCGAGGAGGTTACGGCTTACCTGAACGGCAAGGGCTTTGCCGCGTTGCCCTATCATGCCGGTCTGGACTCCCATGTTCGCAAAGAAAATCAGGACCGGTTTATGAGCGAAGACGCGGTGATCATGGTCGCCACCATCGCCTTTGGCATGGGCATCGACAAGCCGGATATCCGCTATGTCGCCCACATGAACCTGCCGGGCAGCATGGAAGCCTATTATCAGGAGATCGGTCGGGCCGGGCGTGACGGCGCGGCGGCTGAAACCCTGATGCTGTTCGGCCTGGACGACATTCGCCTGCGTCGCCAGTTCATCGTGCAGGACGGTGAAGACGATACCCACAAGCTGCGCGAACACAAACGCCTGGATGTGCTAATGGCTTATTGTGAGGCCGCCCAGTGCCGCCGTGGGGCTTTGCTGTCCTATTTTGACGAGGAAATCGACCCCTGTGGCAACTGCGACAACTGTCTGAATCCCCCAACGGTCATCGACGGCACTGATCAGGCCTGCCTCATGATGGCGTCGATCCAGCAAACCGGGCAGTTTTTTGGGGCCAGTCATATCAACGATGTGCTGCGTGGTGCCGATACCCAGAAAATCAGGGACAAGGGACACAACAATCTGGCCTCTTACGGTTTGGGGAAGGACTATTCCAAGGATTACTGGCTGGCCTTCATGCGCCAGGCTGTGGCTGGTGGTTACCTGAGCATAAATGTACAAAAATATGGCTGTCTTGAGATTACGCAGAAGGGGCGGGCAGTTCTGAACTATGGCGAACCGTTTATGTTCCGGGAAATCAGTGAGAAAAATGTGGCTAGTAGCCGAAAGCCTGAAAAGGTTGTTCAGGAACTTTGTGACGTTGACGCGAGCGCATTTCTGGAGTTGAAGGCGCTACGCCTGGGTCTTGCCCAGGAAAAGAATGTCCCGGCCTATGTAATTTTTTCAGATGCAACCCTGCGGGACATGGTCGTCAAACGCCCGGCGACGCGCGATCAAATGCTGGACGTTAGCGGTGTCGGCCTCACAAAATTTGAGGCTTACGGGGAGCTGTTCCTTGCCGCAATTTCAGAAATTGAACAGGTTGTTCAATAACCCTACATAAGTCATTGAAATTTTACGTTATATGCAATATAACTTATATTCAATAACTTCAAGGTCAGCCATATCTAGGAAATTATCTTGCAACGCCCCCGCTTTTCCAAGGACACGTCCCAGAAGCTTTTAAAACTTCGCAAGTTAAGAACGATGACCGGGTTTTCGACGACCCAGTTCCGCCAGGGTGCGGTTGCGGTTGGCTCCCAACTGAATCTGATCTACTTCTGGGAAAAAAAGTGGTTCTTCATCGCTATGCTGGTTGGGGCATTTATGCTCAACCTGCCCCTGGTGGATGGTTTGACACACGACGGTCTGGTGGTGCTGGCGATGTCGGTGGTGGCGACCATCCTGTTTGTCACCGAACCGGTTCCGCTTCCCACTGTCGCCTTGATGATTATCTGCGCCCAGGTGCTTTTACTGGGCATGGATTCATCCGAAGTGGCGAAAAGCCTGATGACGGATTCCGTGTTGTTTATCATGGGCTCGTTGATGCTGGCTGTCGCCGTCGTAAAGCAAAAGCTGGATAAGCGTATTGCATGGTTGCTGGTGCGGGTAACGGGCACTCGAACGTCAAGGATTTGTTTTGGAATATCAGTAACTTCTGGAGTTTTAGCGTCATTTATCGGTGAACATACGGTGGCCGCCATGATGCTGCCTGTTGGCATTACCTTGATTACGCTAACGTCCGACGATCCACGAAAGGTTCGCAACCTGGCTGCCGTCCTTTTGTTTTCAATTGCCTACGGCTGTTCCATCGCCGGTATTGGCACTCCATCGGGTGGTGCCAGAAACGCCATTATGATTGGTTACTGGAAAGAGTTTTTCTTCGACCCCATGAACCCGGAAACTTCCCGTTTTATCATCGATTACGTCAAGTGGATGATGTTCGCCTACCCCATGTTCCTGCTGCAGTTGCCGTTCGTTACCCTGATTTTGCTTATGACCTTCCGTCCGGAATACAAGGATTTATCCCGCGCCGTCGTCAAGCTGCGAACCCAGGTGGAAAAGGAAGGGCCTATGAAACGGGGGGATTGGATGGCTATTTTCCTGTTTTTCCTGGTGCTGTTGGGTTGGATCACCGTTTCCAGCGATATCGGCATGGGCACCGTCGCTATTTTGGGAGCAGCCGCCTTCCTGATCGCAGGGCTTGTTCGCTGGGAAGATATCAATTCAGGTGTCAACTGGGGCGTCGTGCTGTTGTATGCGGCGGCGATTTCCCTTGGCGTTGAAATGAAAGTGACCGGCGCAGCCCTGTGGGTGGCTGAACATTTTCTCGCCTTGTTGACTCCTTTGGGCGCCGATGAAGGATTCGGTCTTTGGGTCGCCGTATCGGCTTTGACGACTTTGGTCACGAATACAATGTCCAACGGCGCTGCCGTCGCCGTTTTGGGACCGATCGTGTTAAAACTTGCGATCGCCGCCCAGGAAAGTCCCATAGTGATCGGATTTATAACGGCAATTTCGTCCGCCTTCGCTTATTTGACGGTTGTTGGAACACCCGCTTGCACCATCGTTTATGCGTCTGGCTACTTAAAAACGACCGACTTCTTAACTGTAGGCTGGAAAATGGCGCTAATGTCGACCATCATAATGCTGGCAGCGGCAGCTGCGTACTGGCCATTTTTGGGGGTTTAACAGTTGAGCGAATTAAATGGGGCAATGACCGGTCAGGAATCGCGCGATGATCGGTTCCGCATACTCGTGTGTATTGATGGCTCTGAGGAGTCTTATCAGAGCTTGCGCTATGCCGCCAAGATGGGCGGCGGCGTGGATGCCGATATCGTGCTGCTGTATGTGCGGCCCACCGATCAGGGTTTGCGTTCCGGCGGCTTGCAGGTGCGTGTCGCACGCGAGAACATGCTCGACTGGGGGCTGGAACTCCCCGGCATCAAATATCTGAAAAAGGGATATGACATCTTACTGGAAATGGGGCTTGCCAACGAGGAATGGAAGGAAACCAGTTACCATACCAACGTTGAAGGGGACCCGTTGGGCGATAATAAAATCGAATACATGAACAAGGACGGCAAGGTTATCGTCCTTAAGCTGAAGGTCGCTTCAGATATAGCGTCCGGCATTATCGAGCAGTGGGAACTTGGCCCCTATGATATCATAATTCTTGGCGCTTCGGGGCGCTGGCGCGGCATGGCTAAAAAATTCTGGGATCCGGCGGTCGCAGAAAAAGTCGCCATCCATGCGCCCTGTTCCGTTTTGGTGGCACGGGAACTGGACGTCGGCCACGGCCATCTGATCTGCACCGATGGCTCGGAAAAAGCCATGGACACGGTGCGCAAGGACGCTTATCTGGCAAGCCGTTGCGACTGCCCTGTCTCGCTGATTTCAGTCGCGCAGGACGTGGAAAGCGAAGGCGAGGCGAAGGCTAATGTGGAAGTCGCCCGTAAAGAACTTGAAGCTATGGAAATCGATGTTGAAAATGCTATCGTGGCGGTGGGTAACCCGGTTGAAGAAATCGTCCAGGCTGGTCCTGATTATTCACTGATCGTGGTCTCCGATTCAGGTAAAAGAGGGATTTCACGCTTTTTCATGGGAAGCGTCGCTTTCAAGGTTTTGCAGGAATCTTTTACATCGGTGATGGTGGTCAGGTAATCGAGCCAACCTCTTCGTCGCTCAGACTGCCCGGCACGACGGTGACGGGAATTCTCAATCGCCCGGCCATTTTCTGAACAAGGCAAGACACAAGTGGGCGTGGCCTGCTTATCCCAGAAATACGCGTGCGTATTTCTGGGGCAGGACAATAGAATGTATTGAAAAAATAGCGTCTGGACTTACTTACGCCTTCACCGATGTGTACAATAAGCACCAATTACGGCATCTGAAAAAGCGCAAAAACTGACAGGAGTCTCCCAGGAATGTTTCGCACCCTTATTGTCGGCCTGTTCTTTTTGATTCTCGCGGTACTGCCCGGATCGCAAGCCAACAGTGCAGGGCAAGAGTTGTTGCCCATGCCCGAAGTCAATGACGAGGGGATGTACATCCAGCCGTGGTTTCACGAGACCTTCCTTGATTTGTCGGAAGACTTGAAGGATGCGCAGGCGCAAGGCAAACGACTGGTGATTTTCTGGGAACAACGCGGCTGCCCTTATTGCAAACGCACCCATGAAGTCAATTTGCGTATTCCGGCTATCGCCAATTACGTCAAGAAAAATTTTGTAGTCCTGCAACTGAACATGTGGGGTGACAGGGAAGTAACTGATTTTGACGGCGAAATCCTGCCGGAAAAGGAACTGGCTAACAAATACGCCGTTCTGTTTACCCCAACCCTGCAATTTTTCCCGGCGGCCCTTGAGGAAATAGGCGGACGTACTGGCAAGGAAGCCGAGGTCGTGCGCATTCCCGGTTACTTCAAGCCCTTTCACTTTTTCTTTCTGTTCCACTACGCCTTCGACAATGGTTACAAGGAACAACCTGGTTTCCAGCGCTGGCTCAGTGCCATCGGCGACGAGTTGGAGGAGGAGGGGGTAAAATACGATATATGGGGCGACGAATTACCCGTCGACTTGCCCGAAAAGTACCTGTAAAGACGATAGAATACTGGCTCTGGGCGTCTGAGTGAGCTTTATCCCACGCTTGAAAGCGCAGGGAAGGTCTCCAGCAGCCACTGGGCAACGTCCGCCAGGGAGCCGGTCAGGATGGCGATGCCTGTGGCTACCAGCAGCAACCCGATGGTGATTTCCACCTTGTGCATGTGCTTGCGAAAGCGCGCCATGAAGCTCATGAATGGTTTGACGGCCAGCGCCGCGATCAGAAACGGCACACCGATTCCAACGGCGTAGGCTGATAAAAGAGACGTACCGTACAGCACCGAATCGCTACCCGCCGCGACCATCAATATCGTCGCCAGGATGGGGCCGACGCAGGGTGTCCACCCGAACGCAAAAGCAAGCCCCAGCAGGTAGGATCCGACAACGCCCGAAGGCTTGTTTTCAATGTGAAAGCGTTTCTCGAAATTTAGAAAACCAATGCGAAACAGGCCCATGTAATGCAGGCCAAAAATAATAATGACGACGCCAGCGATGGTGCTCAGCGTATCGATATGCTGGATGACCACCTGACTGATGGCGGTGGCTGTCGCGCCCATCATGATGAAAACAGTGGTGAAGCCTGCGACGAAAGAAAAAGCAGAAATAAAGACTCGCCTGGAAACCTCCCGATCAACCCCGCCTTCGGCGGTCAGTTCATCCAGCGAAGCGCCACCCAGGAAACACAGGTACGCCGGAATCAACGGCAGGACACACGGCGAGAAAAAGCTCAGAAGCCCCGCCATCAACGCGCCTGCATATGATATCTGGAACGGATCCATGTGAGGTCTAAATCCCGCTGATCTTGATCGACGTGTTGTCCGGAACGTTGACGACTTTTTCCTTGCGCAGGTAGTCGGCGACCACATCGTAGATAGCGGGGCCTTCAACTTCTGGATTGACCGACGCCCAGCCGCCGACGACGTAATTTTTTGCGGCGTCAATTGGCTCTCCGGTCTTCAGCAGTGTCATACCTGAAATGCGCTCACCAATTGGCTTTGACACGTCAATCGAATACCCCATGCCGCCGACGCGGACCATGTCGCCGCCCTGCTGATAGTAGGGGTCCGGGTTGAACAGATTGTCGGCGACATCTTCAAGGATAGTTTTGAGCAATTCGCCGGTCATCTCGTTGCGGTAACATTCCGGATACGTGATTGCTGTTTGCGTGAAAAGGTCGTCGCCGGTGATATCGACCCCGGCAGGGAGCGAACGGCCCCAACGGAAGCCGGGCGACAGGGCGATTTGCGTGTCGCGCTCCTGCATGATGGCCTGACAGATCAGGTCATCGAAGGTGCCGTTGAAGTTGCCGCGACGGTACAGGGTGCTGTCCGTTCTGGCCAGAACCTCGTTCAGTTGTTTTTCATGAGGCGCGCGGATCACCTTAACGACAGAATCGATTTCCGAATCCGGGGCAATAGCGTCCGAGAAGACGGGCATCAGCTTGTAGCGATAGTCCTTGATCTTTTTGTTCTGTACATCCAGGTCCAGGCGTCCCAGGAATTTGCCGTGAGAGCCGGTGGCGGCCATTAGGGTGTCGTTAACCTTGACAAGGCCCGGAATGGCGTCGTGGGTGTGACCAGTCAGGATGACATCGATCCCGTCCACGCGAGACGCCAGCTTGCGATCCACATCAAAGCCGTTATGCGAGGCCAGAACCACGAGGTCGGCGCCGTTTGCGCGCGCTGCCTCAACATGACCACGGACGATGTCCTCTTGAATGCCGAAGGACCATTCCTCGACCATATAACGGGGGTTGGCAATTGGGGTGTAGGGGAAGGCCTGACCGATGACGGCTATTTGTACGCCGCCGCGCTCGAAAAACCTGGTGCTTTCAAAAACGGGTTCGTCGAATTCCGTGTCGCGAACGTTACCGGCCAGAAACGGGAAATTCAGTTTTTCGACCAGTTCCTGAACGCGGTCTGCCCCATAAGTGAATTCCCAATGGGCCGTCATGACATCGACGCCAAGGGCGTTCATGGCGTCGACCATGTCTTCTCCGCTGGTTTTCAGGGAAGTCAGCGAGCCCTGCCATGTGTCGCCGTTATCGACCAGGAGGGTGTTGTTCGGGCGTTCGGCGCGAATCGCCTTAATCAGGGTGGACATTTGGGCCAGGCCGCCAATACGGCCATACTCCTTCGCCAGCGAGGAAAAATCCGCGCTGGAAAAGGCGTAGGCCTCTGGAGTTCCAGCGGCCAGATCAAAAGCTTTTAAAAATTCCTTGCCGGTAAGGTGCGGCGGCAGTCCATTGACGTCGCCAATCCCCAAGTTGACCGAAGGTTCGCGGAAATAAAGCGGCACCAACTGGGCGTGAATATCGGTAAAATTAAGCAGAGTAACCTGGCCGACGCTGTCAAACTTCAGCAGTTGTTCCTGAGTTATTTTCTGGGCAACGGCTGCCGCTCCAATACCGCCCAGAGGGCCAAACATTGCGGCGGTGGCTGCGGTAACCTGAAGGAAATCTCTGCGTGTCAGCATGAGGAGCGTGTTCCGATATGTAACGAAAAAAAAAATGAAGAAAAAATGGGCGACACCCGGCGCTAAAGTCCAAATGCCGCCCACTTAATGGGTCACAGCGAGTGAATTACATCCTCACTGAGGGAGTCTCAACAGCCACACCTTTAGCGCGGTCAGTGATGAAAAGCTCCAGGTTGGTATATTCGTCCGATCCCTGCTTATAGGGTTGGGCACGAATGTTCTTGTTGCAACCGCGGAAACGACGGTGCAGGGAACCGATCTTTTGCCATTTCAGACGATAGGTCGGAAAGCCGTTCGGCATTCCATTCGACAGGACATTGGCGCGAATCTTCATGCCCGGGTAATCGATGTGACAGTTCTTGCAAGCCATATCCATTCCACCGCGGCGCTGGAAATAGAATTCCTTGCCCTTTTCGTAGAACGGTGCGGCGTCGCCATCGATAGCTACGTTTAGGGGCATGCCCCTGGATTGGTTTTTAACGAATGCGGTCATGCCGAGCATGTTGTCGCTTTCCCATTTCCAAGCTTTTGCCTTCATCTGCTCTGTACGGCAGTTGTTTATTTGATGCTGGACGGTACGCAGTTTCTTGTCGTCTTTGCTGTATTTCGGATACTTGGTCGAAATACCTTTCATGGAAGACGGGTCATCATGGCAGGATTCGCATGACTTGCCTGCCTCGCCATCTACCGTGGACCATTGTTCTTCGCCGGTATCAACCCACATAAACGCTGGATTCGAAAAATCGTCATCCTGCATTGCCTGGGTTTCGGGGGTTGCAAATGCATAGCCGGACTCCTGTACGGGTGCCGGTGAGCAAGCCACCAACAAGGCACCCATACCCAACAAACCGGCGGCACTCGTGATGTATTTGGAATACTTCATGGTATTACCTTCCTGTCTGTTTTGTTAGGACACCTTGATTTTGCCGGATGCAGTCACTTTACTGCCACCATCTTCAGTCCATTCAAAATCGAATGTTCCGCTTTCAGTAGCTACTGCATAAAAAGCAAGATATGGATTAGCGGCGATGGAAGGTTGCAGATCTGCGCTCATTATTTCCTTGCCATTAAACTTGCAGACAAACGTGTCGATAATTTTGCGCGGGATCACTTTACCGGTTTTTTTATCCTTGCGCCGACCGGTCTCCATTTTGTGAGACATAAGGGTCTTGATCTGAACGATATCCCCGGCTTTGGCCTTCTTGGGGACTTTTACGCGTGGTTTTTTAGCCATTGTCTTGATTCTCCTGAAATCTACCTAAAATCAGCCGCCGCAGCCGCCGATTGTAACTTTGACCTGTTTGGTGCCGGTGTAGACCGATCCATCGCTCATAATGGCGGCGGCGCGAACGTTCTGGGTTTCACCCAGACGCATGCGGGTCGATACCTCAGCTTTTCCCATAGCGGGGGTCATGTTGATGGAAATGACTTCCGGGGTTGGGTTTCTTTCGGCTACGACATGGATTGATTTGACATAATCGCTGTCGGTCATCGGGCTATCCACCGAAATGGTAATCGGGACCGTACGGCCGTTTTCGGCGATTTCAGGCAACTTGACGGTCACCCTGCCTTCTTTGGAGGCGGTGCCACCTGTCATCTTGGAAAGGTATGCAGCAGCTTTTTCCGGTGTGGCCAGGGCATCCCGGGAAGCCAGCCCGGAGCCAGTCAGCGCCAGAGCGCCTAGTCCGACGCTTTTGAGCACCTGACGGCGTCCCAATACGACGGTTTTTAGTGAGTTTTTAGACATTTTAAATCCTTCAAAAACGGAAATTACTGGGAATTAAGCGCCCTTGAGCGTCATTAAATAGGCAATGATGTCCTCGACTTCCTGAGCCTTAAGGATGGTTTTACCCTTAAATTTCTTCAGTACAGCGTGCGTTCCTGGTTTCAGGAATGCGGGCATGATGGTGTCCGGGTTCAGGACCTTGGAGTCCACAAGACGCAATCTGAGTTCAGCTTCCGAATAGTTCGATCCGACATCGGAAAGGTCCGGGCCGATTTCGCCGTGAAATTGCTCTTCCGGAATAGGCATTACATGGCAAGCCAGGCAGTTGCCTTTTTTGCGATGAACGGCAACTTTCTTGCCTGCTGCGGGATCACCGGGCTTGCCGGTCAAAGATGCGGGTATTGTATCATCGACGATCATGTAGTCCGCGGCGTTGGCACTCGTTACAAGTGCGCCGCAAAGTACAGCGCCGACAAGGGTGCCTGGAATTGTGCGGTAAGTCATAGTCCCTCCCTAAGCGGTTGCACATCGGGTCTCAATGGAACGTCAATGTGATCCAAAATCATTCGAAACCCCGACCATTGTCTTTGTCTTTTGGGTCCGAACGGAAAACATACGTCCCGATTTATTTCGGGCTTCTTAATATGATCATTTAATAATCTAAACGACCTTAACACTATAATGCAAGCTTGGAAAAACTATAAAGAAACCGAAAAAGGTCAGGAAAACTGCTGTTTTTCTGGTGTTTCAGGGGTGTCTTCTAGCTTCGGGCCATCAAGGCCTTTATTGCTCCGCCCAGATTTCCCTCTTCCATATATTTCAACCCAATCAATCCGCCGATGATGATTGACACCAGCGCGATAAGTGAACCAACCGCCAGCGTCGACATGCCGGTAATGCCTTGCCCGATGGTGCAACCGAGCGAAAGTATGCCGCCGATGCCCATGATAGCGGCACCAAAAAGGTGGCGCTTCATGTCGTCTGTATCCGTGAAAGCTTCGATGTGAAAAGATTTGGTCGCAAGGGCCATCAGGAACGATCCGACGATAACACCCCCGACCGTGGCGATGCCAAAGTTTATGGTGGCACCGGTAAAGGTCATCAGGTACTGGATGCTCTCGCCTGCGGGAGAAACGAAGGTAAATGAAAACAGGGGCATGGGTTCAAAATCATCGAATCCCAATACACCCGTAATCCACCAGCCCAAAGGCACCATAGCGCCGACGAGCAGGCCTCCGAAAATGTTCAGGGGCGAGGAACGAAAACCGGCATCCTTAAAGCAGTAGATCAGAAGTGCGCCAGCAAAAACGGCCGTGAAACCAGGGCGCAGGCTCTCGGCTTCGCCGCCGATCACTGCGGCGAGCATATCGATCATTCCTTGTGAGGCCAGGCCCATCTCCGATAGATCAATGTTGCTGATTGCCTCAAGTTCGATTCGCGCTAAACCAACAAGGCCGCGAAGGGTCATATAGCCGAAAACACCCATGACAATGACGACGACGATGGATTTAAGGTTTCCGCCGCCAATGCGCACCAGGTTCTTGTTGGCGCAGCCACCGGCCATGGTCATGCCAAAACCAAAAATCAAGCCACCGATAATTGCACCCAGCCACCCCAGATCGGTTGTTTGGTATATGGATTCGTACAAGTCCACCTGTCCGGAAATATGCAGGGCTTGTGAGCCGATAATGGCCACCGCCACCGCCAGCATCCATGAACGGAAGCGTGAATAATCTTCCATAAAGACGATGTCCGACAACGCTCCCATGGTGCAGAAATTGGTTTTATTGGCAGTGGCACCAAAAACGATACCCGCAAGAAAACCTGCAATACCGACTACGGTCGTGACCGGCATTTCTTCCATAAAATCCCCCTAAAACTCTCCTGCTTCTGAAGCTCTTGACTGGGTAGGCGACTCAAGCTCCGCACGGCCCAATCAGGGTCAATCGCCCATCGAACATGAGTATTGTATAATGTAATTATCGTTATTTCACAAGGAGTTGAAGAGGGGTGGCAAAAGTGTAGGCGTTATATACTACCTTTTGGGGTGCATCGAGTATATATTAGTTTATTCTAATTGTTTTTGCTGGCGTCTTCAATTGGCGCAAAATTCGGATATTCAGATGGCACTTGATTTGTTTGAGCTGGAAACCAGGGATTTGATTGACAACATCGAACTGGGCGGGGCCACGACATATATGGAAAACGCGCTTAAATCGGATATCAATCTATACATTTAACCGGCGCTGACTTTGGGCCAGTGTACAGTCGGGCAACATCTGTACTTGATGAAGCGCTAATATACGGGCTACATTGATCCGCAGCATTTAACAGGAGATTTCGAATGACCACCACTCTCGACACCAAGGGTATGAACTGTCCCTTGCCTATTTTGAAAGCCAAAAAAGCCATTAAGGATATCGAAGCTGGCGAGACCCTTCGGGTCCTGTCTACCGACCCAGGCTCGGTAAAGGATTTTGAAGCTTTTTGCCGTTCGACTGGTAATGAATTGCTGGACAGCAGCGAAGCTGACGGTATCTTCACCTATATGATTAAGAAAAACTGATAATAAACGGTTTTAATTGAAATAATGCCATTTATTAGTGGTCGAAATTCCAGTCGTGAAATCCGGCTCCAAATTGTTTTATCTGACTGTTTCCAATATGTCTCAGGCGTTTTAGAACAGGGTTATAAGATGTCCATATCCGCCTATTTACGCCGCTTTGTTTTTGTTTCCGTCGCGTTCCTTTTCACCGTGTTCGCTTGTCTTTCGCCGGCAAAGGCGATAGCGGCGGAATTGGTCATGTTCGAGAGTGAAGGCTGTGAATGGTGTGAAATCTGGAATGAGGAAGTGGGCGTAGCCTACGCCAAAACTACCGAAGCGGAAATCGTACCCTTGCGCAGGGAGGATATCGATGATGACCTCCCGGTCGACCTGAAACATCTGAACGGCCTTGTTTATACCCCGACCTTTGTTGTTATGCAGGGCGGTCAGGAAGTTGGGCGCATCATCGGTTATCCGGGAGAGGATTTTTTTTGGCAGCTTCTCAATGAAATTATGGTCAACAAGGGGTTATTGGAACCAAGCGGTTCATAGTGCCAGGCCCAGAATTCGATGACGAAGGCGCGCGAAAAGAAACAGGATATGCGGAAACTGGCGTGTCCAGATCGAAAACAAGAGTCGCCCAGACGATCTGGGCCCTGGCGTCGTCGTAGATTTTTCTGGATTCCGCCGCTTCAGGAAAAAGGTTCATGATCGATTTCCCGTTTACCTCCTAAAATTGGGAGTTGATCGCCTCGGTATTTATGGTGACCGGGAATCGCTGACGCAAGCCACTGGCCAGTTGGTTCATAAGGTCGCCGCGGATGGCGTCGTTCAATTCACCGCCGAGTTTTTTGACCTGTTCTGCGTCGACGACCGGGTTGGCGGCGATTGCCTCTTTCAGTTTGGCGACAACATGACCATCGTTACCGGGAGCCGAGACGGTTTCACCAATCTTGGCCTTGAACAGGCTGCCTACAAGGTCGCGAGGCAGAATCGAGCCCGCGCCAGAGCGGTTGACCGGTTGGGATGTGGAAATGGTTAATCCCATGTCGTCGGCCAACTTCGTGAAATCACCTCCGGCTTTCAATCCATCTACCAGCGTCTCGGCGCTCTTTTCAGCCAGTTCCCGGCGCTGTTGGGCTTTCCAGGCATCAGCTACCGCACCACGAACGCTATCCAGGGACTTCAGGGCCGGTTCGGTGGTGGAATCAACACGAATAATGAAATAACCATCATCGCCGGCCTCAGTGAGGGCGCTTTCCTGATCGGGAGAGGTTGAAAAGGCGACATCAAGGAATTTTCCGCCGGGCAGGCCGCTCACTCCCGTATCGGCGGGGGTCAGGCCCTTGGCGTCAATGTTCCCCTGTTTTTTCAGGGGCAGGTTCAGGGCCTGCGCCGCTTCCTCCAGGCTGGAGCCGCCGCCCAACTCGTCTTCAAGGCGATTGGCCAGGCTGTATAAAGAATCAATAGCTTCTTCGGCGGCGATTTGATTTTTCAGATCGGCGCTGACGTCTTCAAGATTTTTTTTGTGTTCCGCCGTAACGCCCTTCAGGCGCAAAATATGCCAGCCGAGTACACTTTTCAGGGGTTTGGTAAAACCACCGATTTCAAGGCCGAAGGCAGGGTCGGCAAGGCCCGGCATCAACTCGGACTTTTTCATCTCGCCCAGTTTGACGGCTGCTTCGTCCATCTGCGCCAGTTCCTGGGCGACTTTCAGGAAATCGTCGCCGGTCTTCAGTCTGTCATGGGCGGATTTGGCGGCGGCTTCATCGTTGAAACGGATTTGCTGCAGGTCGCGCTTTTCCGGATCGGTGAATTCGTCCAGCCTGTCTTCGTACATTTGCGCGATGGCGTCGTCCGAGACGGCTATTTCCTTGGCGATTTCGTCGGCGGTCAGGCTGATAAAGGTCAGCGTACGGTATTCAGGCGCGGTATAGGCCTGGGCATTGTCTTCGTGGAATTTTTTCAGTGCTGCGTCATCCGGTTCGGAAATGATGTCGGTGGCGTCGTATCTAAAGGTTACCGTTTCGGCGACGCGCTTTTCATTCCTGTGCGCGTATAACCTGTCCGTCAGACGTTTCGGGGTCATGGACGCGCCTTCAAAAAGGCTCAGGAACTGGCTGCGAGCGATATCGCTGCGGGTCAGTTCAACATACTGGGATTCGCTCAAACGGTTGGATTGCAGGACCTGGTCGAAGCGGATGCGCTCGAAAGCCCCACTGGAATTCTTGAAGGCGCTGGAATTGCGAATGTTGTCGCGGATCAGATCGTCGGAAACCGTAACGCCTAAATCCTGGGCCCCCAGATCATACAGGATACGTTCCACAACACGCTGGACCACAGCCTGGCCAAGGCCGAAAGCACGCGCCTGTTCGGCGTCCAGGCGAGTGCCGAAGGCGTTGGAAAGGCGTTCGATCTCGCGATTGTACTCTCGTTGCACCTGTTCAGGCTGCACTTCGACATCGCCGACGGTGGCAAGAGTGTAGTTCGTGCCGCTGGGGCTGAACACATCTGCGATGCCCCACATTGCAAAACTCAAAATCAACAGGCCAAGCAGCCCCTTGACGACGATACCGGCAGAACGTTTACGGATGGCTTCCAGCATAAGTGTGGTCTTTGGTCCAATCAGTGCGATGCAAAGGGGAATTCCCCTTACTCAAGAGGGCGGCATCATAAGTGGGCGGGGGAAGGGGAGCAACCAGTGAATTTCATGCATCTTCCTACCCATAAGAGGGATTTGTCTCTGCCGCCCCCTGTGCTAGAGATAGCGCCGCATATTTCATTGATTAATAAACACGGACGGGACATCGGAACATGAGCGCAGCCAGACGCATTCTTATCGCCGGTAACTGGAAAATGAACGGATTGCAGGAAGATGGTGCAGCGCTGGCCTCGGCTGTTGCTGGAAAACTTAAAAGCGTCGGCGAAACAGCCTTCGACATGCTGGTTTGCCCACCCTACACCTTGATTGGCGCAGCCGTCGACGCGGCTTCCGGTTCCGCCTTGAGTGTCGGCGCACAGGATTGCCATACGGCCGAGAAAGGCGCTCATACTGGCGATATTTCCCCGGCCATGCTGGCGGACGCCGGGTGCTCTTACGTTATCGTCGGCCATTCCGAACGCCGCACGGACCACGGTGAAAGCGACTCTGATGTTTGCGCGAAAGCCGAAGCCGTCAATGGCGCAGGCCTGAAAGCCATCGTCTGCATCGGCGAAACGGAAAGCCAGCGTGACGCGGGAGATACGCTGAACGTGGTCAAAACCCAGATCGCCGGATCTGTTCCGGGTAACGCCACCGCCGAAAACACGGTTGTCGCCTACGAGCCCGTCTGGGCTATCGGCACCGGGCGCACCCCGACCAATGACGAGGTACAGGAAGTGCACGCCTTTATCCGCGCCGAACTGGCCGCCAAACTGGGCCAGGAAACGGCAGACGGCGTTCGCCTGCTCTACGGCGGCTCCATGAACCCCGGCAACGCCAGGGACCTGCTGGCCCTTGAAGACGTAGACGGCGGCCTGATCGGCGGCGCCAGCCTGAAGGTAGATGATTTCTGGACGATTGGTGATAGTTGTTCTTAATGGAGGCAAACTCTTAAAAAAGTTCACCGGAATAAAACCTGAATTAAGTCATCACGATTTTGTCATGTAGTCTTGGTAAGCTTCGCTATATTCCCCTTACCGTAGTCCCTCTATGGTCGTTTTTTCTTATAAGATTTTGCCTTTTCAAGAAAAATCGCAATAAGCGTAATTTTCCTACAATACACACACCTAAAATATGTTTTTATGTTCCCGCACCTATGGGTAGAGCACAACGGTAGCGATCTAGGGTAAGGCGGGAAATAATGTCTGATGACTCAAATGATATTATGGCAGAACTTGATGCTTTTTTTGAAGGTGCCGAGCAACCAGAATCGGAAAATGAACTCGTTGCTTTAAGCCAAAATTTTTCACTTTGGCAAAGAGATGCGTTACGTAGAATTGCGCAGCATGGCAACCTGAGTGATGCAGACTCGGGGATGTTGAAGTCGGCCATGTATTCTGAACATGGTTTGGATAACTTTGAGGGAGAGCTGATCGCGTTCAACTCTGACCATTGTCAGGTTGATCCAAACACCGCGCCTCTTGCAATGTTGTGTTCAATTGGTCCCGTCGAGAACATTAACCGTTTGGCGAGCGCACAACCCCCTCTACGGTTTGCTCCTCAGGGAATTACCCTGATTTACGGTGACAATGGCAGCGGAAAGTCGGGGTATATCCGAATCTCGAAAAAAGTTTGTCGCGCGCGCGCTGAGGATGAAATTCTCGGCGATGCATATTCGATAGAACAAGGAGAACCCAAGGCCAACATTCGTTGGTTGCTTGAGGGAGATTCTAAGGTTAAAGAACTGAACTGGAATCCTGATCAGACGCCACCGATAGAGTTATCCTCTATTTCTGTTTTCGACACCAAACATGCAGCAATATATGTGGATGAAAAACGCCAAATGGCTTTTCCGCCATTTGAGGTCGAGTTGTACAAGCAATTGGCAGATTTGGTTTCAATGTTTGATAAGGAAGTTGCTGTTGAAATTGAAACGACCGAACAAGCATTTGCGGTTTTGCCCGAGCAAACACCGGGAACAAAGGCAGCGGCTCTAGTTGATGCTGTGATGAATGCGGTCGGCGAAGACGATTTACCATCTGAAGTCGAAATCGAAGCATTCAAAAAATGGGATGAACAGGACGAAGAGAGACTTCAAAAAATTAGGCTTAAGGCTGCACAGAGCTCCCTCAGTCAGGCGGACCTTCGTGTCCGTTGTATTGCCACCCTTAATCGGGTTGCTGCAAATGTTAAAACCCTGGAAACCGCTCTTTCAGAGGCAAAGGCCAAAGAAATTG
>MPLX02251525.1_pt1 | contig 17415 bp, 27 predicted proteins | sample 1617341 | NCBI WGS metagenome assembly MPLX02 (sample SAMN05944804, study PRJNA350692) | marine metagenome | biome: marine; feature: ODZ; material: water; isolation source: 120 m water sample filtered on 0.2 um supor filter | place: Pacific Ocean | collected 2012-04-08 | depth 120m m | reverse complement strand
CCAGCATCTGCTGCCATTTGTTGCATTTTTGCTTTAGCTCTAAGTTCTCGAGCATTTCTACCTGAAGGTGTTACAGACTCAGGTCCTTCTCCATCATGGGCACTTACTGAGCTTGGGGTTTCTGATTCTTTGAATATATCACCATGACCTGTATACAACTTAGGAACATCCATTCGATGATCTGCGGCTCCTGCTATCTTTGGTTCAGTTACATCCATTCCCGTGAGATCAGCATAGTCGTAGCCGTCCGGGGTAACTTCTGTTCCTGCGGCTTTTACCTTCGTTGTTTTATTAACTGGTTTATTAAAACCATATTCATCCCTGTTAGCCATATTTGAAGCCCAGGTAGCATCTTTTTTATCTTGTTGTTTTTGTTTTCTGTTTGCAAGAGCTTTCTTTTCTTTGGCAAACATATCAGATGTATCATCAGTATTTGATTTAGAAAGCCCTGTATTATTCTTGATCCAATCCCATCCTTTTTCAAGCCAATTTTTATCATCGGTATCGACAGCTTGAGAACTATCTCTACCTCCTATTTTTTTTTGTGCAGCTTGAGATTGTAATCGTTGTTGTGTAGAAGACTTTTCAGTTAAGCCTTTTTTTTTAAATTCGGTATATTCTTTAATTAAATCTTCTTCGCGGAGTGGATTGTCACCGTAACTATTTGTTCGGCGTTGCATGCCTGTATTTCTAGCAGGTTCATAAGAAAAATCATCATAATTATCTTGTACCGAATGGGGGTTTGCGTTAAATTCTTTTGAAGCATTTTGGAATTCACCTTTGGGCGGTGATTCCTCAACAGGTTCTTCTGTTGGTTCATCTTGTGCTAACATATCAATAATGCTTCGCATGTCGCCATGCTCATGTGAATGATCATGATCAAGTTCTGGAGCACCACCACAGCCCCCAACAGGAGCACCGTCATCGGACGGTATTGCCATTACACTAACTTCAGGTTCTGAAGCCATTTCAGGTTCAGGAGTTACTATTACAGGTTCTGGGTCAGGGCCGGTTCCGACGCCTGCTAATTTTAATAATTGTGCTAATTCTTGTGGTGCTACTTCCATTTTAACTTCCTATTGGACTTTTTGTACCGTCTTCTGTTGCTTCGACAGGTTTGCCTGCAGGTACCGAACCTGCAAATTCATTCTTACGGGCAACTTTACCTAACTCGCCTAATAAATTACCTACTAATTTTGGACCATACATATGCTCGTTATTTACATCTTCATATGGCTCTTCTAATAATGATTTAGCATTTTCGTCAGTTTGGTCACTGCCTTCGGGAGTTTCTTCTATAATAGGTTCTCCTGCATTATTTACTCTTATATGTGATTCGGGTAAATCACAAGATTCAATAATATCTTGTTGCAAAACATGTGGTGCAACAGGTTGCCTTGTTTTAAAATCTACAATATGAATTTCAGAACCAGGTAAATGACCAAAACCAGGTGCAGCTGATTGAAACATTGTTTTTTTAGGGGTTGAAACAGAAAATGCTTCGTATTTTTTAAGCCTATTTTCAATTTTACTCATATGATCTTCTGTAAGTTCATATGCAGATCTAAGCCTAAAAGCATATTCTTTTTCTGCTTCAGTTAAGTATTGCTCAAACGCTTTCATGCTTTATTCCTTGTCGTCTGTATCGTCTTCTTTTGCTTCGTCTACTTCTTCTTTATCATCTTCGTCTTTTGCTTCGTCTACTTCTTCTTTATCATCTTCTGCTTCTTTAATCATGTCTTGATAATAACGAAGTGTAGGTGTTGAAGGAATTTCCCTTGCAGTTTCTTTAACTTCTTCTTTATCGTCGTCTTCATCTTTTGACTCGTCGACTTCTTCGTCTTTTGACTCGTCGACTTCTTCTTGATTTTCATCAAGTTCTTCGTCTTTTGCTTCATCAACTTCTTCTTGATTTTCAAGAATCATATCTTGATATTTACGAAGAATTGTTGCTGAAGTTTCATGAGTATTTTTCATATCCATAGTAAACTCCTGTTGTTATTTTATTTATCATTAATTAGCTTTTTAGTAAGCTCATTTATAATAGAATTACGGTCACTAATAACATAATCAACATCTATAACATCATTTGTTACATAACCAGTATTTTTTTGATCATTTTGATCTAATCTTAATTTTTTAAGTTGTAATTCGATTGCCCGTAGTTTTCTATCTGCTTTAGCATTTTTTGCTTCTATTGCATTTTTTAACATGGTCTGTGCGGCACCAAAAACATGACCTGCATTTCTATCTTCTACATTAAAACCTAAATCCATTAAATCCTCAAACGCTTTTTCTGCTTTATCAGCATAACGATCCATGTCGGTATCACTTGTGTTTATGTCTTTTACTTCAGGTAGTGCATTATCTATTTTATGTGCTAATGTCAATGCTTCTCTTGTTTGGATTACTTCAGGTGGAGCAGATGCAACTTCTCCTGAAGGATCATGTACTTCTTCTAATTGATCTTCAGGTGCTAGATCTGCTATGTCAGGTAAATTAAATGTTTCTTCAAGTTTCTTTGTCATAATAGTTGTTTATACTTATCGAAAAATTGTTCTGCTAATTTTGCATGACATTCGGCACCAGGATGCTCACCATCCATTCCTTTTCTGTCTCTGATAAATTTACCAACATAATTTGATAAATGTTTATATTGTTCGTCTATTCTTGGATCAACAGACGAAAATAAAAATGGTATTTGGTTAAATCTACATAACGTGTCTATAAGTGCATAATTTTTATTAAAATTATACATAGCAATACCATCATTCATAATATTAATAAAAGAAGTATCATAACCAGGTATTACTTGTGTAACAGTTCCATCTTCAATAGTAACCCATTCTAATCTATTTCTATATGTAAATAAAAAACAATATAAATCAGGTTTTAATTCTTTGATTGTTTTATAAACAGTTCTGGCACAATAATCATTACTATGTCCTTCTAATCCTAGATTATAATTTCTTACTTTTAATTTTGTTGTTTCTTGTATTTTCTTACAGAGTACATCTGACCATCTATCTTCTACGTGTACTCCTGCACCATATGTAAAACTACATCCTAATGAAACTATTACTAAATCATTATCTGTTTTTTCCTCAATATCTTCGCAACGAAAACCATAATTATTATGATCACATCTAATTTCTCCATCTTCATATTTTTTAATTATTCCTACATATGGAGGTTTTCTGTTTTCTATAGCAATTTCATAATTTACGTCAGGAGGTTTAGGAAAAGTAGGATCCCAAGGATCTATTAAATTGTGTTTTAACTGTTCTTGATAAATTGCATTTCTTTTTACTGAGGCCTTAATAAGATCGTCAATATTATCATCTACATCTTCTGTTGAATTCCAAATTTGATTAAGTTTGTCTATCCATTGGGGCATATTACCTTTGGGGTTTGTGGTATATTTCGTTTTCGGTTACTATTCTAAATTTAATCCCTCTACGTTTACACCATTCTTGGGCGGCCGCCCATTTTGCTTTGTTTAATATAACTGCGGCCTTGTCTTTTCTACTACGTGATTCAGTAAGGCCTGCTTGCTTGCTAGGTTTAACTTCTACTAGTTCTATATGTTTTCCGCCATTTTTATCTGCATAAGATAATAAAAAATCAGGTATATATTTTGTCATCTTTCCTGTAAAAGGATTTCGGTAAGGTATTGCATGACTTTCAGATGCCCAACATTCTACATTAGGATGACCATCACACAATTTCATAAATGCTAATTCCCATCCTGATCTGTAAATAGGAATATGTTTGCCTCTGTATTTATTAGGATTTTTTGGTTGGAAATATCCTTGTTTAAATTTTATACTCTTTCTGGCCATTAGTCTACCAGTTCTTTACTTACACTTTTCGGAATGACGTTTGTTACTATACCTAATTTATTATTTGAAGGTCGTGTATAATTTAATCGTGTTAACAACGATACATCTAAAGTTAAATAACCATTAACTACAATAGGTAGTATTTTATCATATGGTTCGTTATACCATTTAGATAAGGCTAGTATTTCATATGCAAGAATTTCTGCTGATAATGTCGATACATTGTTTGAAACAAGTTCGCCAAATATTAAATCATATAAACTAGAATTAAATTGAAAATACGGAGTTACATCTTGGCCCAACAATCTTTTATCAAAATATTCTGAAACAATACCTTGGCGCCTACGTAAATCTATAGCATCTTGTATACCAATAGAAGCATTTTTAGTATATGTTTTTGTTATTTCCACCATTATGCAGTTCCTTGATTATAATTATAAATTACTGAACGTTATCAATAACGGATGCACCTAATTTTTTCCCTGTTTTATCTACTGCATCTTGTTTTTCGTCGTTACCTTGTGAGCCAAACTGTTCATCATACCAATTACCTACTGCTGATGCCCCTCTACTAATCCAGTCTGGTCCGTTATTATCAGGTATCTTTTGATCGCCATAACTTACACCTTCGTATGCAAATTGAATAGTCCAGGTAATGGGTTGAGCCGTACTATAATCTAATGTATCATGTTGTACACTTGTTATTGTAGGATTAAAAACTGTTACAGGAGATTCTACAGGTTTATTTCTTCCACCATACTGTCTAATTATTTCTATTTTACTAAAAAAGTATTTTTCAAAATTTATTGCAGGTTCATTTTGCAGTTTCTTGTATCCATATTTCGTCATAGCAAGATTGGGATGATTTAAATCAGCAGAGTCGTAGCCGTCCGGGGTAACTTCTGTTGTGTTAGGAGGTGATGCTGTTATAAATCTTTTTTCTTTTGCTCTACTGGTATCAGTAAACGGAGGCTGAAATCCAAATTTATCTATAGCTGGATTATCCATTACCACATCAGGTACATAAGCTCCGACACCATAATTTTTCGACATTTCTCTGCCATCTTTATAATACCATGCAAAATATTCTTCTAAAACTGTCTGAAATTTATTATCTCTGGTATCGATAAATTTAATAGAAATAGGATTCCAATTTACTTTTGTTTGGATTATACGTTTTCTATTATATTGATTTAATGTTTGAGTATCAAATTGGTAACTAGGCAGATCACATGTTTGAACAATTAATGATAGATCTAATAACATATCTCGCCATGCTTTTTTTCCGCTTCCTTCGTTTCTTGTTGTGTAAAATTTTACAACAAATGCATGTTTAGATCTAGGTAATTCCGGCAAAGGCCTGCCGCCAGATGTAACTGTTCCAAACGAGTGATCGGCGTAGTTCCGTAAGATCTTACCAAAATACGCCATTCACACTCCTTTGAATTAACCGTTACTGTTTGACGTTGCGCCTAATAGGGTACCGTCAACTGATTGCCCGTTAAGTAAGTTTAGTCCTACATCATCTTCATGTTTAGCATTATCATATCTAATTGTTAGATTAATAATTTGGGCATCGCTTGTTGCGTAATTAGATTCATTATAAGCTGCAGAAGATATAAAGCAACCACCTAATGTCCATGTATCTAAAATATCAGGACCTGTGTTTGAATCATTCTTACCATCTAATGTATCTATAATTGTAGTAAATTTATATTGGGCTCCGGCCAGTGGCGCTGATTGTTCGTGGTGATCTATTTGATTTTGCATCTGAGAATCGATTAATTTAATAACATTATTATCCACATCATCTCTTATTACAATAGTAATAGGTTCCCAAGTATGTTTACCTGCCAAATACACTCTAGAATTGTATACATCTAGTGTAACTTCTTCATGTGTTAATGTAGGTCTGGTAACACTAACTATTTGGTGTGTTAGGGATTTGCTATCAGCAGATCCGCCTATACTTCTAAATTCGACTCTAAATCTATATTGCAATTTAGGCATCAACACAGGAGTAGTCGTGCCACCTGTCGGTACTCCAAATTTTGTTAAATTTGCCATTTACATGTCTCCTTAACCACGTTCTATATTATATGTATTTATAAGATTTGTCAGAAATTTTGGCCAAGGAAAAAGGCAGTGAAAAAATCACTGCCTTTTTTCAAAACTATAATGTCCCTGTATTTACTATTCTAATTGGGATATAAATAAATTCTGCCGCTTTAGCAGGTTCGATAGCAATATCAATCCAAAGTTCATTTTTATCTATTCTTCCAGCTGTATTATTTGTTTCATCACAAACAACTGCAAAATCATAAACTCCTCGTTTTGACATAATGTCACCTAAAAACCTCGAAACTGCCTCTGCTGCCGAAGCTCTAGTTGATTCATCGTTTGGTTCAAACGCAAAAGGTCTAGCCAATGGATCTAATCTATCTCGTAGATATGCAACTAACCTAGCAACATTAATCCTATCTAATGCACTTGATGCTGCATATAATGTTTTCTGACCATATACAAATAATCCTTGACCTGGGAAATTTGTAATAGGATTAACTTTTGCTGTGTATAATGTATCTCGTTGACCTTGATTTAATGCAACTGCACTAAACTCACCTTCACTATCTAAATAACCAACATTTGTTGCATTAGAAATAAGGCCTCTAGTTAATCCTGCTGGTGCAAACCAAGGATACGCAACAGAATCATTATAATTCATAGTTCGAAGCACCATATGTGATGCTGGAACTACTACAGATGTTCCGTCGGTGTTTGTTGCTAACCCACTTGGATAATAAACCGCACATTGTGAACCTGATGTAATTAAACCATCTTCACCATTTTCTGTTGTACTTGTACCTGCTTGCCATGCTGTTACTCCACTCGGTGTAAGCCTAAATGGTGTATCTATAATTACAAATGCAGTTTCTTTTCTATCTACATTTAATGTCAGCATTTCGTCTGCACATTCAGGATAACCAGGGGATGCAATTAATGTAATATTTGTACTATCGCCCCTAATATCCGAATTTGAAGTTAACGCAGCCTGCATTGCTTTTACAACCACTGCTCTTTGGGATTTTCTACCAAAATATCCTGCTCCGTTTGCTTTATTACCAGCCGCTGTACGCCATTTATGGGTTGTTAATTCGGAACTTACATATTTCCTTACTTGATATTTTGAATGTGCCATATTAACACACATCGTACCTTCTGGATATAATGCACCATTTGGAGCATTTGCCAATCTTGTAGCACCACTATTATAAGTAATATCTGCCGCCGTTGCAGTTAGATCTGCAAATACAACTCCATTTGCTGTTGATTGATCTGTATTATCTCGAGCATCCCACGAACTTGTAGTATTATTATACACTTTAATTAATGGATAATTATCTAAATCATTGGTGTCAACCCAAACATCTCCATTACTTGGTGACGTTGGTGCTACTGTACTATATGCTCCAACTGCTTTAGGAATCCATATATTTGATGTGTTTATATATAAATCTATACTACTTGAACTATCGTACCATAAAGTACCGTCAGCAGTCTCGCCTACAATAGCTGTTGCACCCGCTTCCATTTCGTTTGCCGCGGCAAATGTACTAGTTGCATCAGCAACTGCCGCCGAAGTAGCCAAAGTACCAGCAAATCTTTTTAAGGCAATTTCTACCACATCTGATGTTGAGTCTTCTACTGCATAAATTGATCCTGCTGGAGGAATAACACCTCCGGTTAGTGTAACTGTAGGCATATCTGTGTAACCTGATCCTGCGGCTGTTTGAACTACATCTGTTACAACACCATTTGTAATAACTGCCGTAGCAGTACCTGCTCCTGAAATTGTTAATGCTGGTGCAGATGTATATCCTGAACCACCATCTAAAATAACAAATGATGAATCAGCACCTGACGCTGGGTCTGATTTTAATGCACCACTATTTAAACTTGTAACAATAATATCTGCAGGTCTACCACTATCAAAATTACCTGGTTGTGCCGCAGTAGCATCATCGACATAAAATTTAACTGCTTTAGTATCAAAAGAACTAGTGTTGGAAGAATAACTTTTAATTACAAGGCTAGTGCCTTGTCCATCGGATGATGTTTTAAACCATAAATCTTTATCAGCTGGGCCCGATGGTTGAGCAGATGAAGGACCTACTGTTACTGCACCTCTACCTGAACCACCATTTAATGCGGCGTTGTTACCAAGGCTAACTACTTGCCATGCCGCTCCGTCCCATTCCCAAATACCAGCATCAGCAACATCTGTTCCTAATGCTTTACTTGAAGCATTTATAACGGCAATTCTAAAATCACCTGTTGCTGCTCCACCAGCACTTGCAATAGTTGGTTCATTTACAGTCATTTGTGCCGCGGTGAATGGTGTTACTGTTTGCTTAACCCATGTACCTGAGTTTGAAGACCATTCAAATAATCCATAAACAGAATTAGCAGTATCCCACCAAATTGCTCCGTTTGCTGGATCTCCTTTTGGTTCTGTTGTAGTTGGTAATAATTGTGTTGTGTTAACATCAGCTCTTAACACATAAGCTCTATTAGCACCGCCTAAATAACTATATGCCGCAAGTAAACCATATTCGTTTACTTCGTCGCCGTTAGATGCGGTACCTGAAACTGTTCTGAAAAAAGGTGTTCCATATGTTTGGATAAGTTCTCGTTGACTAGTTATGAGTTGAACTTTGCCTTTATTGGCGGCTATTGTTCCTGATGCATAACCTGATCCACTTACATGTGCTTTATCTTGTCCTGTAGCACATATAATTAACGGAACAGTACCTGCACCAGCAGAGCCATAAAAACTTTCATCTATAACCGAAACTGCAACACCTGGTGATACTAAAGTTGCCATATTAATTCCTCACTAGTAATGATTAAATCATTGTTTAAATTATTTATCGTAAGATCAATAAAACCAGGTGGTTATAAGGGGACTATATTTATATTAAAAACTAAAGATCTTCGATCACCAGGACCAAAATAAGGATAAACAGTATGAAATAACCATGCAGGCCATACATATATATGTTTTACCTCTGGACGAATTAAATATGTATCTGAAGATATTAATTTATCCGGTAATACCATCGGATTATATACAAATTCGATACAACCATTTGCATATGGTGTTTTGCCTTTTCGTGCCCAATTCTTAGGAAATTCTGTATCATAGTTTTGGTTTAACGATTCTGGTGCCTTTAAATATATAACACCAGAACAAATATTATTTCCTCCATGATGATGAGCTTGTAAATAATCTTTATCTTGTAAATCTAAAAACCACATTTTAGTAATCGCTAATCTATGTTTGTTATCATCAAAAATATTTGTATGAGTAGACTGTTCAAATGATTTAATATAATTATATGATAATGTAAATATTTTGTCTCTTAATTCGTGTCCTGGGTTTTTAATATTAGTTGCATAGCCATGATAAATTGTATCTAATAACTGTGATGTTGCTTCTAATTCTTCGTTATCAATTAATAATTCATCACATTGTTTGTTAATTGCATTTAATAATGTATCATCTATCTCATCATGCAATATTGCAGGTGGTTGAAATGGGTGTATGAAATTCATTTTATCTCCGGAAATAAACATTCGTTAATAAATTTTTCGACAGTTTCTTTATCATCGCAAAAATTACTCATTACTCTTGGTGTGTGTGGATTTTCTTTTTGATTTTTACAATACCAATTTTGATCTTTGACTGTAAAATGTTGTTCGTAATCTAATGCATATGCATTACATTTAATTAATTCTGTAAGATAATATTTTAAATTATCTATTGCTAACTCGCAAAAATTTATGTAGTCTTGCGGTTCTTTACTTCTACTAACTGCAATCATACTAGGACTAAAAATATTTTGTGCCCATTCTGGTAATTCTCGTGTGCTAGTCCAATTATATGGCTTTACTTTTTCTGCAAACCATTGCATCATAGGATGATTATCATTTCCTGCTTTACTAAAATCGTGAAATGCACCGCTAACAATATTTTTGCCAGCAATAACATCTACACCATATATAGGAGCAGGATTATATACCTGAGGAAAGATACACAAATGAAACATGTATAACTTGTCAGTTTCTACAGCATCTAAGTGGGCTCTACGATAAAATTTAGATTCAAATACATAATTGCGCCATGGCCATTCATGAAGGTCAGGTACGTTAGTGCCTGTATCTGATAATTGTTTAAGTAGATTGTTTTCGCACTTTTTTAGGGTTTTGAAAATGTCCTGCATATAATTCTTGAAACAGTCTTGTAGCATATTCAAATACTAATTTTGCTTCATCTGCCATACTATCATCTAATGTAGTATATATAGATTCGGCAAGTGCCCGAGGTTCTTCAAATTTATAGTACTTGCCTGTGCCTGGAATCTTTTTTGCTATTATTTGCCCACCACGTAAATCCCCTAAATACCGGACATAAATGTGAGCTAGGTATTGTTTTTCTGTATGTACATGTTCTTTAATATGCTGTATATATTCTTCAGTACTTGGTGTTAAGTCGTAACATGACATAGGTATGGGACCTTGCAATTTTAATTCTTTAATATCTGCATCTATTGCGTCTGCTCGGGCTAATCGAGAATCAGGCAAATTATAATGTGTATTTTCTAATATACTATATATAAAATATTGATTCATTAAGTAATGAAAATATACAGGAACTTCGATATTTCCACTAATCAGTAAATGTGCAAAATCTTGTTCTTCTGTATTTGTATGTTCTTTTAATGTTAATTCTTTTAAACTCATTCTACCTGGCCATGTGCATGTAATTGATTATTATGTATCCATCCTGTTATAACATACTTATCAGTTGAATAATTAGGATTTCCTCTATGAGTATGAGTCCATCCTGCAGGCCAAATTACTAATTTACCTACTTCAGGTTTACATCTAACACCTTGATATATAAATTCTGTTTCTCCTTCGCCATCAGGCAAATCATTTAGATATACCATATATACAAGTTGTCTGGTAGAAGTTTCTTTACTCCATTCAGAATGCCATGCATGAAATCCGCCGGCAGGCCGAATTCGTTGTACCTTCATATCGTTACAAGATATTGGGTAATACAACCCTTCTCTATATTTTGTTTTATATATTTTTACCGCAGTTGTTAATAATTCAAAAAAATACGAACATAACGAATCTAAATGTACCGCGGCTGTCATATCTACTTGATGTATATGATTCAACCACACATGTGAACCTTTTGCTCGTTTTTCTTGACTTCCCAAAGATTTATCTGAGCCAGCATCAGATATATCTGTCATTCCATTTTCTTCTAATTCATGATATCTGTCTATTATTTTTTGACACCAATCTGCATCAAAAAATTTAGGGTATTCTAATATAAATGAATTATCCAGGCCACAAGGGACTGTCTTCATATCATAGCTGTCTAAGACAACTGCTTTATTATTATCCATTTTAACCTATGACAAAACCTAAAGGGTCACCGCCGTCAACATAATTATTGAGGTCATTCTCTAGGGATTCAAAATTAGCAGTAGCATCTGCTCTTAATGTATCTGCATTAAGAGTTGTACCACCTTGGGGACCTGCAATAGTTGCAAATTTACCTCTTGCTTCTGCTAACATCATTTTTGCTTCTGCAATCGACCATTCACGCAACCAAGAACCAGCATATGTATCTGTTAGTAATGTTACATCAGGTTTATAATTATAACAATGTACAAACACATCATCGTCTGATTTAACTTTTCTGTGAATATTTAATGTATTATTCCATGGCTTCCAGGTGAACATATATTCTGAACCAAACATTTTACCTAAATGCTCTCGCATTTCATGGTATGCTTCAAATGTTGCTAGGCCACCTGCCCTACCTGAATGCAACATATATGTATTTAGATATGCCGCTTCAAATGGTTCTATATCTGCACCCGTACCTGATCCAAAAGATCCAGTTTGTCTTCGATATATATCTTTAACTTCTATTACTTCTGCAGGTAAAACATAATCACTAACTTCTAATTTTAATGTTATTGCTATAAAAGATTCTTCTGTAGATCTAGAACTTCGTTGTCTATATTTTGCTAATGCTTTGTTTATTGCTAAATCATAATGTTCAGGATCTAGCTCAACATCAATCATCCCTCCGCCTAGGGATAATTCTATTTCTTTTGAAAGTTCTTGTCGGGTTTTAGCCATACTGGTCTCCGTATAGTATTTATTCGGAGACCAATATGTTACTTAAAGACTTGTAGGATTACTGTATCGTCCGAAAAGCGACCGGTAAGTTTAGTTTCTATAGTTTTTACTTCTGATTCGTACCATTTACCTAACTTATGTCGAGTAGCCTTTTTAGCAAAACTAAGTTGCTCTTTAGGCTTTCGGAGGGTTTTTTTAGTAGAGCTTTTCTCATTAAAATTGAGTAATGATGTTCCTTTTACTTTAAATCCCTGTCCGTCATCTGCTACATAAACACCGAGTTTACGATACTTACACTGGTATATAACTGCCATAGTAGCACCAATAATGTTAGCAGGATTAATACTAGTAATTCCCAATCCAGCATCTGTTTGTTTAAATTTGAGTTTTGCAATTTGTTTATCAACACTTACAGGCTTCTTTTTACGTTGCTTTCGTGTTGCTTTTGATTCGCCTATAATAATATCACATGCATCAATAAATCTATTTACAAGTTCTATTAGACCTTCTAATCGTTTATCTTTACGTAAATGAGTATATGCTTCTTTAAGATCTTCATCTTCTCCTTTGAGAGCTTCTTCAAATTCTGCAAGTTCTATCTCCCAATCTTTTTTAATACGTCGTGCATGAGCTTGTGTACATTCACTAGTTTGTAAATGTGCATAAGGATCTATAATAACAGGATTAAACAAATTAGGACTGCCTACATATGTATCAATCCACTCTATAAATTGAGCATCCATTTCACCTGCTTGTTCTTTAATCCTATCTTGTATAGTCGGTCCTGCCGCTCGTTGTTCTTGCTTTTCCTTTGTTACTTCTTTCTTAATAGTACCCTGGTGTGCAAGATAATCTATATGTTGGTTGAGTCTATCTTCTACATCCATGTCAACATCAAATGTTGCACCATTAGTTGCCATTCTAGCAATATAACCATATGTTGGAATAACAAATACATCAGGACATGCTCTAACTTGCTTTGCCTTTTCTTTGTCTTCAATTGAAATCAAATAATCTACGAGATATTTTTTAGCATCTTTGATATTTTTATGATAAGCATAATAATTAAGCCCATGCATAATTTTATCCCGGGTTGTTTTACCTTCTGAAAAATCAGGTTCAGGTCCTGTATATTTTTCATCGGCTTCTACCAAAGTCATTCTCTTTTTCTTCTTCGGTACTTTCTTTAACAAATTACTTTTCGTAGCCATATATCTCCTTTTTTATTTATAAACAAAGAACAATTACTGACACAACATACATCATGCCAAACAAAAGAATAGCCTTTATACTTTCTTCAATAAAAAATTTCATATTAACTCCATGCAAGTTGCATTGCTTTACCAAGATTTTCGCGAGCATCAAACCCTTTTGGTGCTCCGTCTTCTTCTGGAAAGTCAATACTGGAGGAAGTTGCTATTGAGGATTGTTTTTTGAATTGTTTAAGGAAACGTGCTATTGCGTTTATATCTTCTAATTTAAACCGCTTTTGGCCTTCAACACCATCACCTTCTACTTGTATTTTAAACTTTGCATTTTCTATTGAAGCAAATATAAACATATAATCTCCTTAGAAAGAGGTTTGTTGTTCGGTTAAACTCCAGTCATCTAAATCATTTGCAGGTCTTAAATCTTCGTGCTCGCACCATTCACAGGCGCCGTCTGTATAAAATACTCTATAACTAATACCATCTTCATCATAACTTAGTTTGCCTAGTTCGCCAACTAAATCATTTAATGTATGAACAACTACCATATCACCTGGTTCAAAAGTAACACTATTATTTTCTCTAATCATATTGTCTCCTTTGTTATTCATCATACAACTATTATACTATCTACAACAAAAAAGTCAACCGAATTTTACACCAAAATCATCTTTTATTTCTTTTCTTGCAATGCCTAAGGCAGTTTTACAATCTTTTTCTGCTTCTTCTAACGTACCTTTTTTACCGCCTAGTTCCCAAAGCATTTTTGCTAAGTCATCTAATGCTTCTTCAGTAGTTCCTGTACCTCCTACTGGTATTTTTGTAGTTCCTCTTATTACCATAATTATTTCCGAGACATATTGCAACGAGGATATGATCCTGTTTCTTGATAAATGTGATCCAGATAAGCCATTTCAAGATCTTTGTGACTAGAGTGTACCACTGTTCTTTTCTTACCTGCGATAATTTCTTCAAACGGAACTGTTTCGCATCTCTTAGCCCAAAGACTAACATTACCTTCTTTAGCAGATTCAAACAATTCATTTCTAATCCGTTCATCTGTATCGCCTGAATCGTTTGTGGCAAAAGAAATCAATCTACCGAAACGGCACTTGGTGCCTTTGAGAGGTTGATCTGATCGAGAAGTTCTTATACCTAATGGATTACCTGTTTCTCCAACTTTGACAATTTCTTGCCCGTCTACGATCATATAGACCCAGGACCTGTGCTCCATATAAAGAAAGTCTTCATTTTGATCGACAAGGCTCCATTTGCTATAAATCGGATGAGGCCCATGTTGTCTGACATCGGCAATTTTGACAAAGCCGTCATCGATATAATTATAGATATTGAGTGCAGGGTTTTTTACTACTTTTAGATCTCTACCTCCCATGATAGACAGGCAGGAGTTAGTAGTACCAAGGTCTATACCAATTACGTTGCTCATAGCTATTTCTCCTAATTAAGCAAGGTTCAACAATTTACCATATTCAAAGTTATATGAGTCGTGGTTTTCTTGCAACAAAGTTGCTCCGTTACTAAAATGAAATCGTTTTGCCATTTCTGTTTTTGGACTCAATGTAATATACTTACTATACTTTCTTTCTTTCATTATGTCAAGAACATCAAACAATATTTTTCTACCCATACCTTTTTCTTTTGACCATATAGTATAAAAAACTGCAATATTTCCTGTGTGTATTCTACCTACTAAATCCATTTCTGAGATAGGAATACTATTTGTAAATGCTACACAAAGACCTGCTACATTATCTATTGCATATACTTCTCTAGGTGGGGTAATTCGCCATAGCGGATCTATGTGTGGTCTTACAGGATCGTCTTTGATTAACTTTGTTACTTCTTCTAAACTAACTATCTTCTTTAACATCTGTTATATCCAATTCATTTGCTTCATCTTCTGTAAATTCAATATACAGTTCACCGTCTTCGGTTTCTTTGATAGTTTTAATAACTATTATTTCATCGCCATCTTCCAATTTTTCCTCCATGGAGTGACACATCATCATGTCCTTTGCGAAAAATATCTGCAACAACTTTTAATGCTTCTTTCATATCATTTGTTTTAAAAACAACTTTTTGTCCTATTTTAACATGTATCATAATATTTAACTGGAGCGAGTGAAGAGACTCGAACTCTCGACTTTAACCTTGGCAAGGTTACGCTCTACCAACTGAGCTACACTCGCTCATGCTTCTTTAAAATATTTTTTTTCTGCTCCACAGAAACTGCATTCTTCAGGAGGTTCTGTGCCTTCGTGTATTTCACCACAACTTTGGCAGACCCATTTTTTCATATTATTTCCTTTTAATGGTGGAGGCGACAGGGATCGAACCTGCTACCTTATCCGTGCAAGGGATACGCTCTCCCAGATGAGCTACGCCCCCCCGACTATTAGTAAACCTGCAATCCAGCCTAACCCGCCAAATTGTATATCTCGCCATTCAAATTTATGTGGGGGATTTCTAGAGTCCCATACTTCTTTTGCTACTGTAACGACTAATCCCATAACAATTAAAGGCTTCCACCATATTGCTAATGTAGTGAAAGCAAATGCCCATAAAAAATGTAATTGTTCTTCTTGGTACTTATAAAGCCATTGATCTAATTTATCTAAAAATTTCATTCGCCGCAACCTCCTGTTTCGTATTTTATTTGTTTCCAGAGCTTACCATTATTATCATATTTCATTCTTATCATGTTTCCGTGGCTATCACAATGATGAGAATAAATTGTATCATTAATTTCAAAAAATCCGGCGCCTCGTAATCCTTGTAGTTTTTCTTTAGGTAGATATTGTGAAGCAATTACCCATTTAGGCGGATATTCTTCTACTTCGTAATCTGCACATCCATAAAGTATACATATAATTATTATAATTAAATATCTCATAAAGATATTTATTATATTAAATGTGGGCCCGTTAAGCCTGCTATAGGTTCCGCCCTTCCACACACATCTTTGAGAGGCATGCTTTCAAACTCAGCCATGCTTCGCTCGGTGGTAGCATTTACCATTGAGTCCCCACATGGTCCCCTTAAATGTCCCTATAGTAGAGCATGGGGTTTTTGTTTCCTCGCCCGCCGGTCTACCTCCATTGAGCTCACCCATGTCATATTTCTTAACCTAATACGGTCACGTACTAGTCCCACAAACTTGGTGCCACGGGCCGGACTCGAACCGGCACGCTCCTAAGAACATTGGATTTTAAGTCCAAGGCGTCTACCAATTCCGCCACCGTGGCAAAATAAAATAACCATAATTCCTGCCCCGTTACTGATCACTGCCGAACAGGAATTACATAATCAGCCTACCTTCGAGCCTACGGGGAACGACCCTAGCAGAGCCATATGTGATTGGCTGCTATCTCGAATCCATTGTGTCCACCTCTACCCTCGGCCGACTTAGGTTATTACGCCTTTAATTTCTTTTTAGTATTTTCGATTGTTTGTTTAGCACATTTAATTTTGTGCTGACGAATTGATTCTACTTTGTCTGCAGAACCAGTTGAAAGTTCTTGATCTTCCATAATTGCGACTGTTAACTCTGTATTAGCCTCATGCATGTTAAGAGTTTTTTCTAGACGCTTAATTGCGCCTTCTTGACGATCCCGTCTACCAAATTGTTTACTCTTCATCTTCTTCCTCGTATTCTTCTCTTAAAGCCCAATAATATTTTCCATACGGCAAAGGTGCCGTGTAGCAATATGTTGATATATCGCCGTTATTTTGTAGTTCGCCGCCTTTTTCAACTGTCTTCATATACTTTAGTGGACAATCTTGGGGTGCAGTAACCATAACCCATCCCATTATACTGAGTCCTATTATCGCTAAATTTACAGTTGTAATCATACTATTCAAAAACGTTATATTTTCTAAGTATGCCACGTTCGGCAGATGTTAAGTATTCTCTAGGAACACCAAGGTTTCCAAGTGTAGCATCTATTGTACACATTTCATATGAACCACTTTGTGCTTCTGAACGAAGTTCAAGAAGTGCATTAATTGCAATTTGGAGTTTCAATTTATCGTTAATGTGTTCCTGTGTCATATGTCGGTCTCCTGGACAAATGTTTAACTGTTATACATATATTATACACTCTACAAATCAAATG
>MPLX02345712.1_pt1 | contig 17456 bp, 25 predicted proteins | sample 1617341 | NCBI WGS metagenome assembly MPLX02 (sample SAMN05944804, study PRJNA350692) | marine metagenome | biome: marine; feature: ODZ; material: water; isolation source: 120 m water sample filtered on 0.2 um supor filter | place: Pacific Ocean | collected 2012-04-08 | depth 120m m | reverse complement strand
CGCAATCTATTGCAGGGGCTACAATGAATCAAATGATGATGGAAAGAGTTGGAAGTGCGGGGCCTGCAGGAATGGGTGCTGCGCCCAACATTGTTGATTCTAGTACAGTTAATAATGTTACTAACAATACAATAGTTAGAACCCCCTCTCCCATCGGGCCAAATTTGCATTTTGAGAGAGGGGATTTTGTTCACAAGATAGCGTAATATCTACTACGCTTCCGCTAACTTCTTGAAGTAATCAAGGTTCTCATCTTCTGAAGTAGAAGATTCGGGAATCGGTGTCCCACCATCAAACGGAGCCTCATCGTTTTCTACCGATGTTGGTGCCGTCATAGCAGGAGATTCAATGTTTCCAAGAACCGTATCTAAACGAGTTTTCAACTCATCATAGGTCTTGAAACTCTTCTGGTCAATGAACTCTTCCAAGTCATGTTGTTCACCAAAAACACGTTCCATTTCCGACTCATCTTCAGAGAGTGGAGCAGGAGCCATGAACTCCGACTTGTCGTAGTTTGAGAAACCATCGACTTTACGAATCTTCAGTTTGAAGTTCGCACCATCCCACAAATTGAAAACATCAACTTCTGTTTCATCTTCAAATTCAGGATTGGACATTGAACTAATCTTGTCAAAGATTTTCTTCCCAAAACGGAAAAGGAAAACCTTTCCTTCGTTCTGAGGATTCGCCTTATCTTCAACAACATAAATGTTGGAAAAGTAAGTCAACCTACGTTTCTGTTTGCGAGCAATTTCCTTGTTCGCTTCGATTCCTGAATTCCAGAGAACAGAATTGTACTCTGACAGGGGATCTTTTTGACCAATAGTGGTCAGAGAGTTTTCGATATACCAACCACCTGGGCCCTGAAAACCATGATTGAAGACACGCACAAACGCTGTCTTATCATCATCCAGTGCTGGAAGGAATCGAATGACAGCGTATCCACTGCCGGATTTGTCGAGTTCCGCTTTCCAGAAGCGGTCATCATCTCGACTAAAATTGTTTTGGGGTTTGTTGATCTTTTCAATTTCGGATTGAAGTTTTTCAAGATCAGAAGTGCGCCTCTTTTTGAGGTTTGCGAATGATGTTGCCATCTTATTCTCCTTGTTCTACGTGTTACGGTTTATCCACTTACGCATAATGTAAATCTACTTGTTTTTTCAATATGTCTACATATTTCTGCTTATTCACATTCAAGAATGGTGCATACTTTAAACACATATTATATAGATCCGGCCAAATGACCGTTTCCTGAATCTTCTCATTGAAGTCAGGGATAAAGTGAAGTATAGAATCCAATATAATAAAGGTTTCTAACGACACTTCTTCACCAAATACATGATGAAGTACAGGGGGGTGTTGTCCACCCTCCACATCGAAAATGATATTGAACTTCTCGTTTTCATCAAACAATGTTTCAACTTCATTCTCAAATACATAAGGAAGGCTTTGTATCTTTGCCTTCCATGCAATATAATTCTGCCGTCCTTCTGGTGATGTTGTATTGCCGACCCACATGTTTTTCGTCTTAATAAAATTTGAGACAAGAAACTTAGTAAGGTCATCTTCTTTATAAATTTTCGACAAACGTATAAAATGGTATTTGTCTTTTCGTTTTTCAAAAGAGGATTCGCTTGCACGAACTCTCCCATTAAACTTGAAGTAATCGTATTCATTCCTATTGAAATGTTGTTTCAATGAAAGATATTTTTGATATACTTCAAAGGGTGTCACTTGATATATCATATAGGGAGTTTTGATGTTTTAGGCATGAAATTCAATATCTCTGCCTCTTCCCTTAATTTATTTTTGGTTTTAACATTAACAAGCCCTGCAACCGTTTCCGATTCAAGACCCTTTTCATCTGCATGATAAAGCATTGCATCAAGATAACTCATACTGGTTCTTTCAACAATTTCTTCAATTTCAGCATTATATTCTTCAGAAGAATAAAAATTTAGTAATTCTGACATTATCCCTTAATTATATCAAACAATGATAACATTGTCAAGTTAAATCGTATCATTATTATTGTTAGTATTTCCTACGGCTTCTCCCTCTTTTTGTTCAGGATCATCCTTGTCTTTGAACCAATAATCGGTTGACTTGGCGAGGACGGCCACATAGGCCCCAACCATTATATTAATTAAGTCCCTCGACTCGGCCGGTAATGCACCAAAAAACAATAACCATATTAAAAACAAAAAAGTCATAACTATAATCATGGACAATGAAAATCGTGCCCACCAATTCAACTTCTTTCTTGTTTCAATTTTTTCATATCTCAATGCTTCCATCGGATTAGTCTCCCATAATTTTTCTTCTTGGTCTTCAATCATTTCAATTCCAGTATTAATCTTACCATCACCTAATCTGTCTTTAGTTTTTTTATTCATTTGTCCTTATCTCAACTAATGAAGTAAAGGGGGGTTCTTATATTCAAGCGACCCCCCAAACTTGGTTTTATTTTTTCTCTACGAATTCATACAACTCGGATGCCTTCTTCTTAATATCCTCAATGGAATAAGAATCGGGCTGAAGTTCACTCCATAACTTCATGTTTGCTTCACCTTGTTCTTGTGCAAGTGACCATGCATTTGTCACATAATCTTGGTTGCGTTGAGCTTGGTCTTGGAGATAACCTTGTGCCATCTCTAATAGTTTGAATCGTAGTTCAAATGGATTAGACATATTGTCCTTTCTCTGTGTGTGTTATTGTGTGTAGTGGGGGAATTCTTCTGTTCCCAAGTGACCCCCCAAGACTAAATGTCTGAACTCGGCTATAATCTACGCAGCAAGTGCGTAAGAGTATGCGGTATAATCGGAATTATTTGCGATTATGGTTTCGATGAAGGTCATCACCCTATTTGTTCTCTCTGATACTCTCTCTTACAATCGAATTCTATTACAGCCCCATCAAGAAAATTCCTTGAAACACTTTTGGTGGAGCTGATCGGAATCGCACCGATGTCTTATAAGATACCCTTTCAGGTCATCAAACAAATTCCTGTATATCTGTAAATATTTATATTATCCACTTTTACTAAAATGAAATGCATTACATACTTTGAGAAGTTCATCAATATAATCGTTAGGATCATATTCTTTCCATTCAACAAGCAAATCTGCAACTTTGTCACCATCCATAAATGGTACTGGTTTTTTAGGATCACTAAAACGAATAAGTGTACAAATCACAATCTTTTTCGGAACCAATTTATACATTTCCGCCAACATATGACAATATGCCGTTCCCTGTAAAATATAATGAAAAACATATTCGTCTTTTTTGACATAACTTCCTGTCTTCCAATCAATGACTGCAAGTTCACCATTATAGTCTGCAACCAAATCTGCCGTTCCTGCAACCTTGAGATGGTCTGACCACATTGACAATTCAATTCCACGAATATTATCAATCTTTGCATCAATTTGTGGTATGCCTGCAAGAACAAGTTCTTTGTGTTCTTGCATTACACTACTCTTACCATCTTTTTGTTTTAAATAATTTTTATCACCACGCAAATACTTCTCAATTATTCCATGAATGTTAGTACCACGCCTTGCGGCACGATGTGAAATTTTATCTGCGGCCTCTTTTCCAATTTTTGCTCTCCATGCTTCAATACCTTGCTTGGAAATCATATGATAAAGAAGATTAGTGATAGATGGATATGTACCATTCGGAGAATGATATACCCTATCTTCACTTGAATTGTCTTGTACTAATTGATCTTTTCGATTTTCAAGAAGATCATAATTAAATTGTTTCATATATCAATGAGTATCTATTGTACTGTGCAGATGTTTGCTTTTTATATCTTTAAGTTTATCTTTAAAAGCATCATCTGGTTTCTTTCCTGCAAAGTGCCATGGATCACCAATATATGGTTTTGCAAACATCATTTTAATTACACCATCACAGTCAGAAATCGGACATGGTTTTTTGGTGGGTTCATCTCTTCGAGCAATGGGCAAGGATTCTTCAAAATCCTCACCACATTTCTCACAAACATAGTCATAATAGGGCATTTAATTATTATCCTTTTTCAATCAGATTACCATCTTCATCAATAAAGTCACAAGGGCCGACAATACAAGTCCAATTTCCCTTTTTCTTTACTATTTCTTTTTCTTTTGGTATTTCAACCTTTACTGTTTTTTTAGGTGTCCAAAAAGTTCTTTTAGGCTCCACAAAAGGTTCCCTTATTTCAGTAACAATCTTCCTTGTTTCTGTTACACAATCTGGACACTCGCCAGTTTTTGGATTGATCCAACATCCAGAAATATTATGACAAACTTTCTCTGTTATATATTCTGTTTTCACTACCTCTGCACCTACAGGGGTATTTAACAGTAGAACAAACCATAATGTAGTTAATAGATATTTCATTTTTGCTCCTTTTTTATTATTACAACTATATTATAACCTATTGGAACAGAAATGTCAAGTTATTTTCAATGTTTTTTGTAGAAAATATGTCTATCTATCGAAGCCATAATCTTCTTCCTTTTACTCCAACTTGGATATGTTTCCATCCAATTTGCATGATAGTGCGTTGCACCATCTGTTATGTCAATTAGTGCTTTGTCATGATGATTTACAAGAACCTTTTTTGCAAGTTCTTGTGCAGACTCCCAAGTTCTACCTTCTCTTGGTTCATCCAATAAACCATCACAATACCAACTAAATTGACATCTATCTCTCACAGGGACATACTCTTCTATTTTAGCATTATAACGATGTATGCCCTCATGCACTACTTCACATATGGAATTAGGATAATTAGCACCCAATGTACGATTTAACGTAACATTCGCTACTGCTAATTTTCCTGCTGTACTCTCCACTCCTGCCTCAAAGTAAATATTTTTCGCTAAACAGAGAACATCTGCCGCTGTATATTTTACTTTGTCAAATTCAAGAGGTTTGTAATAGTCTGGTGCAGCCATACTCACAGGTTTTTGATTAAGAATACGATCTAAATCATATTCCCATATTTGAGCTGGTGCATTACTATTAATCGGTGAAGTAGTATACCATAGTGTAGCAAACAGAGCAAGGAACACCCTTACTGTCTTTACCATACTTGTACCTTTTTTTGGTTATTAATTTCATTCACAGAAACATGAAATATAGAATTCATCAACCAAATGTAATTATATTTATGTAATTTTATCGTTCAGGCGACAGTTTTTACCAATCTACACCTTTGCTATTTGTCGTTGGAGTGACACCTTTTTTCACAACCTTTTGTTTTTTAACTGGTGGTGTGTCTTCCTTTTCTTCAACATCTGGAAGAAGATCCGGCCAGGTATCCTTAACTAACTTATAAGACAATCCCTTATAAGACAATTTTCGATCCTTAACAGCAATAATAAGTTTTGCATCATTTGGGTCAACTCGTTCTAATAGTTCAACAAACATTGATTCTCTTCTGAGCATGGGAAGGTCGTGTGGACTTGGATCAACATAATAATCCAACTTTTTTACTTCAAAATGAAGCGAATTCGGAGTCGAATCGGCCACCTGTCCTGGCGTATATGGTGGTGCTCCTGCCGGAAGATGCCACTTGACATCTGGATGATAGTTCAATTGTAACAACGCCCTAGTTGCAAAATTATCTCTGTCTGCGAGAACTTGTCGTTTCTCTTCTCTTGTCTTAGCCTTACCAACCAATTCAAGGGTTTCTAAAATATTAAATTCTGCCATATCAAACTTCTCCTGTAAATTGTTTATCTGTCAATGCAACAGTTTTTTTAATTTTAGGAACATATTCTTGGGATGTTCCGAATTCTGTTTCATTCATTCCTTTTGTCCAAACTGCACTAATATCTGGATAGAATACCCCCACAGACCTCTTAGGAGTACCGTCAGGGTAATATGCCATAGTAACACATCTTGGAACCACTTTATGTTCTTCATCTTGGCCCGAAAATATTCCAATCCAATCACCAGTTTTCAAGTAATGTTCACAGTATCGAATGTATGCTTTACGAGATGCGGCTTGCGATTCTGCTTTTCTTTGTTCTTTTTCTCCAACATGTCTACCTCTTCCTTGTTTACCCAACGCAACAACCATTTCCTTATTGTGTTTAATCCATCCCTTAACACTCTTAAAAGAATAATTATCATCATCTGGAAGAGCGAGAACACGTTCATTCACATTTTTATATTCGGCTGGTTTCCTCTTCTTACGCATTTCTTTCATGCGTTCTCGAAGCGCCTCACGTTGTTCTTCTGTAATCTTACGAGTACGTTTCACCTTCATTGGTTTACGTTCAATTGTCACTTTCTTTTTTGCCATTATGATTTTTTCTCTTTAGTGTTTTCAATATTATTCTTGATTGTTTCTAACATCATTGTCCACTGTTTTGCAGTAGTATCAATGTCATAGTGCATATCATAATATTGTTTTTGAAATGCAAGACCAGCCTGAACTGGTGGTTCCCAAAAATTATTAATTGCATCTTTCAGCACATATGCAAACTTCCTTGCGTGTTCGGTCTTATCTTGAACAAATCCATACATCCATGCAAAATTTGCACACGTTTCTGGAAGGACTCCAAGATTTGGACATACTACAATACATCCTGCACTCATTGCTTCGATTGCAGATATACATCCTGTTTCTGGATAGACATTTGGATATGCAAGGATATGTGTTTGTTGTAATGCTGACCGAATTTCATCATTAGAAACTGTTCCATGATAATTCACATTTGGTGTTTCTTTACAAGCATTATAAAGAGGTTCCCATTCTTTGTCTTGTTCTTCCCAACCATATATCTTAAAACTTGAATATATGTCAAGTTCAACATTCTCCAACTTCAATGCTTTAAATGCACCAATCAATACATCTAATCCACGATGTGGTGTGGAAATATATGCAAGTCGAATCGGGCCGTCTTTTGGTTTGGTATGTACTGGAATTGGTTCTATTGCGTTTTTGAGAACAACACTCTTTTCATATTCAACATCAAGATCCATATTATATTTTTCAAGTGACCAATCAGAAGGAAATACAAATCGTACAAACTTGTCACGATAAGTTTTATCTTTTAAAAATTGTACTTCTGGATCTTTCGATGTGTCCTGAAACCAAAGGATTTTTGGTTTGTCTTCGTATTCACGAACCCTTGAAAGAATGACCTGAAAGTAGTTCCAGAGGTCATCAGGCACTCTCTCCTTGACTCTTTGATAAATCAACTCACTTCCACCCTTTGCATTCTTTGATTGTTCAACCACATCTCCGTCAGGTGGTGGTGGCGGAAGCCCTTGTTCTTTCCGTTTTCGGATTTCTTCTATTTTAGAGTCATCAAATTTCATCATACTCATGAAGATTCTCCAATCTTATCAAGGGCCTCTACTTTTTCAAGAGCCTCAAGAGATTCATTATTTTCTTCTGTAGGTGGTTCTGGTGTTTTCTTTCCAAAAAACTTTAGAACCGCCTGTAAGATTTTATCAAACATTTTTTATTTCCATTGTATTATTATAACAAATTATTTCCAAAGTGTCAAGTTCTTTTTTAAAAAAGTTTACCTTGCTCAACGCCATGTAACTTATATTGAAGTTTTCCATCATGATATACCTCAACATCATTACCATCTAATTGTTTAATTACTGCTTCATTATCCGCATCTATTTTACTAAATTTTAATATTTGACCATTTTTTGTTTCAACTAGATAAGGGTTTTGCTCGGTTCGCATAACTGTTCCTTTAAGTGAAATCCTGTCTTACAAATGTAAAATGAATCTACAATGTCAGATACAGGGTTAGAAATTTTAGTTGATTTTGGAGATAACTGACTCTTCAAATCAACGTGTGATTCTGACAAAAACGTTTCATACATTAACTCTTTATTGGCATTTCCTTTTCCTGTGGCGTGTTTTTTGATTACTGTGGGTGGGATCGTAACATATTTGAATCTAGCTTCTTTGAGTTGTTTTTTGAGTATTCCAGTATTCTCTCCAATATTAAAAACTCTACCTGTCGCTGCAAATGCATAATCTTCCAAGTAAACTTCATCTGCCCGGCCATCAAACCATCGAATACATTCAATAGTCCACGATGCAAGTTTACTAAACCGATCAATATCATCCGTATATTCTGGATAATCATATGCAAATATCTTACCTAATGATTTATGCGACTTGTTTTGTTTCAAAAAATGAAACTTACAATTTTCAAATTTTATCTCATTATCAACTATTTTTGCTACACATACTGCGGGCGATGTTAATGAATAATCAATTCCAGCGACAAATCTAATCTTCTTCAAAAAATTCGTCATAATATGGTTCCATTAATATTCCACAAAAAGCACAATGAAATGCGTGTTCTTCTTGTCTTATCTGTATATCATCTGCTTCGTACATCATAGTATATGTCGCATTACAATTATTACAATCTACATCCAATTCAACTTCCATGTCTCTCCGATTAAAGGTCTACAATTTCACACCCACCTTCTGCTGAACAGGCAAGTTCTTGTGATGCTATCGTATAATCTTGCTGTTCATAATTAGACAATGTTGACCAATCTACCTTTTTTGGTATTTTGACCAACAATTCATCATATTCTTTTTTTGTGCAATCTTGATACGGTGCCTGTCTATATGTATGTTCACTAAAAGGTAAGAATGAAATACCACTAATCGAATCGAAATTGTTCCACACCCATGCACCAACATCAAACCATTCAGACTCTTTAACAGAAACCGTAATAGATGGTTTATGTTCACACCAATGTTTTTGATATTTTGTCCATAGGTCTAATTGTTCAATCGCTGTCATGTCTTTCCGACAAACGGCTCCTTTGGGACTTTCCATTGGAAAAGAGAATATGGTTGTGTGGTCTGGTTTAGTAACATCTGGTTCGTTTGGAAATTTCGCCTCTTTCATCATTTTGCAAAGGGGGTCTTTATTGTCCGCTCTTACAGTTCTGATATAATGAGGATTATGCCTGGCATGAATACCAGAAGCACTATCAACAAGCTGACTAACAGTACCACTAGGTTTGACACAAGTGATTGCGGCTGCCCGTGAAATTCCAAGTTTGTCTGCCCATTCTTTGTTTGTTTCATATGCAACCTTTCTTAATTCTTCTAACAAGGGTTCTAGTCCCTTCTTTTTACCATTTGTTAATGGGTTGTCTAATATGCCGGTAAGCGAGACACCCAATAGTCTTTCTTCAGTACAGTTGTTTTCCCATTCTTTGGTAAGGTATCTAAAGTTGGTAAGAGTGGATTGGAATGTGCCAAGGATTGTTGCAGATCGGACTTTCTTTTTAAGAGATTCAACATCGTCATGTCTTCTGACAACGCATTCACTAAGGTTGCAGAACTCTCTGCTTCTAAGTATAATCTCGCTACAGGGGTTAGTTCCAAAATCATCTCTAGGTTCTCTTCGTTTAACATATCCTCCGTTACCATCTTTTTCCCTTTCATTTAATAATGCTACTTGATTTTTTGCTGACACACCATTGTATACACCACGTTCTCCTGACTTTGAATCATAGAGAGATAACCATTCTCGCATGTAAGTCCCTACATCGGGCCGTTCTTTATAATTAACTGAATTGTTTGCTAGTGCCCGTTGTACATTAAGTTTATACCATTCTCCGTGTTTTGCAAATCTCATTTCTCTGTCATTGAGATCTGAAAGACTAATAAGAGCACTTCTACGAACACCTCCCACTACAACTATTTCTGCAATTTTGCAAACAATATCATGACATTCGATGGGTTTGAGTTTTCTCCCTGCCGAATCTTGAAATATTCTTGATGCAAAATGAAACAAATCATCTAGTGGTTGCGGGCCAGAAGCTCTTCCTCCAAATGTTTTTAATGGTTCTCCTGCTCCACGAACTTTTGAAAGATCCCATTTTGGAATCTGACCTGTCCATAACAAACTCAAAAGTTCCTTGAATGCTTTTGCCCATCCAAGTTTTGAATCTGCAACAACAATTGTCGTATCAGTTGGATGGAAATCTTCTGCAACTAATGGTAGATGATTTACGTGTTCTGCCTCTACACTAAATCCGACACCAGTTCCGTTCATAAGAACATAAAGTATTTCATCAAAAGAACGTGGAGTATCAATTTTTACGTAAGAACAATTATAACCAGCAACATTCTCTTTTCTGAGTGCTTCTCCAGCAGTCATCAAACATCGCATAGAAGGCATTACGTTCAACGACAACACATTTTCTCTTAATTCTTCGACTATTCCATTTCCTAAGTCATAATCACATGTTTCTTTAAGATGTTCTTGAAAGAAAGTAAAATATCGGTCTACTGTTTCTCCCCATGTTTCTCTTCGTTTCTTATCGTAATCCCATCGTGCATATCGTGAAAGATGAATAAATTGTTGGTATTGTGTAGGCAAGACGGCGGGATTGGTTGGGTTCATTTTTTCCTCCAAATGGTGAGATGTGTTTTTGCAAGTAGACCATTGTACGTGTTCGTATTTATTATTTCGATTAATTTTGATTCTCGTATACCAGAGAGAACCATATCATTTAAATCTTTACAAGTAACAGATTCTGGCCAGATGCAAATATTCCAACCATTATCAATCACTTTTTCCATTCTAGAAATGATTTCTTTGTTTCTAGGTTCATTGTCGAAAACTATTGTTCCTGTATGATTATCCAATGCACTTGAAATCTCAATATGTGATTTCAAATTTACATCTGATCCTGCCATTGCGATGCAATTCGGCAGAAACATAGAATCAAACGGGCCCTCAACTACATAAAATTGTTTCTCCAAATCTAAACGATCTAAACCGAATATCTTGGGTGAATCTTCGTCTATCTTAATCGTGATATAACGAAGCAGAGTATTTGTAAATGCTCTACCTTGAAATGCAATGAGTTGTTTGTTTTTATCAAAGAAGGGAATTATTATTCGCTGTTCTTTTTCATTTAAATCATACTCACGTTTTGTTGTTTTTCTAACAAAACTTTTAAAGTCCTCTGTATAATATAGGTAACTTAAAAATTGAGGTGGGATTGCACGATTGACCAGATATTTTTTTGCAAAATGCTGGTCATCAAGATCACTAATTCGTGGAAGATCTATCTTAGTATGAAATACTGGTTTCTCATGTTTAAATACTGGGTCTTCTGTGTTTTGGCCTTTCCCTGTAACACCTTCTTTATATCTCTCTAAGACATATTGTTTGTGTAATTCACCATCAAGTTGTTTGAGAAAATTAGAAAAAGTATTACTTTGTCCACAATTATGACAACGATAAAAGAGGTCTGTCTTTTTTTGATACAGATAACCTCTTGCTTTAGTTTTACTTTTTTGAGAATCACCACAAAATGGACATCGAAAATTATACAACCCCTGTTGTTTATTTTTAAACAAGGGAAGCCTAGATGAAACTAAATTTACGTATTTTGTGTCAATATAAGAAGGCATAACAAATTTATATAGAATTTTAATGTGATAGTATCATTATACCACATTATGTCAAAATGTCAAGTTTAATTATTTAAGAATTTTGGAAGGATGTGTCCTATAAAAAATGTCAATGCTGTTGCCACACCAATAGTAATCCATCTCCATTTTTCAAGAGAGTCTACTTTTTTATACAACAATGATATATCAGATGATATTCTGGTTTCTGTTTTATCAATCATTTCTGAACACTTGTCATGAAGATCACCAATTCGTGTATGAAGTATCTTTAATTCATCACGAACTTCATTATCATTTGTCTTGTGTGTTTCTTGTCCTGCAAGTAACCGACTAATATTATCTGAAAGAATATTGAGTTTAGATGAAGTATCATCCAATTTTGACATTAATACATCAAGTTCTTTTGAACGATATTCATCCTTGATCTTTAATGTTTGGATTTCTGATTTAAGTTGTAGGAAAGATTCTTGATCTGGCATGAGTTACCTCTGATGGTTTTGCTTCTTTTATAAACTGTTTACAAAAAAAGGCAAAGGCCTTTGGTGCAAAAGTGTTTGTATGCACCGACCACGATTCACCTTGTAACTCAGGATCGTGACCATCATTATGTATCTCTAGTTTATTATCTTCATCATCTGTGGCTTTCCATGAAGACCTTGATTTAAGTATCCACTCGCCATCCATAACCTGTTCAATTGAATCATCTGCGTTTAATTGCAGATATTCTTTAAATTTCATCATTTTTCACTACCATGTTTAAGATATTGCATACAACCAGTACTAGAATCCATTACTATAATGGGTTTCTTAGGATATTTTCTTGCAAACGCACGAATATATTCTCCGGCCTCATCTTCACCAACATAACCACTATAACGAGTATATTTCTTTTTACCCAAACGTGATTTTTGAAAATGTGTTGGGTCTATAGCAAATACATCTATTCCCCCAAACCTTTTCATGACTAATCCTTTTGGTGGTTTTTTCAACAAAGGAAACCCCCTTGTTGCTAAATTTCCACCACCCATTGCCGTAGTAGGAGAATCTTCATTTAATACATCTTCAAATTTTTTCAATGTTCTTGGATCAAACTTCAAATCATTATTATACATTTTTTCAAACATATCAAAAAATTGCAATTCCAACTCTTCTTCTGTAATCTTATATCCGTCTTGTTGTTCTTTGATAAGATAGAGTGCGGCTGCATAAGATGCGATTCGTGACTTACCGCCAGGAATCTTACCCATTAACTTTTTGATATTCCAAATTAACGTATCAGAAAGATTATATGCTGATTTCTCTTCAGAAGTTTCTAAATCTCTACGCCGTTTGAGGATCTTTCCTTTTTCATCAATGATACCCAATTTGAAAGCATCTGTCTTCTCAAAAGGAGTTACCAGTTTCTTTAAAAACTGATAGACAAAATATATGTTCCCGATTCCTGCAAGAATTCCCATTCTATTCTATTTTCCTTAATTCTTTGATGGTAGTTTCATTCAATGGAATATGATTTGTCTGAATATCTTCTCCGTCTATTCCTTTTACTTTTTCTGGAAGACGGTTTAAAAATATAAGAAAAGGTTTAAGAATAGAATAAAACTTTTTCTCTACTCTAAAAAACAACATACGAGTAGCTGCTTCATTTTCAAATACATTATAGATAACAATCAAATGATTGAGAATCAAAATTGTTCTCAATTCTCCTGTTTCAAGAAATCGATTAAATAATCTCTTAACATATTTAATTTTATTCAAATCTTCATTGAACTCTTCAATAGAAGTACATTGGCGATTATCATAATACTTCATCGCAAAATGTAAATAATTTTTTTCATTTAAATCATCAAATAAATTCATATTCACTATTTAATTATGTTACTGCATGTCCATATCCACCGATAATTTGCCATGCACTATCGTTAAAAAGGAGAACGACTGTATCTCCTACAGCATCTAATTCAGCATAACTTCCACCATCTAAATTCGTTGGTGTGACTCTTACACTCCCACCATCTACTATATGAGAAACAATCTTAACTTGTCCTTGTACTCCATCTGCAAGTGTAACTACTTGTGCTGCACCAGTAGAAGTACAATTCGTAACTGAAGTTGTTAGATTTGCGGCCCCTGCACCCGAAAGTGCTTGTGGTGTTCCCACATATGGTGTTTTAAAGAAATTCGCAAGAGTAATTTTCTTAGTCTCTGATGCTGATGTATCAGAAATCAAAGCCGTATCAGTTGATGCCGTTACAGTCAGAGCATTTAAATCACTTATTCTTTTGTCCGCCATCTTTTTCTTTATCTAGATCGTTGACAACCACTTCTTTTTCTGGAAAAAGTGGTTTGGGTTCGGGTTTTTCTTCTTCTTCAATAAATTCATTAGAAAGAAGAATTGCACCTCTCATCGTGAGAATATCATTACTGGTTAATTCTAACTGTTTTTCTAATTCAATTTTCTTATCAACAAGAGAGTTGTAGTTAGTCATCAACTCTTCACGTTTCTTTTTAATCTTTTCAAGTTCCATATCATTTCGCCTTTAATGATGTTTCAAAATGGGGGGAAGAACCCCCCATAAAATAATTACTGATTATCAGTCAGCAAATAGAGGTGCTGTATCAGATGCTACAAATCCAGAAACTCTCCATATTGTTGTACTCACTCCAACTATATGAACATCAAAATGCCCTGGCACATTGATTTGTAAGGTTTCGTTGGAGTTGCCATCAGATGCTTCTACTGAGTTCGCATCTCCATCAATATCAAGGAAAGTCACTGCTCCTTGAAAATAGATTGAATTTCCAGTACCAGCAGAAATGATTACAGCGTAATCATCTTCCGCAGCAGAAGTATCCAAATTCGGCCCTGTGAACCAAAAATGCATACCAGCAATAGGTGTGGGCAATGTCCATGTTCTGTCGGCCGTTGCATTTGGGGTGATAAGCATACGACCAGCATGAACCGCTTCGGTAAGTGATATGCTAGAATCAGCAAGAGATACAGGTGCCATAAGGGCATTTGCATACTCTCCGATTGTTACTTTTTTGTTTGTCGGCGTTCCGCCTGGATCATCAATAACGTGAAGTAAATCTTCTCTCGCTGTTGCTGTTCCTAATGAGGTTAATGCCGTTACTTTTTTGTCTGCCATTTCTTTTCTCCTAGGCTAAGATGTTGGGACTCAACACCTGAGATTTCGTTTGTGCTAAAGATCGGGGAGGAACACCCTCCCCAAAGGTTTTTCTTTAGACACTCAACTTATTATATTTATACTACAATTATGACGCTGTAACTGTTCTTGTACTATAACCAGATGCAGTTTTCACCGCAGCAGTAATAGTTTTACTTGCAGCGTTCAATGCAGTACTCGTATCAATGCTTTTCAGATCTGGATCTCCAATAACAGTATCATCTGCAATACTTAATGTTGCATTTTGGTCAACAGTAGTACCAGCAAATCTTACTGTATTTCCCTGTAATCCATCTGTAATCGAAACACCATCAATATGTGTTGCAGTACAAGTAATGTTAGTTCCAGTAGAAACAACTGCTAATGTTCCTGGGCTCCCAGCAACATATTTTAGTTTCTCATCCCAAGTTACTTCAACAGTAATTGCAACTGCGCCAGTATATGAAGATTCACCGAATCGTACTCTTGTGATTGTTGGACGCCCTAGTCCAGTTGATGTTGATGTTCCTGCAAGACCACCAATTGCGACAAGAACTTCATCATCTGCATCTACGTTTCCGTTACCAGTTGCAGAACTGTTTCTCATCATCCATCCAGAACTAGAAGCATAACTCCTAGTTATATCATAATCACTATTTGCATCATCTGTCAGGAATTTTGGTTTATTTGTTGCTGCCGCGGCAGTATTTCCCCATAAAGGCATTTTCTTCTCCTTGTTGTTATTATTAAAATTTAAAAATTATGATGCGAATTGTCGTTTATACATTCCATCTTTAACGTAAGCGAGAGACAGATCTTTACTTATCTCATCATCTACGAAATCTTCTTCGGTAACTGAATACCATCCTCCTACTTTTCTATCAAAGAAATATGTTTCGCCATGCCACAAGTAAGGGCCTTCAAGACCTTGTTCGTGAAATTCTGCATAATTTGCATGTAAATTAGGATATGAATTTTCCAATCTATGTTGTACATCCCAATCTTGTTCCCCATATTCAATTCCACCAGTAGTAACGGCTTCTTTTACCTCTTTCCTTCTTCCAAGAATTTTTGAAACTACATCTTTGTATTCTTTTGTATTTTCACTAACTTCTACTTCTTCTTTCTTGACTTGTTCTTCGTGGTCTGCAACGTGTGCATCATCCAATGCCTTGTAACAAGCTTTCTTTTCTTTTTCTGTTTCACATTGAGAACAAGATTCAACACCAAACTTTTTCAAAACTTCTTTGCGTTTCTCTTGATATTCTGCCTCATCCCCTGTTTTTTCTTGGGTTTGTGATCGGGTTTCTTTCACATTTTTCATAAATTCTTTGTAATTTTTCATTGTCTCATCCATTTTGGGTTTGAGGTTTACTTTATCTTTTTTGGAATTCTTTTTAGATTTCCCTACTGGGTCATCATCTTCATTTTCTTCTTTAGAGAGTTTTGCGGCAATAGCCATTTCTCTGCGTTTCTTGTCTGACTTACCTTTGAACTGTGGTGCATCGGAATTCTGGAAATCTTTTATGACTGCTCCCATACTTGCTTTTTCAATATCGATACCTTCTTCGACTTCTTCTTTTGGCCCATAACCTTTAGGAGTTACATCTTTCCAATTTAACTTAGCTCTACCCTTTGCAACTCTGTCGGCAGCATCCTTTTTCAAATTACCGTCTTTATCAAAGAACTTTGCGAGATGAGGTGGGAGTTTACTCTTTGCTTCATCAATCTCAACTTCTTCTCCAATAATTGATGGAATTTTGTCAATATTAGGATCTCGTTTAAGAATTTCTTTTGCTTTTTTTATTTCTTTTTTTGAAACATAAAGCCTTCCTTTCCAAAATCTAGCATCAATTCCCTTTCGCTTTAATTGCCCCTGCACAAAGCCCCCATAAGCCAAATCTACTTCTACTTCATCAATCTCAACTTCTTCATTTTTCCATATGCTTTTTGATCCTACCAGTGCAACAGTTAGTTTATCATAATCCCCCTTTTGCATGAGATCATTCATTGCCTTTTGAGCTTTTCCACCAGAATTATATGTACCAAGTATTTTACCTTTATTGTCTTTAATTGTATACTTACCTTTTTTCCATCCTTCTTCAACTCCTTCTTTCGCCATTCTCTTGACTTTGGTTTTGAGGAATTGAACGACCTTCTTAGGATCTCTGAAATCTTGTGATGGAATCCATTTAACATCTTTAGTATTCCATACTTTACCGACTTCGTTTACCCATACTACATATCCATCTCTCAGACTTGTATCGGTAACTTCTTTCTTTCCTGTTTCTGGATCTATATCAACAATAGTTTTATCCAATCCTTTTGGTGCTGGAGAATCTTCTTTGTCATATTGAACCATCACTCTGATTCCCTTGTCGCCAGGTAATTGTAATCCGAGGCCGGGAATTCTTTCACCAGATCTAGGATGTTTGAGTGTATGTCTCACTAACTTGACGCCAGGAATTACTTTTCTAATACCATCCATTAGCACTTTCGGAAAGAACTTATCCTGTGTTACGGATCTTTCCTTTATCATACCTCTGACTTTATCAAGTGCAGATTCTTTAATCGCACCCTCAATGTACATATTCAATTCAAATCTTTTGTTGTCTAAGTTTGCGACTTGAATATGAACATTTTTCTTTGTGTTCGTTCCCAAGATGTAACGATTGGTCTTACCACTTGATGGTTTCTTTGGGCCAGTTGCAACTTTATCATCAATCTCTTTAGGATCTACAACAACACCTTTTTTCTTTGCGTGTGCATATGCGTGTTGCATTGCAGATGAAAAATCCTTGTGATACAGTTCGTAACCAGTTGCAGCTTTCTTTTCATCAATCTCAACTTCTTCTCT
>MPLX02066625.1_pt1 | contig 17485 bp, 13 predicted proteins | sample 1617341 | NCBI WGS metagenome assembly MPLX02 (sample SAMN05944804, study PRJNA350692) | marine metagenome | biome: marine; feature: ODZ; material: water; isolation source: 120 m water sample filtered on 0.2 um supor filter | place: Pacific Ocean | collected 2012-04-08 | depth 120m m | reverse complement strand
CGCCACCCTCTACGAGGGCGGGGGAGGCGCGTTATGTGGCGCGTTACTGCTGATAACGGCCAGTGTCGCTGTGAAGGCTATAGGCGGGGTTGGTTTGCTCCCTTGGGATTCGACTTTGGAGGGGGTGTGGCTGTTTTGGGGCGCGGCAAAGCCACCGGGTGCCTAGTTCTCGGGTGGTGCCGCGGCTCAGGTGGTGAAGGATCAGTGCGACAGTTCGCGTTCGGGTGAGCCGAGGCCGGGGAAGCCGGCGTAGGCGGGGAGGGCGGGCTGACCACCGAGGTGTGCGTAGAGGACGCGTGAACCGGCCGGAATCTGGCCGGAGCGGATCATGCCGATTAGCCCGGCCATGGACTTGCCTTCGTATACAGGGTCGGTGAGGACGCCTTCGGTGCGTGCGACGAGCTGGATGGCTTCGACGGTGCCTGCGTCAGGGACGCCGTAGGCGGGTCCCTCGTAGCCGGGGACGATGGTGATCTCGTCTTTGCGAAGTGGTCGGCCGACATCTACTTTTTCTGCAGTCTGGGTGGCGATTCGGGTAACTTGGCCGATTGTCTGGTCGAGGGTTCCAGAGGCGTCTATGCCGATCACTCTGCGGTCGTTCCGATTCTCGAGAGCGAAGCCGGCAATCATTCCAGCTTGGGTGGAACCTGTGACGGTGCACACGATGACGGTGTCGAAAAAGGTGACAAGTTCGGCTTCTTGAGTGGCGACCTCACCGGCCCAATTGGCGAAGCCCAACCCTCCGAGTGGGTGGTCAGACGCTCCTGCTGGGATGGGGTAGGGCTTACCACCGGCCTCTTCGACCGATTCGAGGGTTCGTTTCCAGGAGTCGCGGTAGCCGATGTCGAATCCGGCGGGATCGATACGAGGGTCACCGCCCATGATGCGGGTTAACTGGATGTTGCCAACCTTGTCGTAACACATGTCGTTGTAGTCGACCCAGCCCTCCTGCACGGTTACCGCCTTGAGGCCGAGCTTGCAGGCAACTCCGGTGACCTGGCGGGTGTGGTTGGACTGGATCCCGCCGATAGAGACGAGGGTGTCACAGCCAGTGTCAATGGCTTCGGCGGCGAGGTATTCGAGTTTGCGGACCTTGTTTCCCCCCAAGGCAATACCGGAGTTGCAGTCCTCGCGCTTGGCCCAGATCTCAACCTGGCCTCCGAGCGCTTCGGAGAGGCGGGGAAGTGGGTGGACTGGTGACGGCCCGAACAGGAGTGGTTCGCGGCGAAAGTCATCAAGGCTCATTTTGTGGTTCCAATCGAAAGATTTTGGATCAATTGCACAATGCCATCACTCTGGCTATTTGCCTATGGTCGGGCTGTGTATCCGAAATACCTCAATCCGGCGATCATTGGCGATTAGGAGGCTTGCCGTCTCGGTGACTGCCTGGAGCGTGAGTTGGTCTACCTCTTCGTACCTGTCGGCGAGGGTTGCCGAATCCTGCCCACCGCTGCTGCCCCATGCCACCAGGCGTTCCAGGAGCTCATTGTTCGTTACGACGCCCAGATCGGTCAACAAAGTGGCCCTGGCTCGCTTGAACTCGTCTTCATCTGGCCCGGACATAGCCAGGTCAGCCATCTCTGCCAGCGTTCGAGTATGAAGGTCATCAATGCCCTTGGGGTTGCCGTCGACGCTTATGAACACTTCGGCAAGTGGAAGCGGATTTTCAACCAGGTCAATGAACACCTGGCCGCCTCCGTAGGACATGCCCATCTCCTCGCGGAGGATGGTGAATAGGCGAGACTGCAGGATCCTCTCGAGCACCCTTGAGGCAGCCAGCATCTTTTCGGTCGGATCTACCTCTGTCGTGATCAGGAGTTCAAAGCCGGCCGATGCCTCGTTGGTTCCGGCATTGACGCTCCTCGTGATGACACCAACCGGGGGTTCTGGGGCAAGGTCAGCCCAAGTGTCGGGCAGCCCTTCTGGGAGGGTGCCCACGTACTGGTCTGCGAGGTGCCGCACGGTGTCCTCATTAATGTCACCGACCACTGCTATAACAAGGTCGTCGACATCCCCTAGGCGGCTCTCGAACATGGCCAACGCAGCTTCAGGGGAGAATCCTGCTACCTGGGAGGCATCGGGGAAAGGTTTGAAATAGCCGACACCCCCGTAGCGGGCATCAGCCAACTGGACCGAAGAGGCTGTGTAGGGGTCTACCTCGATCGAGCGCTTTTCGCTCGTAATCGCTTCCATTGCCTCGTCGAAAGCCGACTCGTCGACCCGCGGCTCGCTGACTCGGAGGTGTATCAGCGCGAACAGCGACTCCAGGCCGGTGCTGCGTGCCGATCCCATGAACCCCTCACTGGTCTCGTCGATCGTGGTGGTTAACCAGGTTCCCTCTGAGATCTGGAACGCCTCGACCTCTAACGCAGTGAGGTCCGCCACGCCGCTCCGATCCACCGCCCCTGTCACCTTGTCGACCAGGGCCGAACTACCTGGAGTCAGCAATGTCCAGCCACCCTGGGACTTGGCCCACAGGTCGACCTTGCCTTCGGAGATGTTGGATCTCGAGAAGATGACACTCGCCCCGTTCGGGTACTCAAACACCACGGCGTCGTGTTCTCGAAGCCACCTGACAACGACCGGATCTACACCTGCTGGTGGCTCCATAAGCGAGTCAACCACTCTCGTGGTATCCGCACGGACCGTACCCGCCGTTGACGTGAGACCTTCGTGGACAGCAGCCTCGAGTTCTGTGTTCGAAGGCAACTCCGCAGGGTCATGGCCGACTACGAGCACGAGGGGGGCTGCCTGTCTGAACGTTGTGGCAAAGTATGAAGAGATTTCGTCAACCGTGATCGCCTCAAGCAAACCGGTCTGGCGGGAATGCCGAGCCGTTGCTTCGTCTATGTCAGCTCTCGAGAGGAAGTGCTCCACGTAGGAAACGGCAAATGAGTTGTCCTGGCGTGTCGTCTCCGCCGCGAGTGCCTGGTCCAGGGCGTTGGCGAAAGCTAGTCGGGTCCTTTCCACTGACTCTGGAGCGAATCCGCGATCGGCGAGATCACGCAACTCCAGTAGGACGGCTGTTACAGCTGCAGCCTCATCTTCTGCCACGAAGTTGAAGCCCATGAATCTCAACTGATTCGTATAGGCGAAGTCCGTAGCGAAGGGTCTGACTACTGGGAGGTTCCCGGCAGCAACCTGTTCATCCAGGTGCGACTGCACAAGAGCTGACACCAGACTGTCCAATAGTGAAGTGCGCTCACCTTTAGCCGTACCTGCTTCCCGGTCAGGAAGGCTGTAGTCAATCGATACGAATGGGCTGGGTGCGTCAGGGTGTACCACCACCTCTGCCACGATCCCGGTGATCACCCCGGCCTTTCTAGGCAGGGGTTCGGGGCTGTCAGCTCTCGGCAAGTTGTCGCTGAACCGGTCTGTGATCTCGCGTTCCATGAGAGCTACCGGAAGGTCACCGACAGCGACCACGGCCATCAGGTCGGGTCGGTACCAGCGATCGTAGAAAAGCCTTAAGTCCACTGAATCTATGGCCAGGATCATCTGGCTAGTGCCGATCGGGTCACAGTCCTCGTACATCGAACCGCCCGTGTAGGCCTCGTCGAAGCGAGCAGAGATGATGCCCTCTGCCGTCTCGGTGGCCCGGTACTCCTCCAGTACCACACCCCGCTCATTCGCGACAGCATCGGAACTAAAGGTTGCAGCAGTGGCCCATTGGTCCAGTACATCAAAGCCCACCTCGACGTGTTCAAGACTGTCCAGAGAAACCGTCAACCTGTAGACGGTGGCCTCACAACTGGTGTAAGCGTTCACATCGGCACCGACTTGCATACCCAGCGTCTGGAGGGTCTCATTCAACTTGTTGTCCGGGTAGGACGTGGTGCCGTTGAAGAGCATGTGTTCTACGAAGTGGGCTACTCCCGACCCCCCCTCCTCTTGTTCTAGCGAGCCGGCAGCTACGACCAGCCACAACTCCATGCTGTTACCCGGTGAGTCGTTGGAGCGCAGGTAGTAGGTGAGGCCGTTGTCCAACTGCCCGATGGTGACTTCAGGGTCGATGGGAAGGGCTACCGTGCTGTCCTCTTGCACGGATGTGGACACCGATTGGGGAACGGGGTCACCGCTCAGAGAGGACTTGGGTGGTTCGGACTCACTAGCGCAGGCTGCGAGCAAAGCGGCGAGGAGAGCTCCAACCAGAACCCTCACTTTGTGGCCTCTGACCCGGGGGCCTTCTGGTCGGCCTTTCCTACAGCCAGTACCGGGAGTGTTCCCACGATCTGGAAGGTGTCGAAATTCGCTCGGGTGGTGTGGAGCCGCCTGCTCGCATCTACCCCGGTGCCTACGAGTGACTCGAATGGGCTTGCCAACAAAAGTGCTCCTAGCGGTGTAGTCGGACAATACCGCTGGATCATCAGGGGGGCGCCGTAGGAAACCTCAAGCAGCGCGGTCCACCCGGGCTTTACCATAGGGCTCAACCATGTGCTCGACCATGTCCTCAGGACCGGCTACTAGCACGTACTCCAGGTTCTTGCGGTGCCCCGGGGTACCTACCTTGTGGCCCTCACGGTTATGGATACCGATGGTGGCACCCACGTAGCGGCCCGACTCGAACGCCAGAGCTGCCACATGCCCGCGGCCTGCACACGCCTCAAACAACTCATCCAACCCCAGCCATGACTCGTCGTTGTATGAGAGCACCACTAAGCGAGCGTTAACGGCCGCTATCACACTCCTTAGGGCGTCGGGCATCAGGGGCTTGTGGTTGAACGGGCTAGATGAGCATGGCTCACGGCACTCCACCCGCTTGTTGGCAATGCCGTAGTGGTCCGGGTCGTCCCAGGCAACCAGAGTCTCCCAGATGTGGTAGTTGGCGATATAGCGGTGCTGGTTGTAGGGAGGATCCAGATAGGCGAGATCGAACGGTCCAAGTTCGGGTGCAAGGTCGACGGCATTGCCACGGACTGCACGTCCGGGGCCGGGGAGCAGGTTTGGTAATCGGAGCTCAAGGGGGTTGTGGCTACGAGGTGCCCAGTTCTTGAGGTAGGCCATTTGCACTCCTGTGGTCGAATCCACCCTGTCGGTGGCTTCGATGAGGCTGGTCAACAACACGGAGAAGAGTGGATCGTCCTGACGACCCTCAAGGTCGTTTCGTATGGCATCGACACGTTCACCATTGAAGGGTTGTACGTATCTGGCATCGAGGCAGAACGTCTTGGTGAAGTAGCCGGCATGACCCGAAAGGGTGTTCAGGCGATCTAACTCGGAAGCCAATCGGTCTAGGTCGACAAGGTTGGAATCGGTGGCCACATAGCAGCGAGCCAGAACTTCTCCGTACCTGGTTATGTCGACAGCAGTGACATCGGCGCCGTGTTCCTTGAAGGCCCGGGCCACGCGGGTGGTCCCCGAGAACATGTCGATGGCTGTCGATGCTCCGCTTCGGGCGAACAGGTCAGAGAGCAGTGGCACCAGTCGTCTCTTGGACCCGATGTACTTGATCAACGTTTCATCCCGACGGGATTGTCGTGGGAATCGGGGTGTCGTCGATTGGGTCAGTGCCGGTCGGGTCTGTTTCAACAGACTGATCACCGACCTCTTCAGCCAGGCTGATCGCCGGACGGCTCAGACCGGTTTGCCCCTCTGGTATCACAAGGAACTCGATTCGGCGGTTTCGGCCCTTGCCCTCTTTGGTGAGGTTGTCTGAGATGGGGTCGGTTTCACCGAGGCCGAGGGTGGTAAGCCGTTCGGGTTCAACACCCCGGGCGACCAACTGGGTGCGCACCGCCTCGGCCCTGATAGTCGACAACTCGAGGTTTGCCTCGGCCTCTCCATCGCTGTCGGTGTGACCAACGATCTGTACCGAAACCGTCGAGTTCATTGCAAGGAATCCGGCAATTAGGTCGAGTGTTACTACTGACTCTTCAGTGATGCGGTCCCCACCACTGCTGAAGCGGATCGGGGAGTGAGCTGCGGCGGCACTCAGTCTTGCTTGTAGCAGCAGGTCAGCTTGGGCAGCCGGAAGGTCGGGCACCTCGGGTTCCTCATCCTCTTCGACCTCAGGTTCAGGCACCATCAGCCTGTTGTCCACCCCAATCACCTCTGCCTGTGCTTGGGCAACGCGAGTAGCGGCCTCCTTCAACTCAGGCGATGCGACTCGGCCATAGAGGATCACCGTCCAGTCCTCCACTTGGACTTCCACTGACGGAAGGCCAGCTTGGATCATTGCGGCCTGCACGATGCCGGTCAGGTCCAACTGTTCGTCCTCGGTGACTTCTTGGTTGGATGAGCCGATCGCCACCACAACGAAGAAGGCAATCACTAGGAGGCCAGCAATCAGGCCGCGTCTCTCAAGCAGCATCTCTGCAAAGCCACCCCGGTGAGGAGAACTGGGACGGCGTCCACCACCGAAGGCTGGACCGAACCCACCGGTTCGTCCGCGCCGGTCACGGGGGTCGCGCATCCAGCCAGTCATCGGCTTGTCAGGAGAGTCGTCTCATGTGTCGGATACCATAAAGCCTGCCCGACGGCGGGACCCTACGGCACGGATGCCGTGAACCGGTGCGGTGCTCGTAACTCAGATCTCTGACAGGGGAGTCACGATCCTCTCACCGAACTCGGCTAATGAACCCGCAGGGTCGGCCCAAAACATGAATGCTGGGACGACCACCCGCTGGACTCCCATCGCTGCCAACTCCTGTGCCGCTCCCATCGGGTCATCTCCTAGGAGACCTTCGCTGCTGGCGGTTACCTCGATGCAGTCTGGGTCGCGGCCATGTTCTTCGGCTGCTTGACGCATCGTCCCCAACAGGCTGTCTAGGTCTCTGCTGCCGACAGGGAAAAAGCCGTCTCCGAGGCGTCCGGCGCGCCGAGCTGCCGCGTTGGTGTGGCCACCAACTACTACGGGGACCGTCCCGTTGGATGGCTTGGGGTTTGAAGACACCTCGTTGAATGAGACGAATTCGCCGTCGAACGAGACGCCGTTTCCAGACCACAGGGTTCGTAGTACCGATACGTACTCATCTGTGCGGGCGGCACGATGCTCCCATGGAACACCTATGGCTTCAAACTCCTCGCGGAGCCATCCAACTCCGATGCCCAGCTCAACCCTTCCTCCAGTCAGTTCGTCAAGTGTTCCCACCCTCTTGGCAAGGGCGAGAGGTTCGTGTTCCGGGAGGATCAGGATGCCGGTGCCCAGACGAATGGTTGAGGTGTTGGCACCCAGCCAGGTGAGCCAGATCAGAGGGTCGACTAGGGGCGTGTCGGGGTTCATCGCCATCTTGCCGCTGGGGTCATACGGGTAGGCCGACTGGTAGTCGTGTGGGTAGACGACATGTTCGACCGTCCAGACTGAGTCGAACCCGGCTGATTCAGCGTTGGTGCCCAGAGCCACGGCGCCCTCGGCCCCACCGAACGGCCCTGCGTTGGCGTATGCGATGCCGACTTTCATGACGCTCCCTCCACTTCGACCCTCTTCTCGGATCCTTGTCGAAGAACAGAGTCTGTCTGTTCGGTTGGCCGTATAGCCAGTCGGCGTCACAATCGGGGTCTGGAATCGATCCCTAGACTTCTTGTCATGGCAGACGGATCAGTAGGCGCCGACCGCCTCAGCAACATCCTCCTCGAGCCCGACTGTGCGCCGGGCCTGTGGGCATCGGTCGATTCGGGGGAGATGGAGATTCTGGTGCCGGAGCTGCCGTTGCTGGCGATGGAGCAAGATCCCATCCATCGGCACAAGGATGTCTTGGCCCACACAATCGCCGTGGTCAACAAGACCCAACCCGAGATCACGATCCGCCTAGGTGCACTGTTCCACGACATAGCCAAGCCACGCACTAGGTCCTATGAACACGGCGGGGTCACCTTTCGACACCATGAGGTGGTCGGAGCGCGGATGGCTCACAAGCGGCTTGTGGCCCTGGGTTATCCGGAACAGATGGTCCACGACGTGAGCGAATTGGTCAGACTCTCGGGCAGGTTCAAGGGTTACTCGGACGGATGGTCTGATTCGGCTGTGCGCCGCTATGCAAGAGACGCCGGACCTTTGCTTGGACAACTCAATGAGATGATCCGCTGCGACTGCACAACCCGAAGCCAGGTGAAGGTGGTCGCAATCCAGTCGGCAATGGACGACCTGGAGTTGCGAATATCGGTTCTCGCTGAGGCAGAGCGGTTGGCCGCTGAGCGGCCCGACATGGATGGTGCAGCAGTCATGGCGCACCTGGGGATAGCCCCCGGCCCCGTGGTTGGAGAAGCCCTTTCCTTCTTACTTGAAACCAAGCGCACCGAGGGTCACATGGAATCAGAAGAACTAGAGGCCTGCCTCGATGCCTGGTGGGCTTCACGACCCTGAGGGGGCTGTTTTGGTGGATTGCCATCTCCACTACCTGTGAATCATGAGGTAGGCCCCGCCTATGGCGCGTCGGTTATCTGGGCAGTACGGTCGGGCGCCCAAGTTTGACGAGGTCGATGGCCGGGCCTGAGCCCCTCCCGTCGACGAAGGGGGTTTGCCGTGAAGGCGTTCTCGCCGGACCGTATCCGAAACGTGGCCCTGGTGGGCCCACCGGGGTCTGGCAAGACCTCGCTCGCCGAGGCGATGCTCTTTCGGGCTGGTGCAGTGACGAGAGTTGGCCGGGTGGAGGACGGCTCCACGGTTTGCGACCATGAGCCAGAGGAAAGGGAATCTGGCCATTCAATGGGCGCAGCTCTTGCAGTGTTTGAGTGGCAGGACCACAAGGTAAACCTGCTCGACACCCCAGGTGCCTTTGACTTTGCTGGTGAAGCAGTGGGAGCCCTAGCTGCAACCGATCTGGCCGTGTTCGTGGTCGATGCATCCAGCGGCCTAGATCATGCCACCATCAGCCTGTGGCGTGAGGCAGTGACTCGCTCTCTGCCCAGACTCATCTTTGTAAACAAGTTGGACAGGGAACATACGAGCTTTGAAAAGGTGCTTGCCGAACTGCAGGATGCCTTCGGTGCCGGTGTGGCACCCCTAGAGATTCCGATTGGACAGGCGGAGGATTTCCACGGCATCGCAGACCTTTTGACGGATAAGGCGTGGATCTATGACAGTGGCCATGCCGAACTGGACGAAATCCCCGATGACATGGAGGAGCGTGAGGCGGCGATCCATGCAGAGTTGCTGGAGAACATTGTTGTTGCCGACGATGCCCTGCTGGAGAGTTACTTGGAGGGCGAAACACCTGGTGTAGAAAAACTCGAGGAGGTCATGAGCCGCGGTGTGGCCGCAGGTACGGTGTTCCCGGTGGTATGTGGCTCAGCCACGATTCCGATAGCGGTAGATCGCCTGTGCAATTACATAGTTGAGGTCGGCCCCTCACCGCTTGACCGACCCCCGGTTGAAGTCACTGTCGCAGGGGCGGAGTCTGCTCTTGAGCCCGATCCGGCTGCCGATGTCCTACTTCAGGTGTTTAAGACGGCGGTAGACCCCTACCTAGGCCACGTTTCGTACTTCAGGGTTCTGACTGGAACGGTGCGTCGTGACCTGCAACTGACCAATGGTCGTACCGGCGATGATGAGAGGTTCCGCTCGATAATGTCACTCCAGGGTGGCGAGTCGGTCGACGTCGAACAGCTCCCAGCAGGTGACATAGGTGCTGTCGCCAAGCTCTCGGGGACGCTCACCGGTGACACGCTTTCGGGAGCGGGCCGGGCAGAGGCTCCCCCTATCGGATTTCCGGTACCGGTGCTCTCAGTTGCGGTGGCGGCAAGTACTCGAAACGATGAAGACAAGCTAGCCAACGCTCTTCACAGGATCGTCGAAGAGGACCCAGTCCTCACCGTGCACCGAGACGATGAGACCCACCAGACCCTCATGTCCGGTCTGGGTGAATCACACCTTCGGAGCGTCATCTCCAAGTTGGACCGCAAGTTTGGAGTCAAGGTGGACACCGACGATGTGCGGGTGCCATTCCGGGAGACCATCACCAGTTCATCTTCAGCCGAGGGCAAGTACAAGAAGCAGAGTGGTGGTCACGGCCAGTTCGGGGTTGCTTCTGTCCGCCTTGAGCCGACTCTTCCGGGTTCGGGCTTTGAGTTTGTCGACGAAGTAAGGGGTGGGGTGATCCCAAAGCAGCACATCCCCGCTGTTGAGACAGGAATACGGGAAGCGATGATTCACGGTGGCATTGTCGGCTATCCAGTTGTAGATGTCAGGGCTACGGTCTTTGACGGTAAGCACCACGCGGTTGACTCCTCTGAGATGAGCTTCAAGATGGCGGGCCGCTTAGCGTTCCAGGAGGCACTGGCTCTGGCCGCTCCGGTGGTCCTAGAGCCGATCTCCGTTGTCGAGGTCACCGTGCCAGCAGAGTGTCTCGGTGACGTGATGGGTGACCTGTCTTCAAGGAGAGCGACCGTACAGGGGTCGATTCCGAGCGACTGGGGAGAACAGGTGATCAGCGCCACCGTTCCAGCCTCCGAGATATTGCGCTACGCCATCGACCTGCGCTCGTTAACTGGAGGCCGAGGCCGTTTCGTCACTGAGCACGACCACTATGCAAGGGTTCCACCAGGGGTCAAGATCCCCGAACCACCGAAACGCTGAGCGGTGGCCATGGTTGACTCGTCCGCTTTGCGAATAGAGCGGCTTCTTGACGAGATGACGACTGCCGACAAGGCCGCGCTCATGACGGGGCGCGACATGTGGAGCGTCAATCCGATTGAAAGACTGGGAATACCGGCCCTCAAGGTCACCGACGGTCCCAACGGCGCCCGTGGAACCGGCCTGCTGGGTACCGGCACCCCTGCGTTGTGCGTGCCGTGCGGATCGGCACTCGGAGCCACATGGAATCCCACTTTGGTGGAGGCTCTAGGAGGGGCCTTGGCCGAGGAGGCCCACGCAAGGGGCTTTCATGTGTTACTGGCTCCGACGGTAAATATCCACCGGTCACCCCTCGGTGGTCGCAACTTCGAGTGCTACTCAGAGGACCCCCACCTCACCGGCAGTATTGCCGTCGGGTTCATTAGAGGTGTTCAGGCTGGTGGAGTTGGCACGACGATCAAGCACTTTGTGGCTAACGATTCTGAGTTTGAGCGCAACACGATCGACTCCGTGGTTCCGGAGCGCGCTCTTCGCGAGATCTACCTGAGGCCCTTTGAGATGGCTGTCACCGAGGCCGACGCCTGGGGCCTCATGGCCGCCTACAACCGGGTAAACGGTACCTACGCCTGTGAGAACGCCGAGATGCTGACAGGCGTCCTTGTCGATGAGTGGGGGTTTGACGGCGTTGTGGTTAGTGACTGGTTCGGAACCAGGTCCACGGCTACTTCAGCCAACGCAGGCCTCCACTTGGAGATGCCGGGACAGGGCAGGTTCTATGGCCCTGTTCTTGTGTCTGCAGTCGAGGACGGTGATGTTGACGAGACGGTGCTGGATGACTCTGCGCGGCGGCTCCTGATACTGATGGAGCGAACTGGTGCCCTCGATGATCCCCTAGATCGAGCCGAGGTCGAACTGGACGTGCCGGAACACCGGGATCTGGCAAGGAGGGCCGCTACGGAGGCCATGGTTCTGTTAAGTAATGACGGCCTCCTGCCACTGGACCGAAGTGGGCTGGGCAGCATCGCGGTGATCGGACCTAACGCGGCGGCAGCGATGATCATGGGCGGGGGATCGGCAGCATTGATGCCTCAACACAACACGTCACCACTTGATGCGCTCGAAGCCCGTCTCAGTGGCATCAACGTCGCCTATGAGCCTGGGACCATCACCGAACGGACTGTCCGACCGATCTCGTCGAGACTCCTCGACGACGGGTTCAGGGTCGAATACTTTGACGGTCCCGACTGGTCGGGCAAACCCCTGCTTGTGGAGCACCGCTCTGACGGCAGGGTCCTGAGAGTCGGCGACGTGCCCGGTATGTCCGATTCAGGCCCGTTTACAGCACGTGCTACAGCCACGCTGGTGCCTGATTTCAGCGGTGTGCACTCTCTGGTGATGACCCAGGTTGGACGTGCCCGAGTTCTGGTCGACGGCACCATGCTGCTCGACGGTATGACAGATCCTCTAGGGCCGGGAGAGGCATTTTTCGGCCTAGGCAGCGAGGAGATAGCAGCGGAACTCCATCTGGAAGCCGGGGTTCCGGTGTCAATTGTCGTGGAGTACTCGTCGGAGGGAGCCTTCATGTTCAGAGGCGCCCAGGTGGGTTTGCGTCCTCCCGAAGTTGGAGACCTCATGGACCGGGCTGAGGCCCTGGCGGCTGACAGTGATGTGGTCGTCCTCATCGTTGGCACAAACGACGACTGGGAGACCGAGGGGCGGGACCGCGAGTCCATGGACCTTCCAGGTGATCAACCTGAGCTGGTTCGACGGATCGTGGCTGCGAACCCCCAAACCGTTGTGGTCGTGAATGCCGGATCAGTAGTGACTATGGAGTGGGCCGACGACGCTCCAGCCATCCTCCAGACATGGTTTGGTGGCCAAGAGATGGCCGATGCGCTTGTTGATGTCCTGTTTGGCGAGGCCGAACCGGGTGGCCGTTTGGCGACCACCGTGCCCCACAAGTTGGAAGACACACCGGCATTTACCAACTACCCCGGCGAGAACGGCGAGGTCAGATATGGCGAGGGCGTATTCGTCGGCTACCGCTGGTATGACGCAAGGAGTCTTGAACCGCGTTTTCCGTTCGGCCATGGGCTGGGTTACGGCACAGTCGAGTGGGGTGACGCCGGGGTGTCGGGTGAGCCAACGGTTGCCGAGTTGGTTGGTGGTGCCGAGATCGTAGTTTCGGTCAATCTGGTGAACGCCGGCGACCGTGTCACCACCGAGGTAGTTCAGTGCTACGTGTCTGAGTCCAACCCGGCCCTCGCCCGTCCACCACGGGAATTGCGGGGCTTTGCAAAGGTGGAGTTACGACCCGGCGAGGCCTCGGAGGTCGAGATTCAGTTGGGTCATAGGGCATTCGCCTACTACGACCCTGGTGACCCCACCTGGGTCGACCGATCGGAGCACCTGCCTGTAGCAGCAGGGGGAGGAGGGTCCGGCCCTGGCCATCGCCCGAAGCCCGGTTGGTACGCGGACCCCGGCGACTACGAGATCTGCCTTGGAGCATCGTCGAGGGATATCAGGAAGGTCATTCCCGTGCATCTTGTAGGTGGCGGCGAGTAGTCTCAACGGTGATAACCAGCCGGGGAGCTCGGGCCTTTGTGCCAGGCTGAGAGGGCAGAGACCGCTACTAGCGGGGGTGCTGTCGACCCGAACCGAACCTGCTCTGGGTAATGCCAGCGAAGGGAGACCCGGTGAGACTTCTGCACCCAACCACCGCTCTGGGGTCGCTACTCACACTGACGGCCATTCTTGTCGGTTCATGTGGTGTCAGTGATGGCTCCTCTACGGTGCCGGTCAGTGCCACCACCAAAGCCGAGACTGCCAGTGGCCAGACGGTCACGCTTGTGGCCCACGACTCCTTTTGGGTGTCGGAGGAAACGCTGGAGGAGTTCACCGCCGAGACCGGTGTGGAGGTAGATGTCCAGAGGTTAGGCGACACCGGGCAACTCGTCGCATCGGCGATTCTCACATCTGGAGACCCGCTCGGTGACGTCCTGTTCGGCGTCGACAACACCTTCCTCCAGCGGACCCTAGATGCTGACCTGTTTGTTGCCTACGAGTCACCAGCGTTGGGCGGTGTCCCCGATTTTCTGGTCTTAGATCCAGAGCACAGGGTCACGCCGATCGACTTCGGAGACGTGTGTGTCAATTACTGGATCGACGCCTTCGGTGACGACCTACCAGTCCCCTCGGGACTGGCGGACCTCATCGACCCCCTCTATTCAGGGATGCTCGCAGTCCAAAACCCCGAGACGTCATCTCCGGGCATGGCCTTCCTGCTGGCGACCATCGCAGAGTACGGCGAGGGTTGGGTGGAGTACTGGTCAGCCCTACGGCAGAACGATGTTGTCGTTACTGCTGGTTGGGAGGACGCCTATTACGGAGAGTTCATCGCTGGCGGAGGGGACCGACAGATCGTCGTCTCCTACGCCTCCAGTCCTCCTGCTGAGGTGATCTACGCGGACCCACCCGTCGACTTACCTCCGACAGGCGTGCTTACCGACACCTGCTTTAGACAAGTTGAGTTCGCTGGGATCCTGGCAGGTACCGATAACCGTGCAGCCTCTGAAGCGCTCATTGATTTCCTACTCTCGCCGACCTTTCAGGAGGACATTCCGCTCAACATGTTCGTTTTCCCAGCGCTGACAACGGCGACCCTGCCCGATGAGTTCATCGACTTCGTGGAACTGGCTGATGACCCCTACCTCCTGGATCCGGCCGTAATAGAGGCGAACAGGAATGACTGGACCGAGCAGTGGACCAGCCTGGTGCTCCGATGAGGGGTCATCTGGCACGCATCCTCTGTGTCGGCTTACCTGCCATGTTCCTGGGTGTCTTCTTCGTCTATCCCGTGGTGTCGATTCTGGGCCTGGGCCTTTCTGATGGAGGTATAAAGCATCTAACAGGGCTGCCCGCCAACGCGACCTTCAGGGCTATCGCATGGTTCACGCTTTGGCAGGCAGTTGCCTCGACCGTGCTGGCTGTCGTCATGGCTCTACCTGCAGCACACTTGATCGCCAGGCGCAATTTCAGCGGCCGGCGCCTCCTCCGTGCAGCAACGACCGTGCCTTTCGTGTTGCCTACGGTCGTCGTGGGTGGTGCATTCCTTGTCCTGTTTGACCGGTTTGGCCTCAACGGCGGGCCGGTCAGGTTGACCCACACGGTCTGGGCGGTCCTCATCGCCCACGTGTTCTTTAACGTGGCGGTGGTCGTTCGAACCGTTGGGTCATTTTGGGAGGGCATGGATCCAGCTGTCGAGGAACAAGCGCGGGTGCTCGGCGCCTCACAACTCCGGACTTTCGGGCTGGTGACCCTTCCACGCCTATGGCCCGCTATCGCGTCGGCAGCATCGATCGTGTTTCTGTTCTGCCTTACATCCTTCGGGGTGATCTTGCTGCTGGGGGGCCCTGGAATCGCAACCCTTGAAACCGAGATTTGGCGTCACGCCGTGTGGCGAGGAGATTTTCGGGCGGCGACAGCCCTAGCGATCGTGCAGTTGGTTGCTGTCATAGCGGTGGTAGCGGTGAGTAACAGGCTGCAACATCGTCGGGCGATGGGCCAACGAACGGTTCTGCACCGTGCACCCACTGCCGGCAGACTGGAGTTAGTTGCCAACCTCGGCTTGCTGGGAGTAGTTCTTGGGCTACCAGTCGTCGTATTGATTGAGCAGTCATTTAGTTCAGGTAGCGGCTATTCAATTGGTAACTACAGGGCTTTGGCGGAAAGGGTGAACCTCCTGCCGGTCACCGCCCTTGAGGCCCTCGGCAACTCGTTGGTATTTGCCGTAGTGGCAGTCCTTCTCGCTGTCACGGTCGGTGGCCTCGCCTCACTCGTGGTCGTACACGGACCGCGGGTCCTCTCCAGGACCTTCGACCTAGGCCTCATGGTGCCGTTGGGGGCCTCCGCTGTGACCATCGGCTTTGGGATGCTCATCGCTCTGGATCAACCACCCCTTGACCTCCGCTCCTCACGGTGGTTGGTCCCAGTGGCACACGCTCTGATCGGGATTCCATTCGTGATGCGGACCTTGGTGCCGACGCTTCGTAGCATCGACAGTCGGTTACGAGAAGTTGCAGCAGTACTGGGAGCACCACCAAGGTTGGTTCGTCGACTAGTCGACCTACCAATAGCTGGCCGAGCCCTGGCCGTGGGTGCAGGCTTTGCTTTTGCCGTCTCGCTGGGTGAGTTTGGTGCGACCTCGTTCCTACCGCGCCAGCCCGACCGCCTCACAGCGCCTCTGGCCCTGTTCCGCCTGCTCGGAACTCCGGGTCAGGCACTACGTGGGCAGGCCATGGCCCTTGCTGTGGTTCTTATGGTCCTGACGGCACTTTCTGTGCTCTTAATCGAGTCCAGGCGTGAGTCGATGGGTGGCGAACTCTGAGATGTCGGATGCAAGAGGACTAGCTGTGAGGGGGCTTAAGGTCACCTTCAACGATGTAACCGTTCTGGACGGAATCGATCTGGATGTTGCCGAGGGTGAGATTCTGGTGCTCTTGGGACCCAGCGGATGCGGAAAGAGCACCCTTCTTCGGTCGATTGCCGGCCTCCAGTCGCCGTCCGCTGGGACCGTGGCGTGGAGAGGCTGTGACCTCACCTCGACAGCACCACATCGTCGTGACTTCGGCTTGGTGTTCCAGGACCACGCCCTGTTCCCCCACATGGACGTGGCATCCAATGTGGCATTTGGGTTGCGCGTAGCTGGTGTCCCTGTGGAGGAGCGCGGGAACCGGGTGCTAGAAATGCTCAAGCTTGTCGGGCTCGCAGGCTATGGCCGGCGGTCGACAGACACCCTGTCTGGGGGCGAGGCCCAGCGGGTGGCCCTAGCCAGATCCCTAGCACCCGGGCCCCGGTTGCTGATGTTGGACGAACCGTTGGGGTCTCTAGACCGTGCCTTGAGGGACCGTCTAGCGGCCGATCTGGGAGTGTTGTTGCGCGACCTCGACCAGGCTTCGGTCTACGTTACCCACGACCAAGATGAGGCATTTGCCTTGGCGGACCGGGTAGCTGTCCTTGGCGAAGGCCGCATCCAGAGGATCGGAACACTAGAAGAGGTATGGGCCGACCCCGAGAGCGTGTACGTGGCCCGGTGCCTGGGCCATGAGAACTTGATCGAGTTGGACCAATCAGGCGGGTGTGCCATTGGCAAGCTGGGGAATGGGCCCGGAACCGTGCTCCTCCGGCCGGGGCGACTGGGTTTTTCCAGGGCAGGTGGCGGTCCGAAGGCCACTGTCACCGGGTCGAATTTCCGTGGTGATCGGTTCCAGCTACGCCTAGTAGTAGGGGATTTAGAGCTCCTTGTTCCCTCGGATGAGGGGATTCTGGTTGGCTCATCGGTGACACTGACCCTGGGGGAGGATCCGGTGGTACAACTGGTTTCGTAGACTTCCAGCGCTGCCCCGACTCTCTCACCTGGAGCATTGTGCAACACGGGATCTGTCTGAGTTTGCCACGGGCGTGAACGTGGGCGATGATGACGCATTCCACAACGGTACGGGCTTGTCCGTGTGCCGACCCTGAAACTCAACTGGAGGGAAATGACAATGCGTCGCAATGGACGTGTCCTGATAACACTGGGCCTGGTTTTCGCGCTTGTTGCGTCGGCTTGTGGTTCTGATGATGCGGCTCCGGCTGCTACGACGGCTGCGGCTGCGGCTGCTACGACTGCGGCTCCTGCTGCGGCTGCTACGACTGCGGCTCCTGTTGTGACTACGGCTCCGCCTGCTGCTCCTGTGGAGGTTTCCACGGTTGGTGAGCATCTGGGTGATGGGTCTTTGGGCACTGTTGAGGTTGGTGGCGGTGAGGCGATTCAGATTCGTTCTTTGAATGCGATTAGTGGCGATGTGGCTTTCTTGGGTATTCCCAATGAGAACGGCATCAGGATGGCTGTTGAGGATTACGGCCAGATTGGTGGCCATGACGTTGATCTTGGTGCGAGCATGTAAGATCTGTGGATCGCTGATGATGGTCAGG
>MPLX02125280.1_pt1 | contig 17492 bp, 17 predicted proteins | sample 1617341 | NCBI WGS metagenome assembly MPLX02 (sample SAMN05944804, study PRJNA350692) | marine metagenome | biome: marine; feature: ODZ; material: water; isolation source: 120 m water sample filtered on 0.2 um supor filter | place: Pacific Ocean | collected 2012-04-08 | depth 120m m | reverse complement strand
GCTCATAACCCAAAGGTCGTCAGTTCAAATCTGGCCCCCGCTACCAAATAAAATAAGCACTTACGGGTTACCGCCTGTAGGTGCTTTTTTATTTACTCCCAGCCATTACAACCCTGCAAGCAAACCAATTCTATTACTCGCTCAGTTAATAGCTTTATCAGTTCTCTTATTATAGAAAACAGTTCTTTTTCGGAGACGTATAAAGTAACCCCTATCACTTTTCCAAAAAGCCCCATCAACCCCGTTGCAGGGTTGTGGGGCTTTTATTCTCTTTTGTTGACCCGCCCTTTAAGTCATTCGATCAAGATCGGGCATATTCCAATTTATATCGGAATTGAATTTAATTTTTTCTTATGTGAATAAGATGTTAGGCGGATTCTCAGCTCCCATGATGATCTCCCTCGGCGAACGATAAGAGCAGGGTTATCTTTACACTACCCTTTATTTATATCAATCCTACAGGCAATCCCCTTTCTCTAGAAATCTTGATTGACAGACCAGGCACCAAACTTCCTTCTACGAAGTGGGATTGCAGTCGACGGACTCTCTAATTAGGCTTCACTCTTTCAATCAGTCACTCATAAACACAACCATTAATTTTACTATTACTTCTCTGATCCATATCAACTGATCGGAAAGGATTAGTTCATTTCAATATATTTCCTCGGGCCCTTCTCGTCCTTTCCAAACATGACAGCAAGGATAATCACCAGGGCGGAAGAAACAGCAAAAACAAACATCAATAATTTATCGAGTCCAAAGGTGTACCATTCCATAACCATACCCTCCTCTACAAGTTTGTAGGGTACTTCACAATATGGACTTAACGGATGGGACTCTAAAAGTAGAATGGGGGCTTTTCCACTGTGGACCTCCTCGGAAATAAACCAAACTCCTGACTGGTTTGACCTTTAATGTATGCCTGCAAGATGAAATAACCATTAACTTAGAATTAATTTTTGTTCATGAACAAATCAACCATGTCTAAACAATATAAAAATGGTCTATCAACCTTATTTACATTAAACTTAGATCTTATTTAAATTCAATTAAACAGCTTTTTTTACCTCCCCCCTGCAACACTCTCAGCTCTTTTTTCAACTACCGTTTATCCCTAGGAAAGGAGGTGCAACAATGGATCAACGAAACGAACGTGACAGAAGGCTTAACAGGAGAAGAGATAGAAGAGTGTTGGATATTCCCGTTGAAATTTGTACCCGTAGAGCGCAAAGAAGACGCGGAGAACGAAGAAATTAATAAATTATAAAAATAAAGTTGCGTACTTCCTTATCCAGACACATATTAAGTATTAGTCAGGGAGGGCAAACTCCCACCTTTAGTTGCAGGAGTTTTGTATGAAAGTTTGGGAAGGGTTTGAAGTGAGTGTGGCATTTACTTGATCCGCATCTAATTGCGGAAGCCCTCTGGAAGTAATGGAGGGCACCTCAGAAGACGCGTTTGGACAGTAGTTTAAGGTCCCCGGCGCGTTTTTTTTGTTTTATGCTACCATGCGAAATAAGCGAATTAAGGTAGACGTTTTCCACTCATCGAACGTTGCCATTGGCCGACACTTCGACCCAGGTCACACCCGGCAAAGGAGAAATACTACTCACGAAACGAGAGAGACTTTGCCGCTCGCAAGTTCGTATATACCGCCAACTACCAGGAGCTTACCCGATTGTATACGCGACTGAATAATTTCACTCGTCTTCGATAGATTAGTGACGGTCAAACGCACGTTCTCTCGCACGGCATTCACGAAGAGGTCCTCTGTTTTCGTCTCAGCGATATGCACGGCACGGGCGATCGATGCAACCAGTCCTGGCAACTCTCCTGGAAACTCTGCGCCATCTTTCACCACTTTAATCGCAGCATCCACTGCACCACAGGACGTATGCCCCAATACGTATATCAGTGGAGTTTGGAGGTATTCGACAGCGTACTCTAGCGATGCAATTCCATAAGAAGTTGCAATGTTGCCTGCAACGCGCACGACGAACAGCTTTCCGGAACCCTGGTCAAAAGCAAATTGCGGCACGACCCGAGAATCTGAGCAACTGAGCACAGCGGCAATTGGGTGCTGGCTCTGAGCCAACTCAGCCCGATCTGCGTGAAAATCATGTTTGTGGGTTTTGCCATTCAGGTAACGCTCGTTGCCTGCACGCAAAGTTTGAAGCACCTCGTCCGGGTTCATAGTCCTCCTCCTTAGTTTTTTTGTATAGATAAACCCACCGACTCTCACCTTATAACAGAAATCTTGATAGTCATGGTTCGCCTTGGGGCGAAAAGGTATGCACGCTGGGATCATTAAAATTCTATCTCCCAAAGATCGTCATCTCAAACCTGGCCCCCGCTAACAAATAAAACAAACACTTATGGGTTACGGCCCTTAGGTGCTTTTTTATATTTGGCTTCTATTTGCACACGGTTTGCCCACGTTTCCATTTTTTTTGGGATTCTTTTATTGTGAGGCAGGTGAGGAAATGAGATATAGTTAAGAATATAATATTGATTTCAAACTAAAGGAGAATAGAGATGGGCCGGGAGGGAGAGAAAGGTTTTCATTTTAATTCAAATGTCCACTCTAGCACTGGGTCTATCACGAGAATGGCAATTAATGAAGCGCCATTTCATCGTGCTATGGAAATCCAGGAACGTAGGAGGGAAAAACGTGAGGAAGAACTGAAAAAACTGGAAGCTGAAAAAAAAGTAGGGGAACCGCCTGCCCCCGAAACAGTTCCTGAGTCGGCAGAAAATGATGAGGATTCTCCTGCAACCCAGGACGTACAAAGTGAAGTTGTGGCTGTGCCAGAGCCAGAACCCACGGTCGAGGCCCCTGCTCCTGCACCAAAAACCAGTGGAAGGAAAGTTCCGAAACCTGTACCCAGAGCAGACGCTTCTCCAGAAGAAAGAGAAGTCATGCGAAAAAGAGCCAAAGCTTACGCGGCAGAAGTCAGAGCAAAAAAATAAAAAATAGTGACTCTTGGATATTAAGTAGATATTTAAAGAAAAACCGGAGCCCCCACAGGTAACCGTAAGATTCCGAAAATTACGCTCTCTCATCGATTCTCTGGCATCTTCGATGATCCTGGATTCTTCAATGGAAATGGGGAGGAGGGAGTAGGCATGACTGCGGAAACTTTGACTGACTGAGTGTTAAGGTTTTTCTCTAGTGTTTTTAAAATTAAATCTGCTGTTGTAGAACCTGTGGAGCCTGTGCAAAAATGAGAAGCATTTTTCATAACTCCACAGGTTGATGAAAGGTTAATTTGTTGGATAAATGTATCTCTTAGAAAAAACTTTGATGCACGTTACTTTGACGACTTACAACCAACAATATGTTTTTGCGTCTGCACAGAGTGAAAACTCAGAGGAGAGAAAAGCAGCCACCTGAAATCTGTTAAAATATCTTAGCCGAGAGACCGACTGTACATGCAAATGGTTCTTACCGCAGAATATTACAGATATTTTATCAATGGTTTTGCTTCGGGTAGGGAATAATTCATAAATATTGTAAGATCAACTAACACTTTCAATGCTGTGGTTGCTTTTATGAGGCTGATTTATTTCGTTCAAAAAATTATAATATTTTTGAAATGAAGCTATGTAAGAAATCCCCTCAATATTGCAAGGGCTACCTTTACCGCCTGTAACTATTGAGGTGTCTTTATCTATTTTCTTTCTTAACTGTCTGGTCAGTTTTTCGCTTGTTACAATATCGAATTTATGGGAGATGCTAATCACAATTAATTCTGGGTTGTATTTTTCTGATGCATCAACGATTTCTTCTATAGGGTTATCAACACCCAGGTACATTATTTTTGAGTTTGTAAGAGAAGTAATTACGGCACACATAAGTATTCCAAGACTATAACTCTCTCCAGGCAGGGTAGTAATCAGAGCCAAAGGCCCCGATTTTCTCACATTCATTTGCCGCCATTTTTCACTGAGAAAACTCACCAAACATTCAGAAGCAAAATGCTCATGAGTGACAGATAGCTCACCTGTTTCCCATCCATTACCTATTCTCTCTAATAAAGGAACAGCAAAATCGCAAATAAAGTTTATTGCACCTTGACGACCAAATTGTTCATAAAAACCATTGAGAAGTTCATCATCTTTCCCCGCATGGATCAGTTGTATCCAACCCTCAACCACCGTTTTATCTGATGCGAGCGTATCTTGTTTTCTTAACTCAGCACCTGATTGAGGTTTATTAAAAGGTGCTAATCCCATCAAACTCTGCAGTTCTTCCATTGTAGCTGTTGCAACTTTACTTGCCCTGTATCCTGACTCAAGGGCACTTGCTATCGCTTTTAGGCGAGGCACCTCTTCTTTTGGATATCTTCTGTGCCCAGAAGGGAGACGCTGAGAATGTGGTGCTCCGTACCTTTTTTCCCACACCCTCAGCGTGTGAACTCCTATTCCGGTCATCTCTGAAAGCTCACCGATTGAAAGGTAGTCTTGCAGTTTGTTAATCGATTTCATTATTTTCCTTTCGGTTAGCTAGTAATTAACAATGAATACTTATCCGTGAGTCATTGCTCGTAATTTTAACCATAGCAACATCGTCAATATTTACTACCCTACCTAATTGTTTTGAAAATGATATTCTTTCAATTAGGTTGTGCCCACGTTTATCCTGAGGGCTAATGGCATCTATAACTTTACCATCTTTACCAATGGTAATTTCGATTAAAGCAAAGTTTTTATCTATATTTTCAACTACAAGGTTCGAGCTACAGTTTGATCCCCAGCCGGGTTCAAGGATGATCTGGTGAATGGGAGTGATATTTCTGGTCTTTGAAACAGGGTAATCTGCTCCAGCGTAAACTGATGCTATCATTCCCAAGCAACTACATATAACCGTAATAAGTCCAATTATAGTTACTCTCTTCATGATTTTACCTCCTTTAATTATCATTAGACAGATAAAAACCAAATAACAAAAACAAAACCCCGAAAAACAAGTAAGAAAAATATGGTGAAATCAATAGTATGAATATTGCAGTACCATCTAACTTTGAATACTTTTGCTCGGTTGTAGCTTGTTGGATATTCATAACTTTTACCTAACTTTATAGTTTTTATAAGTTCTCATTATTATTATTAACCATGGCTACATCCCGAGGCTCTATATGGCTGATGACTTTTACCCCAGAAGAAGCCTTTTCAATCATGAATTGGTATCCTTTAATCGTAGTATGAAGAGTATTCCCAGCTTTAATGTCATATTCATTTAAAATTGATTGCTCAAATGCATTGAGGCCAATTAAAACATTCTTGTCACCCCTAATCATTGCTTTGACAATCTTATCTTGTGTTGCCAAGCTAAAAGTCCATTCATATGGAAGATATGAGTGATCATGACCAGGATGAGAATTTTGGTTAATACTGGCTTTGGAAAAAATATTAGTTTTCTTTATTGGAACTTGATCTGTATAGGCAGCTCTAACAACTCGACTGGTTTTAACGATTCTTATGCCCGCAGAAGTTCTTTCTACTAAAAAGTTGATTCCACTCATTTCGGTATCAAATTTGTTTCCAACCTTGATGTCATAATGTTGCAGCTTTTTCTGTTCTAAATGGCTTAGGCCAATCACTGAGGTTGGGTTGGAAGAGTTCAGTCTGTTATTAATTTTGTCTTTTAGGTTTTTAGATAATGCCCATTTATAGGGAACCGTGGAATGGTCATGAGCTGAATGTGCCATTGCAGTGGAAGAAATAAAAGTCGTCATGGTTGCAACTGCGAAAACTGTCAAGAATTTTTTTATCGTTGTCATTACTAAACCCTCCTGAAAAAATTTAGATTAATGTATAAATAACTAATGAAACTGTTTTCAAGTTTAGACAAAATTGGTATTTTGTCAAGGAATTTTTACAAAATAATTAGAACTATTTCTAGATATTTCTCTAAATACTTGAAATATAGGAGGGGTTTTACATTAAAAAAATAGTCTTGGGCTTAAAATAATGGTGTATTAGAGCCGAAAGTTGTGAATAACAAGACATGATTCTAGATATTTTGATTTACGGGCTCAGAGAGAACCAATCATATAGCTTGCCCAAGTGATAAGAGTTCTATCACTAGAAGTAGCTTATTAAAAATTAGGAGATGCTCAACTTATGAATGGTAATTACCGCCCTAAATGCTGTGTCAAATTTGCGTCAAACTGATGGGCATTGTATGAAAATTTTAAATATCTTGCTGACTCCCACCTCGGAGTGAGAACGCTAAAAAAATCATGAACAGCAGAAAAAATGTCGAAACTCTCCCTGCATAGCCCCTCCCAAAGGTACTGAAAAACTGTATAGCGAGATGCTTCGACAAGCTCAGCATGACAAGAAAAAGGCATTTTGTCATTTTGCACAAAGTACCTATGCCGCGCCAGAGGGGGACACCTAACGGAGTCTGAGAAACCCCCTAAAGCTCAAGAACTTATACGGTTGACTTGATGCGATCTCATCACTTATAATTATCAATTTCCCAGAGCCCTCGGTAAAAAGGACTATGAGTATAAATTCATCAATGGCCGAAAATCCTAAATCCAAGTGTTTTAATAGTTTAGAATTGATTGGCTCGACACCATTGGTTAAATTGAATAACGTTATCCCGTCCAGTGGTGCCAATATATACGCTAAGCTGGAGTATTTTAATCCGGGTGGGAGTGTTAAGGACCGGATTGCTCTGGCTATGGTAGAAGATGCTGAAAACCGGGGAATTTTGAAGCCCGGCTCCACCATTATTGAACCCACCAGTGGCAATACGGGAATCGGCCTAGCTCTTGTCGGCGCGGTGAAGGGTTATGAAGTTATTCTCGTTATGTCGGAGAATATGAGTGCCGAACGCAGGATGATTCTGGAAAGTTTTGGCGCGAAAACAGAATTGAGTCGTGCCGAGTTTGGCATGGAAGGCACCATTGAAAGAGCAGAAGAGCTTGCGACTGAAAATCCTGATTACTTCATGCCCCAGCAATTCAACAATGCCGCCAATCCGGGAGTTCACAGGCGAACGACTGGACCGGAAATTATCGTTGCAATGGGTGACGAAGCGATTCACGGGTTCGTCGCAGGAATCGGAACGGGTGGAACAATCACCGGATGTGGGGAAGCGATCAAACAACATTTCGATGATGTAAAAATAGTCGGTGTTGAACCAGCAACTTCCGCTGTTCTTTCGGGTAAAAATCCGGGACCGCATAAAATCCAGGGAATCGGAGCCGGATTCAAGCCGAAAGTATTGAATCTGGATATCGTCAATCGCATCCTACCTGTGAGCGATGAAGATGCGTTTGCATATTCGCAAAGATTAGCCAGCGAGGAAGGTTTGATGGTAGGCATTTCTGCTGGAGCCGCTGTTTGCGCCGCCTACCAGATGGCAGAGGAACTGGGACCAGAAAAAAACATTGTAGTTGTCCTCCCGGATACGGGCGAACGCTACTTCAGTTTTCATCAATATTTTTAAGGAAGCAGATTGCATGGGAAATGTAAAAGGACTTAAATGTAAAGAGTGTAAGAGAGAATTTCCAAAAGAACCGATTCATGTGTGCGAGTTTTGTTTCGGCCCATTGGAAGTCGATTATAATTATGAGGCCATCGGGAAACAGGTAACACGAAAGTCCATTCAAGATGGCCCTCCCTCTATGTGGCGTTACAAGGAGTTCATGCCTATAGATGAGCCTAATGTAGTCGGCCACCATGTGGGATTCACTCCTCTGGTACATGCCAAAAACCTGGGTAAGGCACTCGGACTCAACAAACTTTATATAAAGAATGATTCCGTTAACCATCCCACTTTTTCATTCAAAGACAGAGTGGTTGCGGTGGCAGTATCAAAAGCGATTGAATTCGGATTCGACACAATTTCATGTGCGTCCACAGGGAATCTGGCCAACTCGGTTGCCGCCCACTCGGCAGAGGCGGGACTGAAAAGCTGTATCTTTATTCCCGATGGACTTGAAGCAGGAAAAATTCTCGGGACTCTGATTTACGGCACTCAGTTGATTGCCGTCAATGGTTCCTATGACGATGTCAACCGACTATGCAGTGAAATAGCCGCGCATCATAAATGGGCATTCGTAAATATAAACATTCGCCCCTATTATGGCGACGGGTCCAAATCATACGGATACGAAATCGCAGAGCAACTGGGCTGGAGAGTCCCCGACAATGTCATCGTTCCCGTTGCGGGAAGCTCGCTGATCACAAAAATCTGGAAAGCCTTTCATGAATTCGAAATGCTCGGTCTGCTTGATGGTAAAGTCCAAACTAAAGTTTTTGCGGCTCAGGCAACAGGTTGTTCACCTGTCACTACCGCCATCAAAAAGGGAACCGATGTCATCACACCGGTAAAACCGAACACCATTGCCAAGTCCATCGCCATTGGCAATCCGGCAGACGGTTATTATGGTGTCAAGACAACCAAGGAAAGCGGCGGCTATGGCGAAGATGTCAGCGATGAAGAAGTTGTGGAAGCGATGAAACTACTCGCGGAAACGGAAGGCATTTTCACTGAGACTGCTGGTGGCGTGACCGTTGGTGTCACCAAAAAACTGGTCCAGCAAGGGCGCATCAAACCAGATGAAACAACGGTCATCTGTGTCACAGGAAATGGACTCAAAACGGTTGAAGCCCTGAATGGGCAGTACTCCGACCTTACGGTCATCGAACCTAAGTTAAACAGCTTTGAAGAAATATATTCCAACAGCGTAACTGCATAACAGTATCAAGGAGATTTAAACATGGCAGTCAAAGTAAGAATTCCCACCCCCTTAATGAAGCTGACAGACAATCAGGCTGAGGTGTCGGCTGAAGGTGGAACTATTTCCGATATTCTCAACAACCTGGAGAACCAGTTCAACGGAATAAAAGAACGGATTTGCGAAGAAAATGGGGCACCCAGGCGATTCATAAATATTTATCTCAATGAAGAAGATATCCGTTTTCTCGATGGCGAAAAAACAGCCGTGAAAGATGGTGACGAAATTTCGATCATTCCAGCTATCGCCGGTGGAGTTGGAGCTTGATGATCGACTTTACTGATGAACAAATAGAGCGCTACAGCCGCCATATCATTCTTCCTGAAGTGGGTGGCGCAGGCCAGCAGAAAATGTTGGAAGCCAGAGTTCTACTTCTTGGAGCGGGGGGACTGGGTTCGCCCGCCGCATATTATCTCGCCGCCGCTGGCATAGGCAACCTCGGGATAGTTGACTTCGATACCGTAGACCTGAGTAATCTTCAAAGGCAGATCATCCACTCAACCGAGCGGATAGGAATGTTAAAAACTGAATCCGCAAAAAAAACGATCCAGGCACTTAATCCTGATGTAAAAGTCACTCTCTACAACGAGAGGCTGGAATCAGGCAACATCATGGAGTTGATAGAAAACTACGATTACGTTGTGGATGGATCAGATAATTTCCCGACCCGGTATCTCGTAAATGATGCCTGTGTTATGAAAAATAAAACTCTCATTCATGGCAGTATCTATCGGTTTGAAGGGCAAGTCACCGTCTTCAAACCCGATGAAGGCCCTTGTTACAGATGTTTATACCCTGAACCTCCTCCTCCTGGAATGGTTCCTAACTGTCAGGAAGGTGGGGTACTGGGTGTTTTGGCAGGGGTGATAGGAAACCTGCAGGTTGTAGAAACATTAAAACTGATTCTGGGAATTGGCAAACCGCTGATCGGAAAACTCCTTATCTACGATGCCCTCAACACAGAGTTTCGTAATCTCAAATTAAGGAAGGATGCCAAATGCCCCGTCTGTGGTGATAACCCAACTATCAAGGAATTGGTCGACTACGAAGAGTTTTGTGGTTTGCCAAGATAATTTAGATTCATATTGAGGATTGTTTCATTTTATCTGCACCATTTTGTTAAGGTATGAAATCTAATCCCTCATGTCAAAATTTAAAATGAAACTCTCATTGCCAACAGAAGTCCAGACCCCCAGCTGTCCGGTAATCACAGACACCTCGGTACTAAAGACAATCGGGAATACCCCCCTGATCCGGATAAAGAACCTAGGGCAGGAGTATAAGGGCGTTACCATTTTTGCCAAGGCAGAATGGAAAAACGCGGGTGGATCGGTCAAGGCGCGCCCCGCGCTTAAAATGATTGAGGATGGTGAAAAATCTGGCGCGCTGACAAAATATAAAACAATACTTGACTCCACATCAGGCAATACAGGAATTGCTTATGCGCTGATAGGCAAGGTAAAAGGCTATAAAGTAAAACTGGTGATGCCAGCCAATGTCTGCAAAGAACGAAAGGGCCTCATGGCTGATTTCTACGGTGCTGAAATTGTCACATCCAGTCCGTTTGAAGGGTCTGATGGGGCAATTCTTCTCGCTAAAAAAATCTATGAGGAAAACCCGGACACCTATTTCATGCCAGACCAGTACAATAACGATTCCAACTGGAAGGCACACTACGAAACAACCGCAAAAGAAATCTGGACACAAACTGATCATCGCGTCACCCATTTTATCGCTGGAATAGGAACCGGCGGGACCATTATGGGCACCACTCGTGGCCTCAAGGATTTCAACAGGGACATACAATGCTTCGCGCTGGAACCTGAGGAAGAACTACACGGACTGGAAGGCTTGAAGCACATGGCCAGTTCAATCGTTCCCGGAATTTATGATGAGTCCGCTCTCGATGGCAAGCTAAGCGTCTCAACCGAATACGCTTACGATATGGTTGAAACTCTCGAAAAGGAAGAAGGCATTCTCGTAGGCCATTCATCGGCGGCGGCACTTTGCGGTGCGCTGGAACTGGCAAAGAAAATCGAAAAAGGTGTCATCGTAACAGTCTTTCCGGACAGTTGCGATCAATGCTACGTCAATTTTGGAAAATTCAAGGAATATCTGGAAGAACATCAATCCCACAAACTGCCTAAAGCCGACGGGTAACCCTCGCAGTTCTGGCATACCATGTCCCGATTCCAAAAACATCTCTTCATCTGCAACAATAAACGTACCGACGATGACCCTCGCGGTTCATGCTTCGCATGTGGAGCAGACAATTTACTCGATTACGCGAAGGGACGTATCCATGAAATGGGATTAAAAGGTAAGGTGCGTGTCAATAAAGCCGGGTGTCTCGATGCCTGCGCTCACGGCCCAGCGATGGTCGTTTATCCAGACGATGTCTGGTATTCTCCCCAAACAAAAGAAGACATGGAAGAAATCATAACGGAACATGTCCGGGACAACCGCGTTGCCAGACGACTGGCCATAGAATTCAAGAAAAAGGCCTGAATTTTAATCAGGCACGAATCAGACAAAATTTATTTACCTTATCACATTATAAATTTAGAAGCTCAATGCCTCTTAATTTCCATTAATTAATAAAGGGAAAATCCATATTTTTTAAACGTGCAACTACTTTACTTCGCACCGCTCCCCGCTTGCAGATTGTAGAGTTTCCAATAAATTCCCTTTTTACGAATCAATTCTTTTTGTGTTCCATATTCAGCAATTTGTCCTTCCTTAAGGACCAGAATCTTGTCAACATGCTTTAAAGTTGATAACCTGTGCGCAATTATAATAGATGTCCTGCCTTGTATGATTTCTTTAATCGCACTTTGTATATGCTGTTCGGTTTCTGTGTCGATACTAGAAGTCGCTTCATCCAAAATGAGTATCCTGGGATCGGCCGCCAAGGCCCTGGCAAACGACAGCAATTGCTTTTGACCGAGAGAAAGCACACTGCCTCGCTCCCGTATTTCCTGTTCATACTTACCCGGCAGGCGATCAACAAATGTATGCAGATTGACAGATTGCGCGACTGACTCAATATGCTCGGATGGCAATTCCGTGTTACCCAGGCGAATATTATCTATAATATTTCCAGAAAACAGGAACACATCCTGCTGAACGAGAGAGATTTGCCGACGCAAGTCATACTTACTCATATCTTTGATAGAGACACCGTCCAACAATATATCCCCTCGACTGATTTCATAAAACCTGCACAAGGCATTCACGAGAGACGACTTTCCACCTCCTGTCGCGCCAACAATGGCCAGGCTCTCCCCTTCCCTGACAGTGAACGAAATATCTTTCAGCACGAATTGGTCTTTCTGATAGGAAAGCCACATATTACGAAACTCAACTTCGCCGCGCATGCGCTTGACCGGAAGTGGAATAGGCGGATCACTCACATCCTCTGGTGTGTCCAGCAACTCAAAGGTCCTCTCTGCCGAGGCAATGGCTGTTTGAATAATATTAAATTTCTCAGCAAGATCGCGAATTGGCTCAAAAAATTTCTGCAAATACTGTAGAAATGCAACCAGAACGCCGAGTTGCATTTGTTCCTGAACAAACTTACCGCCGCCATACCAGATCACCAGCGCCATTCCAAGAGCGCTGAACACATCAATTGAGGGGAGATAAACGGAGTTGTAGTGAATCGCACGAAGGTCTTCTTTAACTTTATCATCGTTAATGTCCCTGAATTTTTCTTCGTGAATTTTCTCCCTGTGAAAAAGGTGAACAGTTGGCATTCCAGATAAGTTTTCTTCTAGAAACGAATTTAACCGGGTCACATGAGCACGATTTTTCCTCAACGCGTCCCGCGCTCGAACTCGATAAGCCCGGGTCGCCATAGACAATAAAGGGAACACAATGCACACAACCAAAGTCAATTGCCAGTCCAGATACAGCATCACGCAAAATATTCCCGCCAAAGTGAATAAGTCGCTAAAGACAAGAATTAACCCAGACGTGAGCATTTCGTTGAGAACTTCAACATCATTAACCACTCGTGTCACAAGTTTTCCTATAGGGTTCTTGTCGAAGAACTTAAATGACATTCGATGCAAATGAGCAAAAGTCTGGGTTCGCAAGTCATACATCACTTTTTGACCGATGTACTGCATTAAATAAGTCTGGGCAAACTGAAAGAAAAACGCCATAGCCAAAGCAGAAAGATAAATCAGCGCAAGTTGATTCAATCCTTCAAGATTGGACACCGAAATATAATCATCTATCGCGACTTTGGTAAGGTAGGGTCCGGCAAGACCTAATATGGAAACGCAAAAAAGAAAGAATATAGCCAGCGCCACCAACATACGATAGGGTTTCAGGTAAACAATGATCCTCTTGAACAGAGCCCAGTCGAGATCACTGTCCTGCAAATTTTCCTGATGCAGTTCGCTCATTGAAGAGTAATCTCCATTTCCATCGCCAGTGCCTGGCTTTTAAAGGATCTTGCGTATTCTCCATTCAACAGCATCAATTTATCGTGAGTGCCATCTTCCACTATCTTTCCATTATTCATCACAACTATGCGATCCGCTTTGCGAACCGCTGATAGTCGATGAGACACAATCACTGTGGTGACTCCACGCGTGAATTCTTTTATATCGGACAAAATATCTTCTTCTGTTTCCGCATCGAGACTGGAGAACGCGTCATCCAGAATAAGAATTTTAGGGCGTGTCAGTAAAGCTCGCGCCAAGGCAATACGCTGAATTTGCCCTCCGGAAAGCGATACACCCCGCTCACCAACAATTGTTCCTAACCCATCAGGAAATCGGTTCATATCAGCTAGCAAACCTGCCTTCCTAACAACCTCATTTATTTCATCGTCTGCAACCTCGTTTACGCCAAAAGTAATATTTTCCCGAATGGTGGCAGAAAACAAATATGGCTCTTGATTAACAAACCCTATGCTCTCACGAAGCACCGCCAATGGAATTTCTCGAATCGAATGACCATCAAGAAACAACATATCCTGACCTGCCTCATATAAACGTGGAATCAATTGCACAAGAGTGCTTTTGCCTGAGCCGATCATACCTACTATCGCCAGGATTTGCCCTTCAGGAATTTTCAATCGAATGTCTTTGAGGGATTCCTGATTTCTTTGTGGATAGAAAAAATCAAGCCCTCGAAACTCAATTTCGCCCTTCAGATCAGTGATCGGCTTAACGATGTTCTCGCTATCACAAATTCCTGCCTGCGCTGAAAAAATTTCCTGAATGCGACTCATAGCCGCCTGCCCCTTCTGGGTAAGGTTGGTGACATAACCGATTCCCATCATTGGCCACGACAACATCAACAGATAACCGTTGAAGGCCACGAACGAACCGAGAGTCATGTCTTGCAGAATCACAGCTTTACCACCGGCCCAAAGAGAAATCATCGCGGCCACGCCAACAGTCAACATGAGCGAGGGAGTAAAAATTCCGAATAACCGGGTCACACTCAAATTCTTTTGAATGTATTCCCGATTGAGTTCATCAAATTTTCTTTTCTCAGCTTCTTCCTGGACAAATGCATGTAAGACACGAATACCCGCAAGGTTTTCCTGAACATGTGATGTGATTTTGGCAAGATGCTCCTGAACTACTTCATGACGGCGACCCATTTCTGGAAGAAACTTCCAAAAAAGTATGGATAGAACCGGGAGCGGAACCAGAACGACAAGAGTGAGCGAAGGATTGATCCAAATCATCAGACTGACACAACATACGATGACTACGACACAATCGATCAGGATGAGCAAACCAAGGCCTACGAAATCACGAACCGCACGCAGGTCGTTGGTCGCGCGGGACATCAGGTCTCCTGTTTTCTGACGTAGAAACCATATCTTATCAAGTAAAAGGAAATGGGAAAAAAGATTATTTGAAATATCCGTTTCTACTTTGCGCGAGGGACCAAACAAAAGCTTTCGCCAACCAAACCGTGAAATAGCCTGCACGAAAGCCACAACAAGGAGTATTCCACCGAATCCCATAAGATCAGAACGTGAAGGCCCTTTTGGCAGTTCATCCACCACCAGCTTGAGCAACAACGGAATCGATAATGCTGCGAAATCGGCCATCAACAATGCGAAAATACCAGCCGTCATTTCACGACGATATTTCTGCATGTATGGAAGGTAGGCTTTTAATTTTTCAGGGATCATTTGTCGCTACAGGAAAGAAAGGAAGCGCGAGATGCTTTTTCCACTTGCAGATTACCCATTCATGAGCAAACCACACATTTGAGGAAGAATCACACCAGCCCGTGCGATAGAATCATTACCACTGTTCCCATGCAAAGAGATACCAGGTTTTTATATCCTTTCTCATGCTCTTCGTAAACAGTCGGGAGAAGGTCGCCTATTGATATAAACAGGAAGGTCCCTGCCGAAATCCCAAGTGCTGTGGCAACAATATAATCGTCAAGTCCCTGAAAAAAATATATGGTAAATAAAGCTCCGACAGGAGTCGCCAAAGAAAAAATAAACATGGAGAACAATATTTTCTTCTTGGAGTATTCTCCTCCTTTAACAAGCAAACTACTCAATGCCAAAGCAGCTGGAAATTTATGAATAGTCACAGCGAGGATAATGATAACGCTCAAGTTCATCATAGTCCCAGCGCCAATGGCAATTCCATCAAGAATACTGTGAAGGCCAATCCCGACATATGCGGCAAGCCCCACCTTGTGATAATTGCACTCACCTTCTTCACAGGGATGCACCATGATAAACTTTTCCAAAACAAATATGAGAAGGAATCCAAACATGATCGAATAACCCAGCTGGCTTTCCAGAACGGTGGCGATTTCCGGAAGGATATGAAAAAATACCGCACCCAACAAAATACCCGCACAAAAACTGATAACGAGACGAAAAGTCGTCTGCGACAACAGCTTGACTGTTGGAACCCATCCCCCGATCATTGAGATCGCAAAAACAAACATTAAAAATGGATAAAATATTGCCTTTTCCATATGCCTCCAGATGAGTCGAAAACCGGATTCTGGCTCTTCTGCCAGATCATCACAATCTTTAATTAAGCTGAATCATTACCTTCTGGTTTATTTTCTAGTCCTTTGATGTTGAATCGGCTAAAATGGGTGCCAGAATTCGTGATAAAACCCTAAAAAAAAAATTTGCCGGACACAGTGATGCAGGTGGATGAAGTAAGTTAGCACATATAAATTCAATTATCTATCAAGAATCCGTTAGTCCACGCCTCCCGGCTGGGCATTAGATTGTTCGCACTATTTTTCACAATACCTTGGACAACTCTCATATGTACGCAGTCATTCTGGCTGGAGGTAGCGGAACCCGCTTCTGGCCTAAAAGCAGGGAACAACTTCCCAAACAATTGCTGAAAATCACAGATCAGGGAACCATGATCCAGAACACCCTTGACCGAATGACTCCGGTCATTCCGCCTGAAAACACCTGGGTGATTACCAACGAAAAGTACGCACTGGAAACCTGTCGCCAACTTGAGCCGATGGGATTTTGCCCCTCTCGGCTGATCGCCGAACCGATTGGGCGAAACACGGCTGCAGCCATCGGTTATTCAGCTCGTGTTCTTAGTGAATCAGCTCCCTCTGCAATCATGGCTGTTTTTCCGGCAGACCACGCAATCACCACCCCTGAAGATTTTTGTGAATTACTGCTGAGTGCCAAAACTGTTGCTGAGAGCAACCGTCTCGTTACCCTGGGCATCGAACCCCTGGCACCTGAAACCGGTTATGGATATATCAAGAAAGGCCAGGCCTTAAAGAATGATGCCTTCAAGGTAGACCAATTTGTAGAAAAACCTGATCAATCCACAGCAGAAAAATATCTAAAAGAAGGCGGTTATTACTGGAACAGCGGCATGTTCATGTGGAAAGTCTCCACACTGCTCGATGAAATCAAGACACACATGCCAAATCTTCACGCACAACTTGATGCCCTCGCCACCAATACCGTTGAAGCAAAGGGACGCTACCCCTATCGAATGTTAGATGAATCTGGCAAGAAAGTATTTGCCCGCCTAGAATCCATTTCCATTGACTATGGGTTGATGGAAAAATCGGACAATACCGCAGTCCTGCCAGCAAACATTGGCTGGAATGATGTAGGCGCATGGACCGCGCTTGAGGATATTTCGGAAAAAGATCCCCGGGGTAACGTGGTAACTGGCAATGTGATTACTATTGACAGCAGTGAATCAATCATTCAGGGAGACAGCAAACTTGTTGCCGCACTGGGACTGAACAATATGATCGTGGTTGACACGCCCGATGCGCTACTGGTCTGCCCTAAAAACCGGGCACAAGACGTAAAGAAAGTCGTTGAACAAATCAAGTTAGAAAAGCGTCCTGAAGCGATCTCTTCAATAACAGAAACCCGCCCATGGGGAAACTATACGGTTCTGCAAAAAGAGACCAACTATCTGGTCAAGCGCATCGAAGTTCATCCCGGCGAATCGCTAAGCCTGCAATCGCACGAACACAGAAGCGAGCACTGGACCATCATCAGCGGCACAGCCCAGGTCCAGATTGATGAAACATCCCACAATCTGACACGGAACCAATCCATCGAAATTCCCCAGAGAGCCAAACATCGACTGACCAACCCTGGCAAATCCCCACTCATAATCATCGAAGTCCAACTTGGCAACAGGCTTGACGAAAACGACATCAACCGCTACGAAGATAAATACGGCAGAGCATAAATAAACTCAGAAAATCTTTTATCCG
>MPLX02242436.1_pt1 | contig 17541 bp, 16 predicted proteins | sample 1617341 | NCBI WGS metagenome assembly MPLX02 (sample SAMN05944804, study PRJNA350692) | marine metagenome | biome: marine; feature: ODZ; material: water; isolation source: 120 m water sample filtered on 0.2 um supor filter | place: Pacific Ocean | collected 2012-04-08 | depth 120m m | reverse complement strand
GGATGTTTTTTCACTCAACTCCTTCAGTTTCTGGGCGAAGTCTCCCTCGGCATGATTCTTCACGGTCTGTTTGAACTCCGCCAAGGTGGATTTTCCGATCCTTATTTCTGGCTCTGCAGCTTGCAATTCTGTATAGAAAAATCCGAATACCATCAGCAATAATACCACCATCAACGATTGGGTAAAACGTTTGTTCCATTCATTCTTCATCATCGAAAACCTCCCATAAAGGAATAAATCGGCAATAAACCCTAATGCCAATATCAGTACTAATGTTAAAACTGCTGAAATCAAACTCACACTTGAACCTAGAAATACCATTAATTGATCCAAGGTTTAAAATAATGATAATTATACTAAATCAACCCCATCCATAACTAACCTAGTAAATATACGCATAAATCTAATTGTTTAAAAAACAATATAAATAACTGATATCATTAAATTAAAATGATAATTAATGGTAAAAAATAGGGAAAAAGAGGAAAAAATTAATTTATTGTATTTATTAATTTATTGGATACATGTAGATGTTTTTCCCATCCGCGGAGAACTTTCTGAAAGGAAATCTTCACAAAATTGAGGAAATTAAAAATAGAGGAATTTTAAAGACCAGCGAATCCGTTTGGATTTCAGTTTGGAAAATCTGAAGACAAAAGACTGGTTTCCGGAAAGGCACGCTCAAGGATGGAGTCGATGTCGACATTGGCAGGAAGGGTGCCGTAGGTTCCGGACCAACGGTCTCCGAGACGTGAGAAGCAGAATGCGTCGGCAACCGCTGGGGGAGCGTGTTGCACCAGCAGTGCTCCCTGGAGGGTGAGCGCCATGCGTTCGGTGATGCGCCGGGCACGCAGTTCAAAGTTTTCAGGATCTTCGATTTCCCTGCGGCATGCATCAATCGAGGCATCCAGGTGGCGGTTCGCACCTCGGGTGGTTTCGAGTTCATCGAAGAAGGCCGGAATGCTGGCCTCTTCACGGATCATCGCACGTTGGACATCGAGACAGATGACGTTTCCGGAGCCTTCCCAGATGCTGTTTACTGGAGCTTCACGGTAAAGCCGGGGCATGATCGATTCCTCGATGTAACCGGGTCCGCCGTGGCATTCGAGGGATTCACAGATGTGTTCCGGAGCACGTTTGCAGATCCAGTATTTGCCGATGGCCGTCCCGATTCTTGCCAGTGCCGATGCCGCGGGGTCCTGAGGGGCTTCGTCCATGGCGCGTGCGAGCCTCAGGGTCAAAACCAGGGCTGCTTCTGCTTCGATGGCAAGATCCGCCAGCACATTACGCATCAGGGGCTGGTCGATGAGTTTTTTCTTGAAAGCGTTTCGATGGCGGGTGTGGTGGACCGCCTGGACCAGTCCCTGGCGCATCATTGCCGCTGAACTGGCACAGCAGTAGAAGCGGTTGCCCTGGACCATATCGATGATCGTCCTCACCCCGCGTCCTTCCTCTCCGATCATCAGGCCCCAGGTATCCTGGAATTCCATTTCTGATGAGGCATTGGAACGGTTTCCAAGTTTGTCCTTCAACTGCTGGATGAAAAAATGGTTCCGTTCTCCGTCAGTTTTCCAGCGTGGGACCAGAAAACAGGAAAGTCCGTCTTCCGAGTTGGCCAGCATCAGGAAGGCATCACACATCGGGGCGGAGCAAAAGTATTTGTGCCCGGTGAGCAGGTATTCTGCCCCGGGCCCCTTCCTGCTGCCGCAGGCCACGGCACGGGTGGTGTTGCTGCGTACATCAGAACCGCCCTGCTTTTCGGTCATGAACATGCCGACGGTGACTCCGCTTTTCCGGGTGACGGGAATGTCTCGGGGATCATAGCTCGTGGAAAGCAGCCTCGGGATCCACTCATCACCGATGCTGGGGGTCCACTTTAGTGTCGGCACAGCAGCATAACTCATGGCCATCGGACACATCACTCCCCCTTCCGGTTGACTCAGCATGTATGTCAGTGCAGCGTGCACCACCTGTCCTCCGGGCTGGGGATGATTCCAGGCGAAATTGGGGACCTCATTGCTGATCGCAAGCTCCATCAACTCATGATAGGCAGGATGATACTCAACCTGGTTGATGCGGTTCCCATAGCGGTCGAAGGCTTTCATTTGCGGAGGATTGCGGTTGGCCTGTTCCGCCTTCTCGAAGACCTCGTTATTGCCGAAGGTCTTGCCCATCCGCTGTAGTTTATCCAGTGCCCAACCCCCGCCTTCTCGCAAGACTCCCTCCCTCAGGGCAGAGTCGTTCATCCAGAGATCCTGATCTCCCAGATGGGGAGGCATATTGAGTACTTCGTGGGTAGGAAGATCCGTGAGAGGCTTGAAAGGAATCATGAGGACCTCAATGCTGAACGTTGATCGATGCAGAGGAATAAGTTCTTTTTATTAGACACGCGAACTATGGCCCTTTGCAAAGAAAAAATAGTTGTCCTTTGGCTCGGGCCCCTTCGTTTGTTTATTTTTTTATGGAACGCTAGGGCAGGCACAATTCAGAGTGACTGCTTCATGTATTGAAGTGCAGCCCTTTTGGAGGCCCTTTGGGCTCAGCGATGGTCAAACCTCTTCTGGAAAAAGTTTAGGGATAATGGCACAGGATTTTTGGATTAAGAAAGAAGCTTTCCGCCGAGCATTTTCGAAACCGCAGCAGCAGAAGCAATGGCTCCTTCGTGAAGTCCATTATTAAGGTAGGCCCCGGTATAGTAGGTATGATTCTCCCCGTTCGTCTCCCGGATTTCCTGGCGATAGTGAATGGCTTCTGGAGTATATAGAGGGGTGTGGTGGTTTTGGACGTCGAGAACCTGCTGCGGATCAATGCATTCTTCCAGATTGTATGCGAGGAAATAGGAAGTGGGATGTCTTGGAGAAAGGCCACAAAGTCTATTCAGGTAAGCGTTATATCCCCCTTCCTGACCAGTGTCTTTTTCGAAGACATCAAACTCAGTGTAAGAATTGATACCGTATGGACGGTAAAGTCCGGTATCTGTATGGATCTGGGTGCTAATATGATTCGTGTTCCAAGCGGCAAAGCGTTTTTTTTCTTCGTCAGTGGGGTCTGCAAGCAAGCTTCGGATCTGATCTGGAGGAGTGGCAAAGATTATCTTATCAAAGGCAAGGGTCTCTCCACTCTTCAAACTCAACAACGCACCATTGCTCTTGCGGACAATGTTGTCAATCTGCACGTTACAATGCACTTTGCCCCGGAATCGACCTAAGATGGCCTCGAAGTAGGAATATACTCCACCAGGAATCCTGCTCCATTGGGTATTAAGATTAATTTGTTGGAGGAGTTCGAAGGCAATTTCCGCAGAAAATTGATCGATCTTGGAATAGGGGGTGGAGTATCCATACATCAGGAGCATTTTATACCAGCGGGACATCAATCGATCTGAAAAAAATTTGGAAATGGGTTGGTCGAAAAAAATCTTTTTTTCAAACAAGTGAATCTTTCCCCAGGTAATGAGGTAGTCAGGGAGCAGAGGCAGTAACTTGAAGTAATCTTTACATTTGCATAGGAAAGGTGCTGAGTCCTGGTTCACCGCTCCCGGAGACTGCCAGTAAGATCCATCTTCACTGAAAAAAGAAGTTGCACCACCTTGAGTGACTTCTAAATCAATTCCAAGATCCTCCATCAGAGCATTGAAATAAGGAGAGTGATCACGTAGAAATTCAATGACTCCGTTGTCTAGAGGGAATTTCGGACTAAAAGAAACGCTGCTTACATTTTTATTTAAAGTACGGACATTTCCACCCAGTATGGGTTGTTTTTCAAATAGAGAAATCTGATGGAAGGTATCGAGAAGGTAGGCGGTGGCTATACCCGCAGCACCTCCTCCGACGATGGCAATCTTCACGAGTAAAGTCCGAGTACTTGGTCCTGAGAAAGGGTTTCGTATAATTTGCATCCGGTCCAGATGGTTCCGGCAAATCCGGCATATCCGGAGGAAGCATTACAGAAATGGAATTGCCGAAGGGAGCTTCGATGGTCAAGTCGGCCGGGCCCAATGTTTTCGGGGATCATGTTAGATCCATATGAATTCCCCATGGGGCTCCAGCAATAGCGTTTGTTCGTTGTAGGGCTGCCTGTGATCTGAAAACTGAGGTATTGACGCAGATTCGGTAGGTAGTCACGCTCCATGATGTCAAGAATTGAGTCGAAGATTTCTTGTTTTTTTCGTTTATACGCTGCAGGGCTGCTCATTTTGAGATCCCAAAAACGTTGATAGTTGGCAACGGTGAGGAATTCCATGATCTGGTGTCCTTCGAGAGTGTCGCTCTTATCATCAGTCAGCAGGCCGGGGGTGGTAACGGCAAAGCTTGGTTTGCTGTAATCCCCAAGATCATACATCTGGTAGAAGGCTTTGTTGAGGTCGGGTTCTTCGGTGTGAAAGAGGTTCCACTTGCCAAATCCATGGGCAGTGAGATCAAGACCTTCGACAGTACAATAGGCCATGAAATTGGAGGGAGAGTAGGCGTAATTCAACTTCTTTCGGACATCCCGGGAGAACTTTTCCAGTCCGATTATCTCTGCAGCACAGCGAGGATCCATGTTGCAGATTGTGTTGCTTGCGCGAAATTCCAGAATCTCCGGTTGATTGTCGATTTGCTCAGCTACTACGCCTAGCACCTGGTCTCCTTCGAGCAGGAAGTCGATTACCTTGTGTTCGTAGAGGATGGAGCCTCCATGGTCTTCGATGACACCCACGAGGGAGTTGACCACGTGTTCAAAGTGGTGATCTGGATAGTAAGCCCCCCGGCAGTAGCCGGAGAAAAGCATCAGCCATGCGAAAAAAGACAACTGATTAGGTGGTAGTAAAAAATCTGGCCATTGGAGGGCAATCAAGGTCTGGGCTTCAAGAGGTATTTGGAAACGGTCAAAGACATCTTGTAGAGTGGCCTTTCGGTACTTTAAAAGCCGCGTGTATTGCGGTAATCGAAAGAGTTCACGAATTGCTTTGCTGTAGGTGGCCCAGGTTCGAGGTTGGAGGCTTGGCATTCTGTCGATGAGTTCGGACAGTTCCTGGATTTCCATAACAAAGCTGTCTAGGTTTTTCGCGTTTGCTGGAAAAAGAGCCTGGAGCCGCATGCTAAGTTTTTGGTAGTCGCATGGGATGTCGAGGGCATGACCGGGCATGCGCATATGATCGAAGCCGTTGGAGTCGTATTTGCTGAAGGTGACAGTTTCGTGCAGCTCAAGTTTTTTAAGCATATTGTGGACAGTTCGACCTTCGCCGCAGTTCCAAACGTAGTGAAGCTGTGCGTTGAATCGGTGACCACCCAACTCGAAGGTGTGGCCATAGCCGCCTGGATATTCGTGGGCTTCCAGGAGCAGGACATGCCGACCGGATTTGGCCATCAGAGCCCCGAAGGTCAGGCCGGCCAGTCCGCTGCCCACCACAACATAATCGAATTCCATCAAACTCCTCGATTTTATAGAGTCATGTTAATCAGCTCAGAAAACCAAAAAATGGAACAACTCTAGTCTTAGAGACATTTCTCCAACCTTAGCCCTCCTTGATCTTGGAAATGCAACTTCAGAGGAGTTAATTGTAACACTGAAAGGTTGATCTTAAGCCCAGTCTCAATATATAGCTCACTTGAATTCCTCTTCAAGCGCCATTTTTCAGTTTCCATCTGATTATGGAACCTGGGGTGGCCAGTCTTGTTTTTTTTCGCAGTTCGGCCCCAGGAGATCTCTGAGAGGGATGCCCATTCCGTTGCTGGTGCGGATTCTGGAGGAACACAGAGAGGCAGAGTCTTGTTCTGAAGTTTTTTTGAGAGCTCCTGCCCAATCTAGAAAAAAATTTTCGAAAGGGAGGCTTGAATTCCAGGAAGGGCTCAATGGCCAATGGGAGGTAGCGGGAATTCATGCAATCAGTCCCAGTTACCCTGAGACCACTTCAACATCACCCAGGCTCTGGCTCCTGATGGTGATGAAAGCCTCTGGGAATCACATTAAAAATCTATGCAGCAGCCCTTTTGGGGCAAAGCCTGGGCTCCGGGCGACCTGATTCACCCCTGAAGGGAAGCCCAGATTTTTTGAGGGGTGAGCGGCATGTCGATTTGTGAAATTCCATGCTCCCTTAAGGCATCGAGCACCGCGTTGACAATTGCCGGGGTTGCTCCGACGGTTCCAAGTTCTCCCACCCCTTTGGCACCGAGAGGGTTGGTTTGGCAGGGAGCCCCGGTATAGAAATCCCATTTGAAATTTGGGACATCATCCGCTCTTGGCAAGGCGTAATCCATGTAGGAGGGATTGGCAAACTGCCCCTCACGGTCGAACACCGCTTCTTCCATGAAGGCCTGCCCTAAAGACTGGACGATTCCTCCGTGGACCTGGCCTTCGACCATCATCGGATTGATGGCATTGCCAACATCATCATAGGCTGTCAGCGCATCTAGGAAGACTTGTCCGGTTTCCGGATCGATTTCCACTTCGGCAATCTGGCAGCCGTTTGGCCAACTAGGGCATCCCGTGCTCGATTTACTCGTCAAGGTGGTTTTTGAATAGACCGAAACCTTCTGAGCTGGTTGTTTTTGAGCTATCTCACCAAGACCAATGCCGATGTTGGTCCCGCTTACAGTAAATTTTCCTGCCTTGTAAACCAGGTCTTCCCTGGCTGCTTCAAGGGCTTCTGCGGCTAGTTTCCGATTTTCTTCGAGGAACTTCTCGGCTCCTTCCCTGACCGCCGATCCTCCAATGAAGAGGGAACGGGATCCAACACTTCCTACGCCCTTGACCAGGTCCGTGTCTCCCTGGACCACTTCGATTTTTCCGATTGGAAGTTCGAGTTGTTCAGAAAGCAACTGAGTGAACGCGGTTTTCAGCCCCTGACCCATGTTCTGGGTTCCAGTATAGAGTACTATGCTTCCATCATCCCTGGCTTCCGTAGTGACTTCCTCATGCCATATAGCACCCGTCCATTCGATGTAACAGGATATGCCTCTACCACGGATTCTGCCTTTGTCCTGGGACGTTTGCACTCTTGATTCGAAATCATTCCATCCAGAAATTTCCAGAGCCTGGTCGAGGACTTTTTCAAAATCTCCACTATCGTAGATTTCTCCCATTGCGGAGGTGTAGGGCATGGCTTGGGGTGGGATGAAATTGCGCTTGCGGAATTCGAGCGGGTCAAGGCTCATTTCTTCCGCTGTTTTCTGGACCAGACGTTCGATCAGATAAATGGCCTCAGGACGTCCTGCTCCACGATAGGCACCCATGGGGACAGTATTGGTGAGGTAGGAACGGACCTCCAGATGAAAACAGGGAACATGGTAGAGGGAGGTCAGGATTTTAGGACCGACAACCGGCGGGATCGCCGCACCAGGTCCAGTCGGATAAGCGCCGATGTTGCTCCGGGTCAGGATGCGCAGGGCCTGGATTTTCCCATCCCGACTGCAGGCCAGTTCCGCAGTGCTGAGCTGGTCCCGGCCGTGGACGGTACCGTAAAATTCCTGGGTGCGGTCACCGTTCCATTTGACTGGGCGTGACTGTTTGTGTGCGGCGTAGACCGTTACGATTTCTTCGGGATAGGTTTCTGCACGGATGCCGAATCCTCCGCCGAGATGCCCCACGATTACTCTCAGTTTGTCTTTAGTCCATCCGAAGATGTCCTCGGCCAAGCTTCCCTGAAGACCCAAGGGAGCTTGATGTCCTGTGTATAGGATGAGGCGGTCCTGCTCCGGGTCTCTTTGACAGACTGATGCCCGAGGTTCCATAGCGTTGCCGACCAATCTGGAGTTGCTCAGTTCCAACTGGGTCACATGATCGGCTTCGGCGAAGATTGTTTCGGTTTTTTGAGAATCTCCGTGTTCCATCTGGATCAGAAGGTTCCCCGGAGCCCCTTCCCAGATGGCCGGGGCGGAGGAATCCTCAGCATCGGCAATGGTCCCAACCGAGGGGAGTTCCTCATAATCCACTTCGACTGCTTCTGCACCTGCCAGTGCCGTTTCGGGAGTATCTGCCAGGATCGCAACCACGGGTTGTCCTATATAACGTACCTCATCCTTGGCCAGAGCCAGCCAGCGGGGTGGATCCATCGGTTCCCCGTCTGCCCTGCGGTAGCCTTTATCGACGATTTCCTTCGTCACAAAATCACCAGGAGGCCCTGGGACGGGATAGGGGTTAACACCATCACGGATCAGATCCTCTGCTGTATATGCCTCCAATACCCCATCCTGTTTCAATGCAGTTGAAGTATTGATCCTCTTGATCCGTGCATGGGGATAAGGGGAACGGACAAAGTGAAGGTGTAGCATTTCAGGAAACTGGATGTCATCGGTGTAGCATCCTTTTCCCAGGATCATTTCTTCATCTTCAACCCGGCGCATCGAATCCCCGGCAAAGGAATGTTTGCTTTCGTCCATCATGGTGAGTGCCTTAATTTTTTGAATGAATGTTTTAAAATGACTATTAATTCAAGAGCCCAATCATTTTTTCGTTCACTGATTTATTCTGGAAATGGAAACTATTGATATGATCCTCAAATGAAAAATTTTCATTTGATTCTAAAAATTTCCCTTTTTCCTTTTCCTTTTCTTCATTCTTCCCCAGAGCACTTAAGCTGGCTATTTTTGCAATCCAGGCATTATTGGTGAGCATATCTATTTTTTCAGCATATTCTAGAGACTTTTCATAATCTCCATGCACAAAAGAACCAAAAACGATGTCCCCAATACGTTTATCCGTATTTGATTCTCCCAATCCATTCGGATCCAATTCATAAGCCTTGATTAAAAGCTCCAATCCTTGGTCCGTTTTGCCTGACAAAATAAGATATTCCCCATAGCCTGAAACAATCCGGGGATCATTCGGATTCATTTCATAGGCTTTCCGGCCATGAAATTCTGCTTTCTCAAAATCTTCAAAAGATTTGTAGACCTCACAAAACATGCGATGACATTCGAAATCATTGGGATTGATGTCCAATGCTTTTTCCAGTGTCTTTTTCGCTTGTTCAAATAAAACATCGGTACTTTCTTCAAGGTACCCCCTAAACATACCTTGTCCAAGGGTACATACTTTCCAGGCATACGCTTGTGCATTGTCTGGATCGGCTTCTATCGATTTATCGAACATCTCCAATCCTTCAAGAACACCCTCTTTAGAAAATTTATGATGGTTTTCTTTACCCCGAAGGAGGTATTCATAGGAAGACAGATTCTCAGTGGGCTTTCTTTTTGCTCTTACGAGGCTGGCAATTTCAAGTTGTCCGACCAAAGCAACAATGACTTTTCTTACGATTTCATCCTGAACCTCAAAAACATCCTCCATCATCCTGTCGTAACGTTCGCTCCATAGGGCACTTCCATTGATGGGATCGGTCAGTTCCACAGAGATCCTTATTCGACTGCCAGAAGACCGGATGCTCCCCGTTGCAATAAAGTTGACACCCAATTCTGATGAAATCTGATTGGTGTCGATGTCTTTTCCTTTGAAATTGAATGCCGTATGGCGGGAGATGATCTCAATGGAATTGATCATTGAAAATTCGGTGATGATATCCTCAACAATTCCATCTACCAGATATTCGTTTTCTTCATCATTATTTAAATTCCTGAAAGGGAGAACCAAAAGTCTGGGTTTCAAATTGGTTACAGATGGGCTGACCTGTTTTTCGTCTTCTTTTTGAGTCTCAACGGATGGGGATGGAGTTGAAGGAGTTTGGTCTTCTTTGCTGGGATCGATTTGAAAAATAGCAAATTCACCTTCGATATTTTTTAATTCAGACTTTCCCAGACTATTGATGGTCAGTTGAATTCTTTTTTCAATCTTTTCCTGGACAAACCGAGAGACCAGGATACATCCGGGTTCACAAATGGATTCCAAACGAGCAGCAACATTGACTCCATTTCCATAAATGTTCTCGCCTTCAATGATTACATCATCTAAATGGATTCCAACTCGGAATGTGATTCTGGAATCCTCTGAAACGTTCTTGTTTCTATCAGAAAGGATCTGTTGGAATTCAATGGCAGCTTCAACGGATGAAACAGGACTGGCAAATTCTGCAATGACGGAGTCTCCAGCAGTATGAAAAATACGTCCTCCAAATTCGCTGATGATCGGATCGACGATTTCACGACAGGTTTTTAAATTCTCTAGGGTCAATACCTCGTTCGAATCCATTAATTTACTAAAACCCACGACATCTGCTGCAAGGATAGTGGCAAGTTTTCTGGTAGGGCGGCTCATATTCAAAATTCAGTGAAAATAATTATTTGACTCAATGAAACAATTTCTAGGCAGTTGATTACTCTAATTTCAGAATATTTACAAATTCAATAGTGATGTTGTAGATTTTTTTTAGGATCTGATTTATTTTGAAGTTGTCTGTGATGAAGAAGAAAGTAAGTCAATGAGTGAAAATCTCCGTGTTCGTGTGCTCCGTGTCGCCGGACCAGGCTATGCTGGAACATTTCAGGCTTATCAGGTGCAATGCGAATCCAGGATGAGCGTCTTGGATGTCCTGACCCGGATTCAGATCAGTCAGGATTCCACGTTGGCCTTCCGTTACTCCTGCCGTGCCGGCATGTGCGGCAGCTGCTCGATGCGGGTTAATGGGAAAAACAGCTGGACGTGCCGAATTCCGGCCGAGCGATTCCTAAAAACCGGATTGACCCTTGAACCGCTTCCCAACTTTCCTGTGATCCGGGACCTGGCCGTGGATATGAAACCCTTCTTTGACCATTACCGGAGAGTAATCCCCCAGTTTGTTCCAAAAAATCCCCGGAGAGAAGAATTCGCGAACATCCGGCCGCATTCCCTGGAACGGAGTGAAATCGACCAGCACATCGAATGCATCACCTGCGGCAATTGCTTTGGGTCCTGCAGCTTTACCGGCACAAGCTCAAAATATCTGGGACCTGCAGCCCTCAATCGGGCATTTGTTGCCGGCAGGGATTCACGGGATTCGGCGGAGGAACAGAGAATGGAAATCCTCGATTCCCATGAAGGTCTTTGGGGCTGTCACACACAGTACAACTGTACCGAAGCCTGTCCCATGGGAATCTCCCCGACACGGGCCATCCAGAAACTGAAAAGACGTCGGCTGACACATGCATTCCGAAGCCTCTTCTGATTCCATGAACCCGAATCCGATTCCTGATAGTTTCGGAGCCAAGGTATCCATCGAACTTGTCGAGAAAACCGCAAGAGAATTGATGCACCGTGCGGCCATCAGCATCCCGGAAGATTTTCGGGTGGGAGTAGCGGAGATGGCGGCCCAGGAAACCAATCCGCTTTCGAAATATGTCCTCGAAGAAATCGGATTGAATTACGAGGTGGCAGCCGAGGATCAGCGGCCGATGTGCGGTGACACCGGACTTCCCCGTTATTACATCAAGGCAGGCAACGAGTGTCGTGTTGAAGGAGGTTTCGTCGCCCTGGAACGGTCTCTAAGGAAGGCCACCGCCGATGCGACCCGGGAGATCCCTTTGCGTCCCAACCGGGTGCATCCGCTGACGCGGAAGGATCATAACAACAACCTTGGCGTTCATGCCCCTGAAATCCAGTACAGCTTCGAACCGGGGGGAGACTGGCTCGAGATCACCACGGTTCACAAGGGAGGCTTGTTTGGATCCGATTACCGGATGCTATTTCCTTCCGACGGCATTCCGGGCATCAAGCGTTTTTTTCTTGATACGATGGTGGAATTTGGCAGGCGCGGGATGGCGTGTCAGCCTGCCGTGGTGGGTTTAGGCATCGGAGGCAGCAAGGATACGACCATGCGTATCGCCAAGGAAGCCGCCTGCCTGCGTCCGGTGGGGAACCCTAATCCCGATCCGGAAATTTCCGCACTGGAAACAGAACTGACCGAACTAGGCAATTCTATCGGTATGGGTCCGATGGGTTTTGTCGGAAACAGTACCGTGGTTGACACCCATATCGAAATCGCTTTTGCCCATACCGGAGGTATGCCGGTAGCAATTCACACCTTCTGTTTTGCCTCCCGTAGAGCTACGGCCCGCATCAGTCCAGACGGATCGGTAAATTTCCGTTCCGATCCACAGTGGTTCTCCCCTTATTACCGCCGGGAAGGGATCGAGTAGTATCTGTATGGAAGCCCTTCCTCTTAATCAACTGAAGATGAACCGGGTCAAGCTTCGGTGTCCTGTGGAGGCCGGGGATCTCCTCAAGCTGGGCCTGGGTGATTTGGTTTTTCTGGATGGCATTCTGTTTACCGGACGCGAAGGGGTCTACAGGCGCTACCTCGATCAAGGCCAGGATCCCCCCTCTCCGTTCCGGGACATCTCCAATGTCAATTTCCATTGCTCTCCTGCGGCTACGCCTCTGGATGATGGAAGCTTTTCCATCAAGGCGGTGACCGCAACGGCCTCCTTCCGCTTCGGCAAGTGGATGCCTCGCTGGTTCGAGCAGACCGGCTGCAAACTCATCATCGGCAAGGGCGGAATGACCTCGAAGGACTACAAGAGTTTGTTTGTTCCCCATGGAGCCGTGTACCTGACCACGGTCGGTTACGGGCTGGGTGCAACCTACGGCCGCGGTGTCAAACGTGTCAGAGAGGTTCACTGGCTCGAGGAACTGGGAATCGCCCAGGCGGCCTGGGTGCTGGAGATCGAAAACCTGGGTCCTTTCATCGTTGAAAGCGATCTCGAGGGCCGGAGTCTTTTTGAGCTTTCCAACCGCGAGGTCAACCGGAATCTTTCGGAGTTGTACCAGGGACTTCCTGAACCGGTCCTGAAGAGGTATGGTGAATCCACAGACCGCCGGGACGAGGTGTTTTGAGAGCAGAGAATAGCAGAAGCCGGTTTGTTCAAGTACCGGGGAATCGGTGATGCAGAAGAAAACGGGAGGGATTTCCACAGGAATGTTAAGCTGGCTGCTGCAGCGGCTCAGTGGGCTTTTCTTGGTTTATGCTCTTGCGGTTCATTTGTGGACAGTCCATGTCGTAGACAGCGGCCGTCTGAACTGGGAGGTGATCACGACCCGTCTACAGGACGGTTCTTCGTGGACCATTTACTACCTGCTTTTCATTCCGGCCGTGGTTTATCATGCCTTCAACGGAATGTGGGGGATCGTGCTAGACTACGACCCTCAGGCAGCATGGCACCGCCCGTTACTGGGATTGTTCTGGATCATGGGTGTTGCACTCCTGACATACGGATATGTGGGTATCCGGCCACTTCTGGGAGGGCCATGATGCTCTCCCGCCTGCTGAGGAAAAACCTGCTGCCCCAGCTCAATGCTGTTAGTGTTTTCTGGCTCCTACACCGGCTGACAGGGGCCGCCCTCGCTGTTTATCTGGTTCCTCATTTCATGACCATCAATGATTCCCGTGGTGGACTTGAAATCTTCAACGAAACGCTGAAATGGTTCCATGGACCTATGATCGCGGCCGCGGAATACGTGATCGTTCTCGCTGTGGTTTTCCACGGCATCAACGGCCTCAGGATCATTGCCATGGATTTTTTCGACCTCAGCCACAGGCAGAAGTGGCTCCTTGGGATGGTCCTGGCCGTCTGCAGCGCCATATTCCTTTCAGCCTCACTCTGGTTCGTTCCCAGGATCCTTGAACCGCTCTGATTCCATGGCAGTTTCAAACTGGGATACTCTTTACACGGATGTGCTCATCCTCGGCAGTGGGGGTGCAGGACTCTGTGCCGCACTGCATCTGGCTGAAGCAAGGCCTTCGCCTTCAGTGATCATTGCGGTCAAGGGCCTGTACGGCAAATCGGGTTGCACGCGTATGGTTCAGGGGGGCTACAACGTGGTGCTTCGGCAGCCCGATTCCCTGGAAGCCCACTTCCGGGATACCCTTGAAGGCGGGCAGTGGATCAACCATCAGGAACTGGCTTGGACCCTGGTCCGGGAGGCTCCGAATCGTATCCTGGAACTGGAAAACCGGGTGGGCTGCTTCTTCGACCGTAATCCGGACGGAAGCGTGCACCAGAAACCCTTCGCGGGGCAGTCCCATGACCGGACGGTTCACAAGGGTGATCTGACAGGGATCGAGATAATCAACAGGCTGTCCGAACAGGTAGCCGCCCTGGAACCGGTCATCCTCGAGGAAACCCGCGGGGTGGAACTGATTTTGGACGAATCCGGCGGAAGGGTCATCGGGGCGTTGCTCGTCGATTTGCGGAGGGGTTCGTTTGTGGTTGTCAGGGCCGGAGCAACCCTTCTGGCGACCGGAGGTGGGCCGACGATGTTCAAAATCACCGCCGCCTCCCATGACAAATCCTGCGACGGAGTCGCCATGGGGTTCCGTGTCGGAGCAGAGTTGATGGACATGGAAATGGTGCAGTTTCACCCCACCGGGCTGCTCGTCGGTCAGAACCAGATTTCCGGTACCGTCCTCGAAGAAGGCCTGCGCGGTGCAGGTGCGCTGCTGCTTAATGACGAGGGTGAACGCTACATGGAACGCTATGACCCCCGTTTGGAACGAGCAACCCGGGACGTGGTGTCACGGTCCAGTTATATGGAAATTATGGCCGGGCGCGGAACCGTTGATGAAGGAGTCCTGCTAGACATTTCTCACAGGGGGTCCGATTTTGTTGAAAAAAATTTTCCGGGAATGACCCGGCGCTGCCGAGACGTAGGTTTCGATCTCGCCAGGGAACCGGTCACCGTGTCTCCGACTGCCCACTTCAACATGGGAGGCATTGCCATTGATCCGGAATGCCACACCAGCCTTGAGGGACTGTACGCTGCTGGAGAAGACGCGTCGGGAGCCCACGGCGCCAACCGGCTCGGAGGAAACGGTGTTGCCGAGTCCACCGTCTTCGGCGGCATTGCCGGAGACGTCATCGCCAGGGAACTTTCATCACCTGCTCAGAAAAGCCTGGATAAGGCTGCAATCGAGGAAATGATCAAGAACAGCGAAACGCTTCTGCTGAGGCAGAAAGGCCCATCGGTTTTCGAACTGCGAGACCGGATGAGGGAATCCATGTGGCGCCGGGCGGGTGTGGTTCGAAACAGGGAACAGCTCGAGCAAGCCCTTCTGGAACTCGAGGAACTGAGGAACGAGCTTTCCCGGGTAGGATGTCCTGGTGGCCCGGTCTATAACCTGGCCTGGAACACGGCCCTCAACATGGAAAACTCCCTTGACGTATCCGAAGCTATCGTCCGCAGTGCTCTGGCCCGCCAGGAAAGCCGGGGTTCCCACTACCGGAGTGACTTTCCGGAACAGAATAACCGCGAGTACCTCTGCAACTTCACCCTCAGCCGCTCAGAACCGGCTCCCCGGCGACGCGAAGTCGTCATGGCAAGGATGGCCCCACCTTCGTAAACAAGAAGAACGGATCCATTTCCTCATCCAAGCTACTGAAATATTAATATCTGGAGAACGGGCATACGTCTTTTGAGAAAGTCTTTCAGATTGGCTTCAGGGGATCGGATCAAACCAAAGGGGTGATCATGCCCATAGATTCATTCATATTGACACGTTGGGCCAAAAGGCTTTGTGGACTTATTGAGGGATTCCGACTGCAAGCAGATAATCTTCGGTTTGATGGGCCATTTTTGGTGTATCAGAGGACTTAACGTTCACTCGCGGACGGTAGGTATTCCGACACGCATAAGTTAGAGCAGAATGGACTGGAGCAATCGTTTCTGCATTGAAAAGTACACTTTCACCTATTCAACATTCCAGAGGGCATGGGAAGTGATCGAAAAACGGCAAGGGAATGATGTGGCCTTCAGGTGGTACTCAAGCAGGAAGAAAGCGGAGACGTTTTGCATCAAGAAAATTTCGCATTTCCCAAGCCTGCGTTAAACTTTGCATTAATGAGAAATTCTCAGGGAGAATCCTAGAAATTTGGAAGGCTGCAACTGTAATGATTGCAACGGATTAACTGGTAGCGAGCATATACCGACCTCGGGCAACTCTACGAATGCCCATCCACCGTCAGCGACCTGTTGCGTGATTCTTTGTTTGCTAACACCTCTGCGTGAAGATGCTTTTTCAAGGGAAATGGTTTTATCTGGATTTTCCATTTAGCGATCATTTAAAGGAAAAGAAAATTGATGAAAATTTTTTCCTAGCAAGAAATTCGGGTGCGAATAACCCTCAAGGAATTACCCCAGAAGGGTCCGTTCTATATTCCAATATCTGCTTTTTTTAATTTTTGTTACGATCGATCAATATTGAGGAAAAAATAATGAAGAAGGAGGAATCATCAAGCCATCAGTTTTTGTAGTAACGATTTCAATAACCGTCATATTCCTGGTCATGGTTCTGGTTCCACCCATTCCACAGGACCTTGAATTTCATAATTTCGCTGACCAAAGTGAGTTCTTAAGCATTCCAAATTTCTGGAATGTCATCACAAATATTCCATTTATATTCCTAGGATTTTTAGGATTATATCAAATATCGGGAAAAGAATTTTCTGGAATTCTGATCAAACTGATCAATGCCTATAGAATGTTTTTTTTGGGTTTGATCCTGATTGGCTTGGGTTCTGGTTATTATCACCTGGATCCGTCCAATGCCTCCTTGGTCTGGGATAGAATGCCAATTACGTTATCATTCATGGCTTTTTTTGCCATTTCTCTTGGCGAATCTGTTTCAACTGATATTGCTTCTAAATTGTTATTTCCTTTAATTTTGATTGGTATCTTATCTGTAGTCTATTGGGACTTTACGGAAAGTATTGGAGAAGGTGACCTAAGAATTTATGCAATTGTTCAATTCTTGCCCATTTTGCTTATTCCGTTGCTATTGCTGATTTACGGATCAAGTCTTTCGGGTCGAGGTTGGATATTTGCGATCATCGCATGTTACGGATGTGCCAAGGTCGCAGAGATTTTCGATGATCAGATTTATCAATCGATTGGATTTAGTGGCCACTCTCTAAAACACTTAGCCGCGGCTTATGGTGCGTATTTGTTTTTGGTTTCTTTCAGATTTCGAAAACCTTTGAGTTAGAGAATTTTTTTTATGAATCCGTCCATGCCTAGAGAGAAATGCAAAACAAATTTTTTTAAATGAGACCCTGACATGAGTGAGACAAAACCCAAAGAGCTATTAGACCAGGCTATCCGCGACATGGCAGGCGCCTTTTCAGTTCGGCTTTGCACGATTGGTGTGGAATTGGGCATTTTCAAAGACCTGCATTAAAACGGCCGGTCAACATCAGAGCAGATAGCCACCCGCATGGGGCTGAACGAACGTTATCTGCGTGAATGGCTGTATGGCATCGTGCTCAGCGGTTATCTCGAATTTGACATAACCACGCGGGAAGCCTGGCTCAGCCCACAGCAAGAACAGGTATTGGTCCAAGAGGGTGGGCGCTTTGCACAATTTGGAACGTTCAAATTGCTCAACAGTGCCCTTTTGCCCTATGAAAAATTATTATCGGTCTTTCGGGCCGGCGGTGGAGTCGGATTTGAGGACTACCCCCCTGCGCTGTGGGAAGCGCTCGATCATACAGGCTGTTCCTGCTGATTTATGGATAAAAATTCTTACATTTTTTAAAAATTTCCATAAAATGCTTCATTATAACACACATTTCGGGGTTAATTGATTCAGCCATTAATCCCTATAACATACTGATATAATTTGAATAAATACCCGAATGATGG
>MPLX02214331.1_pt1 | contig 17549 bp, 13 predicted proteins | sample 1617341 | NCBI WGS metagenome assembly MPLX02 (sample SAMN05944804, study PRJNA350692) | marine metagenome | biome: marine; feature: ODZ; material: water; isolation source: 120 m water sample filtered on 0.2 um supor filter | place: Pacific Ocean | collected 2012-04-08 | depth 120m m | reverse complement strand
TGAGTTGACTGTCAGAATCATGGCCATCGCTTTTACTGTGTTGCCTGACTGGTAATAAGATGAGAATAAAACGCTTATCGCTACCCATCCAGCAGCGGAAATGCCGGTGAGAGTTCGAGCTGCAAACAGACTCCACGGGTTTGGTGCAATTCCAAGCCCTATCGCAGCCAGGGCACTGACCAACAATGAACCGACGGCAAATGGTTTTCTTCCAAAGATATCGGATCCGATCCCAATCGGTATCCGCAACAAAATCTGTCCGATCGCGTATGACGCGATCACGAGTCCGACCATCCCTAAACCTGCACCCAGTTCTCTTGCATGTAGGGGAAGAATTGGAACGTAGAAGTACAACGATGTCCAGAAGCAATAAGTAGCGATTGCAACGACAATCATATGCCAATCACGTGACGCGCTACGTTTGGTCAATCGGCGAGCGTCCCCTTGAACTTGTTTGCAAAGTATATCTGTCTTGTTACCTGACACCCATTAGTGTGTGATAGTTTGAGTCATCTTAAAAGGCGCCTGAGAGCTAGTATGCTTATCCAGTCCAGTGGATATCTCATGGAACCCTCACTTTATTAGCGATTACATCACTCAATCGAGACATAAAATTCTGGCTTCGAACAAGAGAGTAAAGGATACACAACTTACGGGTAGCCTAATCTCAAATCAAACAGAAAAGTCGGTATGGAAATGTTGGGCTTTTCTTGTAGGAGCTTAAATTGGCTGATCAGAAAAAGTTTCTCCTGACGGAAAATGATATTCCAAAACAGTGGTACAACGTGCAGGCTGATCTGCCGGAACCACTTGACCCGGCACTTCATCCCGGAACAGGGCAACCAGCTGGACCAGACGACTTCGCTCCATTGTTCCCTATGGAATTAATTCAACAGGAAGTCAGTCAAGATCGTTGGATTGACATCCCCGATCCGGTTCGCGAAATGTATCGTATGTGGCGACCGACACCGCTGATTCGAGCAATTGGTTTGGAAAAAGCGCTCGGTACTCCCGCAAAAATTTTTTATAAATATGAGGGTGTTAGCCCGGTTGGAAGTCATAAACCCAACACAGCAATTGCTCAGGCCTATTTCAACAAAATAGAAGGCACGAAGCGGATTGTTACTGAAACCGGCGCGGGTCAATGGGGCAGTGCACTTGCGTTTGCCTGCCAACAGTTTGGTATTGAAGCTAAGGTCTACATGGTCAAAGCTAGTTTCGACCAGAAACCATACCGCAAATCTATGATGGAAACGTTTGGTGGAACCGTAACCGCTAGCCCTAGCAGCGAAACTAATGCGGGTCGAACTATTCTTGGACAGGATTCCGAATCGCCAGGCTCGTTAGGAATTGCAATTTCTGAGGCGGTTGAAGTGGCTGCTGGCGACCCAAATTCAAAATACTCCCTAGGTTCGGTATTAAACCACGTGCTGATGCATCAGACGATCATCGGCCAAGAAGCCATCTTGCAGATGGAAATGGCAGATGCTTATCCTGATATCGTCATCGGTTGCGCCGGGGGGGGCTCAAATCTTGCCGGAATTTCGTTTCCATTCGTGGCCAACAATTTAGCAGGGAAAACAAACACTAGATTTATTGCGGTTGAACCTGAAGCTTCGCCATCGCTTACGAAAGGTAACTTCTTATATGACTTTGGCGATGCCATTGGTATGACCCCACTGCTGAAAATGCACACGCTCGGACACTCGTTCGTACCAAACCCGATCCATGCCGGCGGACTCCGCTATCATGGCATGGCGCCATTGATTAGCGCACTGTTTGAAGCAGGTGTTTATGAGGCACGGGCTTACCACCAGACTACCTGTTTTGAAGCAGCTGTTTTGTTTGCAAGCACTGAAGGAATTATCCCTGCTCCGGAACCAACTCATGCCCTGAAAGCAGCTATCGACGAGGCTTTGGTTGCCAAAGAGACGGGTGAAGAGAAGAACATACTTTTCCATCTCTGCGGTCATGGGCATCTGGATCTTTCGGCTTACGATAGTTACTTTTCAGGAGACATGCTTGATTACGCTTTGCCACAGGAAGAAATTACAGAAGCAATGAGATCGGTGCCAGACCTAGGTTAGATAAGAAAACGACAATCCCCCCATCGACACCTAACTTCAACAACTGTGCGGCAATCCTATCCATATGCTTTCTGCCGACATCACCGTTATCAGTCCACAGGTAAACAGTTCTTCCACTCAGAGCACGCTCAAGGGATTCATCGCATGGTATCTCCTGCGCTCCTGCAACGGTTCCAACTGCAACAACACCTCGATCTAGTAACGCATCGGTGTCCTTCTCTCCTTCAGCTAGGACAACTTCATCATGTTCTGGTGTTTAGACGTTCTTGACGTTGCGTGTGGCCACCATGTCACATCCCGTATCGAGTATGTTCGTTATCAAAACGTCACCCACCTTGATAGGGGCCTTGACTCGGACACCAGTGATCTCGTCCATGGCCTTGAGCATCATGTCTTTCGGTATTGGCGGAGATGACTTGATGCTAACCAGAGGCCAATCTCCTCCGTCGACAGGCATTGAGGTTGTCAGCAGTCGACGGGGATCGAAAAGCTCTGACTCTACGTACGGTCCAGCTAATTTACATAATTGGTTCTTGATTCCAAGAACCCCGTCCTCCTTTGTCCACTCGACGTCGACAGGGCAACTGACGGGGCAAACTATGCAGACAATCGTGGATTTCAATCTTCTACCTCCACGGTAATTTCGTTGTTCGCAACGTGTCGGAAACGGCCTTTGCCGACCCTGACACGAATCATCCCGGCCGGTTCCATGTGGGGCATTTTCAGACGCCGCAGGACTTCACCACCGCTCTTGAACACAATTGATTTGTCATGTTCTTCTTCCCACGGGCGCGTCGTGAAATCTATTGCATCCTCACCGCTAATTGTCGCCGGAAGTACGTAGCGGAGACCCGCTCCGGCAGTGATATTGATCTTGGAATCAGGCAGTTTCCCGGTCATCGCCCATTTTGCAGCGGCAATTCCGGTCTTTTCGGCCTCAAGCGTGGCGTAGTCGACAACGTCATGCACCTGTAGCACGTTTCCGCAGGAAAATATTCCGGGTGCTGAAGTGTGGAATGACTCGTCAACGATGGCACCGTTGGTTGCCGGGCTCATCAAAAGTCCCAGATCATTTGCGAGCTCCGTCTCGGGAATCAGTCCTACGGAGAGAAGCAATGTGTCGCACTCTATGAATCGACGGGTACCTTTTTTTTCACCCATTCTTGGACCCACTTCCGCAAGTGTGACACCGGTCACACGCTCTTTGCCGTGGATTTCTACCACGGTTGTACTCAGATACAGTGGGATGTTGAAGTCTTCGAGACAGCGGACTATATTTCCGGCGATGCCGCTGGGCTGAGGGAGGATCTCGGCGACACAAACTACCTCAGCGCCTTCCAGAGTCATGCGACGGGCCATGATCAGGCCGATGTCTCCAGAGCCAAGGATAACTACTTTTCGCCCCACAGCAAGATTACTTACATTCATGTAGTACTGCACGGCTCCTGCGGTGTAAACACCCGCCGGTCGTGTGCCGGCTGTTCCGATTGCGCCGCGAGTGCGTTCGCGGCAGCCCATTGCAAGTATGACTGCTCCAGCCTTAATGGTCTGAACTCCTCTGTCTGATCGCACAGTCAGAACACGATCTCGTGATAGGCCAGTGACAGTGGTTTTAAGCCACGTCTCAACACCTCGCTCATTCACACGGGCCTCATAAATAGCAGAGTATTCAGGTCCCGTCAGAGCCTCCTTAAATACTTTCGTACCAAAACCATCATGAATCTGTTGAGGGAGAATCCCTCCTACACGTTCGTCACGCTCGATCATAACCACCCGATCTGCCCCTGCACCTTTCGCTTCTGCGGCAGCGGCAAGACCAGCTGGTCCTCCGCCGATAACGGCTACATCTACTAGTTTGGGATCTACCATTATTTTGCTCTCGCTCGCTCGGCTTTTCGCTCAGCGCGTAAATCTTCGGTGGATCCCATGAACATCCATGATCCGCCTCCGTTCAGCGTAAGCGATTCCGGCGCTCCACCGTGCTTGATCAGCAGGTCAACTATTCTAGGCCCACAGAATCCGCCCTGACAGCGACCCATTGTCGCCCTTGATCGGTATTTGATGGCGTTGACCGATGTGGCGTTCAATTCGTTGTTAATTGAGTCGATGATTTCTCGACGGGTGATCATTTCACAGCGACACATAATCTCACCATAACCTGGGTCTTCTGCCACCAGTTCATCGATTACACCAAGCTCTTCTTCCCTCGTACGTCGGACTGACGACCAGGTCTTTTTGAAATCAGGATTCTTTTTAACAGGCAGTCGCTCTCTCACCCATTTTGACACCTCTTCAGCGATTGCTGGTGCTGCGGTTAGTCCCGGCGATTCGATGCCCACAAGTTGCATTACACCGGGTGCTTCGGGAACCTCTGCAACGACGAAGTCACCAAATCCACCCACGCTGGAAGGTACCAACTTGGGACGCATTCCTGAATATGCGGTGATCACGTCACGAGGGGATATAACTGGTAAAAACTCTGTCGCTTCGGCCAGTAGCTGTCTCCTGACCTTTGCAGTGGTCCTGACATCATCTCCATCATTAGTGTAATCGGCGGACGGACCCAGGATTATGTTCCCGTCGGTAGTCGGGGTAATGTGGATGCCGAGACCCGCTCCTCCTTTTGGTGGAACGGGGTAGACCATGCTGTTGATCATGTCACCCTTACTACGGTCCAGAATCAGGTACTCGCCACGGCATGGCCAGATGCGCCATCTGGTCACACCGACCATTCTTGCGACTTTGTCGGCAAATAATCCTGCTGAATTTACTATCAGACTGGCACTTACAGTGCCATTCGGTGTCTTGATTTCGAATGAGTCCTGCTCTCCGCTGATATCTAGGACCGGAGTGTTGAGCATGAATTCAACACCGCCAGCTGCCGCCGACTCTGCAAGCGCGATGTTGAGTGTGTACGGACAGGCTATCGCCGCGGTTGGAACATTGAGCGCCCCTGCGCCTTCGATATTCGGCTCCATCTTCTTGAGGGTGTCTCGATCGATGATTTCGAGTTGTTGGACACCAATCGCTTCACCTTTAGCTTTGAGCGCCTCAAGGTCGGGTAGTTCCGATTCGCCGAGTGCTACAATGACTTTGCCACAACGATCGAATGGGACGTCTAGATCGGCGCAATATTGCTCGAAAAACTGGGCCCCAGCGACGTTGTACTTGCCTTTAACTGAGTCTGCCGGGACATTGATGCCGGTGTGCACGACACCGCTGTTCTTACCGCTGGTCCCGCGCGCTACATCCGCCGCTCTTTCGAGAACCGCGACCTTGAGTTGATAACGGCTTAACTCGCGGGCGATAGCGCAGCCAACTACTCCCCCGCCAACGATGGCGACATCGAATTTGCCAGACATTAAATTTTCACCGTTTCGTAACTTCGATCAGGATTTAGACTCACGTAATGCCGTCTCTACTGAATTTCAACTGTATGATATTACTCTCCCCTGATTCACCCCGGTAGAGAAAATTTGGACTTACTAGCATCGCATAACTTGTGGTTTAATTTAAGTATCTAATTCGTGAATGTCTTGAGAAATATTTGCGTGTCATTTCGTTAGACCACGGGATGTGAGGGTCAGGATCGCATGCGAATGCAACTGGCGATGCGACATCGGACCGTAGTGTGGACTAAGATATTAGGTTGAAAACAGGCCAGAAGGGAATAGCCTTTGAACTCGAGAAACTTTGACTTTACTCTTGCTATCGGAGGAGAGGCAGGTCAGGGAATTGCCACACCCGGTGACATCCTCGCCAGGATTTTCATTCGACGCGGTCTCCACATGTACACGTATAACGCGTATCAATCGATCATTCGTGGGGGACACATTCTCCTGTTTATGCGCGTAAGCGACCAACAAATCGACAACCATGGCGACAAGCTCGATTTACTGGTCTGTTTGAACCAGGACACAATGGATCGCCACCTTTCGCTCATGGGTCCTGGATCAACGGTGGTCTATAACGCAGACACGATCATCCCGGGCGATGTCCCCACTGGTGTTCAACTATGTCCTCTTCCAGTCAAGGAACTAACCGAGAGTCGCAACAGGTTGATCCAGAACACGATTGCGGTTGGATCCGTGATGGCGTTGATGGGACAAGACTTTGACGCTCTCAAAGATAGTCTATCTTTCAGGTTCGCCCGAGCAGGGCAGGAAGTCGTCGATGAAAACATCGCGGCGGCGCAGGCTGGATTCGACTACGCGAACGAAAATCTTACTATCGAAACGGATCAAGTTCCTGCGGGCCCGAAACCGCTTGCCATGTGGGCTGGAAACGAAGCGGTGGCATTGGGTGGCGCGGTGGCCGGGGTCAAGTTCTACGCGGCATATCCGATGAGCCCATCCACTGGTGTACTCCACTGGATGGCTCAAAATGCCCGAGACCTTGGAATAATGGTCCGCCAGATCGAAGATGAGATTGGTGTGGCCAACATGGTGATTGGTGCCGCACACGCGGGAGCGCGTTCGATGTGCGCCACCTCGGGAGGTGGCTTTGCCCTTATGACCGAAGCAGTTGGCGCCGCGGGAATGATGGAGATTCCGGTTGTGTTCATCGACGTTCAACGCGCTGGCCCATCCACAGGCGTACCGACCAAGACCGAACAAGGCGATCTCTGGCAGGCATTAGGCGCCAGCCAGGGTGATTTCCCGAAATTTATCGTTGCTCCCACGAGCGCATTAGATGCATATAAAACCATGCCTGAATTGTTCAATTTGACCGATAAATATCAGTGCCCGGGCATGGTTCTCATCGATCTCTTGATTGGTGAAGGGCGTGTCAGTTTTGATCCCGATGAGATCGATATGCAACCGGCAATAGACCGGGGGGCATTAATTACCGAAACTGCTCAACAGAATGGCTACAAGCGCTACGAAGACACCGAAAGTGGAATTTCCCCGCGGGCGATCGCTGGGGTCGAAGGATACGTTCACGTGGTTGCCACGGACGAGCATGATGAAGACTCCACACTTCTCAGCGACGAATTCACCGATCCAACCAAGCGGCGAATGATGGTTGAAAAGCGTGGCAGGAAGATGAGTATGGTTCTCGATGACGTTCCGGCTCCCAAGCTGGAAGGTCCAGACGATGCGGATGTTACGCTAATCGGCTGGGGTTCGACCTGGGGAGTAATAAAGGAAGCTGTTGAGTTGCTCCAGGAACAGGGGGTCAATGTCAATCACCTGCCCGTCAAGTGGATCGTGCCATTCCATACCGACGCAGTGACTGAGATCGTGAACTCAGCCAAAAGGACGATAGTGGTCGAGAACAACTACTCCGGTCAGTTCTACCGTTATATGCGCAGCGAAACAGGTTTATCTGTCGATGGCCACATTCGCAAATATGATGGCGAGCCTTTCGCACCGCACCACATAGTCGAAGGCGTGCTGGAACACCTTGCTCGCGAAACCGATATTTTCATACCCACAGAAGTATTGAAAGTCTAAAGAGGATTGGCAAAATGACGACCATTGCAAAAACTAACGATGGCAGTTCGCTCCCTCAATTGACTGCCAAAGACTTCAAAGGACCGGTCGATCCTGACTGGTGTCCGGGCTGTGGCGACTTCGGGGTACTGAACAGCTTGCAAAGAGCCACTTCAGAGCTTGGCTTCAAGCCTCATCAAATCCTGACTGTAAGTGGAATTGGCTGCTCTTCGAACTTCCCCGGCTACTTCAACGCCTTTGGAATGCACACTCTTCACGGTCGAGCACTGGCGGTCGCAACAGGGGCGAAGCTAGCCAATCATGAACTGAACGTTGTGGTAACCGGTGGCGATGGGGATGGATACGGCATAGGGGGCAACCACTTCACCCACACGGCAAGGCGTAACGTTGATCTCACATATCTGGTCATGAACAATCAAATTTACGGACTCACGACCGGGCAAGTGTCGCCGACCAGCCGGGAGGGGATGCTGACGAAAAGCACCCCGTTTGGCAGTATCGAACCACCGATCAACCCAATCACTTCGGCGATCATGAATGGTGCAACCTACGTCGCCCGCGGCTATAGCGGTGACATCAGGCATCTCACCGACATCATCAAGGGGGCGATCGAGCATCGTGGATTCTCGATTGTCGACATATTCAGTCCGTGCACGACGTTCAACCGCGACAACGATCACCCGTTCTTCAAACAGCGAGTCAAGAAGCTCGAAGACGAGGAGCACGATACCTCCGACTGGCAACTTGCGTGCGAGAAGGCGATGGAGTGGGGTGACACAATCTACACGGGATTGTTCTTCCAGATCGAAGGAAGACCAACGCTTGGTGATCGCGAGCGGGTGTTAAATGAGGGAGGCCCGCTTGCACATAGACCTCTTGGCCTCAACGATAAGCAAGTTGAAAAGATCATCAGCCGGATGATGTAGGGCGCTCGTCCCTAGTGCCTAGGTCGACGTAAATTACCGGTTATCGGACCTATGATGTCGAATGGTCGCGATCAGATTTTCATTAATTTGTAAATTCGGCTTCACAAAATATGAGAGCCTTTTATAATACCTAACCGAACCTCAGGGTGATAATATCACGCTATTCGTATTATATTACCCGTTATTTATACGATATTCGTTATCAGATACAATGTTGTCGATCGGAGGTCCGAGCCCTTGATCGACCAACAATATTGCCCATCGTGCGGCGGTGACCTGGTTGCCGTGCAGGAAATGATCAGGATTGTTTCTTGGTGCACCGGTTGCGGCTTCCGCATGGAGTCGCCCGAGTTGATCGCCTCCATGGATTCCTTTGAAGACGCGCAGTAAGCCAACTCGCCTGGCGATCCTAGAAGTCGAGGATTCGTTAGACAGCTGGTTTGGTGACGTGCAGGGGATTGCGCGGACTTCAGTCAATTTACGCCTAACAGAGTCAGCGTTCGTGATGTGGTGATGAAGCGATCGATTTTGGGATTCCTAAGGGTTCGTAGTTCGCTCGTGCTTCCCAAGCAGAATGTCGCGAGTTCGAACCTTGCCGCCCCGACCATATCTAGGCCACTGGTCTGACGCGTATCAAACCGCCGTTTTAGTCTGAGTTTTCGATACCTATGACGGAAAATATACTCGGTAGAGAAGTGACAGCTCAAGACGTTGCTATGGCATTTACCCACTTGGCGTTATCTCAAAGTACTGTCGCCAATGTTGCCACAGTTGATGGTGGGAATATTGCAGCTGCTCTCAGGTGATGTAGGAATTCTGAGTCCAAAGAATGGATGTCTTAACTATGAGCAACCGGTTCTGTCGCTAGAATTTAGTGACACCTTTTGAGATTGAATGCGTATAAGTTTATTCGATGTTGACCGTGCTGCTAGCAAATTACTGAATTAGATTAATCTTGGCTTATGGTTTCAATTCCATTAATTCTTTTACCCCCTTCGGAAGGTAAATCTTCCGGGGGCGAGGTGCGTGCATTAGATATAACCTCTTTGTCCTTTTCGTCTTTAAACGAAACTCGAAAACTGATGATAAAAAATCTAGTGGGTGCAAGCTCGAAACCTGAATATGCCCTGCGATTACTCGGTCTTAAAGGGAAGTCTCTTGAGACAGCAAAACTGGATAATATAAGTGTAGAAAATACTTCAACAAAGCCGGCTATCGAGCGTTATACAGGAGTCATGTTTGATGCGATCGACTATCCGTCATTCAATGATGCTGAGAAAGTAATTTTCGATGAATCCGTGTTTGTCATGTCCGGTCTTTTCGGGATGGTTAGACCAACGGACATGATACCGATATATAAGTTGAAGATGGGTGCCAAGCTGCATGAAGATAAAGCCTGCTCTTCGATCTGGAAACCATTATTGACCGAGATAATTGCGCTGGAAGGCAAAGATCGTGTCATATGGGATTTACTGCCAGTTGAACACAGTGCCGCATGGGATCCTTTGGGTGTCGCTGCTGGCGCTCGGTTTACAGTCAAGTTTGTGCAACGTCGTCCTGACGGCAATCTTAAGACTGTTAGTCATTGGTCAAAAACACTCAAAGGGGCTCTGGTTCGCTTTCTAATTTCCAACGCTGAAGAGTCCGGTTCACCTGAAACAGCGATGACCTCAGTCTCGAGTTTCGTGCATCCTGAAGGATATGAGTTGAGCGAAGAGCTTACCATCGAAAGTGATGCGGCAACTCAACTTGTATTTGTTAAAGAATTAATTGTGTAATTAATCGTCTGATCTGATTATTTTGAGTTAGGTGACGGGTGATCGTGATTTATTACGAAAAATGAACAATCCTATACTGGTTTACTCGGTTAGCCACAGATCTCTTTGTGAGCCGATTTCTTGTTGGAGAGGGGTAAAATGTTTGTGCTTTTGACGCATTAAGTTTTTACCTTTTAGCGTCAATCATTAATGACACATCAGGAGCGATCAACAGAAATGAAAGTCGGATTTAACATGGGAGTCGACCCTGTCGACTATAAAGCTGCTTCTGTGGATGAAGATGATCTGAAGTTTGCTGCTCAAATGGGAGCTACTCACGTGGTGTTGCAGTCGTACGCTGACTCGGGAATCGTAAAAGGTGATGCACGCTGGGAATACGATGATCTGGTACAGCTACGACATAAGCTCGAATCAGCAGGGCTTGTGTTGGAGGCTCTTGAGAATGTGCCTCTGAAATTTTACGATCAGGTGATGCTTGGTGGTCCAGATCGCGACCGGCAGATTGAGAATATGGTTTACACAGTTCGCAATATTGCCCGCGCGGGAATCCCTATTTTTGGTTATCACTGGATGCCTACTCTGGTCGGACGTACCTCTCTTAGTACAAAAAATCGTGCCGGATCTCTGGTTACCTCATTTGATCTTGAAGAGGCAAACAAAGAGCCATTACTTAGGGAGCGACGTTATTCGGAAGAAGAGATGTGGGAGAACTTGGAGTACTGGATTAAGATCATAATACCGGTGGCTGAAGAGGAAGGCATTCGAACAGGAATTCATCCATGTGATCCGCCTGTTGAGTATCTGAAGGGGATTCCTCAACTTTTCCGTAGTTTTGATGCTTACAAACGACTTGTTGGTATTGTTGAATCACCATCAAATTGCATTGAATTTTGTCAAGGTACATTCAGCGAGATGGACGACGCGAAAAACGATGGCATTTATGAGATGATCGAGTATTTTGGCAAGCGACAAAAAATCTTATATGTACATTTCAGAAATGTATCCGACACGGTTCCGAAATTCCGTGAAGAGTTTATTAATACTGGGCATGTTGACATGTACAAAGCCATGCAATCTTACAAAAAGGTCGGCTTTGACGGTATGTTTGTTGATGACCACGTGCCTGTGGTGGTAGGGGACAGTAACTGGGGGCATCGTGGGAGGGCGTTCGCTAATGGCTACATCCAAGCATTGATGGACGTGGTCAACAATTAGTAGTCAAACGCTCACACGCTTTTCATTATGCGAAGGTTGAGGAACATCTGCCATTGGGTCTTTTATTAATCTCGATGTGCTTGGACTCGTTTAAGTTAAACACGGGATTAAAGGGATCCATCGATAATCATATCTACTACCGCTGGTTTTCCGGAATCGATAGCTGAGTTAATAACAGAGTCGATGTCAGCCGGGTCTTCAACTCTCCATCCTTGCATGTCATAGGCTTGAGCTTGTGCTGCGAAATCAAGCGGGTTCGGGAAATCCATAGCGAAATAGGAGTCTGGCTGATCAAATCCGTTGAGACGGTGATAATGATTTGCGTTCACTTTTAAAACCCGGTAGGAAGCGTTATTACATATAACGAAGATAGCAGGGATGTCTGAATTTACTGCAGTCCACAGCGCTTGGATTGTCATGATGGCGCTACCATCTCCGATCACGCCGATTGCCGGTTGCGACGGGCTACCGAGCTTCACACCCATTACCGCTCCCATTCCCCATCCGATTGCCTGACCTCGACAGCCGTAGTAAGTGCCGTCTTTGGATGGAGACAGCGCATCGAATAACAGCCCACCGGTGCTGACGGAATCATTAAATACGGCAGAATTTTCGGGTAAAGCTTTAGCCAGATGATCTACCATCATTGCCGGAGACATCGGCCTGCCCTTTGTTGAAACACTTGCCAGTTTCCTAAAGGCTTCTGAGTAAGCTTTGCTTTCGGCGGCCGCTTCTTTTGATCGACCTCTCACAGCTTCTATGTCTGAGCCATTTAGTTCGAGTGTCAGAGCTTCAGCTAGTTGTGCAAGAGCTTTGCCAGGAGAGGCCACTATCCCTATGTCCGTTGGTTCTGACTTCCCGATAGCATCAGCGTTGATATCGATATGGACTAACTTTGATTTTGCTCCGATGAATTGTCCCGGCTGATAGAAGAAATCTTCAAAGACTGGGCAGCCTACTGCAACTACGACGTCGGCTGACCGCACTGCACTGACGGCCTCAACTGTACGCATGTTGAGATTGCCCTGCCATAACGGATGGTTTGCTGGAAAGTTCACGCCGGTGGAACCGTGCCCGTAAGCCCGCATTCCACCTGCCTCTGCTACGGCAACGGCGGAACTTGTTCCGTTGGTATCTAAAACCCGGTCGCCGACTATTAAGATCGGCCGTTCTGCACCTGAGATCAACCGACAAATATCGGCGATCAATTTTGGGTCAGCTGATGGCGAAATGGCTGTTTCAGATGATGGAATCAGATCCACATCAGCGGTGTCATCGAAAGCATTTGCTGACATTGCCACGAAAGTTGGCCCTGTGGGTGCGGTTCTAGCTTCTTGGAATGCTCGGCGAATGACCGAAGGCACTTGCTCTGCGTGTGTGATTTCGGTGCTCCATTTAGCATACGGGCGTGCCATATCTGCTAAGTCTGAGCGTCCCGGGGCTATTTTGCGGATGTCCTTGTTCCCAGCGGTCATCACCATAGGGGTTCCACCATAGAGTTGGTCGATCATCAGGGAGAGGCCATTTGACATTCCGTTATCAATATGGAGGCTGACCAGGGGTACTTTTCCTGTCGATCTCGCATAACCTTCTGCAAGGCCGACGGCAACGCCTTCTTGTAGTACTAAAACGTATTCGATCGATGGGTATTGATTCATCACCGCCATCATGGGCGCTTCGCTGGTGCCAGGATTGCCGAACATGTATTTGACGCCTTCTGCCTCGAACATCTTTAGTAGTGCGTGTTTGCCAGCGATATGTATCAAAACCTGAAATCCTCTTCACAAAATATTGTTTTTGAGAGTGATCTGTCGTTAAAACCCCGAAGCGCCTTTGATCAATAGTTCCCTGAGCTGGGTTGTAACGATTTCGACCTCGCCATCCTGCAGATTAAGTGGGTCAATCCACATGCATTGTGCAGGGTCTCGATAGTCTGTGGCTGCGTAAATACGTGGCGACCCGGCCTTTAACCTTTCGGTAATTTCCGAGTATGTTGGCCCTCGCCAGTCTTTGTTCAACACTATCACTGCGTGTGGTATGTAATGATCGTAATCGTGTGTAACTTTTACAGATAGTCCTGGAATTTCGGCAAGCTGATCGACGATGAAATTCATTTGGTCGAGATAGTTCTTCGTCTCTTCATTTTCATCAGTATCTGTGAATACTTTAAGAGCTGCGAGAAGCCCAGCTATTTCTTCTTTGGAGACTTTCTGTGCCCTGGTGACACCGGGATTCGGAGCGTTATTTAAACGCGCATATTCGATCCACTCAGTCTTACCGACGAGGAATCCCGTACTCTGAGGTCCACGTACAGCTTTACCTCCAGAAAAACTGACCAGATCCGCTCCTTGCCGGGTATATTTCGTAAGGTTTTCTCTTGGCGGAAGCATCGAGGCGCAATCTGCTAGGACTGGGAGCCCGTGGCTGTGGGCTAGATCGGAAAGCTCTGTGAGTGGTGCCCCTGTTTTTTCTTTATACGGTGATTCGAGATGAATTAGCGCCGCTGTATTTGGTCCAATTGCAGCATCGATTTCTTCAACAGTGCAGTCGGTCGCTCGACCGACTTCGACGAAATGGGAACCTGGGGCAAGATAAAGATGGTCATAAATAAATCGGTGACCTCTTTGGATTATCAGCTCATTGGGCATTTCATTCGTGATAGGCAGTAGAGAGATGCGTTCGGGATCATCCTTGGCCATTGCAGCGGCTGCCTGGACTACCAGCCCTCCAGACGCCCCAGATGTTACCGTTGCAGCTTCGTTTCCTGTTAGTTGGGCAATTTCATTTCCGGCGGCAAGTAATAGTTCCTCCAAGTCGACAAATACTTCGCTCATAGCGTTCATCGCGTCGATGGATTCTGCCCGAGGTCGAGAGCCCGAGTGTTTCGTGTTCGGACCTCCTGCATTTATGAGCGGAGTGACTCCCAGGTTTTCAAGTATTGAACGACCGGTTGACCTGTTTGTTTCTCCTATGGAATGAGTTCCATCCAATTAATTAGTCTCCACTTGCGTGACTGGATTCGGCTTTATTTGTTTCTATTTCCGGCCAATCCGGAATCAATTGCCTTTTAGTATTTTCTAATAAAAGGATTGCAACTGCACCGGCAAGGCTGAATACTGCGGAAAGTATGATTGCCCATGTATACACGCCGGTGATGTCGAACACCAGACCCGGAAGCAAACCGCCTAGCGCCATTCCCAATCCAGCTCCGAGTAGTTGCCAGCCGTATGTTGCTCCCATTGGAGAATGTCCGTAATACTGTCTGTTGACCACGGGAAATGCGGTTCCCTCTCCTCCGTAGGGTATCGCCCAAACGATTGCAAAGATGTAGAAGTCGAGGGTTGAATTGGCTGTAAGTAATAGAAGAACACCTAGGCCTTGCCCAAGAAATGAAAAAAACATCACCGTTTTTGCGCTGAACTTATCGGCAAGGACCGGTGTGACAAATCGTGTTGTAACGCTGACCACTGATAGGGTGGTCAGGACTCCTGCTGCTGTGAGCGGTCCGAGTCCTTTCGATATGCCCAACGGGATGATCCCTACGAGTATTACAGCATGTCCGACACAACCAAGGAAATGGATGTTAATGAGGTTCCAGAAGGCGTTTGTTTTGTAGACATAGCCTTGAAATTCCTGCTGTGTGGAGATGAATATATTACCGCTGGTTATTAAGGGTTTATCAGCAGGTTTGATGCCATAGGCTTGGCGTCCAGCATCTTCGGGGGTGTTTCGGAAGAAAAGTAATATAAATAACAGTATCGCAGTTCCTAGTGTTCCAACGAGCATGAACGCCTGGCTCCATCCGACCGTATCAAACAGCACAGCCAGTATTTGGACGACTAAGGCAGGCCCCAAGCTCCAGGAAACCATCATGATTCCGGTCCCGAGTCCTAAATGGCGACGGAACCATGCTGCTACGGCAGGCACAACAGGAACGAGTAGCATCGCCTGTGAAATTCCGAAAATCAGTCCGTAAGAGATATATAACTCCCAGATGGCTTGCGTTTGAGAAGTCCACATCATCCCGACGAAAAAAAGTATCGTTCCGGCCAGCATGGTGTTTCGGGCGCCGAATCGATTGCCAAGGTATCCTGCGATTGGTGATGACAAGGCGGTGACAACCGACATTAACGCGTAGGCAAGACCGATGGATCCAGGAGACCAGCCAAATGTTTCGACAAGTGGGTCAACCAGTACACCAAATGCCATACGAATGGCTGCCCCGACCATTTGAACTACACCTGCTATTGCGACAATTACCCAAGCGTAGTGAGCGATTGTGTGTTCGTTAAGTCCTAATTGCGTGTCGAGCCAGAGTGCAGCGTTTCGCATTTGTTAGCTATCTAGTGAAGGGGGCAGGTTAGTAGTAAACCCTTTTCCCACCATTCAGCTTCCACACTGGACTTTGTAATTCCAGCTTCGATTGCTCGGTCTGTTATACGGTCTGAAGAAGCCCATGCTCCGAAATAAATAAGAACGGCCAGGGTACCAATGACCGAAGTCATCAAGAGTCCGAATCCTAGAAACGGCCTGTCAGTTATCTGGAAACCATTTAAGATTGGACTGCCAATTGTTTGTTGATCTTGGGTACGGAATTTCACTGAGGAATCTTACGCTAGATAAACTTAAAAGACATTAAGAAAGAGTCGCCACTTTATGTGATGAAATCCAGTCTTCATCGAGTTCGATTCCTAGTCCGGGCCCGGTTGGTGCTTTGAGGTTCCCGTTCTGGTCGATTTCCAACTGGTTGGTGACCCCCCATTGATGGACTTCTTTCGGAAGCCAGTATTCGAAATAAGTGCAGTTGATCGATGACATCATTACGTGCAGGTTGGCTGCATTTAGCGCGGAGTTACCTGCAAGGCCTATTTCGCAGAATTTATTGAATCCTTCAACGAGTGACATCTGTTTTTTCAAGCCTGTAATTCCGATTTTCCTGACTGTTCCACGAATTAACCTCACTGCGTTCATTTGTATGAAATTAGCTGCCTCGTGGAACAGGAACCCTGTCGAGTCACTCATGTTGAGAGGTGTCTCTAGCCTGCTTGTTAGTTCACAGATAGACTCTATGTCGTTCACCGGGATAGGATCCTCAAACCAAAAATATTCGTTGGCGTCCAAAGCGTGACCGACATAAAGCGCCTCTCGAAATGTGTAACCGTGATTTCTGTCCAGCATCAACTCCATTTCGCCACCGACGGCCTCACGAACTTTTTCAACTGTGATAGCGGCGTCACGTGCTGATAGTGGCCCTGGGTGGATCTTGTATGCATTAAATCCGTTTGATTGTAGTTGGAGGGCTTCTTGAACAAACTTTTCTGGTTGCGCATAGCGTGGCGGATATGTTGCATATACTGGGATTTCCGATCGAGCTGTGCCAAGTAACTTGTGAATTGGTTTGCCAGCCGATTTACCCGCGATATCCCAGAGTGCCACGTCCAGTGGTGCCCAGCTTGGTTCAATTGGGGAACCGTGACCGGCTATCATGGGGAGTTGATTCCATAGCCACTCCCTATCTGACCAATCGCGATTCATCATAATCGGTTTCAATTTACTGATTATGGAGTGCATTCTTTGTGATGAATCGGCACCCTGATCTCCAATAAATGCATGTCCTTCTAACCCGTCTTCTGTATTGACACGCAGCACGCCCTGTCGGGTCGCTCCACCTAGGTTTGCTCGTTCATCTTGGACGAGTACAGCAGGAGGGTTCCGTTCAATTACATCAATCGTGATATTGGTGATTTTCATGATTTAGTTGAGGTTTTGTTTATCCAGAAAATTTCGTCAGATTATTCTAAGTATGTTTTGTTCGCTGCGGGTGGTACACAGAGTGTTTGGAAGATGTTCATATTCTCTTTGTGGTCAATGGGCTGGCCTCGCCCGGCAGATTGAGCATAGGTAAGATGGATTTGTGTCCGAACTGAAATTGGGTGTTGTCGCCTAGATCAGTGGGTAGGCATAGTTTTTTGGTTTTGGTTGATTTGGAGAACCGATTGGCGCTTGATACAGATTTCAAGTTCATAGAAGGGCGAGTTGCCGCTCTTTCGGCTGCAGCCATGCAACAGGATGGGATGCCTGGATTAT
>MPLX02386094.1_pt1 | contig 17579 bp, 17 predicted proteins | sample 1617341 | NCBI WGS metagenome assembly MPLX02 (sample SAMN05944804, study PRJNA350692) | marine metagenome | biome: marine; feature: ODZ; material: water; isolation source: 120 m water sample filtered on 0.2 um supor filter | place: Pacific Ocean | collected 2012-04-08 | depth 120m m | reverse complement strand
CATCCATCAACGTTGATGGTGGTCTATCCCCCGCTTTGTGATCTGCCACCTGCGGGACATCCATCAACGTTGATGGTGGTCTATCCCCCGCATTGTGATTTGCCACCTGCGCCCCAACCAGATAAAAAACGCAGCTAACGAAACGACCAGCAGGGATGTGGCAAACGTGCCACCGATCATACCGTGATACTCGGCTACCCAACCAAACAGCAGGAAGCCGGTGATGCCGCCGATCTCCTCGCCAAAGCCGATTACTGAAGTGACGGTGGCACGGGATGTGCTCTCAATTACTCGCTGCAATTCAGCACCGAACAGCGTGCTTGCGAACCCGAATAGAAATGTAAAGACGGCAATGGAGATTACCACCCCCGCTCGAGCGGAGAAGACTGCGCCCATCAGGATGATGCCTGCCAGGCCGATACAGCCAAGAAGTGAGCTCAGTGATATGGATCTGAATCGATCTGCAATTATGATTCCGGCAGATTCTGAGAAGTACACAAAGGCGCCGAGGAACGCTACCAGTTGCAGGGAGAATCCCTTCTCCCGGAGCGTTGGGGAGATGAACTCATCGTAGACACCGTGGGTCATGATCAGCAGCGATGATACCAACAGGATGTAGAGAACGGAGCGATTGCTGATGGCCTCACGCAGTCCCTCAAGCAGCACCTCATAGTAGCCGGGTTTATGCACGGCTATGTTAGTGGGAGTATGTGCCTCTCCAGGAGGCGGAGATCGCGTAGGTTCTTCAACATAGATGATGAAGGGTAGCGTCGCCAGAATCGGTATCATCATGCTCACCAGCAGAACCCAGTCGTAGCCGTTGACAATCAGCACGCCGCCTAACAGCTCTCCCAATCCTACCCCAAGCAAGGCAAGCGCTCTGACACGGGCATAGATCTTGGTAAACATGAACTCATTCTGCCAGCTCTTCAGCAGGTCATAGAGCAGGGCCTCCCAGGCCCCGGATCGCAACGATGAACCCGTTCCCCACAAGATAAAGCCCAGGGCATAGCCGTAGAAATTCTGCTCCAGATACCAACTCAGGAAGGCGGATGATTTAAACAGTCCGCTCAGCACCACCAGCCACTTGCGCGAATAAGTGTCCGCAAGTGCACCGGACGGTACTTCCACCAACAGTCCTACCATGGCCCAGATGATAAACAGAGAGGACAGGCCAATCGGGGAGATACCATGTTCAGTGAACATAATGGCATAGAGTGGATAGATAGGAATCACCTCCCGCAAACCACTGTTGCAGTAGAAGGAGTAGATTATCCTGTTTTGCTGCGGCGACATTGGTGAAGGATATCAAGAAAAAGTAAACTAAGAGTCTGTCGGACTGAGGACTATTCTGCAACGGATGAGCCCAATTTGAACGCGGCGTCCCCATCCAGTTCAAATCGGGTCTGCCTCGCTCCTGCAGACCGGAGCAGAATCACTTTAGGGAGTTGATACGAAATGCCAGAGAATCTTTCACCGGAACTTCTAGCCCTGCGCGTGCAGACACAGCAGTTCGTGGATGCAACAATCAGACCGTTGGAGGCGAGCTTGGCGGAAGATGCCGAGCAGCCCATACCTCAAGAGATCGCACAGAAAGTCAGGGAGGAAGCGCAGCAGCTCGGTCTGTTTTACAAGACCCAACCGGCAGAGTTCGGCGGCCAACCGGCAGGCACGCTGGAATTGACCATGTTGAGGGAATTGCTTGCTGCAGCCAACCTGCGACTAAGCCAATTCGTGTTTGGTCCGGGTCCTGGGGCACTGGGCGCGGCGCAAGGCGAGGTCAAGAGCAAGTATCTGGATGCCGTACTAAGGGGAGAAAAAAGAGGCGCATTCGGATTTACCGAACCGGACACAGCCAAGAGACCGACGTGGGCTAAGCGCGAAGGTGACTACCTGCTGGTGACCGGCCGGAAATCGTTCGTTACCGGTGGTGCCACGGCAGATTTCATATCCGTGTTGGTGAACGTCGAAGCGGATGAATCCAATGCCGGCGGTACAGCGATGGTGATCATCGATCGTGAAGCTGAAGGCGTTGAGATAGAGCGCCGATTCGATTCTCTGGATGGCAGCGGTCACGCCTCTCTGGCGTTCAATCAGGTTAGAGTTCCCGTCGCCAATGTAATCGGCAAAATCGGTGAGGGTATGCCGCGCGCCCTGGGTAATATCGGCAATGTTAGATTGTCAGTTTCAGCTCAGGCAACCGGCATCTGCATGTGGGTGATCGACTTCGTATCCGAACATCTGCTCGCACCGCATCGATCCGGAACACCACTCGGACAAAGGGAAGGGGTCAGATTGCGCTACGCGGATATGCGAATAGAGACCTACGCTGCCCGGAGCATGCTGTACCGGACTGCCCGATTGGCCGAAAGCGGGCAAAACGTAGTCAATGAAACCATCGCGACCAAGGTGTTCTGTACCGAAACTGCCGGTAGGGTGGTGGATGCCGGCGTACAACTGGTCGGCGGACAAGCGCTGGTCCACGGCCATCCTCTGGAGAGGCTCTATCGTCAGGTAAGATCCATGCGTCTTATGGAGGGCGCCAGCGACCTGCTGCGCATCAACCTGGTTAAGGGGCGGCTGGAACTGGACAAAGGCCGGCTCTAGGCAGAGAGTCTCAACTATGACAAGAAGTGCACTTGTCGTTGGTGTGAGCATCGCAGGCCTACTTCGTGCTCGAACTAGAAAGCCCTCGTGCCCGTTACAATTTCGCCATAGTCCTTTACGATCGCCGGTAATTCACCGGTAAATCCTGGAGCAATGGATGTAGTTATCAAATCAGGGCAGTGCAATCAGACGGTGAATCCTTCGTCTGTCAGCGGCATGCTCCGAACCCGATGGCCTGTAGCAGCGAAAATAGCATTCCCAACAGCCGGGGCCAGGGGTGGCAAGGCAGGTTCGCCGATTCCAGTTGGTCGATTGTCGCTCTGGATAAAATGGACATCCACTTCCGGTGCGTTGGGTATGCGCAGCACCGGATAGTCGTTGAAATTGGACTGTTGGATTCGCCCCTTTTCCATCGTGATTTTCTGGCCCACCATGGTGCTGTAGCCATCGATGACTGCTCCCTGCACTTGCGTCGTTGCGCCGCTCATATTGATAATTGGGCCAATATCGACGGCCACAGTGACACGGCGAAGGACGAGCTTCCGGTTTCTGTCAACGGATACTTCCGCGACTTCAGCGATATGTGCGGCGTGACTGAAATGAAATGCCAATCCCAAACCGGATCCCTCTGCCAGCTGTTGCCCTCAACCGGCTTCCCGAGCCGCAAGCCTGATGACATCGGCGGCCCGTCCGGTATTGAGCGATCGCACATTACCCGGATTAAACCATCTGGGTTCACCCGTGATCTCCAACAGAAATTCAAGGTGATCGCGACCTGCGGCGATCGCGAGTTCATGGATGAAACTCTGCACCACAAAGGCATGCGTGTTGGATCCCGGTGCCCGCCATGGACCACAAGGTGTGCCGATGTCGATCATGGTTTTGGCAGCACGGGCATTGCCGAGGTTAAGCAACGGGAATTCGGTCGCTCCGAATCTGGATCCTGATACCGCACGACCACTTCTCGTCATACCGATGAAGTGCTGATCCCAGGCAACCAGTTGCCCCTTTTTGTTCAGGGCAGCCTTGACGTTCTGGAAACCACCTACGCGATAGAAGTCGTGCTGAACGTCATCTTCTCGCGTCCAGGTGAGCTTGATGGGCTTGCCAACCCGGCGGGAGACTTCCGCCGCTTCGCAGGCGTACTCCTGAATGGCACGTCGGCCGAAGCCACCACCCAGACGCGTCTGATGCACCACGACCCTGTCTTCCTGCACACCAAAAAGTGAATTGAGTAGTCTCGGGATACGTTGGGGCGCCTGGGTGGGAACGGCGAGTTCGATGCGATCCTTCTCGCCGTTTTTGCCGGCAATATAGGAAGCGGTAGCATTCATGGGTTCCATGCATATATGGGCCACGAACGGGTAGGCATAGTGTGCTTCCACCACCTTGTTGAGGTCGTTGGCAAATTCACCATCCACATCCCCCTTCTGGGTGATGACATCCTTGCCTGTGTTTTGTCTCAACTGCCCAGCAGTCGCTACAAGTTCTGTCCAACTGTCGGTTGAGGCGCCGTCCTCATTCCAATTTACCTTCAGGTGCTGCCTGGCATTGAAAACAGCCCAGGTACTGTCACCCACAATCGCCACCCCTGACAGCAATTCCGTTACCTTGCCGTTCCCATCGACGATAAAGGCGTCTGTTACACCGGGCAGGCGCTTGATCTCCGCCAGATTGGCACTGACTGCTTTTCCGCCGATCGCCGGACACTTGTAGAAGGCTGCGTAGAGCATATCCGGCTCCACTGCATCGATGCCAAAGGATGCGACACCCGTGGCAATCAGCATATTGTCGACGCTGGCAACCGATGTCCCGATGATGGTGTAATCGTCGGCATCCTTGAAGGTTAGGTCATCGAGGTCGGGTACCGGCTGTTTCGCTGCCAGCACGGCCAACTGGCCAAAGGTCATCTTATCTCCGGACACGTGGATGATTTCACTGTTCCGGGCTTTCAGTTCTTCCCGTGGCCGCTCCATGGATTCTGCTGCAGCACCGATCAGCATCTCCCGGGCGGATGCGCCCATCTGTCGCATCCGGTTGAAATTGCGCATCACCGTGGTGGACCCGCCGGCAGATTGCCGTCCGAAGCGCGCACTGTCTATAGGAGCCACTTCAACCACAACGTCCTCCCATTTCGCACCCATTTCCTCAGCGATGACCATGGGAAGGGCCGTACTGACGCCCTGTCCCATCTCGGGGTTCGATGCAAAGATCGTGATAGTCCCATCCGAGGAAATCTTCACGAATGCATTCAACTCACCAGAGCTGACAGCAGTGGCTGGTTGGTCGGCAGCGGTCACGTAAGCAGGGACAGTGAAGCTCAGCATCAGGCCCCCACCTGCAAGACTGGTGGCCTTCAGGAACTCACGACGATTCATGCCGGTACTGGCTTTCTTGTGGCTATTCATACCAGACTCCCAGCTTTTTCTGCAGGATTCCTGCTTTTGACGGTCCCTTTTTTGACCACTGCTGGATTGCCTGTTGAGGGAAGGGCGGCATTGTAATACTGCGCACCCTTGTGAATAGCTGTCCGAATGCGAATATAGGTACCACAGCGGCAATAATTGCCAGCCATGGCTTGATCGATATCTTTGTCAGTTGGACTAGGATTCTGTTTCAGCAGAGCCGCTGCTGTCATGATCTGGCCAGCCTGACAATAACCACACTGAGCAACATCTTCCTCAATCCATGCCTGCTGCAGCGGATGAAGTTCTGCGCCCCGTGCCAGACCTTCGATCGTGACCACCGCCTTATCACCCACGTCCGCGATGCGCAGCATACAGGAGCGTGTTGCCATACCATCGATGTGTACTGTACAGGCACCTCACTGACCGATTCCGCAGCCATATTTTGTTCCCATCAGAGCAAGTCGATCCCGCAGGGCTCAAAGCAACGGCATCTCCGGATCCGCTTGCAGAGTTCGGGGACTACCGTTTACATTGATTGTGAATGTAGCCATGGGTGACTCCTTCGAATTTTGGTTCTGGTTATTCCAGTTGGCTAATTTTGACATGTTCCTTTTGATAAAGGAAAAGCATTGCTAAATCCGATCGGGAATATTCTTCGATCAGAGGGGCGCGATGGGAACGAGCAACTGCTTTCCTGTCTGGCAGGTGTTAATCGATCATCAGGCGAATGGGGCACACAACCTGAAAAGCACTGGCATTTATGCGACCAAGGGCAAAGGTCCGGCCGGTGCAGGAGTCCTTGGCCCGGCGTGCATGATGACTACGTAATAGAGGATGTCACCGGGTCGGATGATGGCGGTTGCTGAGGCTCTACATCCACATAAGATTCCAGCGTCTCAATTAGCTCGTTAACACGGCTGCGTTCATCGATCGAAATTGAGATTGCGTCAATTGGACATTCGCTTTCGCAACGCCCACACCCCAGGCACCGATCCTGATCTATGCTGGCAATCCCATCAATCATCTTCATGCCATTGAACACACATACGTCGAGGCAGTATTCACATCCATTACACGCCTCGTCATCGACCTCTAGAGTGACACCTTCCATTCTGTGGAAAGTACGCTTGAGCATATTGCCGGTCGAACCATGTGTTGCGACCTTCGCGTTGATGCAGCAACACGAGCAACAGAAGCACATGGACATGAAATGTCCGGTGTCTGGAACGCCCATTCCTCGTGCTTCGCCTTTCTGTCTTCCGAGTAGAGGAATCAAACCATCTTCCACGGCCCGTTCGAGGGTCTCCATGGCCTCCTCCTTGGAGATGATGCGCCCTCGATCGGGAGTAACCAGTATTTTCAGCGTGTCATCGCCCAGATGCATACACCCTATGGAGTGATCGTGATCCTCGCATTGTTCATATACCCGGCAGGGGCAATCATTTAGGATGACGATATTGCTGGCCTTGGCAAAAAAGTTCTCGAACACTCTGGTCGGTAGAATTTCATTCTCTGTGGTGCCAAGAGACTGGTTTATGGGGATATAGCTGCCAATCTCTTCGTTGTCATCCTTGGGGAATTCGCTTTTGATATGCGTGATACTTCGAAACATGGGTAGTTTTTCCAGCAGCGCTGGATGATATCCCGTCTGTGCATCAAAGCTGGCAGTCATCACATCTTTTCGTATTCTCTTCTTCTTCGTGCCCCCGTCCGTGTCATTGTCGCGCCAGCCTGCGGTGTATCTGAATGTGATCTGGTCTCTCTCTTTATGTCGATTGCGGGTGAACTCCTTGTAGGACTCACCGTTGAGAAAACGGAGCGCCTCATCAGCATCTGTGAAGGTGAAGGTGATATCCGGGTCGACCAATGTGTCGTCAAACTTATAGGAGTAGTTGTCCAACTCCAAAATCTGATAGCCAAGGAGTTCGCAAATGCGCCATTGGATTTTGAATTTACCGAGTTCTTCTATATCTTTTCGGAAGACCACATCATTTTGGCTAACATCCTCAAAGTCGTGCATCATCTTGTTGAATAGAAGTTCTATTTCGTTCATCTTGTCCATGGCATTCCCTTCGGCTCGTTGTGCTGGCTGCTACGAATAAACCATCCTTCCAAGGGACTGTCAACCACTAATCCAAGTTACAATTCAATGCACATAAACAACGAAATCATTCCCTCCTTTTATAACGAAAACGCAATGACATAATCACCGAGCGTTGTGCCAATCTTGTTGTGACCGCCTGCGGCGATCACCACGTACTGTTTGCCTTCAATCACGTAGGTCATGGGTGTTGCCTGACCACCGGCAGGTAATCGCTGCTTCCAGACTTCCTCTCCGGTAGTCAGATTGAAAGCACGAATATAGTCATCCATGGCTGCGCCGATCAGTGCGATACCGCCGGCCGTGATGATTGGGCCGCCCAGTCCGGGCACGCCCAGCTCAAGATTCGGAAAGAAATCCGGGACCATATCTTCGATTGTACCAAAAGGTACTTGCCACATTATCTCACCCTTGACCATGTCCACGGCTGTTAACCGACCCCATGGAGGTGCGGAGCAGGGCGCTCCCAGCGGAGACAATATCATCTGTCTACGCATGCCATACGGCGTGCCCGTCTGACTGCTAAACTGCGATTCCGGGTATTTCCCCGATCGTCTCACGGAATCGAACTCTTCACGCTTGATCAACTGCACGACGGCCGGCATCTCCATCGTGTTAACGACAACGATCTGGTTGTCAGGATCGAAAGCCAGGCCACCCCAATTCATGCCGCCACCGTATGATGGCATGATCACCGAACCTTCCAGACTTGGCGGCGTGTAGATTCCATCCGAGCGCAATTCCTCGAATTGGTCTGCTCAATCCCACTTGTCAAACAAGACGAAGCCATATGCGTCGGCAGCAGTCAACGCGTTGTGGCTCATAATGGGTGGCGGTGCGACTGGAAAGGGCTGTGATTTCGACAGATGCTCGCCTGGCACGCCGCTTTGAGGCACCGGTCTCTCTTCAATATCGAAGATCGGCTCACCGGTGACCCGGTTGAACGTGAAAAGCATCCCCATCTTGGTTGCCTGAATGACGGCGGGAATTGTATCGCCATCTCTTTTCAGATCGGCAAGAGTGGGCTGCGCAGGCAGGTCGTAGTCCCACACATCGTGGTGTACCAACTGCTGGTGCCAGACTACGGCACCACTATCAGCTCTTAGTGCGACAAGAGAGTTGGCGTACCGATTATCTCCTTCCCGCTCCCCGCCGTAATAGTCGGGGCTGACCGATCCCGTCGGGACATACACCAGACCGAGTTCGCTGTCCGCAGCAAGTGGCGCCCAGGCGTTGGCAGCACCGCTTTTCTTGGCTTCTTGCGGATTCCAACTGGCATACATCGGGTCCTTCTCATCTCTGGGAATCGGGTCAAAACGCCACCTCAATTCACCTGTTCTGGCATCAAAACCGCGAACGATGCCAAGCTCAAGCTCAACACCACGATTGTCACCGATGGCGGAGCCGGAAATGATGGTAGCGCCGACGATAACGGGTGGCGACGTGACCTGGTAGTTCAGCCGAGTATCTTCCAGCAGACGGACTTCTCTGCTTAGGTCGATCTCACCGTGCTCGCCAAAATCAGTGCATGGCTTTCCTGACGATCCATCCACGGAGATCAGACGGCTGTCAAGGATGCCGATGTAGATGCGATGGAAACAGGCGTCGCCTTCGCTACGAGTGGGATCGATCCATGAGCTAACGCCTCGATTGGCCGTTTCAGAAGTGCCCCGCGTTCGATCCAGTTTGGGATCGAAACGCCACCGTTCCGTCCCCGTTACCGGGTCCAGCGCGATGATGATCCCGCTGCCGGTGGAAACATAAAGTGTGCCACGAGCCAGGATCGGATTTGCCTGGAACGAATATCCACTACGCGACCCCTCACCCATCTCCCCGGTACGAAACTGCCAGACTACTCTGAGATTCGCGACATTGGAAAGGTTGATCTGATCTGCAGAGGAGTACTGCAAGCCCTTCTCGCTGCCACCGTAATGACCCCATCCGTCACCGACATCCGCAGATACCTGGCTAGTAACCAGAAGCGTCGCGGCAACGATGCTGGAACGTGTGTGTCTCATCAGTCCTCTTCGTCTCATTCAGCCCTCCCTGAATCCTCGGTTTCGGTACGATAGTGCTATACATAATCCGTACCACACCCGTCACTGAATCCTCTTCGGATTCCTGCGCAAGTGGAGCACGTGCTGTGTAAACGGTTGATTTGAAAGCCTAAAGGCCAACGATTTCGATTCTTTTTTCTGCGCTAAGCCGCTCCTGCGTCTAGGTCCTGCATCAGCATAGTGTGACGGATTCTGCCTGGCGAGAGGGATGAAAACCACAATGAGAACGGGGTTACTCACTAATTGGTCAAATGCACCATCCAGAACTGTCTGGATACATGCGCTTGTCGAGAACTTAGTACGGTCCACTTTGTGACGTGAATAATGTAAGGTGATTGAACGGTCCACACGAGAGCACAAAGTCATGCAGGCAAAACTCAAGAGCGAATGGCGCAAACCCACCAATACGGCGGCACACCAGAAAGGTGGTATCCACGACGACGATACGGCGACCGATTTGGGATTCAGGGGAGGCACCGTCGCGGGTTCGATTCACATGGAGCAGTTTATGCCGCTGCTCGAGGCAACGTTCGGCGCAGATTACTGGCACACAGGTACGCTTTCGTTGTATTTCAGGAGCGCGACCGTTGATCAGGAACCCGTCAGGTGCTTTGTTTCCGATCCCATCAAGACCGCCGCTCTGCAGAGAGCGATCGTCTGGATGGAAAAAGACGATGGCACGCTGGTCATGTCCGGGAGCGCATCCTGTGGCGGCCACGATGAAGAATCCGAACTTCGACAGAAACTCACAACGATTCGACCGGTCACGGAACTTCGTATCCTCTCTGCCCTGAATGTCGCGGACACCGCTGAGCCACAGAAGGTTCGCATCGCGGACAGTAGCATAGACGAGCAACTTCAGGTCATCACCGAGCCTCTGGATTGTTATGTTACAGCCGATCGATTCGGCGGCAGAGTTTTACCCATGACAAGAATCGTGGCTATTTTTGGAGCCGCGGAAAACACTCTCGTCAGGTCGGTCAAACCACCTTTCGTTGGGTTGTACGGTGCCATTGAAGTCGAGTTCATCGATGGACCGGTTCTTTCGGAAACGGACTACATGGCGAGTGGAGAGATTGTTGGTCTCTCCGATAGCCCACAAACAGAAATACTATGGCGCGATATGCTGCTCATCAAAGGCGAACAACCCATCGCCAGAATGTTGAAGATGGATCGCCTGATGAAAGACTCATCCCCCCTGTGGAAAGGGTAGTGCAAAGCGAGTCCATGTAGGGCCTTCAGGACTAAATCTCGAAGTTTTCAAGTGTTACTTGCCCGATCCAGTTTCTCGATCTGCGCGCCAGTCTTTCCTCTTTCGCCTCGCCGTCATAATCAAACAGTTGAGGCGCGTTAACGAAAGCAGCACCGTCCATGGTTCTGACATTCAGCACGGCATGTACCTTCCTGTTAATCTTGCTCAAAGCAACAGCAAACACCCCACACTGTTTACAGACGATGAATCCCGCTGTGTTGGTGCCGTGTTGATAGGCACTAATCTCCAGAGGATTCTCTACTGATACAGCGAGATCTCCTTTTGGATCGGAGATATATACCGCATTGTGCTTGCTGCAGAAGCTACACGTGCAAATGCGTGGTTGTATCTCGCTGTGTGGTATCTTCGTTGTAAATTCCAGTTGGATATTTCCACAATGACAACTGCCCGAATATCGATTGGTTGCATCCATCGCTATGGCCGGTAACCGAAGGCAGTGGGGCCGGGACGGAGTGCTTTGTAGGCCAGGTTGACCCAGCGGCACAGGACGGGTCTGGTATCTCGTGGATCGATGATCTCCTCTATCTCAAAGAACTCCGCCGATCTAAACGGTGAACGAACGCGATTCAATCGAGCCTTTATTTTCGCAAGGTGAGCGCCATAGTCTTCGGCCTCTGCCAGTTCCGCCTTGTAAGCCACTTCCGCGCCACCCTCGATGGGCAGTGAACCCCAGTCTCCCGATGGCCAGGAAAATCGGAAGTGGTTGGCTCCTGGTTTGTGATTGGCAGCACCTGCTACACCAAATGCCTTGCGGATGATAACCGAACAGAACGGCACGGTTGCCTGACCGAGCGTAGCCAGCGCCTGACTGCCAAATCGGATGGTGGAATCTTCCTCCGCCTGTTTGCCGATCAGGAAACCGGGGCAATCCACCAGATGAACCAAGGGCAGGTGAAAGGTGGAGGCCAGGTCGAGCAGCCGAATCAGTTTACGGCAGCCATCCGCCGTCCAGGCCCCTCCGTAAACATACGGATCTTCCGCAAACACTGCTACCGCAACGCCATCCAATCGCGCCATCCCGCAGATGATGGTGCGACCCCATTTGCGGCCGATCTCGAAGAACGAGTTCCTGTCCACCACCGATTCAATTATGGGGCGCATCTTGTAAACTTTGCGTGCTTCCTTGGGAACCGTCGACAGCAATTCTTCATCGCGTCGATCGACAGCATCGCTGCATTCCGTTCGCGGTGGCAGTTCATCGACACTGCTGGGTAGGTAGGAAAGGAATTGAGCAGCGCGCTCGAACGCTTCCTGTTCAGAATCGACCTCATCGTCAATGGCACCGTTTCGGGTGTGTATCCTGCTGGCACCCAGTTCTTCCTTACTGACATTCCCGAGTCTGGCCCAGTCCACCAGAGCGGGCCCGGCAATCATCATCTGGGCACTGTCCTTGACGATCACTGAATAGTGGCTGGTTGCCACCCGCGCAGCGCCGATGCCTGCTACGGAACCGAGAGCCAGCGAGACGGAGGGCGCGATGGCCAGATGCCCTACGACCGTCTCCCATCCGCGTACCATAGGGATATAGGTTCGCCCTGCGGTCTGAATGGTCTTTACGGAGCCACCGCCTCCCATGCCATCCACCAGCCGAACGTGAGGCAGGCGAAGATCCTGCGCCAGCCCTTCCGCCTGGTTTCGTTTTCCGCCGATGGATGCATCTGCTGAACCGCCCCGCACGGTAAAGTCATCTCCGGAGACGATCACCGGACGGGACTCGATCTCTGCTGTGCCAAAGACGAAGTTGGAAGGGGTGAATCCGGTCAGCTCGCCTTCGTCGTTGTACTGTCCGACACCGGCCAGCTTGCCAATCTCATGGAAGGAACCCGGATCGATGATCGCATCAATGCGCTCACGGATGGTGAGTTTGTTGAATTCGTGCTGCCTCGCTACCTTTTCCTCGCCCCCCATTTCATCTGCCAGGGCGGCGCGTTGGTGTAACTCGTCGATTTCAGATTTCCAGCTCATGCTGATCTCCTGCTTACTGAGATTCCGTTGACTCGTTAGGGGCGGACTTCGTGGCAGTCCCATTCAACGAAACTTGAGTCCGAATGGCCAGCCCTATGAATATGCCGGCGAGAATCACTTCCACCACACACAACATAACCGTGAAATAGGTAACGCCATCGAGGATAAAGCCGAAGACTCGCCCAAGTGCTATAGCGCCAAGCAGTATGCTGGCTGCATATAACATCATTGGACGTTTAACGCCCAGAAAACTCATGATAGCGAGACCCAGGAACAATCCACCCAGGTCGCCCCGAACGGTGCTCAATCCATGTACCTCTATTGGTGAGATGCTGAACTGTTCAGCCATCGGCTGTGGCATCAGCATGCAGACCGAACCGATCACCAGGAAGTAAACCCCCAGGCCGACCACTACCAACTTCAAACTGGGTATTCTAAGGACAGACACTGCGTCCCCTCACGCCGGTGGCCTGTGCTGTGAACCGTGTGATTGTGACTGTCCTGGAAAAGGGTACATGCGCATATCACAGCTCGGTAGAGAATTTCGCTTCCGTCCTCAAATAGCTCTGCGGGCCTCCGGGCACGTGAGAGAATATCTCGTTCCACTCGGGCGAGGAGAGCACTTGAGGAAACTGAGCGTTCCTCTGTTCGATATTTTCCCAGCGGATGATCCAGGTGACGTTGGCTGAACCCAGTTCATCCAGTGGTCGACCGTTGACTTCGGATTCAATATCGGACTTTACCCAAAATCCCACGAGATCAAGATTTGCGTGCAGGTAGGGTGTGGCGCGTGTCCTTGCCCACTCTTTGTATTCATCAAACAGATCGGGATTGAAGTGGTAATTTCTGATTTCAAATAGCATGTTCAATCCTCATTCAGATAGAGTCGGCGCATGAACCGAATTAATCACGTTTTCCCCACGGAGTCAAATCACACCCGACTGGTGCGTCGCACGTGAGACTGGCGCCACTGAGATCCCGTTAGGTCATGAAGGTGAATCGAGAGGGGGACTCCCATCAAATGTTCGCTTTGGCGGACAGGTCGATCCCGAGGGCCAGAGAACTCAACCCGATTCCCGCCGGGAATTCTTGCCATAAAAGGCGGCCCATGCGCTGACTGTGCCAAGAGCGTAGAAGAGAGTAGCCAGCATGAATACGATGTCTTGGCCGCTCAACTCGACGGCGGTCCAACCCAGCAGCGGTCCCACCGCTGCACCAATATCTGAAGAGGAAGCGAATCTCGCGTAAACCCTGGATCCCTGCTTCCCTGCGTGCCCGGTAATTACGGCTTGCAGGGCTGTGGCACTGAAGAAAAAGACCAGAATACCGGTGACCAGTGTCAACACACTGGTGGTGACAGAGAGGAAGCAAAGTGACACGGTTCCGGCGACGAAGAAGACCGGAGCCCCTTTGTGTATGCCGATTCGATCTACAAAAGCACCCAGGAAGGGTGCCGCCAGACTTTCCAGAATCCAGCGCGTTCCCAGCAGCAGGCCGTTGACGGTAGCGATCCCCAGAATGATGCCGGCAACGGCCCGTTCGCTGCCGTATCGGCCTGCCAGAACAAATCCCAGGGTGGACATGATGAGGCCGGGACCGACGCAGCCCAGGCTAAAGCCGCAGATCATCAAAGCGCGAAATCCCACCGGACTCTCGTCATGTTTCCACTGGGCGACCATGTCAGCGTGACGAGTGCGCCTTTGTGACTGCCATCCCAGCGGCACCGCGATTACAGAGACAGTCGCGAAGATGAGAAACGTCAGTTGGAAACCCACCGTATCGAACAGAATGCCGCCGAGCAATATGCCGGCAACCGACCCGGTGCGGGAGATGCCATTATAATAACCCATCATCTGCCCCATCTGCCCCTCAGCAGTTTGGGTAGCGACTGTCATCATGCTGATGTGTCTGATGAACGACCAACACAGTCCCCATAGCAACCGGGCAACCAACAGCAATAGGAAGGATTGAGACTGAGCATAGTAGAAGGTCAACAGCGCGCCCAGCAGGAACGAGAGAACTAACAGGCCGGTGGAAGCGTGTGTGCGGACCAATCGTTCCGCCAGATGGTTGGTCAGTAACCTGATCCATCGATTCGCCGACAGTAACAATCCCACCTGAATGGGGACGAGGCCCAGTTCCTGGAAGTAGATGGGCAGCAGCGCGTAGAGGGCCTGATCACCCAGCAGGGACAGTGCGGTGGCGGATGCCACCCAGATAATCTGTGCCTGGGGAAGTCTCAACCTGGCCAGGAGAGCATCCTCTAATTCCTCGCTTCGACACGTTCCTTCAGCGGCGCTGAACGACGGACGGCACCCGGTTTCAATGTTGCGATGCAGGCTTGGTAGAACTCGATGGAGATCAGCATCGCAGCACGTTCGGGATCCTCTCGTACCAACTGGGAGATTGTTCCACTGATGAAAATCGCTACCATGTTCTGTTTCCTGTTCATCTCCGATCCTGTGAATCCATATTGCACGGGAGTGCTGAACGACAGTGAGAATACCACGAGGGCCAGTCGAGATCATCCGGGCCGGGATTAGCCAACCAGCCGGGGATCGATTACCATCTGGCGTCTCCTCTCAGATGGCCAAGGAAGATTATGCGGATCGGAAAACTAGGCGTCTGGTGTTTCACCGACACGCAGTCGGCCGCCGAGGCAGCGGACTTTGCCGGGCGAATTGAAAAACTGGGCTATTCGGTGTTATGGATCCCCGAAGCTGTTGGACGCCACCCGTTCGTCCATGCGGGCTGGTTGCTCGCCAATACCGAGACACTGATTGTCGGAACAGGCATCGCCAGCATCTACAATCGCGATCCAGGTGCAACGATGGCGGCAGCCAAATCCCTTGCTGAACAGTCAGGCGGAAGATTCATACTCGGCCTCGGCGTATCCCACCAACCGCTGGTGGAAACTGTGCGGGGCCATCGATACGGCAAGCCGGTCGCGACCATGCGGGAGTATCTGGCAAAGATGGAATCGACTCCGTACCAGGCGGTGCAACCGGAAGAAACGCCCCCGGTAGTATTGGCGGCTTTGGGCGTAAACATGCTTGATCTCGCGGCAGCGAAGACCCGTGGGGCCTTGCCTTATTTCACCCCGCCTGAGCATACGGCCATGGCCCGGCAAACCATGGGACCGGACGCCTGGTTGTGTGTTGAGCAGAAAGTGATTTTGGAAACAGACGCGGTCAAGGCGCGACAATTGGCCCGGACTGCTGCACAAATGTATCTCGGCCTGGTGAACTATCGGAATAACTGGGCACGGCTGGGATTTGAACCCGCCGAGTTAGAAGACGGCGGCAATGACCGCTTTATCGACACCATGTTTGCCTGGGGTGATGAAGAGGCTATTGCTGAGCGTATCAGAGCCCACCTGGATGCGGGTGCCAGCCATGTCTGTATTCAGCCGATCAATCCCAATGGAAATATCGGCGAACCCGATTGGGCGGTTCTGGAGTCGATGTCGGAATTGCAGATCGACTAACCAGACAGTTAAGGATCAGCCGAGCATGAGTGCCTACCAGGAACTACAAGACCACTTCCGTCGCATCAATCACCTCAATCATATACAGCAGATTGTCGTCTGGGACGAGGCTGCCATGATGCCTGTTGGGGGAGGGCAGGTCAGAGGCGAGGCGATGGCGGCCCTGAACGTGGTTGCTGGCGACCAGTGTTCCCAGCGACCTGGTAGAGGCGCAAAGCCGGGCGGCAGCAAAGTGTGAGCAGAGCTGGCGCGAATTGCGCGCTGCCAACGACTGGAATGCATTGCTGCCGCTTCTGCAGGAGGTGTTGAATCTCACTCGCAATGAAGCTGAACTCCGATCGGAAGCCACCGGGTTGTCCCAGTACGATGCATTGATCGATCTATATGAGCCGGGCCTGACAAGTGCGACGATCACCGCCCTGTTTGCTGATCTGAAATCGTTCCTGCCTGCATTCGTAGAGAGCGTACTGCAGAAACAGTCGGCAACGGAGCTTGCGCCCCTGACGGGCCCATTCCCGATCGAAAGTCAGAGAGAACTTGGACTGACCTTGATGAAGACCCTCGGTTTTGACATGCAGCACGGGCGTCTGGATGTCAGCCACCATCCGTTCTGTGGCGGCGTGCCGGATGATGTCAGAATCACCACCCGTTATCGAGACAACTCCTTCATGCAAGCGCTGATGGGGGTGCTGCATGAAACCGGTCATGCCCTGTATGAACAGGGCTTGCCATCGGCCTGGCGCGATCAACCCGTGGGTGAAGCCCTTGGCATGGCCATGCATGAGAGCCAGTCGTTGCTGATGGAGATGCAGGTCTGTCGTACCACGGAATTTCTGCACTACGTCGCCCCCATGTTGCGGGACACGTTTGCTGAACTGGCGTCGGACAAATCGGCATGGAGTGACGACAATCTGCGCGGACACTACATCCGGGTTGAGAAGGGAAGCATTCGCGTTGATGCGGATGAAGTCACCTATCCGCTGCACATCATCCTGAGGTTCGAGTTGGAACAGGATCTACTGGCAGGACGCCTGCCCCTGGCTGATCTGCCCGAGGCGTGGGACGCCAAGATGCAACAGTATCTGGGACTGTCCACCCACGGAGACGATCGAGATGGTTGCATGCAGGATGTCCACTGGATGGCGGGAATCTTCGGTTATTTCCCCACCTATAGTCTGGGAGCCATGACGGCAGCGCAACTCTTTGCAGCGGCCAAGAAAGACAGCCCGGAACTGCTGGCGGGGATCGGTCGCGGTGACTTCACGGTACTGCTTGCCTGGCTGCGCACGAATATTCATGGCATGGGTCGTTTGCTCAGTGCACAAGAGCTGCTTACGCGCGCCACCGGTGGCCCGTTGGATTCGAGATATTTCAAAGAGCACCTGCAACGCAGATACCTTGATGGAGTCGGATGATGGAGACAAGGATAGATCAAATGCTGCGCAGCATGACCCTGGCTGAGAAGGTGTCGATGGTGGCGGGCGCGAACCTGTGGCACTCGACTGGAGTGCAAAGACTTGAAATCCCCGCCTTCAAGATGACCGATGGGCCCAATGGCGCAAGAGGAGAAGCGCGCAGCGACCTGACCTCCGTCTGCCTACCAGTGGGAACAGCGCTTGCCGCAAGCTGGAACGTTGAACTCATCAACCGGGTGGGTCAGCTCCTCGGCGAGGAGGCGCTG
>MPLX02215571.1_pt1 | contig 17595 bp, 14 predicted proteins | sample 1617341 | NCBI WGS metagenome assembly MPLX02 (sample SAMN05944804, study PRJNA350692) | marine metagenome | biome: marine; feature: ODZ; material: water; isolation source: 120 m water sample filtered on 0.2 um supor filter | place: Pacific Ocean | collected 2012-04-08 | depth 120m m | reverse complement strand
GGTGGTGCGGGTCGGGCCGGGGTTCAGGATATTGGCCCTGATACTGGTTTTGCCAATTTCCGAGGCGTAGGTCCTGACCATGCTTTCCAGCGCCGCTTTTGAAACGCTGTAAACGCCCCAGAACGGCCAGACACCCTGAGTGACGGTCGATGAAACAAAGATCGCCCGCCCGGCGTCCGAGGCCCTGAGCAGGGGGTCGAAGCTCCTGAGCAGGCGGTAGTTGGCGGTGACATTCAAGGCCATCACCCGGTCCCAATCCTTCGGCCTGACCTGCGCCACAGGGGTGAGCGACGTTAGCAGGCCTGCATTGCCGACCAGAATATCCAGGCGTTTGAAGCGCTCAAATACTGCGCCGCCCATCTGGTCGATGTTGTCGAAATCCATCAGGTCGACCGGCACCAGCGTGGCGCTTTCGCCCGTCAGTTCCTGAATTTCATCATCCACTTCTTCAAGTGCGCCTTGTGTGCGCGCCGTCAGGATCAAATGCGCGCCTTCCCGGGCGAAGCGTAACGCCACGGCCCGGCCAATACCGCGTGATGCGCCGGTGATAAGGGCTATGCGCCCTTTCAGGCGTCCTTCGGTCATAATCAGTCTCGTGTTTTCAACAAGGATAGCTGCTTCGGAGCAGGACCGGATTCCTGATCAGCCAGGCGGATTGGGTAATTCCCACTGAAGCAGGCGTCGCAATACTGCGGGTTCTCTTCGTCTCGTCCGTCGTGTCCCACCGCCCTGTAGAGACCGTCGAAGGAAATAAACGTCAGGCTGTCGACGCCGACGATTTTACGCATGTCCTCAAGATCATGTTGTGCCGCCATCAACTCGTCGCGCGACGGCGTATCGATGCCGTAGAAACAGGGATCGGTAATCGGCGGGCTTGAAATACACATGTGGACTTCCCTGGCCCCGGCGGCGCGCACCATGTCGACGATCTTTACCGATGTCGTGCCCCGAACGATGGAATCGTCAACCAGTATAACCCGTTTGTTCTTGAGGTAGGCGGCGTTGGCGTTGTGCTTCAATTTTACGCCAAGGTTACGGATTTGCTGGGTCGGCTCGATAAAGGTGCGCCCCACGTAGTGATTTCGAATAATGCCCAGTTCGAACGGGATATTTGATTGTTCGGCATAGCCAATGGCGGCGGGTACGCCGGAATCAGGCACCGGAACGACAACGTCTGCGTCTATGCCGCTTTCATTGGCCAGTTCGGCGCCGATATTCTTGCGGATCTGATAGACGTTGCGGCCATCCAGGTTGCTGTCCGGGCGGGTGAAATAAATGTATTCGAAGATGCAGAACTTCGTCTTCGTTGGCGCGAACGGCTTGAAGCTGTGCAAGCCTTTTTTATCGATGACAACCAGTTCTCCGGGTTCCACATCGCGGACAAATTCGGCCCCGATGATATCAAGGGCGCAGGTTTCCGACGCCAGAACCATGGAAGCGCCTATCTTGCCCAGAACGAGAGGGCGAACGCCTTTGGGATCACGCACACCGATCAGTTTTTCCCGGGTCATGGCGACCAGGGAATATGCCCCTTCAACCTGACGCAGGGCGTCGGTCACCCGTTCGACGACGTTCGATCCTTTCGATATGGCGATCAGGTGGATAAAGGTTTCCGTGTCGCTGGTGGACTGAAAGATACAGCCCCTTTCGACCAGGGCTTTACGTACGGTGTAGGCATTGGTCAGGTTGCCGTTATGACCAATCGCCAGGCCACCGAACTTGAAATCGGCGAACAGTGGTTGCACGTTGCGCAATACCGTATCACCGGCGGTGGAATATCGAACATGGCCGATAGCCATTTCACCGGGCAAGGTTCGGATGATATCCTCTGAGTTGAAGTTGTCGCCGACATGCCCAAGTGCGCGGTGAGAATTAAACTGCTGTCCGTCGTAGGAGACGATACCGGCGGCTTCCTGTCCCCGATGTTGCAGGGCATGCAGGCCAAGCGCCGTATGGGCGGCGGCGTCCGGGTGGCGGTAAATGCCGAAGACGCCGCATTCATCGTGAAGATGGTCGTCACCGTCAAGGGGCGTGGATCGGGGGAGGTTGGCGGGGTTCGACATTTTTGGAAACTTAACCGGTTATTGTTGTGATGAGCTGTCGATCAGGCGTTCCATCCCGGTTCGGATTTTCTTTCCGTAACCTTCAAGTGCTTCAGCCCCGTCGCTTTTCGGCTCGGGTGAGATCAGCCCTTCGATGATTTTCTGGCTTTCGATCAGTTTGTTGGTTTGTTCGGCTACATTGTCAACTTTAGTGGAGATATCAGGGGTAAATGAACGCAAAATATCGGCTCCAGTCTCGATCAGGGGCATGGTTTGAGCATTCCTCAACATTGCGGGCTGGTCAGCTACAGGCATCATCCATTCGATGAGGATGTAGATCAGGCACACAAGTACCGCGCCGCGAACCATACCGAACAGAAACCCGAGCGAACGATCCAGCGCATTGTGGGCGCTGTCCTGCACCCGCCTGGAAATGGCTCTGGTCAAAATCGACAAAATTACCAGCGAGACAATAAAGACAACCGCCCCGGCGGCAAATGGAGCCACTTTTTCGATAGGTATCAATTCGAGGGCAAAAGGCTCCACAAACGGGAGGGCGTGAGCGGTGATAAAACCGGCGCCGACCCACCCGGCCACCGACAGGACTTCGTGAACGAAGCCTCGGGCATAGGCCAGAAAGGCGGATACCAGCACGACAACGATCACGACGATATCAGTGATGTTGACGGGCAGATTATCCATTCGCCGTTTCTTTCATAAACGCGTTCTCTTCGGGTTTCCTTGATACCCCCGATGGGGCATGGAATAAAGTCAACAAATCGGCCAGATGCCCGATTTCCCGGATTTCCATCCCGGCAGGCCCCTTTTTGCCCTTCTTGCCCCGGTTTTTTGGCATAATGGCGCGGGTGAAACCAAGCTTTTCCGCTTCTTTCAGCCGCCCGTCCGTATGGGACACGGGGCGAACCTCGCCGGAAAGGCCGATTTCGCCGAAAACCACCGTCTCCGGCGGCACCGCAATGCCGCTCAAAGAAGACGCCAAAGCCGCTGCGACGGCCAGGTCGGCGGCGGGTTCATTAACCTTGAGCCCGCCTGCGACGTTCAGGTATACGTCGTTGGCCCCGATAGCAAGGCCGCATCTGGATTCAAGCACCGCAAGGACCATCGCCAAACGACCCGAGTCCCACCCGACAACGGCCCGGCGCGGGGTGCCAAGCTGGCTTGGGGCGATCAAGGTCTGTAATTCGACCAGCATCGGCCGAGTGCCTTCAACACCGGCAAACACGGCGGCCCCGTTGATGTCGCGCGCATGATCGGACAGGAACAGGGCTGAAGGATTTGAGACCTCCATCAGGCCCCGGTCGGTCATTTCGAAGACGCCAATTTCGTCGGTCGGACCGAAGCGGTTTTTCACCGCGCGCAAAATGCGGAACTGGTGGCTGCGCTCGCCCTCGAAATAAAGCACTGTGTCGACCATGTGTTCCATGACGCGGGGACCAGCGATCTGGCCATCTTTGGTGACATGACCGACCAGAATAACGCTGAACCCGCGCCGCTTGGCAAGCCGGATCAACTCCTGGGCTGAAGCCCTGACTTGCGAGACGGTACCGGGGGCGGACTCAAGGCTGTCCACAAACATGGTCTGGATGGAATCTATCACCACCACTTCCGGCGCATCGCCGCTATTCAACGAGGTGACGATATCGCGCACCGACGTGGCGGCGGCAAGTTGTACCCTGGCCTTGGCCAGCCCAAGCCGTTCGGCGCGCATACGCAACTGCTCGATGGCTTCCTCGCCGGAAATGTAGGCGACGGGACATTTTGTCGCCAGGGCGGCGACGGCCTGCAAAAGGACGGTCGATTTTCCGATTCCCGGATCGCCGCCAACCAGAAGAGCAGACCCAGGCACCAGCCCACCGCCGCAAACCCGGTCGAACTCGGCAATGCCGGTGATACGGCGCGGGGGTGGTTTGCTTTTGCCCTGAAGATCGACAAATTCAATGCTGCGGCCCTTTTTCGAGCCAAGTCCCTTCGGCGCTTGCTCGCTTCCCGCTTCTTCGACCAGCGTATTCCATGCGCCGCAATTGTCGCAGCGCCCGCTCCACTTGGAGCTGACGCCACCGCAATCCTGACACACGTACCGGGTAGAATTCCTGGCCAACGACGGTCCTTCGAAAAGAGGAGGACAGGCTCCCCAAAGCCCCGTCCAAATGACTCCTCCCGTTTACGGGATTCTGGGACTGAGCACAAGGCAGCAAAAATGGCAAAAATGGATACTTTGAAACCCCTGAACCAATACCAGATATCAATGGCTTAAGCATTGTTCAGGGCGAACCAATTCGGGTTCTGTTAAAATCCTGCGCCATATCAGGGCTTATGCAGGGGCCACTGAATATGAATCGATCTAATCATGATCAAATTACAGGAATATGTTAGAAAGAAGGCCCACCCTTCAGTGGGCTCTTTTTTTGGACGATATATATGACCCATATCGCTAGCTGGAACGTCAATTCCGTCAAAGCCCGCCTTGAGCATGTTCTGCGCTGGCTGAAAGAGACCTCGCCGGATATTGCGTTGTTGCAGGAGCTGAAGTGCGTTGACGAGGCTTTTCCAAGCCTGGAGATCGAATCGCTGGGCTACAACGTCGCTGTCGTCGGTCAGAAGACCTACAACGGCGTCGCTATTCTTTCAAAATCGCCTATCGATGTAGAACTGCGCGCCCTGCCCGGCGACGAGGCAGATGAGCAGGCCCGCTATATCGAGGCGTTTAGCGGCAACGTGCGCGTCGCCTGCACCTACCTTCCCAACGGCAACCCGATACCGGGCGAAAAGTTCGACTACAAACTGGCCTGGATGGAACGCCTGTATACCCATGTTCAAGGGTTGCTGAAAGGCGAAGACGCCTTTGTCCTTGGTGGCGATTACAACGTCATTCCGGAAGAAGGCGATGTTTACAGCCCCGCCGCCTTCAAGGACGACGCCCTGTTCCAGCCACAATCCCGCGCCGCATTGCGCAAAATTGTCAACCTGGGGCTGACCGACGCCTACCGGGCAACAACGTCGGAAACCGGGCGCTTCACCTGGTGGGGGTATCAGGGCGGCGGCTGGCAAAAGGATCACGGGGTCAGGATCGATCACCTGTTACTTAGTCCACAAGCCGCCGACCGCCTGCAAGCCTGCGATATCAACCGCGCCCCACGCGGCTGGGAAAAGCCGTCGGACCACACGCCGATCTGGTGCGAATTGAGGGACTGATGAAATTGAGACTTTTAAAAACTGCGCTTATTCTCATCCCTGCCATCTGGTATAAACGTTGATTCATCATTTATATTCAATGGATTACAGTTTTTGAGGAGGCTCTAATTAGTCGTCGCGATGAGTCTTTTCCATGCGTTCATGACGTTCCTGCGCCTCAACACTCAGCATCGCAATAGGACGGGCTTCAAGTCGGGACAGGCTGATCGGTTCACTGGTTTCTTCACAATAACCGTAGGCCCCCCGCTCAATACGCTCGAGAGCTTCATCAATCTTGGAGATCAGCTTGCGGGCTCGGTCACGGGTTCTGAGCTCCAGGGTCCGATCCGCCTCGATAGAGGCACGATCCGAAATATCCGGCTCCTGAGTGCCACCTTCCTGAAGGTGTTGAATGGTTTCGTTGGATTCGGTCAGAAGCTCGCCCCGCCACGCCAGAAGCTTTTGACTAAAATATTCCGCCATTACCGGATTCATGAAGTCTTCCTTTTGGGAAGGCCGGTAATTGGGGGCCAGAGTAACGTTCATTGCTTTCGCTTTCCCCATTGCATTTCCCAAATCTATTTACTGCACAGATAATTTTGGCGCGGAATATAGGGGCGACGGTGGCATGCCGCAAGGAGACTTTTTTATTTGACCCAAATTAGCCGTCTTTTCAGACACAAGAAAAGGCCCAAACGGCCTGCACCTGAAACCAATTTCACCCGAGATTACCCAGGCTTGACGCGTCAGTTTCGCGATTTCATCAATAATTTCATTGAGTTTTAGATCATCATTTTGACGATGATGGGCGCGCATTTTTTGCACCAGGGAACCTCAAAATATGAATCGATTCAGATGATTGGCCGGGAAGGAAAAATGCTGCTAGATTCCGTGCTTTCATAACTCATGCGGAATTTCAGGAAATGTCCTGGACATCGTTAAAAATTAAGGCAGGAATCTGGATTCAAGCGCAAATCCGTGTTTGTGACCAAAAGTCCATCCCTATCATGGTCCGTCACAAGGGTGATCCGGATTCCGGTGCGATTTTGCTTAAGCTTTATTACGGCGTGCAAGGAAGCAGCGTGTTGTCTCAGGTGCGTGATCTGGATGGCAACCCTGGCTGGATGTATGGCGGTGGTGGAGAAATGATTCCTGAAACGGACGCCGAGTCATATATTCAACGCCAGATAGATCGGGACCCGGATTTGTGGGTGATTGAAATAGAAGATCCGCAAAGGCGTTACGAACTGGATGGCGACATCGTCTAAGACTCGACGCAACGATAATCAACTGTTCCAAATCCGACATTTTCATCTAGACACATCTATTTTTCAGGTTTAAGGGAGATATGGGCAGGTGGAAACAGTCCCACCTTTTCTTGATGGTTTTCGGCGGAGTATCAGGGAAAAATATGGACGGATCGACTCTCGACGGACCAATGCAGAAAATCGGCTTTTTTCTGGTGCCGGATTTTTCCTTCATCGCTTTTTCATCTGCGATCGAGCCTCTGCGGCTCACCAATCGCGTCGCCAACAGCGACCTGTATGGCTGGAGTTGCTATTCACGCGACGGCGAGCCGGTAAAAGCCAGCAACGGACTCAAGATTGAGGTCGATGGCTCTTTTTCTGATGTCGAGGTCTTGCCCAGTGTGATCGTTTGCGGCGGCGTCGCCATTCATGAACAGGCTGATCCCAAGCTTATCGCAAAGTTGCGTCGTCTTTCTTCCCATGGGGCTTCCCTTGGCGCCGTTTGCACCGGCAGCCGGATTTTGGCCCAGGCCGGGCTTCTTGATGGTTATACCTGCACCATTCACTGGGAAAACATGGACGGCTTCGCCGAAGAATTCCCCGATATCGAAGTCAGCGACGATCTGTTCGAGATCGACCGCAATCGCTTCACCTGTGCTGGTGGTACATCGGCCCTGGACATGATGCTGCATATCATCGCCCGGCAATGCGGTCATGATACGGCCTCGCTGGTTTCCGACATGATGATTCACCATCGCATTCGCGATGGCCATGAACGTCAACGAATGGCCCTGCGAACCCGCCTGGGTGTCTCTCACCCCAAGCTTCTGGCTGTTATCAGCCATATGGAAGAAACCCTGGAGGAACCCGTCAGTTGCGCCGAACTGGCGAAAAGCGTTCATTTGTCGACCCGCCAGCTTGAAAGGCTGTTCAGGAAATACCTGGACCACGCCCCGACCCGCTATTATCTGGAACTTCGCCTTAGCCGGGCGCGTTTCCTGTTGCTGCAAACATCGATGCCAATTCTGGATGTGGCGCTGGCCTGCGGTTTTGTATCGGCGTCACATTTTTCAAAGTGCTACCGGGAATACTTTGAGCGCACCCCGAGTGAAGAACGCAGGGTCGTCGTTTAGGGCTCTACACTTCTTTCAAGGGCTGGGTAATAAAGGCCCAGGGTAATCGCGCGCGCGATCATCAGTATGGTGAATGCCGCCCATAATCCATGATTGCCAAACCCCGGAACCAGTAAAACCAACGCCCCTACGAAAATAATCAGCGAAAACACCATGGCGTTACGCATATCCGCTGTGCGGGTCGCGCCAATGAATATTCCATCCAGTTGAAAACTCCATACCGATAACAGGGGAGTGAGAATCATCCACGGCATAAATTCACGGGCGAGAGCACGAATATCATCAATATCAGTCATCATATCGACAAGCAGGCCACCGAACAGGGCGTATATCAGCGAGAAAAAAATGGCAAAAACAATAGCCCACAGGCTTGATGTCTTGACCGATTGGCGGAAGCCCAGCCTGTTTTTTGCGCCTAGAAACCCACCGGCCAGCGCTTCCACCGCATGAGCGAAACCGTCCAGGGCGTAGGCCATGATACTTTGGAAGTTCAGTAATATGGCATTGGCGGCAAGAATTGCGTCGCCCATCTTGGCCCCTTGGGCGGTAAACAGGGCAAAGGCGGCTTGCAGGCACATGGTGCGCACAAATATATCACGGTTGACGGCTATCATTCGCGCAAGTCTCTCGCCATTGAAAATGCGTTCCTTTATCCAGTGACCGCCGATGGCAACCAGGTTCTTTCGGGTCAGCATAAGGCCGACGCCAATAGCGGCTGTTTCCGAAATCAGCGAAGCCCAGGCAACGCCGGCAACGCCCAGTTCCAGTCCCATTACGAACCAGATATCCAGGATAATGTTCAGCCCGTTCATGACCAGTTGCATAATCAGGGCAGCGCGGGTGTTTCGAATGCCGATAAACCAGCCGACCATGGCGTAGTTGATGAGCACCGCTGGCGCACCCCATATCCGGATTCGATAATAGTCTCCGGCAAGTATTTCAACCTGTTGGCTGGCCTCAATCAAACCAAAAGCAAATGCCCTGATCGGCCACTGTACGACAACGACAGCGAGGCCAATGGCGATGGCGACCAGGATCGCCCTCGCCAGAACGGAGCGGACTTCATCGTTGTCCCTGGCACCAAGAGCCTGAGCGCAAAAACCGGTTGTTCCCATGCGCAGGAAGCCAAAGCCCCAATAAATAAAGGAAAAGATCAATGCGCCGATGGCGACTGCGCCAATATTCTGCGGGCCTGGCAAATGCCCAACGACGGCGGTATCGACGGCCCCAAGTAATGGTACCGAGACATTGGACAATATAATCGGGGCGGCCAGACGCCAGACATCGCGGTTCATGGAACCGCTATTTAAGTCGGATGCCGTCATGGGTATTACCTACGCCTGCGACGATGCGGGGTATTTGATTCGCTGGTCTTTGCAGGCAGGACGACAACCTTTTCAAGATTTGGATAGGCTGCCGTTTTGTGGGGAAAAGCCATGGCGTCGACAAAATGCTGTTGAAAGGCTGGTTCGGTGGCAGTTTCTACTTTTTCCACGCCAGCGACAACCTGTTCAATTTCCTTCCTGGAAGGAAGGTTCAAAAGTGCAATCCGGGCCCCTGTTCCCGCTGCGTTGCCGACCGGGGTAACCTTGTCCAGGTCGCAGTCGGGAATCAGGCCCAGCACCATGGCGTATTTTACATCAATATGACTGCCGAAAGCGCCCGCCAGGCGAATTTGATCAATACTATTTATGCCCAGGCGATCCATCAGCAGGCGGGCACCGGCATAAAGAGCGCCCTTGGCCAACTGAATGGCGCGCACATCGTTCTGGCTGACAAGGATGCGCGGTTCCCCATCATGCAGCAGATAAGAAAAAGTTCGCCCATCGGCGAGGATGCGCTTTGACTTTTTCCCCATTTCACCGTCGATAACGCCATCAGCCGACAAAATGCCGCTCAGGAACATTTCGGCGATGGCTTCAATGATGCCGGACCCGCAGATGCCACTTATGCCAATGTTGGCAATTGATTCTTCGAACCCGGGCTCATCGGACCAACTCTCGCTGCCAATGACCCTGAACCGCGCCTCCAGGGTCTCTGGATTAATTCTCACCCGTTCAATGGCTCCCGGGGCGGCGCGCTGTCCGGACGATATTTGAGCGCCTTCGAAGGCAGGTCCCGTCGGGCTGGAACAGGCCAATAGCTTGTCCTTGTTACCCAGGACAATTTCCGCATTGGTGCCGACATCGACAATCAAGGTCATTTCGCTCGATTGATAAGGCGCTTCCGAAAGGATCACCCCCGCCGTGTCGGCGCCTACGTGCCCGGCAATGCAGGGAGGGATATAGACACTGGTTTCGGAATTAAGATCAAGGCCGATCTCGCTTGCCGATATATTCAGGGCTCCCTCGACACCCAGTTTAAAGGGCGAAACACCAAGCGGCGTGGGATCAATACCCAGCACCAGGTGATGCATGACCGGGTTGCCAACCAGGGTAACAGCAAGAATTTTATCCGTTTCAATATCGGCCTTTTTGGTGACATTTCGCGCCAATTGGTTCAATGCGATACGCACGGAGTCAGTCAATTCCTTGGCACCGCCCGGGTTCATCATGACGTAGGAAACCCGGCTCATCAGGTCTTCGCCAAAGCGGATTTGCGGGTTCATCAGCCCGGATGACGCCAAAACCTCACCCGTCGCCAGATTGCAAAGGTGGGCGGCAATCGTCGTGGAGCCGACATCGTAGGCAATGCCGAATATTGAGCCTTGATAACCGGGCCATGCGGCGATGATCCTGTTTCCATTTTCTATCGCGGTGGTCAGGGCGTTTTCACCGGACTTTAGCATCGCCGCAATGGAAGAGGCCGTAGAGCTTTCGATTTCAATTCCCTGCAAGTCCCATTGCGATACCAGGGTGTCGACAAGGCCATCCATATCCGGGCTTGCGGTTTCGACGTAATGCAGGTGGATGTTCCCGTCGATGGTGATGTCGCGCACTTTGGCTTCTTTGCGTACGACCTGTCTGTGGACCTGGCTTTCCGGCGGCACGTCGATGACCACATCGCCCCCAACGCGCGCCTGACAGCCGAGTCGGCGAGCCTTTGGCAGTCCCCTGGCTTTGTTGTATTCGACTTCTTCCGCCGTAAGGAGGCTCAGGTTTTTCGGGTTCGAGGTGATGCCGTGCCTGGCGAAGTCGCCCTCGCCGATATCGATCTGGCAACGTCCGCATAAGCCACGACCGCCACAAACTGAATCAATATCGACGCCCAGGGTTCGGGCCGCATCAAGAATTAGGGTGTCGGAAGCGAAACGCCCCCGTTTGCCGGATGGTGTGAAGACTATGAGATAGTCGTCTGCCAAGTGCTCACCCGCGTCTGCGGCGGCGACGGCCTTCACGCCCGCCACCCGCACCTTCAGCAGCGGGTTCCCTGAATTTCTCAATCCAGCGGGTGCAGTTGGGATCATGCCCCATCATTACGTCTGCGCCCATGATCGCCGTCGTGACTTCGGCATGTAACGGGTTGGTGATTGCCGATGTCAGGCCAGAAGCAATCGCCATGGAAATAAACGCGCCGTTCAGGCCGTTACGATTGGGCAGGCCAAAACTGACGTTCGATGCGCCCCCGGTGGTGTTGACCTTGAGTTCGCTTTGCAGACGGTGCAGCAGTTTGAAGGCGGCGGCACCGGCGGCGTTTAAAGCTCCAACAGGCATAATCAGGGGATCGACGACAACGTCGGACGCAGGGATGCCGTAATCTGCGGCGTGTTCGACGATTTTCCTGGCGACTTCGAAACGCACGTCCGGGTCCTCGGAAATGCCGGTCTCGTCATTTGAAATGGCGACGACGGCGGCTCCGTATTTCTTGACCAACGGCAAAACTGCCTCAAGGCGCTCTTCTTCGCCGGTGACGGAATTAACCAGGGCTTTGCCCTTATAGACGGAAAGACCGGATTCCAATGCTTCGACAATGGAGGAGTCGATAGACAGGGGTGCGTCCGTCAGCGATTGAACCAACTGCACAACCTCGGCCAAAATAGCAGGTTCGTCCGCCATGGGGATGCCAGCATTGACATCCAGCATGTGGGAGCCGGCCTCGATTTGGGCCAGTGCGTCGGACTGAACTCTTGAATAATCCCCTTCGGCCATCTCAGCGGCAAGCAGTTTGCGACCCGTCGGGTTAATGCGCTCGCCGATAATGACAAAAGGCCGATCAAAGCCGATGACAACTTCCCTGGTGGCGGAACTGATGATTGTGTCGGTCATGGTGGAGTCTCACTAAATGAAAATATGGACTAATCCTGTTTTATGGGGTGAGCAGTTTTTGGACTTTCTCGATTGCGACATCGACCGTCCCTAATCGACCTCGTGCATCAGGGCGTCCATGGCCTCTGCCGCGGCGTAGTCTCCGGGGTTGATCTCCTTGCGCCAGGGTTTGCGCCCCTTCAGCACACCGGATTGATGAACAATGTCCGAGACGAGTTCTTCCTGCCTGTAGGCCATGACGTGAATACCCGATACGCCTTTCATTTCACGAACCTGCTGGATGATCTCGATGCACAGGTTTTTGCCCTCGCGCTTTTGATCTTCGGCTCCTTCGAGGCGCGCGATAACCGAATCAGGAATATGGATGCCGGGAACATTGGCGCGAATCCAACGGGCCGCCCTGGCTGAGGCCAGCGGGCCAACCCCGACAAGGATAAAGCAGTCTTTATCCAGCCCCATATCCCGCACCTGGGTCATGTAGTTTTCCAGCATGGGTACATCGAAACAGTACTGGGTCTGAATAAACTGCGCCCCGGCCTTGATTTTCTTTTCCAGTCGTTTGGCGCGAAAGTCGTGTGGCGGGGCGAAGGGGTTGGCGGCGGCGCCCAGAAACACCTGTGGCGGTTCGATAATTTTACGGCCCGACAGGAAGCGGCTTTCATCGCGCATTTGTTTGATGGTGGAAAGCAGGGACAGGCTATCCAGGTCGAAAACGGGCTTGGCACCGGGTTGATCACCAGCCTGCACACCGTCGCCGGTCAAGCACAGTATGTTGTTGACGCCCATGGCCGCCGCGCCCAGCACATTGCCCTGAATGGCGATGCGGTTTTGATCCCGACACGATATCTGCATAACCGGCGCGTGACCGATGCGGGTCAGCAAGGCGCAAATGGCGACCGATGACATATGGCAGTTGGCTCCTGACCCATCGGTGGCATTGATGCCATCGACCCAGCCTTCGAAGACGTCGGCGCGTTCGTATACCTCGTTAGGATCTGCCGAGTCCGGAGGGTTCAATTCAGCCGTGATGGCAAAATCACCCCGGCGGAGGGTTCGTTCCAGACGACCGCGGGACGAATGGCCGGGCAGGAACGACAGCGGTATGCCGGGGTCGTTGGGATCGTGGTCGATCATTGTTCTTTCCCCGCGGCTCGTTCAGCAGCTCGTTTGGCGGTGGCGCGCAACCAGGACGAAGTGCCTCTCAGGCTCTGGTCGTGGGGCAATTGCACATCTTCGATATTGCCGCCTTCTTTCATTTCCTGCGCGCCCTTCCAGGCTTCGGTCCAGACGCAGGGCATGTCGGCTTCCACCTCGCAATTACCGTTGGCGCGCACGCCGCCACAGGGGCCGTTTCGCAGCAGTTTCGGGCAATTCATCGGGCAGGCCATGCCGGTAGAGCCAAGCACACACTGACCGCACATCTGGCAGTCGAACAGGAATCCCTTGGTGGTGCGTTCCAGAACCACCAACGGGGCTTCGACCCGGGCATAGCCGATCAGGTTCCATAAGGGGTGAAGGTTTAACAACGTGTCGGCGAAAAGGTCGTAAAACCACTCCAACGCCCGTGCATGACGCACCGACCACTGGCGCACAGTGTATCTGCGACGGCTGCGTCCGATGTGACTGGTGCCAGCGGGTTGGTAAATTTTAGGGGCGGTCATTGATTCTGCCGTTTTTTCTATTTCTGGTAGCATGGGGGAAATGAAGCTCTGAAGCCCACCATATCCCGTGAAGCGATAGTCAAATTCGAGTCCCAGGCGTTCAGCGGCGGCTTCGGCCTTCGCCTTTAATTCAGCGTCTTCGAACTGGGCCAGATAGACCAGTCGAACGTAATTGCCGAAGTAGTCGTCCATCAACTGCGGGAAGCGGTCTATCCCCAGGCCCTTGATAATGAGGGTGTCAAAATGACGCACTAAAAAGTCGGTCAGATAAAACGAGCATGGCTCGGTATCGACGATAGCCCGAAATTCCTCCGCGCCGGCATAAAATTCGTAGCAGTGCGGGCCCTCGATACGCTCGACTCCTTCTTCTTCAAGGACTCGATCCAACAGGCCTCCTGTGCCGCAATCGCCGTAAAGAACCATAATGCGTTCGAACTTCTCTCGGCCTTCAAGGATTTTCTCCCGTACTTGTTCCGGGATTAATTGCGGGCGATTATGCAAATTGGCGGGCAGACACTGGACGTTCAGATGATCCCAGCCGTGAGAGTCCTTCAGAATCGTAATCTCGCGGGCCAGCGCACCGCAAGCGATTAACAACGTTGAGGGGGATGCGGTCACGGTTTGTGATATGCCCTTGACCCTAGTTAGTCCCGGCCATAACAGCGGCGACGGAACCCTGGCGGCGGGACATTATTTCCTTCGCCGCTTCTACCGTCATGGAGGCGTCGCGACAATAGGCGTCAGCCCCGATGCTTTCGGCGAAGGCCTCGTTCAGCGGCGCGCCACCGACCAGAACATCGATGTCGCTGCGAATGCCTTTTTCGCTCAACGCATCGATCACCACTTTCATGTAGGGCATGGTGGTGGTCAGCAGGGCGGACATACCCAGGATATCGGGTTGATGCTCTTCAATGGCTTCCAGGTATTTTTCGACCGGGATGTTGATACCGATGTCGATGACTTCGAAACCGGCACCTTCCATCATCATGGAAACCAGATTTTTGCCGATATCGTGAATATCTCCTTTGACAGTGCCGATCAGCATCTTGCCCATCTTGGGTGCGCCCGTTTCAACTAAAAGCGGTTTCAGGATAGACATGCCGGCCTTCATGGAATTGGCCGCCATCAGGACTTCCGGAACAAACAGGACGCCGTCGCGAAAATCGACGCCGACAATACTCATGCCTTTGACCAAAGCTTTGGTTAGAACATCATAGGGCTGCCAACTGCGGTCCAGCAGAATTTTTACCGCGACGTCGATTTCTTCGGCTAGTCCATCATACAAATCGTCATGCATTTGTTGCACGAGTTCTTCATCATTCAACGTCGTCAGGTCCAGATCGTCTTCCTGATCGCTCATCACCACTCTCCCTTGACAAGCAAGCCCTTGGCAAAACTGCCCAATATGGAAATTCTTAAGTCAAAAATTGCCTGAAACTGTCTTGTCGAAGACTTGAAGTTTTCGAAATGCGACATTCGCTGAATTTCGTGTTATGTGGCATTAAAAAGTGAAGAAACGAATCCATTTCACGATGTGGGGTCACACGAATACCCTGCCTTGCGTAACCGGACTTGTGAGAACATACTCTTGAAAAAGTTTTGTTCGTGATCTGGGAAAATCTTTTGCAACAACCGCTCTGGCAACCTGGCGAGGACCGTGTTCGCGCCTCCAACATCAATGCCTTTATCGAAGCCGTCGAAGAAGACTGGAACGTCAACATCGGCGGTTACGATGGCCTGTATGACTTTTCCATAACAGAATTGGACAAATTCTGGGTTTCGCTAAAAGACTACGGCAATGTCATCGCCGAAACCTGGGGTGACACGGTTCAGGAGAATCCGGGGAAAATGCCGGGGGCCCGTTTTTTCCCCGATGCCCGCCTGAACTTCGCCGAAAATCTTTTGAAACGCCGCGATGATGAAGAAGCCATCGTTTTCAGGGGTGAAGACAAGGTCGAAAAACGCGTCACCCATAACCAGCTTTATGATCAGGTCTCGCTGGTTCGCCAGGCCCTGATCAAGGCAGGGGTAACGTCAGGGGACAGGGTCGGCGGTTACGTCCCCAATATGCCGGAAGCCATCGTCGCCATGTTGGCCGCCACATCCCTGGGCGCGATCTGGTCGTCATGCTCGCCTGATTTTGGCGTCAAGAGCGTGTTGGATCGCTTTGAACAGATTGAGCCAAAAATCATCTTCGCCGCCGAAGGCTATCACTACAACGGCAAGACCCACGACTGCCTGGAGAAACTGGCCGAAATTGTCGATCAATTGCCGAGTGTCGAGCAGACCGTCATTATCCCCTACACCCGCGAGAACCCATCCCTCGACGGTGTGCGAAATGCGGTGAAGCTGGGCGATTTGACGGCACCTTATCAACCCGCCGAGATAATCTTCGAGCGCTTCGAGTTCAATCTCCCGCTTTACATCATGTATTCATCCGGCACCACTGGCGCGCCCAAATGCATCGTCCACGGAGCCGGCGGCACCTTGCTGCAGCACATCAAGGAACACCAGTTGCACTGCGACATCAAACCCAACGACAGGGTGTTTTTTTTCACCACCTGTGGCTGGATGATGTGGAACTGGCTGGTCACCGCGCTGGCCTCGCAGGCGACGCTGATCCTGTACGATGGTTCGCCCTTTTATCCCGACGGCAATGCCATGTTCGACTACGCCGACGCCGAAAAAATGACCCTGTTCGGCACATCGGCCAAATTTATCGACGCCGCCATCAAGGCGGAACTGGAACCGATCAAAACACATTCTCTGGCAAGTGTGCGCCTGCTGTGTTCCACAGGCTCGCCCCTGGCCCCGGACGCCTTCAACTGGGTTTACGATCACATCAAGAGCGACGTTCATCTGGCCTCGATATCCGGCGGCACAGATTTGATGGGGTGTTTCATGCTGGGCAATCCGACCGGAGCGGTCTGGAAAGGCGAAATTCAGTGCCGCGCCCTGGCCATGGCGGTTGAAGTATTTGACGACGAAGGAAACCCGCTCCGGGGCGACAAGGGAGAGCTGGTTTGCACCGAACCTTTCCCGTCCATGCCCGTCGGCTTTTACAGGGACATGGATGGTTCCAGATATCACAGCGCCTATTTTGAACGTTTCGACAATGTCTGGTGTCATGGCGACTATGTGGAGCTAACCGACCACGGCGGCATCATCATCTATGGCCGCTCGGATGCGACCCTGAACCCCGGCGGCGTCAGGATCGGCACGGCGGAAATCTACCGTCAGGTGGAAAAACTCGCCGACGTCAACGAGAGCATCGTCGTCGGTCAGCAATGGGATAATGACGTTCGGGTAGTATTATTTGTCGTGCTGCGCGAAGGGCTGACTTTAGACGATGACCTGATCAACCTGATCCGATCCGAGGTGCGCGCCAACTGCACCCCCCGGCACGTTCCCGCCAAGGTCATTCAGGTTGCCGATATCCCGCGCACAAAATCGGGCAAGATTACAGAACTGGCGGTGCGCGATGTGGTTCATGGCCGCGATATCAAAAACAAGGAGGCGCTGGCAAACCCAGAAGCGCTGGAATTGTTTAAAGGCCTTGCTGAATTGCAAACCTGAATCTCGATATTGGCGACAGCGCGGTAGAGAGCCTGCAAAATCGCGGGTGCCTCCCGGTCGCCTTGTTTGGCGCGGGATTCAAGAACGCTTACGCAGCCTTCGGCGACGTTAATTTTCCCGGAATTGCCCTTCAATAGCGGCCTCGAATCGGGCCAAGGTGTCTTTTGCCTCGTCAACAAGCCGATCCCTGAAGTATGAGGTTCTGATTATTCAAAATCAACTATTTTCTTGATGTCTTCGGCGGTCTTTCCAGAGTCTCGCAAAGCCCGGATGGTTTGTGACTTGTCGCGCTTGGCGAAGCGTTTGCCGTCTTCACCTTTTAACAGGTGATGATGAATATACGTTGGTACTTTCAGGCCCAGCAATTCTTGCAGAAGGCGGTGCACATCGGTCGCCGACAGCAGGTCCTCGCCGCGAATAACCAGGTTAACCCCTTGCAGGTCATCGTCGATGCTGACAGCCAGATGATAGCTGGTCAGGATATCCTTGCGGGCCAGCACCACGTCGCCGAAGCTTTCCGGGTGGGCGGCGTGTTCGTT
>MPLX02309027.1_pt1 | contig 17606 bp, 21 predicted proteins | sample 1617341 | NCBI WGS metagenome assembly MPLX02 (sample SAMN05944804, study PRJNA350692) | marine metagenome | biome: marine; feature: ODZ; material: water; isolation source: 120 m water sample filtered on 0.2 um supor filter | place: Pacific Ocean | collected 2012-04-08 | depth 120m m | reverse complement strand
ACAATTAAAAAAATTAAATATTCTAATAAAGTAGAGTTTAAAAATTCGAAAGATTTTTCTAATAAATTAGATACATTGGTTATTTTTGGGGAAGATTTATCAGAGGCATTAAAAGCATCTATAAATTATTTAAAAGAAGAAAATAAAAAGGTTATTTTTCGTAAATAATATATATTTATATATAAGTTATTAAAGGATATGATGGTTATGAAGTTAACATCCGTAAAAATTCTCAAAGAATTACATAGAGAATTTAAGATATTAAGCATAAGAGAGGATTTTTCACTTCAAAAGCTAGTGAATAGAAGTATTCATAAATTTTTGGTAGATGAAGAATATAAAAAAGAGTTAATTAATTATACTCAATTACAAGTTAGTGGGAGTGGAATGTGAATAGACATGAACAAGATCTTTTTGAGAGCATGCTTACTGTATTGAATAAGATAGAGATACGTTTAGGTAACATAGAAGCACAATTAAAAGCGCATGAACCTAAAGAAGAATCTAAAAAACAATTATTGAACGATTAGAATATTAAAATAAAGAGGTTATATGTCTAAGAAAAAGATTTTATTATTATCTGATGATTTAAGAATGTCATCTGGGGTTGCAACAATGTCAGCTGAAATTGTTAGAAATACGATACATAAATACGATTGGGTTCAGGTTGGTGGTGCTATTAACCATCCTGAAAAAAATAAGGAAATTGATCTTGGGGATGCAGTTTTGAAGGATTGGGGCATTTCTCTGGAAGGAGAGGGGGCTAAGCCGTATTTAAAACTTTATCCAACAAGCGGATATGGAAATCAAGAACTTATTAGAAATCTCATAGATAGAGAAAATCCAGATGCTATAATGATTTATACAGATCCACGGTTTTGGATATGGTTATTCCAGATGGAACATGAACTTAGGATGCACCTTCCTATATTTTATTATAATATATGGGATGATTTACCTTATCCAATGTGGAATCAACCATATTATGATTCAGTAGATGCTCTTTTTAATATTTCTAAACAAACTGTTAATATTGTAAAGAATGTTAGAAGTAGTTATGAACCTTGGCAGGCTACATATATTCCACATGGAATTAATGAAGAAGTTTTTTATCCAATAAATAAAAAGCATGTAGAATATCCTAAAGTAGAGAATTTTAAGAAAAGGTTTAATAAAGAAGTTGATTTTATTGTATTTTATAATAATAGAAACATTCGTAGAAAATTGCCTGGAGATGTTATATTGGCATTTAAAACATTTTGGGATAAGTTGCCAAAAGAAGAAGCTGATAGGTGTGCTTTATTGATGCATACACAACCAGTAGACCAAAATGGAACTGATTTACCGGCAGTAAAAAAAGCAGTTGCTCCTGATTGTAATATTTATTTTTCAGAAAATAGATTAGATCAAAAAGAAATGAATTTGTTATATAATATAGCCGATGTAACAATTAATATGGCATCAAATGAAGGATTTGGATTGGGAACTGCAGAAAGTTTAATGTGTGGTAAACCAATGATTGTAAATGTTACAGGTGGGATGCAAGATCAATGTGGATTTAAATATAAGGGTAAACATTTGACTGTAGATGATTATGATTGGGTACACACTTTACATGATAGAAATAAGTGGATGAATAATTCTGATTTAACTCATGGAGAATGGGTAAAACCAATATGGCCTACTAATCGATCATTACAGGGCTCACCACCAACCCCATATATTTTTGATGATAGGTGTAGTTTTGAAGACGCTGGAGAGAGAATATATGAATGGTATAAGACACCAAAAGAAGATAGAGATACGGTTGGTTTAAACGGTAGAGAGTGGATGTTACAAGAAGAAATCGGAATGTCAGCAAAACATATGGGAGATAGGTTTATAAATGATATTGAAGCAGCATTTGAAAGTTGGAAACCAAGAGAACGATTTGAAGTTTTTAAAGCATAGGGTAGGTATATGAGTGATAAGTTAAGAGTATTATTTTCAGGACCAGTAGCAACAAGAAGTGGATATGGATCTCATGCTAGAGATTTGGTGTATGCATTAATTAATATAGATAAATATGATGTTTATATATTGCCGCAAAAATGGGGAAATACTCCAGAAAACGCGTTAAGTTCAAATAATGAAAGAGATAAGAAAATTATGGATAGATTGATTAAAGCAGAAGATCAAAAAATTCCATTTGATATATCTTTTCAAGTAACCGTTCCAAACGAATTTCAAAAATGGGCTAAATATAATATAGGTGTTACTGCAGGGTTTGAAGCTACTTTAGTACCAAATGATTGGATACAGGGAGCTAACAATGCAGACTTGGTATTATTTTCTTCTGTACACGGGTTAAATTCGGTAGCTAATTCTAAATTTGATATGCACAATGAACAAAAACAGAAAGTGGGAGAGTTACAGTTAACAACAAAATCAGAAGTTTTATTTGAAGGGGTTGATACCGAGGTTTATAAAAAAACAACTACTTTTAGTGAACAATTAGTTAAAGAAGTATCTAAAATTAAAGAATCATTTTGTTTTTTGTTTGTAGGACATTGGTTACAGGGGGGGTTAGGTGAAGATAGGAAAGATACTGCTATGTTAGTTAAAACATTTTTAGAATCATTTAAGGATATAAAAAACCCACCAGCACTAATTATGAAAACAAGTGGGGCTGATTTCTCAATACTGAGTAAAGCAGAGTTACTAAAAAAGATATCAAATATTAAAAAAACTGTTAAAGCTAAAACTTTACCTAATATATATGTTTTATATGGAGAGCTAGAAGATTCTGAGATGAATGATTTGTATAATCACCCTAAAGTAAAAGCACATATTACATTTACACATGGAGAGGGATTTGGAAGACCCTTATTAGAAGCAAGTTTAAGCGGCAAACCAGTTATAGCTAGTGCTTGGAGTGGGCATGTGGATTTTTTAAATAAAAATAATGCAACATTACTCACAGGACAGCTAACTACAGTTCCTAAGGCCGCGTTTCCTAAACAATTTTTAGTTGAAGGACAACAATGGTTTACAGTAAATTATTCTGTAGCTAGTTCTATATTAAAAGATATATTTAAAAAATATAAAAAATATGCATTACCAGCTAAAAAGTTGGCTATATATAATAAAAGTAAATTCAGTTTGAAAGCTATGCAGGATAAATTAGAAAAGATTTTAGATGAAAATATTCCTAATTTTCCTAAACAAGTTAAATTAAAGTTGCCAAAATTAAAGAAAGCCGCTCAAAAAGCACCTACAGTTAAATTACCAAAATTAAAGAAAGTTAACTAGAGAATGGAAAAGAAAATTCAATGCCCACATTGTAATGCTAAAAAACAATGTTTTGTAGAAAAAACTAAAACATTTGAATCATATATGTGTTTTAGATGTGGATTTATGTCAGATAATAGATTTACCGAAAATTCTCTGGAGATTACGGATTTAGAAAATAGGTCTCCTAAATTGATAAAAGAGTTGAAATTTTTTGATGAAGAAAGAGAAATTTATTGGTTTCCTTCAATATTGAATATGGGAGCGCAGGGAATGATTTATCCAGAACCAGTAGGAGATGATTTAGATATAACTTGGGGTAGTTATGTATGGAGATATGCTAAAGTGGTAGATGTTCCTGAAGATAAGGAAGCTGATTATAATGGGCATAAACAATATTTAGATGTAGAGAATGCATATACATTTAAAAAAGAAGAGTTTTTAGATGCATGTGTTTCAATGGGTATAGTTAAATTGGATACATTTAATGGATAGAAGAATAAGATGGGCAGAGTTACAGCCTGGAGATATTGTAGAGTTTAGATATGAAGGTACAGAGGGTACAGGAATGGCCACCCGTACAGTTCTTGTATTAGCACCACATGTTAGAAAAAATAATTTGGTACATGGTTTAGAGTTATTAAGAGATAGAAAAATCCAACTGGATGATGGAGATTTGATGAAATATTTACCAATTATAGGTGGATCTCCAGCGTTGGTACGAGAGGGAGAAATAGATAATGATCCATATTACAGAGTTAACATTCAACCGGGGGCTGAACGAGGTATATATAGAGCGCTAAAAGGTTCATTAAGAGACGATGTTTTTAGGGCATATAAAATAACAGAATTGAAAAGCGCTCAAATGAAGAGAGTTACAACAAAATCTGAAAGTGGAATTTTACCAGAAAATATGAAGAAAGAAGCAGATAAAATATATGAAGCAAAAATATTAGAGGCAAGTAAAGAAGCTAAAAAGAAACCATCTGAAAGAAAAATTGGAGATGCAAAACCATTAGAAGATTTAGACGAAGTACCAGAAAAGATTAAAGGTGTTGATGTTGAAACAGTTAAAAAGAAAATAACTGAAGAAGTAAATGAAATGGTTGTTACCATGATGGATGAAATGGGTACACTTATTAATAGTGATGAAATGGGAGAACTACTAAGTGCAATTGAAACAAAAAAAGCTTTTGGCGATTTTGATGCGGAGTTAGGGAAAAAGAAAAAATAAAATGAATTGGATATTATTAGGATTGTTGATAGCAATAGTTTTAGGAATTGGATATTGGTTATTTTTCGGTGGTGAAGAGGGACTACATTAAAATGAACTTAACTTGGTTTTACTTCCATTGTGTATTAGCATTGGTTGTATTATATAAAGACTACAATGGAACATTAGAAGAATCATTAAATAAATTCGAATCGAAAATTGGTTTATATACATATGTGGATACTACTCATAGAGAAGAAGTTCCATTTTATATGCCATCAATAGAATCAGAAGTAGATTCATCATTTATTTTACCAGATTCTTTAAAGAGAAAGAATAGATAAAAAATAATGAAATTTAGTTATGCAATAACAGTCTGTCAAGAAGAAGTAGAAATACAAAGATTAGTTACATTTTTATTAAAACACAAAGAGTTACAAGACGAAATAGTAATAACTTACGATTCTAAAAATGGTTCTAAGGGTGTAGAAGAATATTTAAGAAGTCATTCTGTAAATGGAGAATTTAGTTGGCATCCATTTGAGTTTGAGGGTAATTTCTCAGACCTAAAAAATCATACTAAGAAAATGAGTAGTGGAGATTATATATTTCATTTAGATGCAGATGAAATCCCACACGAAACATTAATGGAACAACTACATACTATATTAGAAATGAATGATGTTGATTTGGTTTGGATACCAAGAGTAAATACAGTTGAAGGGCTCACCGATGAGTGGACACAAAAATGGGGATGGAAAGTAACAGAAAAAGGTTGGGTGAATTTTCCCGATTATCAGGCCAGAATTTTTAGAAATAGTGAAGATGTATATTGGCAGGGTAAAGTGCACGAAAGAATAACTGGTTGTAAGACTTATTCTCATTTACCACCACACGAAGAATTGTCGTTATACCATCCTAAGACAATTGATAAACAAGTAAAACAGAATGAGTTATACGAAGGATTAATGAAATGAAATCAAGTGTATTATATGATATAATAGATGCTGGTGCAGGTAAAAGAGAATTTACAGGTACAATAAGTCGAAAAATGAAACGAGATATAGTAGATTTTTTTAGTTTTGATAAAGCTAAAGACTTTCATTGTTTAGAGTTAGGGTTTTGGCGAGGACAGACAACGTATTTATTATCACAGGTATTTAAAACAGTAACAACTGTTGATATTAATGATGGAAGTAAAATAATACCAGAAGTATTAGAGAGAGATAATGTGGAGTTTATATATCCAGTGGATATATATGATAGCAATCCAGATAATGTATGGGGAAAGTTAAAAACTGAAGATGCTTATCCAGAATTTAATATATTTTTTATAGATTGTGTACATGATGCACCACACGTTGAACAAGATGTTAATAGATGTTTGTCCATAGCTGATTTAAGTAAACCAGTATATTTTATATTTGATGATTATGGTACAACTGTAGATTTAAATAACGAAGATACATGGAATGGTAGTGTAAATCAATATATAAGAGATTTGGTGATTAGAACCTCTAATTTTAAAGTAGTATCTTATATTGGTGAAGATGTTGGATTTGAATATAGTAAAGAAAGAAACCCATTGAGAGATAGAGAGGGAGTTATTTTAAAATGGCAAATATGATTTATACTGTCGCTGTAAATCACGATACATCTCAATATAAAAATTCAGATTATTCACAATATTGTATAAAATCTTGGGAAAGTTGGTGTAAGAAAAATGATATAGATTTTATGGTTATTACTGAACATGATGCTAGATACAAATATCCAGTTTGGAATAAAGATTTAATTTTTGAAAAATTAGATACAGAATATGATAAGATAGGATATGTAGATAGTGATACTATGGTTCATTGGGGTGCGCCCAATCCATTTGATATATACGATGATGAATTTTGCTGGGTAAAAGATTGTTCAAATTTTCGTTGGATTTCAAACAGTATAGAACTATATAATAAGTTTTATTTAAATCAGACATTGGATATATATGATTATTATAATTCAGGTGTGAGTTTTTTTACAAAAGAACACAAATTTATATACGATAACTTACAGAAGTTATACAAAGAAAATTCTGTAGAGTTGGATGATTGTGCGACTAGGGGAGTAGGTAAGGTACAAACACTACTTAATTTTGAATTACAAAAACAAAATGTAAAAATAAAAGAATTACCACCAATTTGGAATATATTTTCAATGCATAAAAAAGAAATGTTTAATCATAATTGGCAAGATGGTAAAGATACAACACCATTTTTTATTAAGTATTGTTGGATATGGCACTTTACAGGATTTCCAATTGAAGAAAGAACTAAAATAATGAAACAGACTTGGGAGTTAGTGGGAGATAGGTATTAATAAAACTATGAAAAATACAGTATTCATTATAGCAGTAAAAAAAGATGGACAATTAAAGCCAGAATATAAAATATCAATTGAATCTTGGAAAAAATGGTGTAATAAAAATGATACTCAAATGTTTTTATTGGAAGAACCAATTGTTCCTATGGATGAAATGCATATAATTTGGCAGAGATATTTTATGTTTGATATATTTGAAGCAAATGAAATTGAATCTGATCAAACTTTGATTGTAGATGCTGATACAATAGTACACCCAGAGTGTCCTAATTTTTTTGATGAAACCGACGGTAAGTATTGTTTAGTGCATGATGATGGTAGTTATGATTGGATTTTGCGGGGAATGGAACACTATTCAAAATATGTGTATGATGGAGCTTGGTTTGATTTTTGGAAGTATGGTAATAGTGGATTTCAAATTGTAAATAATAAACACAGAGAATTTTTTGATTATATGAGAGAATTTTATTTTGAAAATAATGAAATGATACGGAGCATCCAAGACAATTATGGGATAGGTACTGATCAAACCCCATTAAATTATAACTTGATTTTAAAAAATATTCCTGTTAAATTGTTATCATACAAATATAATATGACTTGTATGTATAAAAAAGAAATATTGGCAGATGATATGTTACACACAAAAACGGGGTGGGTAATGCACTTTAATGGACTTCCCGATAAAGAAAAATCAGTTCCACATTGGATGGAAAAAACTTATAGGTATTTATATGGTTAAAGCTTCAATTATAGGTAAAGGTAAATTTGGTACTAAAATAGAAAATTGTATCAAAGAATTTGTTCAGTTTGTAAGGCCAGAGGATGCAGATTGGATTATAATATCTACACCAAATGATTTACATTATGAACAAGTAGAGTACTGGTTAAGTCAAAGGAAGAATGTATTTTGTGAGAAGCCACTAACTTTAACTGTAGATACAGCAAAAGAATTATTTTCTCTTGCAGATTTTATGGGGGTGAAATTATATGTAGATGACGTTTTTAAATGGTATCAACATAAAAATGATTTGAACTGGATAGAATGTTTTAATGATTTTAAGTGGTATAAGTATGGTTCATTTAATGCAAATATAGTTGATAATTTAGCATATCATCATTTTTATTTATCAGAGTTAGCTTATGAAAAATTTGAAGTAGAGGATGTTAAGGTACATAAACATTATTATGATTCTCATGGATTATTGAAATTTACAATTACAGTAAATAATGAAGTTGCAAACTATGAGTATAAGATAGATCACATAGGAGAAGCAGAACATTGGATAAATAGAATGAAAGTGATGCAGCCTGCAAATAATCCACTTCAATTAATGTTTGAGAATATTTTTGTAGATGGTAGAGAATTATATTTTACAAATAATAGAAGAGGAACTTTAGGTGCAATTAAATTATGTGAAGCAGTAAAGAAAGAAGTTTTTCCAAAAGTATTAGTAGTAGGTGGTGGAATATTTGGAACAACCGCAGCAACAATGTTGGCAACTGCGGGATTTAATGTAACATTACATGAAGAGTTAAATGGGTTGCTGAAGTGCGCTTCGGGCATTAATCAATTTAGGTTACACAAAGGATATCATTATCCACGAAGTAAACAAACTGCAAAAGAATGTTTAACTGGGCTGAAAACGTTTAAAAGAAAATATGAAAGTAGTGTAGTAAATGGAAATATAGAGCATTACTATGCTATAGCAGATAAAGAAAGTCTTACATCACCACAAGAATATTTAAAATTTTTGGTAGAGTTGAATTTAGAATTTGATGTGGTTACACCAATAAAAAATACTTCTTTAACGTTAAAAGTAGAAGAAGAATTATTTGATAGCGAAATGTTACGAGTTCAATCAATTCAAAAAATGCGCGGTGTTGGAGTAGATGTTGTGTTGAAACATAAAACTACGAAAAAAGATATAGAGGCTCAAATGTTTGATTATGTTATTATAGCAACCTATTCTAAATTAAATTCTCTATTAAAAAGTAAAAGGAAATATCAGTTTGAAGTATGTGAAAAACCAGTAGTAAAATTACCAGATACATATAGAAATAAGAGTATTGTGATATTAGATGGTCCTTTTATGTGTTTAGATCCATTTAAAGATGAATATCATTTATTGGGGCACGTTGATCATGCGATCCATAGTAGAAATGTTGGTAACTTACCAAAAGTTGATAAGACTATAAAAACATATTTGAATAAAGGAATTATAAGAAATCCTAAAGTTACAAAAATAAAAGATTTTATAGAAGCTGGTACGAAATTCTTCGATGGATTTGATAAGTTAGAACACATTGGTTCAATGTATACTGTTAGGACAGTATTGGCTGATAGAGAATATGATGATGCAAGACCAACTATAGTTAAACATGAAGGTCAAGGTATATATACATTATTTTCAGGTAAAGTGGATACTTGTGTAGATGCTGCAAATATTTTAATTAAAAAGTTGAAAGGAATTTAATATGGAAAAATATAATTTCGCTGGTAAACAAATCTTGATTACAGGTGGAAGTGGATTTTTAGGAAATGATTTAGTGGCTCGACTACACGGTACTGGATGTCGAGTGAGAGTTATGTCTAGAAATGAAGGTAATCTAATAAAATTACAAATGAGGCATCCCTGGATTACAATTTTATCTGGAGATGTATCGGATAGGTATTCAGTCCAACAAGCCATGAAAGGAGTTGATGGAGTATTTCATTTAGCCGCATTTAAACACGTTGGTTTAGCAGAAACACAATCAAGAGAATGTGTAAAATCTAATACTATTGGTTCGTTGATATTATTAGAAGAAGCAGCTAAAGAAAATGTTGATTTTGTATTAGGTATTAGTACAGATAAAGCAGCACAAGTTGCTGGAGTATATGGAGCATCAAAACGTCTTATGGAACGGCTGTTCGTTCAATTTGAAAATAATTATCCAGATATAACATTTAGAATTGTAAGATATGGTAACGTATTATATTCAACTGGATCAGTTTTGTGTATATGGAAAGATCTTATTGAACAAGGAAAAAAAGTTATTGTTACAGAACCAAAAGCAACCCGATTCTTTTGGACTGTAGAACAAGCAATTGATTTGATATTTGATTGTTTTTATAATGCTAAAGACAGTAATCCTTATTGTCCTGATATGAAATCTATGAGGATAGATGATTTATTACAGGCTATGGTAGCAAAATATGCTGATGGTAAAGAAATTCCCATTGAAGTTATAGGATTACAACCAGGCGAAAATCTTCATGAAAAAGTTTTAGAAGAAGGTCTCGCTTCAAATGAAGTTGAACATTTTACAGTTGAAGAGATTACGGAATTAATTTGATATTAAAAAACACATATATCATAGGATGCCATATAATGTTTTATGAAATAGATATGGTGGGTGAATATATCAAAAGTTGTAGAAGAGCTTTAGAAGATGTTGAAAATAAAGAGAATGTAAAATTTCATTTTTGTTTGAATATGTCTACCTATTTTGAAGAGTATGATACTTCTGATAGGAAGGGTCTCATTATGAATCAATGGCAAGGTATGGTTTCGGAGTTAAATGCTGAAGTTGAAATATATCACGATGATAAGCCATATACAATGGCAAACTATCGTAGAGAACTTAATCTTATGGGAATAAATTATGATTATACGATATGGGGAGAAAGTGATTGTTTATTGCCAGTAGAAGTATTTTCAGCTATAGAATCAGTATCAGAGTATGCTAAGCAAAATGATGTACATAGACATATTATAACTTTTGCTGTTAGAAAGATGTGGGACGAGAGTTGGAGAGTGCTGGAGCATTCAGAATTTACTGATAAACCATATTATGATATGGATACAGAAGAAGATAAAATAAGAGCTACTACTTCACCTTGGTCTATAAGATATTCTATGTCTCAAGAGGAAATGGAAACTGTTAATAATAAAACAGAAGAATATGATGTTAGAATGATAACTTATCCAAAATTTGATGGTAGTGGGTTAGTTATTTCAAGAGATTTGTTAATGACTGGAGCTAACATAGCACCAGCAGTATTTATGAATGGAGATGATACTTCATTTTTACAGAGTTGTATGCTACATATGGGAGAAACCTATAAACAATTTGTAGTAAAGAATATATTGAAAGTTCATAATAGAAATCATCCAAAGAAACGTAGGTATGTAGAGGGAGAGGATAAAGATAAAATGACTCATTTTAAACGTTCTACACAAACTTGGTATCAGAAATTAAATAATATATCTAAAACTAATTTAGATAAAACATATCATACTCAAGAAAAATTTCAAACTTATTTAGATTTAAAGAGGGATTAAAAATGAAACCTAGATATTATAGTGGAAATGCATTAATAATTGGTGGTAATAGATTTGTAGGAAAAGCGCTAGCATCAGAGATTGGATGGGCACATAGATATAATACTGTTGATGTGTTTAATAGAAGTGGTACTGGGCCTTGGGGAGTAAATGTAATTCAAGGAGATAGAAATAAGCGAGAAGATTTAGAAAAGATAAATTTTAAAAAATATGATTTTATAGTTGATATGTGTTTGTACAATCCAGAACAATATGAAAAATGTGCAGATTTAATTCCAAATGATACAAATTATGTTTTTGTAAGTAGTGGAGCAGCTAATGAAAAATATCATAGTGTTTTTGGACAATATGGTACAGATAAGCTTAAAATAGAAGAGATGTTACATGCTGATGGGAAAAATTGTAAGATAGTAAGACCTACTTATATAGTTGGTAATGGAAATCATATAAAAAGATTAGGTTATTATTTAGGACAATTAAGAAAGGGTAGATGTGCTATTGAAGTGGATGGAGATGGGGAGTATGAAATAAATTTGGTATTTGTGCAAGATGTGGTAGAATGTTTATTTCAGTTAGCCGTAGACAAAAATAAAACTATGAAAAATTATGACATATGTGGAGATGAATCTATTAGTGTTAATAATTTAATACAAAAATTATCAAAATACTATTCAAAAAAGTATGATACCGCAGCTCATAATAGCTATTTCTATCAAAAATCATCATCTGATGCACCATTTAAAAATACTGAATTTACAGCATTTGACAATAGTGCTATAAAACAAGACTATGAAGTAACTTTTACTACATTGGATGAAGGAATTGAAGAATATGTTAAATGGTTTAAAGAAGAAGGATTAAAAAAATATGGATACACTTTATAGAGCTAAACCGTATTTACCAAAAGAAAGTAAGAAAGAAGTATTAGATAGATTTGATAATATTCTATCTACAGGTGGTTTAATACAAGGTAAGTATGTTTCTGAATTTGAAGAGCTTATAAAAGAAAGAATATGGACAAAAAATGCAATTGCAACTACAAGTTGTGGTACAGGTCTCGAAACAGTACTGATTGCATCAGGAATTAAAGGTAAAAAGTTTTTAGTTCCTACTCAGACATTTGCTGCTAGTGTAAATTGTATAATACGATCGGGTAATACTCCAATAATAACTGATGTTAATCCTGTTACTCAATGTCTTGATTTTGAAATAATTGCAAGAGAGGTAGAGAAAGATAAGGATATAGCTGGAGTGGTATTGGTTATGATGGCTGGAGCAATTCCACCTGATATTTTAGATATTGAGGCTTATTGTAAAGATAAGGGATTATTTTTATTAACTGATGATGCACATTCACTTGGTGCAAATTATTATGATGAATATTCTGATAATATTAGATTCGCTGGTACGTTTGGAGATGCTGGGGTATTTAGTTTTTATCCAAGTAAAATCATAACTACAGGTGAGGGTGGTATGATTACTACTGATAATGATGAGTTAGCTGAAAAATGTAGAGTGGTTAGAAATCATGGAACGGTTAGAAATGATGGTAAATATAAGGGATTAGATTATGGTTATACTTGTGATATGCCAGCAACTAATTACAGAATGACAGAATTTTGCGCTGCACTTGGTATAACTCAAATGAAATACTTAGATGAGTGGTTAGAAAAGAGAAATGATATAGCTGATGGATATGATCTACGTTTAGGTCAGTTAGATTGGATATCTACACCATATAGAAGTCGTGTTGTATATCAATCTTGGTGGCAGTACATTTGTTCAACAAATTTTACCAGTACCAAAAGAGAAGAGTTTTGTAAGAACTTACTTGATGAACATAACATTCCTACTGCTAATGCATATTCACCATTATGCCATCAACAAAAAATATACAAAGACTATCTAAGTAGTTTTGGGTTTGAGAAGGCTGAAAGTATGATAGAAAATATCTTTTCATTACCAATGTATGTTGAATTAACTGAAGATCAAATTGAGTATGTATGTGAAGGTGTTAAATCTGAATATGATCGGCAATTAGGTAAGATAATTCAAATTAACGGGTGTTGAATGATTGTATCTATACATCAACCAAATTATTTACCTTGGGTAGGATTTTTTAATAAAATAAAACAAAGTGATTTGTTTGTACTATTTGATGATGTACAATTTCCAAGGGGTAAGAAACACTTTGGGCATAGGAATAGGATAAAAACTAATTTTAATGCAAGTAAATGGTTAACTGTTCCAATAAAAAATAAAAGTGATATGGTATCTTTTAATGATACTGTTATAAATTATAGTTTAGGTTGGAATAAAGAGCATCTTAGATTAATGGAAATATTTTATAAAGAAGCACCACATTTTGATAAGTATTTCGCAGATATATCAGAGTTATTATTAAAAGAATACTCAAATCTTACTGAATTGTCAAAAAAACTTATAGTTTATTTTATGAAAGAGTTAAAAATTAATACAGAAGTGAAAGTATCTTCTAATTTTGGTGGGGAAGAGTTGGCTGGTTCAGATAAAATATTTAACATTTTGGAAAAAGTGAAATCTTCTTCATATTCTGTAGAATATATAAGTGGAAGTGGTGAAGGGTCTCGTAGATATATTGAAGAGGATGAATTTAAAAGAAGAGGCATCAAATTACATTGGCAAGAATATGAACACCCAACATATAATCAATTATTTAATGGATTTATGCCATATTTATCGGTAGTAGATTTGTTATTCAATGAAGGAAAAGAAAGTTATAAAATAATATGAATATAATGGCTATAGGTGCTCATCCTGATGATATAGAATTTGGTTGTAGTGGTACTTTGATAAAACATAAAGAGCGAGGTGATAAAGTTGTTTATGTTTGCATGACAAGTACAGAATCAAAATCAGGAACGAGTGGCGAAGTTCTTAGAAGTTTAGAACAATTAAAAGATGAAGTGAAATGTGCTACTGAATTAATCGGGTGTGATCATGTAGAGGTTGCACCATTTACAGATTTACACGTTCCATTTAACTTTGAAAGTGTTTCCGTTTTAGATGGTATGATGCAAACTTATAAGATAGATACAGTTTATACTCATTGGGCTGGAGATTCTAATCAGGATCATATAGCTACATTTAAGGCTACGATGGCGGCTGCAAGATATGTACCAAATGTATTTTGTTATGAACAAATACCTATACCAAGACACACAGAAAATGAAATGAATATAAATTATTATAGCGATATAACTGATTATATGGATTCTAAAATAGAGGTTGCTAAGTGTCATAAGAGTCAAATAAAAAAGTATGGTGAAGCAGGATTTGATGTACCATATAGATTAAAGATTTTGGCTGAATATCGAGGTATTCAGGCAAATTGTAAGTACGCTGAAGGATTTCATCTAATTAAAAAGGTTGAGAAATGAATATTGAATTTGATGTAACTTTACAATGTAATTTTAGTTGTGTAAATTGTAATAGACATAGCAATTTTAATGATTTATCTTCACCACTTACAGGCGGAAAAAGTAATAAAGTAGGTCTTGATTATTATGAAAATACAAATATTACAATAGAAAAAACTAAAAAGTTTATTGAAGAAGTGAAAGAGAATGGTACAGTAGAGAGAATACATTTGATTGGTGGTGAACCACTTGTACATCCTCATATGGATAAAATTTGTGATTTGATGAGAGAAGAGTTATGGGGAAAATATGTGCGAGAAATTCTTATAATTTCTAATCTTCATCCTAAGATGTTAAAAAAAGGCACTCTTGATACACCAGAGCAAATTGTTAAATATGCACCAGATAGAGAATTAGATGTAGCATATGAACACTCATCTCGAGCATGCCATATGGTTTTAACTATAATTAGGGATATATTAGCACAGGATTCAAATGGGCTTACGAAAGAGAATATAATGGATTATGCTGAAGAAATAACAGCCACTCATCCTGAACTTGAAGAGATGAATTTAAGACAAATATTAGAATATCCTAGCGTATATTTATTTCACGGAATACCTGTAATAAATTATAAACCATTATCAGCTAAACACGAAGAACATAGATGTTCTTTAGTTGCGCCAGTAGATACAGAGCAAGAGATGATTGATAAATGTAATCATCCAAAACATTGTGGGCAAAATTATGCTTGGGATGGATATTATCCTTGTGCAAATGGGGCTGCTATAGCTAGATTGTTTAAGTTAGATAAGTACAGAAGAGACACTTTACCAAAAAATGAATCTGATTGGGATGGTATAGATGAAAATGGAATTGCACATACTAAAAGTGAAGGTATGTATGATTTATGTAAGTTGTGTCAAGTGGCAGCTAAAAATCAATTATGGGAAAGAGATCATGGAAGACCAATTTCTGTAAGTTATAGAAAAGCATTAGGACTTGAGGGTAATGAGAGAACTTCAGAATATGTAATAGAGGGACATAAAAAGAAATTAGCACCAAATCCAGGATTTATAGAATGAGAGGTTACATACCCACTAATGTTGTAAAGACTAACCCAGAATTTGGAGTTGAACTTGCATTAACAGTTCCATATGCTTATTGGTTACATAAGCAAGGTGATTTGGAAACTGTAATAACTTCTAAAGGTATGAAACCTTTTTATTATTTTTGTGAAGATGTAAGAGAAGAATTTAGTGAGAGAACAATTGATAATGCCGCTGCTGGATTAAATGAACTACCAAATAATTGGATACATGGTATCAATCCATTAGAAGAACCAGCAGTATTGAATTATGATGGATGGATACCGCCACCATATAAAGAGTATTATAAAAATAAAGAGTTTAATTTTGATGATAAACCATTAGTTTTTATAAGTAGTAAATATAATTTAGAGCATGGCGAGATTCCGCTTGGATTTTTTGATATTCAATGTTTATATGATATGTTTACCGAATTGACGAGAAAAGGATATGTAGTAATTTATAAGAGGGCTACAAATAGAGAAGAATTTGCTATAGATCAGAATGAAATGAACTCAATTCATCAAGGGTATGAAAACATAAGGGCAGATGTTGAAGGAATAGGTAACATATCAGATAGACAGTTACCACAATTTATGGAAGATGTTTGGTTGTTAGATGATATACCTACAAATTATTCTTATAATGAAACTCAACTTAAAGTTATGGCTAATTGTGATAGATTTATAACTGTATGTGGTGGTAATTCTATTTTATCTTCTTATTTTGGTGGAACTGTTATATCATATGTACATAAAGGTAAAGAATTACGACCAAATTATTTTGGTGAGAATAGTTATTTTAGAAAGTTATCTAATGCAAATATAATTCCAGTATATGATGTGATAGGTTCGGTTAACAAAGAAACTTATGAGCACGAAGTTAATCAGACTGGAACAAATGATTATACTAAATTACTTAATACTATAAAGGAAAACTTTTAATGGATGTAATAATAGCGATAGATGATTTACACCCTAAACCAGGTTGGGGATGTGAGGGCGATGAATCGGTAGGTTATATAGAAGAACTTAATAAAGAGTATGGCTGTAAATTTACTTTATTTATTCCATCTCATTATCACAATGAGGAGGGTGCTTCAGTATTGGATAATCCTGATTGGTGCAAATTTTGGTTAGATAAGGATTGGGTAGAAATAGCGGCTCATGGACACGTACATAATAATCCTAGTGAAGATATGGGAGAGCAAGAATTTTTGAATTTGGATCATACTCAAGCCATTATTAGAATAGTTAATATTATGAGTGCTTGGCAAGTATTAGATTATTCTCCTAAAGGATTCAGAGCACCAGGTTGGGGAGTTAATTCACAAAGTGCGAAAGCTATTGGAGAATGTTTTGATTGGGTAGCAGCACACAATGTAATTAATAAAGGTATAGATTTTGGGTGTGATACTTTTTATGGTTGTGATGGAATACATGAAACAGATAACATTAATTTATGGGAAGATAGATTTATGTTTCAATCTCATATAGCAGGTGATTGGAATGATAATTGTTGGAACGAGAAAAATTATAATAATTTTAGAAATATTTTAGAATATTTATCTACACAATATAAATTAAGTTATAAAACTATGAGTGAATTATGAATGTAGTTATGAATTTTGGTGAACATAGAGAAGATTTAGATGCTTGGTGTTCAAAGAATGAAGCATACTATTTAACAGTTAAATCAGATGATTCTAGAATTAATTATTTTCAATGGTATGGGAGTGTTGTTTATAAATATTGGTATGCATTTGTTGATATTGACAAAAACTTTGATAAAGAGTATTCTAAATTAATGATAATTGATTCTAAAGAAAAAGTACCTCCAGATAATATATTTGATTTGTGTAATGATAATATATGCGTGTATATGAAAAAGAATAAAAAAGAAAATGCAGAATATTCTAAACTTTTTTATAATTTTAAAATTT
>MPLX02172750.1_pt1 | contig 17682 bp, 21 predicted proteins | sample 1617341 | NCBI WGS metagenome assembly MPLX02 (sample SAMN05944804, study PRJNA350692) | marine metagenome | biome: marine; feature: ODZ; material: water; isolation source: 120 m water sample filtered on 0.2 um supor filter | place: Pacific Ocean | collected 2012-04-08 | depth 120m m | reverse complement strand
TCGTGTTCTTTAACTCCTCTGTGTGTCATACACATATGCTCTGCCCTTACTACAATAGCAACGCCATCTGCATTTGTTACTTCTTCTACAGCGTCTGCAATTTGCATTGTCATTTCTTCTTGTATTTGTGGTCTTTCTACTATGTGATGTATAATTCTGTTAAACTTACTCAATCCAATAACTTTGCCATTTGGAATAATACCTACCCATGCATTACCTACAATGTTTTGTAAATGGTGAGCACACGTTGATTTAATTGATATTGGACCACTAGTATACATACTCTTATAACCCATATTAGGAAAGTGTGTAATCCTTGGCATTGGTTTGTATCTGCCACCAAATGTTTCTTTGATATACATTTTTGCCACACGTTTTGCAGTTTCTTTAGTATTATGATCGTTTTCTGTATCAATTACAAGACTGTCTAACACACCTTGTAGTTTTTCTTGTACTTCTGCTTGTAATTTTTCTATCTCGCCTTCTTGGATGTATTCTGCTATATTATCATTAGCATTAAACTTTTTTCCTGCTTTTTTAATTCTATCTTTTATTTGTTTACTAACTGGATCACTTGAATTATCCCAAGTATCTTGTAACTCATTTATAATATCACTCATTTAATTTATTTTCTTTTTGTTAATTGTATTGTTCCATTTTACAGCAGTTGCCACGATGTTGTCAATGGAACTGTTGTCAGGATTCCAATTTAAATCTGCTTTTGTTCTGGAAATATCAGCAACTAACATATCTGGATCACCTTCTCGCCTAGGGTTAATTGTTATTTCCATATTTCCTGCATACTTTTGTACAGAATCTAACATCTGTTTATTTGATGTTGGAATACCCGAACCAAGATTATACGAAGCACATTTAATTTCATTACCTACTAAATTCAATGCTTTTAAATGAGCATCTGCTATATCCATAACGTGAATATAATCTCTAACACAGGTTCCATCTTTAGTGTTATAATCATCTCCGTTTAATTTAAATCCTTTACCTGACATAGCGGCATTAATAGCCAGCGGTATAATATGTGTTTCTTCAGTTCTTAATTCACCTACTTCTGCATCTGGATCTGCTCCTGCGGCATTGAAATATCTCAAACTAATACTGTTAAAATTGTATGCAATATTGTAATCACGTAATACTTGTTCAATCATTAATTTACTTGCACCATATGGATTAATAGGTTTTAGAGATTCGTCTGAGTCTCTACATACACCATCTTTTGGAATTCCGTATACTGCCGCACTAGAACTAAAAATAAATTTTTTAACTCCTGCAGAGTTTAGATAATCAAGTAATTGCAAAGTCATTACAACATTATTCTTATAATACTTTGTAGGATTTTTTACAGATTCACCTACAGCGGTATATGCCGCTAAATGCATACATGAATCTACATTGTATCGTTTAACAATATCATCTAAACGATGCATTTCTTGAGGTAAGTTTAAGTTAAACGCCAATCCAAATGAAGTTGCCCATGGCTTTTCTTCAATGTTGTGATCCACAACAATTGGTGTGTGTCCGTTTTTAGATAGGACTTTGCATATGTGTGAACCAATATATCCTGCTCCGCCAATTACTAAAACGCATTTATTGTTAATGCTAGTACTTGGATTGGCAGACTGGCGTTCTATAGTGCTTTCCATCTCTTCTCCATTGTTCTCCCGTGCCTGTCATAATGTCTATCATTCTGTCTATTGTACCGTTAGTCCAATCAGAAATTAAACCTATACTAGGGGATGGTTTTGTTAATAATACTTTTAATTTTTCCATTGCATCTCTACCTGACCATGGAACATACATTCTTGTTTCGTCATTTGCAAATGTTTCAGGAAATGATCTATATGCTGGAAATAAAACGTTACAACCCATTGCATCTGCTTCAGATACTGTGTTAGATACCCAATCTTGTAATGCACAGTTAAACAGTACTCTTGAATCTGCTAAGATGTTGTAGTATTCATTTTTCTTTAAATTCTCATATATTTTAAGTGTGCCGTCTTTTTCCATCATTCTTGCTTGATCAACATACACTTGATTATTACTTCTTAAAGGTCCTCCACAACATATTGCAAATTCTACTTCAGGCAATAGTTTAGTGTTGTGTTTCCAATGTCGAATCATATCCATAAAGAATCCTGGTTGTTTTTCTTGATCCCATCTTGCTCCAAAAATAACTCTCATTTTTCTTTCTTCAAAAGGTTTACGAACTGGAACTCTGCTTTGTACTTCTGTTTTGCCAAAACTTAAACCTGATATATTGTATATAGGTGCTTTCCAGTTTGCTATCCGCATATGTGCAACCATTTCTTCGTTTGTTGCAAGTATATTAACATTTGGAATTTCATTACACATCTGTTCATATAAACTCATCCATTTAGCCATACCCCAAACGTGTACAAAGTCATCTGGATCAATTGCCTGTGCTAAACATCTCAAATATATTTTTGGTCTATATTCATCAGGAGACTGTTGCAGTATGTAAGGAAGAGATTCCATACCTGGTTGAAACATATCTTCAAAGAAAATAGCATCGTCTTTTTTGATTTCTCCTGCTTTCATCATCTGTACAAGATTCATCATTTGACTCATACCAAAATAACTTCTACCGTGAGCATCTAATACTTGTCCTGTTACGATTGCTTTTGAATCATCAATAGTTGTTCCTGGAACTACAACATACTCTACTCCACGTTTTTTGTATGCTCGTTCAGTCCAGTCTTGTAACTGTAATGTATATCTGCCTTCGTAAGGTTCTAAACCCATGTAGAATATTTTCATATATTACTCCGGTGCAACAGCGTCACTACTTAATGTTGCCATTTGTTCTAGTCTATTAGTTGGTTTACCTTCTAAAAAGTCTAGCATTGTTCCAGCATCTGAAACTTCAAATGGATCGTCATCGTCACTCATATCATTTTTTCCATTTTCAACAAACATTCTTACAACTTTTCCATTGTCAATGTATGCAGAGTATCTCCATGATCTTTTTCCAAATCCTTGTGCTGGTTTATCCACTAGCATACCCATTTGCTCTGTAAACTTACCTTCACCGTCTGGTATAAATTTAACTTTTTTACATTGTTGATCTTTACACCATGCGTTCATTACAAATGCATCGTTTACAGATATACAATATACTTCATCGACATAATTTTTTAATTTGTCGTACATACCTTCGTATCCAGGTAAGTGTGTTGAAGAACAAGTTGGAGTAAATGCTCCGGGTAAAGAAAATATAACAACTTTCTTACCTTTAAAGTAATCATCTGATGTAACATTTTTCCATGCTCCGTTGCCTTCACTGTCTAATACTCTAGTTTTAAATGTAATATTATCACCATAACCTAATCCTTCAGCCATCGGTTTCGGCTCTTCATCAAATATTTTTGGTGTTTGTTCCATTTCTGGTCTATCTATTCCTGCCATTTATTTTGTCTCCTTAATTAATTTAACATCACCCTTATTAGTGTGTTTTATTCTATGTTCGTTCTTAAGTGCAAGATGTAAAAATGTTTCGTATTTTTCTTCTTTAACCATAAGAGTCACACAGTCGTCGCTTTCATCATCATATCCATGATATGCCCAAATGAAATCTTTTCCATATCTCATACCCAAGTTACCTGCTGTGGTACAGATATTTGCAACAGCATCAACAAATGTATATGAGGCATTTAAGGCGCCTCCGCCTATAGGTATGTAACCCATTCTTGTTGTTGCTCTTTTTTCTTTAATTGTTACTTCTTTCATAAACTGCGTGTGATCCGTTTTCTCCATCTTCAGAAACATCTATTTCAATTTTTCTGCCTGGATATTTTTTTGTTATTGCTACATATAAATCATCTGATATCATTTCACAAGATTTAAAATCAAGTTTCATTGTACCATCTGCATACATATTTTCCATCCATCTTTTAAATTGTATGAATTCTATATCTCTATCATCGTGGAATACTTCTATTGCTACTTTAAAATGGAATATGTGTCTGTGTGGATAACCTAAAAAACTAACATCGTACTCATCACCTGTTGCTAGTTTTGGATCATCTAGTGCCGCAGGATATTTGTGGATACCTTCTTTTCTAAAAGTAACCCATATTAGTTTACTTGCCTTATTGGCTTGTTCTACTAAAGCCACATCTCTTCGTTCTTCTATTTCATTGACCATATTTTACTCTCCTCAATTGGCTCATCTTTTTTATATTCATCCCATTTAGTAAATCCTGCTTTATCTTTAAAGTCTTTCATACTCATTGTCCATACACCGGGATTGGTTTTGTTAAAATCAAGATCGTCAATTTTAAAACATAGTGATGAATCTTCTTCTGAGTCTGGCATTATAACTGAACAGAACGGAATAAATTTTTTGTGTTTCCAAACTAATGCAAATTTTTGACTAACCATTTGGTGTAATTCAAAAGGATAATCTACAGTTACATAATAATTATGTTCTAAAAATTTCATAATTTGTGGTACTTGCATATAATGACCATGAATATAACTTCTATTTGCACCGTAATAAATTGCTTCGGCTCCGGACATGACAGCACATTCTTGTATTTGATCAAATGTTAAATCATTACGAGCAAGAAAAAGTGTTTGTTTACCATATGCTGGTGTGTGTTCTACTTCAATACCAGAGAACACAGTAACATCTTTTTTTACTCCTGTTGTATAATCTCGAATCATAATGCAATTATAATATATCTTTTCTATCTGTCAATGTTTTTAACTTTTCTTTTATTTTTACCATTTCGTCTTTTATTGCTAATTTTGTTTTTTTAAGACGCATTAAAATTGTTTTACTTTCACCACTTCTATCCTTTTTTCTGTCTTCGGTAAGTTCTGCTACCTTTTTATTTAGATATCTGTGATGATCTTCTAACTTTTTTAGTTTTTTACTTTTACCTGCCATATTCCTCCTATTCAAATAATGAACTAAAGTTATTTTTACCTTTCCCGCCGCCTGTTGCTCTTTGCCATCTAGTTCCTCTTATATCTGTTAAGAAACTAGAAGCATTAGATATCACTTCCATGGGTTTCTCAGAAGTGAATACTTCTTCTACTAAAGTATTAAAATACAATATGTTTCTTGGAACATATTCGCTCATTTCATCAGTTGTATCAGAACCTTTAGTTTTTCGCCAATGTCCAACTTGTGGTTGGTATTTTAAACGTTCTATATCGTTTAAATCATTAGCAGTCTGAACTGCTCTAATTTGATTGTATACATTATGGGCCATCATTAACACATATGAAAAACTATCCCAACTAGTTTTTCCTTCTTTGTTGTTTTTATTTAGGTCGCCTTCACCGTACCAACAAATATCTTTCATTTTTAATCTATTTCCAATTGCACTAGCAAAAGGAAAACTAATATTAGATCCTTTTAATCTTTTGTCATCTGGTGCTTTGTCCATGATAAAAGAGAATCTATTTGGTGTAAATGTGTTCTGTGTATAAACTAAACCGTTTGCAGTTGATAAGAATGCTGATGCAGAATCAAAACTAATTGTAAAGTTTTCGTTAATGTGCTTTCTAACTTGTCTTTGCACTTGTGTTAAGTAGCAGGCCCAGTCTAGTTGTGATGTACCAAGTACGTGCATCCAATCTTTGCCATCTAGTTTCTTCTCATCTCTCATTATGATCAGACGTTTAAGCATGACTTCCATATCACACATATTGATACCACCCATTGCCCAACCTTCAAATTCAAAGTCTTTTACAGTATCATACCATATTTGTGCTGATTCCCAATCATCGCCTTGTAGTACGTTTAAAAATTTTGTTTGTCCTAATCTATTTTTTTGAAAGAATTTATTATTATAAATTGTACCATTTAAACAATCTTGAAAACTGTTTAATCCTGTTTTAGGACTATTAAGATCATCTGCCGCCCAACTAGGAACGTCTAATGTCATTGACCAATCTGATGTAAGTTCTAGCCAGTTTAGTATATTACTTCTAACTGTGTTTGCTTTATTTCCTTCAAAATCTTTCCAATCAAATTTAATAACACCTTTTCCTAATTGATAACCACCAGAATCACCTACTATTGTGCTAAAGTTTCTATCTCTATTAACACACATTGAATCTCTGTCTGCAACTTTATCCATATCTAAACAGGCGTGTCCTGCCGAATACAATGCAGTTGGATAAGTGTACATACCTTCGTCTGGATTAATAAAGTTTAATCCTTCAACACCTGCACCATTAAATCCTTCTGGGATTCTTTCAACAGGAATATGCGTACCGCCAGTTACTCTTTGTTTTGAAACAAATGTATTATAGAAATTTGAGATAGCAGGCAAGAATACTGCGAAGTCTCTGCTTAACTCTCCTAAATGTTCTTGCCTTTTATCTGTCATTATTGCGCCTGAGCCGGGATTATATATTGATACTTGCCTAATCCTGAGTCTACAGTAATCATCATTGCACCTTCGTTTGAAAAATGCAACATAACTTTTGCTGAGTCAGATAGTTTTAGTATTTGTAATACCTGTGCTACTGGCCAACTCCAACCTTTATTCAATGTACCTTTCACATCTTTTGCAAATACAAATTCTCCACCATGTGATGCTTGATCACCAAATGTGAATATTAAGTCACCGTTCTCTGTTCGTACAACAAAAGAATTGTGTTCTGTGTTTGCTACTGATTGAAAGTTAAATCTTTGTACACTAGCCACCGTAGGTTCAATTTCAACGTCCCACTTAACACCTTTAAATTTAACAGTCTTAAGTTTTTCGTTAATAATTTCAGCATTCATAAATCTGTAATCGTTCTTAAAGTCACCTTTTTCGTTTTCAAAGTGAATACCTGTTGGAACTTCAGCACCATTTCTAGTACCGTTTAACACAGTTATTTTTGCTTTGTCCTTATACTCCGGGCACTTCAAGTGGATATCTAATTTACCCAACTGAGGCATTCCAAAAGTGCCAGACATTTCTGCTTGTGGCTTATTAAAGGTTCCTTGCAAGATTACTGATCTGTCTTCTGCCATTGAATCAATGCCAGTTTCACTATTGTCTCCGGTGATTTTGACAAGATCTAAAAATCCTAGTCCATGCGTGTGTTTAACTATGTCTTGTAAGATATCTTTCATAATGTTTATATTGTATACTCCTTTTAAAAGTTTGTAAAGTTAAAAATTAACTTTACCATTAAAATTCAAACAATGAATTAAAAGTGCTAGATTGTGTAGTAGATTTTATATCCCAATTCAATACTCCAATTAGGTTATCCAATTTACCATCAAGCACAGTTTCTTCCATAGCATCGTTATCAAATGGAAGTTCTTGGAACCATTGTGGTATTCTTAACTCATCAATAGGATATGCAACCGAAGTATAACCAAGTGGATTGTTTTTCAACTTACACACAATTACTTTTGCACCATCTAGTATAGGTAAACTAAATTTATCGCTATATATTTCCCTACACCTATTCCAATTCATACTTGCCCTTACGTGGCCTGGCATATTTGCTCTGCCTTGTTTTTCTTCAGCGGCAGTATATTTGGTCATGTTGTTTGCTCTTTTTGGTGAACCAATTTCCCAACCTGCCATTTGTTTAAATTTTTGTCTAAATTCTGAAATTGCTTCAAGAACTTGTTCTTCATTATTACCTGTTAGCACCATATATAAAATATCACTTAAAAAGTCTTGTACAAATACAGGAGTATCAGATCTTTTCAAATCTAAACCCATTGCTTTTACTTTTCCTTCTTTGCCATTAACATCTATACGATCGCCTTCAAGATCATATATTAGTGCCGCATATCTTTTTTTCGTAATAAACAAACCTTTTAATGCTACTGCTTCTCTACCACCTTTAATAACTTCGCCTCTAGATTTAGGACAATGAAATGCTTTTGCCATAAATCCAGGAAATGTAGTATTTGTTTCTTCTGCAATTTTATCATACAATGCAATTACTGATTCTTTGTTCCATTCTATACTGCCAGAATCAATATCTTTTTTTAAAGTTTTGTATGCTGAAAAATATACAGAGTCAGTATCACCATAAATTATAGATTCTCCTGTGTGATCATATTTGCCTGCTACAATTTCATTTACTTTACTTGCCATATGTTTTGTAATACATCTGCCTGTTAGTGTTACTGATTGTCCAATCCTTAGGTCAAAAAATCTACAACCAGGATTTAGAATTGCACCATACAAACTATTTAGATTAATTTTCTTAACAAGTTGTCTTTTATCCCAATATGCTCTTTCAATTTCATTATCTCCACAAGCCGCTTTTTTACGTTGCATCTCTTGTCTTTCAGCATACCAACGTTTTAGTAGTCCTGGGATTATACCTTCAAACTCATATGTGAATATAGTACCATTTGCAGATAACATCCATTGATTATTTCCTTCAAAGACAATGTCATATAATTGTGCCGCTGACATTTTTACTGATGTTTCGTCTGCCCAATCAATAACAACTTCAGTTGCTTTATCTTTTTTCATAACTGCTTGATATTCCCAACAACCAAATTGACCATCCCAAGCACTTGCAAATGATTTCTTTTGAGCCTTTGCTCTGTTTATTTCAGCAGATGTTATTACAGGACGTATTTGCCCTACAATAGTTTCAGGCCCCATATTCAATGCTCTAATAACAGATGGATACAGAGAATTAATATCAACAGATCCTACCCAATCTTGTAATCCTTTTTTTGGAGTTGCCACATAAGCACCTGCCGCCGATACTGGCTCTGCATTTTTGTCTCTGTATTTTCTACCTGGTACTTGCATACCTCGTCTATGTGATTCGTTAACAATCGCTTGTTCAGTAACTGCTACTGCACCCATTGTAGTTTGTAACAACACAGTATTTTGGTGTGCAATCTCGTTGGCTAGTTCTATAAACCTTAATTTCTTTTCTAATTTTGCTAAAAGATTTACGTCTTGTCTGTTATATTCTACAAACAATCCAAAGTCTTCGTTGTATAGTTTGTCTAACGATCCTTCATATATAGTTTTCTTTTCGCCAAGTTCATGTTCACCTATTGCATCTAATCTAAAACTATGACGCTCTTCATATGTATATTTTCTATATAACTCTAATAAGTCTAAGTGTACTCTACCAATAAGGTCAAAACTTAATTGTTCTCTGCCATATTTTTCAAACATTCTCTTCTTAGGTTTCATACCCCAAAAACATAAACGTCTTGTATCATCTGAACTTAATACTTTTTGTATTCTACCAACTGTATATGGAATATCATAACCTTCTGAGTTCCAACCAGATAAAATATCAGCATCTTCGATTAAAGTTAAAAATGCATCAAGCATTTCTTTTTCATTATCGAACAGCATTGTATTGTCAAATCTTTCTGTTTGCAGATTTGCTGTTGCCATAGTCATACCTTTTGGAATTTTAGCAAAAGTGACCAGTTGATCTGTCCAACTCATATAACAACTTATTGCAGTTATTGGCATAAACGGATCATCAGTTGAAGCATACCCACGTTCAGGATCAAAATCTACTTCAATATCAAAGAAGCATACATTTAGTTTTGGAGATTCTTTACCTAGATAGTTTTCTTCTAAACATCTAAAAACAGGATTAATATCATTTTCAAAAAGTTTTTTGTTTGATCTTATTCTCTGTTCTTTAATGAATTCTTTTTGTGTACTACATTGTACTTTTTGTAATACTTCACCGGTGATACTTCTGTGTTTACCTCTAGCATCTGGATAGTAAAACACATACCTAGCATCGTAATCTACAAAGACTCTTTCGCCTTTTTCATTACGTTCAACTACATAAACTTTATCTTCCTCTTTTTTGTATAAGGCGTCTATATAACTCATATTACAAATACTTTAAATAATCCTATAGTGTTCATTATAGTAAACCAACTAGTTAATGTACATAACCATATTTGTCGTCTTCTTATTGCCGCTACTAATAATGTACTTGATCCTAACCAGTATATCGGAAATACTATACTCATTATAGGCGTAGGTGACGTAAAAGTCAAGACACACGATCCTGCGATCGTTAGAATAACCGATACTAATTCAAACCAAAATGCTATTGTGTCGGATTTATAACTTTCTACCCAAAATTCCTTAATGAGTCGATACACTAAATCTTACCAACTGCAACAAGGATTGAATCTAATAAGTCAGCATCGTCTTGTAGACTTTTATAATTGTCCTTATGTGCAATAGTAATTGCCTTGTTAACCATTGCTGGTTTAATTTCCATTTCTTCAGCAATCGCTTTCACGGTATCTTTTAAACCACCACGTAGGTCGTCTATCTCACCTAATACCTGAGAGCCTTCTTTTATTATCTGCATGAGTTTTTGTTTTTCTTCTGGATTGAAGTTTCTTACTGCCATTTGTTTCTCCTTTGATTAAATGTAGATTATACTACACAATCAAAAAAGAATCAATTGAAATATTAAATTACCAATTATTCTAATATTAGGGACTTAATTGTTTTACTTCCGTCGATGTTCAACTCTATGTTTGCTTTAGATTTGATACATTGGTATTTCACACCTTCGGAGTATTGTCTTTCTGCTGTTCTTTTGCCTCGTAAACACATACCCATTGAGTCTTGGATCCTATGTTCCTTAATCTCATTGTTTACAAACATTAATAAGGCAACTACTACTTCTATCATTAGTGATCTCCATTAGCAAATGATCTTTGCTTGTCTTTTAATTTTTCTATATCTGTTGACATCTTCTCTAATTGTTTTGTCATGAAGTCGATGTTTACTTTGTTATTCATCATGCTGTCAAGGTGTTTCTGCATTTTTTCAACTTGCTTATATAGTTCTTCTATCAACATGAATTGCTCTAGATCATTTTGTGATCGACCTAATTCACCTCTAGGATATCTTATTCTAAAGTCTGTGTTTTTTGTAACTTCACTATGAAGTCTTTCATCTTCAGAAAGCATATCTTTTTCTTGTAGTACTGACTGTGTTTCTAATTTGTTTAATCTTTCAATAACGCCAAAATATGCCCACACTCCGACTGCTACTGCGGCCACGATGGACAACAGATTCCGCATTGGCATTGAAATTGCTGTGTCTGAACTTACTTTCATAATAGTAGTATTTATTTGTTATTAAGAGAGTCTATTCGTGTTAAAATAACTTTGATATCTTCTAGTGTGTTTTGACGCCATACACCGTGATTGCCCTTCATCATTTGGTTGGGTCTTTTAAATGCAAAATCGTGCATTTTACTCAATCCTCTAGCACCTGCAGATATTGGACTGTTTTTTTGCTTATCGCTTGATACGTGTCCTATTTGCTTTAATTGTGTTACGTCGTTTAGATACTTTTGATGTGAGAATGGAGAAGCGGTAATATGTCTAGACGGATCATCGCCTATACCTTCATTAACTTTTTTGATAGATTTATCTTGCTCCATAAAACTATTTATTGTTAAATGGATCTAATTAGATTCGTGTGGAAGGATGTCTGGTCTTTGCAGGTTTACTGCACAAGGTCCTTTTGCCGCTATATCAACATCAAAGGTAATTTTTTCACCTTCTTTTAATGGATTAAGGCCTGAAGCCTTAACTGCTGATATATGGACAAACACGTCTTTCTCTTTATCGTCTCGCTCAATGAAACCAAATCCTTTTGTTCCGTTGAACCATTTTACTTTACCTGTTACTGCCATAAATGTCTTTGATTATTTTTTGTCTGCTGGGTCTAAATCGTTTGTAAATTTATCTTCTGCAGGCTCCTCAATTACTTCTTCGTTTGCCGGAGCATCTAACTCAACTTCTTCACCCATATCTTCATCTTTTTCGTCTTCGTCTTCGTCGTCTTTTGACTCTGCGTCTTGTTTTACTAAATCGTTTAATGCTGGTTCTGGTTTAGGTTCTTCTTCCGGTTCTTTTTCTTGCACAATTTCTTCTTCCGGTGCTTCGGCCTGTTCAGCATCAGCAATGATTTCTTTTGTTTCTGGTGTTTTCATAACAAATGCGTTTTCGTTCATTTCAACTTCGTTGTCTGAGAATGAATTATACATTTCTACTAAATCATTTGCATCTGCTTCTTTTATAAATTCTGTAATATCTTTTAAAAATACTTCTCTAAATGCTTTGTCATCTAGTGTTGCATCTTCTTTTTCTTGTGATTTTAATTCTGCTAATTGTGTTTCTAACTCTGCGATTTTATCTAATCTTTTGCTTTCTTCGTTTACTGATTTTTTAATAGTTGATGCTATTGAATCATCTGCATCTGATTCTTTAATTGCTTTTGTAATATCTGATTCTGCTTTTGGTTCTTCAGCAACAATTGATTCTACTAATTTTTCTGCTTCTTTAGAATGCTTTACAGGTTCAGCATATTCTTTAATACCTGCTAGTTTGGCAATATCCGCTAATGATACATCTTTTTCGTCTAAAATTTTAGGTTCAGCAGTTGCCGCCTCTAATAATGATGCTCTTTCTTCTTCAGGAGTCATATTACTCATTTTGTTTAAACGAGCAACCAAGTCTGCAAAGTTGTCTGTGTATTGTTTCTTACGTGCCATATGATTATTTATTATTTGTTACAGTTTATTTAAGGCGTTGATTTAGCATATCAGTTAGTTTTGATTCATATGCACTTGATTTTAACCCTAGTTTTTTAACATTTTTGTACTCGTCGCCTGGTTTTACATCTGCTGTTGTGTTTTGTTTAGTTATAATACCAACCCCAGCGGCATCTTCGTTTGTTTGATCTTCAAATTCGTCTTTTGCTATTTGTAATTCACGTTCGAAATCCTTATTAGTAACAGAAGCGAAATGCATAGCATCTGAAAGTATGTCAGCAAACTGTTCATATTGTCCACTTCTCATGGCTTTATCAAATCTAATTGCTCTATCTTTATCTGCGTCTTCTTGTACTGCTGATTCTAGTTGAGAATATTTTTTCTTTGCGACCTCCAACCAAAGTTTGCCATCGATGCCTTCTGCGGATAAAACTTCCACGTAATCGCCCCCGGCATTGTAATTTTTACTGATTCTCATTATTTGTTCTGGGGATATTTTTTTGGTGGCTTTTTCGTTATAGTCTTCGATTAGGTCACCTATATCTTCGTTGATATTTCCATCGCCTGAGCCATCTGTGTGATGTTTTACCGCCAACATATATGCTTGTTTGATATAGTCGCTGTTGTCGTTTTCCTGCACCGCTGATTCCATGCCAGTAGTAACTCCAAGCATTTTCATTGCTTTAGTAATTTCTTCTTCTCCAATGGCATCTACGCCCATAATGTCTATAAGTTCTTGTTTCATTGCGTTTGTAATTGGCTGATCTACTTTGTCAAAATCAATACCAGTGTCTATTGTCCCACCACTTAATGCGTCTTGTTTTACGTCTTGCGACAGATTTGCGTCTTGAATTGCTTTACTGGCTTCATGTGCCGCCATACCGTCTGTTGGTACACCTGATTGAGCCAATTGCATATACAAACCAAAAGGTAATTTATCTCCATTTAAGTTAGAGTATTTGGAATAGTTTCTGTACCATCTTTTTAGTTCGTCCATTTGTGCGTCTTCTTGTACTGATTCATCACTTCCTGGACTTGTAATAGGTGTTCCAGGGTCTTTTTTAAATGCTGGTTTTAATTCTTTGCCTTTGTATGCTTTTTTACCTGCTGGTACTTTTTCAACTTTTCCACCTTTGGCAAGAAATGCTTTAATCATTGCGTCACGTTCTTTTTTCTTTTCTGGTGTATCGTATTCTTTTACAGCAGAATCTAATTTATTTTGTAACATATCTTCGTATGTTTGTCCTTCTTCTCTAACTTCTTTTGCCATTTCTTTCTCTACTTCATTTACTCTTTTACCTAGTATTTTCATCATACCTGGTTTTGTATCAATATCGTCAATCTGTGTTTCACGTGCTAGTATTTCATCTATGCTTTTTTTAACAATTTCTGAATGTTTTGCAAATGTATTTGAATCTATTTGTTCTCTGTAAGGGTTTAATTTTTGATATTCTTCGTAATGATATACTGCTTGTAGATGGTCAGCGGCAACGTTTAACTTTGTTTGTACCCATGCTTCTAAATCATCACCTTGTTTAATCATTTCAATTAGTTCTATAGCCATTTTAGCAGTTTGATACAGTTGTGATTTACTCATGTGTCCTTCGCCTTCGTCTTCTCCCATTTCATCTCTAAATTTGTCATCTAACCATTCATCAAAATCTTCTGAATTCATAAAGTCTTGCCAAGTTTTAAATCTTGATTGTATTTCTTTACTTGATGCCCACATACCTCGAGCCGCATCTGCTCTTTCGGCATCTGCATTTGGTTCTGATTCGTCAAAATCAATATCTAATACATCGTCATCATCTGCAGATGATCCAAAATCTTCATCATTGAAGTTTATATCATTTTGTTTAAACCAATGTGCTTCTTTTCCAAATCCTACAAGCACATTACCATCATCATCTCTATCTAATAATGTTCCTAATGCTCCGCCCCACTCACCTTCTACATCTGTACTAACTCTAACTGATTGTGCTTCTTTTACTTTATGTTTTTTACAACCTTCTTTAATTGCGCCAGTTCTTTTACTAGTCATAACATTTCTAATTCTATCTAGATAGTGTGAACTCATTTTACCGTAGCCGTGTCCCCAAGCCATTCTACGCAATCTATCTTCATCAAAATCTTTAAATCTGTCAGCAAGTTCTTTATCAGTCATCATAGCAAGTTTTTGTTTATGCTTAATAACTGATGATGGCATTCCACCTTCTGTTGTTAATCCACCGTCATTATATGTTCCTGCCTTTTGGCCCGCTGTGTAATCGTGTACACTTTTAACATAGTTTGATGCTAGATCAATTTTCTTTGCTACCCAAGATTCCATTTCTTGCTCGTTTTTAATTAAGCCATGAAGTTGTACTGAGTGTGTACCAATTTTTAACAATTGGTTCTGTGCCATACTTGCCTCGTATGTGTCTGGTTGTACTGGTTGATTATGTAATTCGTTAATTTTCATTATGCAAAGTATACGTGTGTTCCACCGGCCGCTTTTCCGTCACGTGCCATTTTGTTTAATCCTTTAATAACTCTATTAAAGTATCCTTCGTCTTTTCCGCCACTGTACATAGTTGCTCCGCCTCCGGATCTGTCAACTGTTGTTGGTTCTGCTGGAGATGGTTTGCCTATTGATTTTTGTAACCATTGTGTTGTTCTTCCAATAAACTCATCTACTGGAAACGGTGATTGATCTTCTAAGTCTGTAGGATATCCTAATGTACCCATTACTTCTCTTGCGTTGTGATTTGATAAATGTATATCCCATTCAGGTTTGTGATCTGGATTATCTTTTGGCATTTTGTTAGCAGGCCAATCTCTCTTGTATGCGTCTGGTTCGTATCTATCACCTGAGTCTAGTACTGGATTCCAATATGTTCCGTCATCTCTTTTTTCTGATTTAGCAACATGAAATCCCATTCCCTCTGCTACACTAACTCTGTTGTCGTGATCGTGTTCTGTTTCATAAGGTACAAAAATAGTTTGTCCAACACGTCTTCCACTTGGCTCGTCTTGTTCTACTTTAATATGATATCCTAATGCTCCAGGTTGTGATATTGATTGAGCGTTAACTTTAATTATAGTACCTACTACGTAACGATCATCTCTGTCAGGCATAGGTTGAAAGTCATATGCTTTAATTTTTTCACCAACTTTAAATTTGTTTTGAAATTTTAAATCTTCGTTTGCTCTTTTTAATGCATCAGCAACATCTGGATGACTTGATAATCCTTTTTTAAGTTTATCAATAGTATTTGATGCTCCAGTGTAATTGCCGCCTTTGTATCTTTTATCAAAAGCAATACCTTTTGCTTGTCTAATTTCTTTATCAGTAGGTTTGTCGTCTTTGTCATCACGCAAACTAGATGATCCATCTAGATAGTCTTGTAAATATGCATCAAGGTCTTGTATTGTTTTAAATGATCCTAAATGTTTGTCGTGTTGCCATAGTTCAAAATCACCGTCTTTACTTTTTGTAGTATAGATACCATACTTGTTCATACTACCATAATTTTCTCTTACAAATTCGTTTGCTTTCATCTTCTTACTACTCCTGGTCCACCAAATAAACTAGTGCCTGGTAAATTATGAGCACCTTTGGCTGAGCCGTCTGGGTTTTTAGGTTGCACTACTTTTGGAAGTTTTGGTGCTTTTGTACCTGAAACTCCTGGCGTACCTGTGTATGATTTATTGCCTCGGTCTTTGCCAATTGCAATATGCGGACTTGTAACAGTTGCTATATTTCCTGCACTAGTGGCGCCTGCTGTTGCAAATTCACGTATAATTACTTCTATAATTTTCATACTGTTGTATTTATTACTTTATCGTACTCAGGAAATCCCCGATTGTTTAACTTTTTCTGCTAGTACGTCAAATCGACACGGACACCAATTCTCTGGACAAGTAATGTATTCTTTAAGTGGTGCAAATGTACCTTCATTTATGTTACCCATGAAATTTTTATGAGTACGATCAGAGGCAAATTTTCTTTTACCATCGACTAGTATTCTCGGAGATATTAATTTTGAGCAAGGGTAGATATCACCATTTGGTTCGATAAAAAATCTACGTGATCCTGCTGAACATTTCCATCCTTTAAAGGAATGTTCTTTTTTTGCAATCATATCTAAAAAATTTACTTTTTTGTGATTGTAATATACTTGTTGAGGCCAACTTGGTTCTGCATCTCTGTCTTTGTTATGTTTTTTACCATTAAAGAAAAAACGATTCTTTTTATAATTTGTTATATATTCTAATTGTTCAGCAGTATAATCATCATTTATATTAGGTTTAAAGTTATCTCTAATAGGAACAATCATTGTGTCTACAGGCAAAATTGCATTAACACGTTTTATTAAGTTTGTAATATGATTAAAGTTCTTTGGTTCTAGTAAAAAACTTGCATTTACTAAATGCTCTTCTGAGACTATTTCTAAATTGTCATAAAACAATTCGTCATTATATTTCATTTCGTCTGCATGATAACTTGGGTGTAATACAACAAAATGTCCTAGTCCGTGAGATACAAAGTCTTGCCAGTATCTGTTTGTTCTGCTTAAATTAGTATCAATTTGTATTACTATTTTTTGTGTTGTACTTTTAAACATAGTTTCAACTGCTTTTAAAAAGTCTATAAGTTTAGGCCACATTGATGGTTCACCACCTGTTATGGCTAGATTAATATATGCATTCTTAGGCAGAGTTGTAATTAAGGTCCCAATAAAATTTATAGCACCTTCGTAATCAGGAAATTTATAGTCTTTATCGTGCAATTCATCTGGACAGTATGCACATGAAAAGTTACAAGTACTAGTTAATGTCCAGGTTACATAAACTAAATCATTTGGTAAATGACCTCCTAGATGCGAACCGACGTGTGTAATCTCTTCTGACATAATAGTATTTACTGTTAAGTTGTTATGCTATGTTAACTTTTTCAGCAATAGCATCCATTTTACAAGGACACCACTGCACAGGGCAAGTGATATAGTCGTTGTATATTTTAAAATCTTGGTCTGCTATATTACCCATGTTAGAAGTTCTTTTTCTTACCAACGAGCAAGGGTATATGTCTCCACCTGGTTCAATATAAAATCTTCTAGAACCTGCAGAGCATTTCCATCCTTTAAACGAGTGTTGCTG
>MPLX02358008.1_pt1 | contig 17696 bp, 13 predicted proteins | sample 1617341 | NCBI WGS metagenome assembly MPLX02 (sample SAMN05944804, study PRJNA350692) | marine metagenome | biome: marine; feature: ODZ; material: water; isolation source: 120 m water sample filtered on 0.2 um supor filter | place: Pacific Ocean | collected 2012-04-08 | depth 120m m | reverse complement strand
GTTTATTCGGACTGTTGGCGCGGCTACAACGTATTGGACGTATCGGATTTCCATCACTTTCGGATCAACCATTCCCAACTCTTTGCAGACAAGACAAATCACATCAATGGGATTGAGAATTTTTGGAACCAGGCCAAGCGCCACATGCGCAAATTCAACGGTGTTCCAAAGGCCCATTTTGGCCTATTCTTGAAGGAATGTGAGTGGCGTTTTAACAACAGTGACCCGGCAGATCAATTATCGCAATTGAGGCAGTGGGTTAGAGGAAATATGGGATAGTTATCTGGGACAGCCCCAAACGTTTTTTAGGCCATTCCTGAAGGGCAAAGACGTTCACAGGTTCCAAACTCTCGATACTAACCGTTTGGTATTCTTTCCCTACTTCGTAAACGAGCAGGCAGAGCTTGTACAAATGGAGGATCTCGAAAAAAACCATCCAAAGACTTTTGCTTATGTAAAAGCCAATAAAATTGCATTTGAAAGCCGGGAGAGTGGCAAAGCGAAGAAAGCCGATGAAATTTACCAATATCTTCGTGAGAACAACATATCCAAATTTGACCAAGATAAGCTTGTGTCGATGGAAATTTGTTCAAAATGGCCAAACATTACTACTGACAGAGGATCAACGTATCATACGACAAAGGTCTATAGCCTAGTAAAGCTTGAGGACACCTCTACCTCGCTTGAGTTTTTCGCAGATGTTTTAAATTCAGACATCTTTTGGTGGTTTATGAAACATACAGGTGACACCTTGCAAGGTGATGCGCGCACGATGAAAACGAATTATTTAAACCCTTTCCCACTACCGAAAGCAGTCTCGAAAGAGGATGAGAAACGCATTTCTAAACTGGTATTAGATATCGTCGCCGAGAAAGCTGGTTCCGCTTGTTCTGAACGCGTTGCTGTGCTGGAAGAGAAAATCAATCAGTGTGTTTACGCATTGTATGGGTTTGAGGAAGAAGACATACAGATTGTCGAGCGCGCACTTAATGGCTGTCCAGCGGCCACTGCTGTCACAGTTTGATTTCGGGGATCAGCTTATCGGTGATGGCGCTGATCGTGGCGTTTGAAACATCCAGACCGTAGATTTCCGAGATGTGTCCAGCGATGTCCAGATAGCTCATCCCAAGCCCGAACATCGAAATAATCCTGCACTCGATCTCGTCACTCATATGGGTCTGGTGTTTCTTCACCAGTTGCGGCTCAAACGATCCGGCCCGATCACGTGGCGTTGCCGGTTCGAAACTTCCAGACGTAGATTTGATGGTCTTTCGGCCAGTACCGTTCTTGCGATTGGCAAGCCCGTCAGCTTTCAAATGTGTCTCCATTTCAGCCTGTAAGGCAGCTTCAGTTAGTTAGCTGCCTGACCAACGGCGTCAGATGCCGTCCTTGCCCGTGAGGCCCTGGCCGTCTTGTAAGGCCGTCAAAGCTACATCAAAATCAAATTCTTCTCGCATGTGTCATTCCTTTTCTTCAGTTTACAGAAATGACACGGAATTTCTAACGCTCCCTTCGAAAAGACTCTTGGGCACTTCCGGGTTATTCTACGCTTTGAGTAAACGGGCGGCTTCCGGGGCCATGTATGTCAGAACACCGTCCGCTCCGGCCCGTTTAAAGGCCATCAGGCTTTCCAGAACCACCTTGTCGTTGTCCAGCCAGCCGTTTTCAATAGCGGCCTTTAACATGGCGTATTCACCGCTGACCTGATATGCGAAAGTCGGCACACCGAAGGTTTCCTTGACGCGCCTGACGATGTCCAGATAAGGCATTCCCGGTTTGACCATGACCATGTCCGCCCCTTCATCAATATCCATCGCCGTTTCACGAAGCGCCTCGTCTGAATTTGCCGGGTCCATCTGGTAGGTTTTCTTATCGCCCTTCAAGGCGCCGTCGGAGCCGACCGCATCGCGGAAAGGCCCGTAAAAGGCAGAGGCATATTTGGCCGCGTAGGACATAATCCGAACCGACTGAAAGCCCTTGCCATCCAGGGCTTCGCGAATACAGCTTATACGCCCATCCATCATGTCGGACGGAGCGATAATATCGCAGCCTGCCTGTGCCTGAACGATTGATTGCCGGCAAAGCACCTCAACCGTTTCATCGTTCAGGATCGTCGCGTCATCAACGAGCCCGTCATGGCCGTCGCTGTTGTAAAGATCCAGCGCGACATCGCATATAACCCCCATATCAGGGTGGGTTTCCTTGACGGCGCGAACGGCCCGGCAAACAAGATTTTCCGGGTTCACCGCTTCCTTGGCGTCGGGTGTTTTAAGGGAAGGGGCGGTATTTGGAAAAACGGCGATGGCGGGAATACCCAGGTCAACCGCTTCATCAACGGCATCGACAAGCAGATCAATTGAAAGGCGCTCGACTCCAGGCATCGAAGTAACCGCCTCGCGCCGGTTGTCTCCATCCAGAACAAACAATGACCAGATCAGGTCGTTGGCGGTAAGGACATTTTCCGAAATCAGGCGGCGTGAAAAATCGTCGCTTCGGTTACGCCTCATACGGGTTCCGGGAAATGCGCCCAGTCCAATGGATCCTTGTCGCGTCACTGTTCTATCCGTTCTTTGTCAGCCTTTATAGCAAGGTGCCACAAAGACCATAGGAAACCGCATCATGTCAACGTTCACGAGGGTAATAGGGGGACGTCAACGTTGACGAAGGTTTTGCCAATGATCTGTTAAAAAGGCCACGGACACCACACATTGTGATACGTGATATTTTCCACACCAGCGACGAGATTGATTTTGCTAACCGGGGTATAATCGCGATCTTCTGCTTTACCAACTAGATCGCGTGAAGTAGGTTGACGTTTACGTTAACGTAAACTTGATAACTCCTCCCGACTTCCCACTTTCCAGCTACACCAGGCGGGGGGCTATTTGCCAAGGAGCCAGGCCGTGCCGGACGATGCTGCTACCAATCAACCCACGACGTCACATTCCCAACTGACACCGCCGCGCTTTATCACCGCAGCCAGCCTGTTCGACGGGCACGACGCCGCTATCAACATCATGCGCCGCATTCTTCAGTCAGAGGGAGCGGAGGTCATTCATCTAGGCCACAACCGATCCGTCGATGAAGTGGTAACCGCCGCAGTGGAGGAAGATGCAGACGCCATTGCCGTCAGTTCCTATCAGGGTGGGCACGTTGAATATTTCAAATACATGGTTGACCTTTTGAAGGGAAAAGGACGCTCCGACATTCAGGTTTTTGGTGGCGGCGGTGGCGTCATTACACCAGAAGAAATGGACGAGATGCACGCTTACGGCGTCAATCGCCTGTATTCGCCGGAAGATGGCCGCAAAATGGGCTTGCAGGGCATGATCGCCGATATGGTTGAACGAGCCAAAGAGGATCGCGAGGCGATTTCACCCGTCGATCTGGCCGCTATGAAAGAAGGCAATCATGCCGCCCTGGCGCAAATCATCACGGCGCTGGAGAACCATACCATAACTGAAAAAGACCTGGGCGACCTTGAGGCGTTGGCAAAAGAACATGAAAGCGTCCCTGTCCTGGGCATTACCGGCACTGGCGGCGCCGGTAAATCATCTCTGACAGATGAAGTTATCCGCCGTTTTCGTTTGTATTCCAATGAGCCACGTATCGCCATCGTCGCCATTGACCCGTCGCGGCGCAAAACAGGTGGCGCACTGCTGGGAGACCGAATCCGAATGAATGCCATTTCCGGCGATAATATTTACATGCGATCCATGGCGACGCGTGACAGTGGCAGCGAAGTTCCGGAAAGCACTCCCGCTATTGTTCGATCCTGTAAAGCCGCCGGTTTCGATCTGGTTATTATCGAAACACCGGGTATAGGACAGGGCGATTCCGGCGTTGTCGATATGACCGATCTGTCGCTTTACGTGATGACGCCGGAATTCGGGGCGGCCAGCCAGCTTGAAAAGATCGACATGCTGGATTTCGCCGATGTCGTGGCGGTTAACAAACTTGACCGCAAGGGGGGCCTGGACGCTATTCGCGACGTGCGCAAACAGGTTCAGAGAAATCGTCAGGATTTCACAGCCAATGTCGAAGACATGCCCGTATTCGGCACCATTGCCTCGCGCTTTAGTGATGCCGGTGTAACCGCACTATATCAAGAGCTTATAGCACAATTCTCAGGCAAGGGATTCTCAAACTTTTCCTGTTCTATCGAACCAGTCGATTCCAGGATTTCAGAACCCGGTGATTCAATTGTTCCGCCTGAACGTCAACGTTATCTGGCGGATATTGCCAAGACGGTACGCGACTACCATGCGGGGGTTGCCAAACAGGTCAAAATCGCCCGCGAACGTCAGCAGTTGCTGGCCACTAAAGACATGCTGGCCGAACACAACGGCGAAAACGATGATCTGGACAAACTGATTGTCTATCGTAATGATTCGCTTGATGCGAGAGCCAACAAACTAATCGCGGAGTGGCCGAAAATTAGGGAAAGCTATCGGGGCAAGGAATTGGTGACAAAGGTCCGCGATAGGGAAATTCATACGCAATTGAGCCGCAAGTCCCTGTCAGGAAGCAAAATTTCCCGTGTCTCCCTGCCTGATTTCGAAGATGAAGGGGAAATCCTGAAGTGGCGCATGAAGGAAAACCTGCCGGGACACTTCCCTTATACGGCTGGTGTATTCCCCTTTAAGCGGGCCGGAGAAGATCCTACGCGCATGTTTGCGGGCGAGGGCGATGCCAGGCGCACCAACAAGCGCTTCAAATACCTATCCGCCCATTCAGAGGCCAAGAGGCTTTCCACGGCTTTCGATTCCGTCACCCTGTACGGGTTCAACCCGGATGAGCGTCCGGATATCTATGGCAAGGTCGGCAACTCCGGCGTTTCCATCGCCACCCTTCAGGATATGGAGGATTTGTACGACGGCTTTGATCTTTGCGACCCGGCGACCTCGGTTTCCATGACAATCAATGGGCCCGCGCCAACGATGCTGGCGTTTTTTCTGAACACCGCCATGGATCAGCGAATAAAGCGTTTTGAGAGCGAAAATGGCCGCGCGCCGAACGAGGCGGAATCTGCAGAAATTCGGGCATGGGTGCATGAAAATGTGCGCGGCACTATTCAGGCTGATATTCTGAAGGAAGACCAGGGGCAGAACACTTGTATTTTCTCCACCGAGTTTGCCTTGAAGATGATGGCCGATATTCAGGAATATTTTGTCGAAAACAAGGTCAGAAACTTTTATTCCGTCTCTATTTCCGGCTATCACATCGCCGAAGCTGGCGCCAATCCGATCTCGCAGCTTGCGTTCACGCTCTCCAATGGGTTCACCTATATGGAAACCTATCTGGCGCGGGGCATGCACATTGACGACTTTGCTCCTAATCTTTCATTTTTCTTCTCAAACGGCATGGATCCCGAGTACTCGGTGATGGGCCGGGTGGCCCGCCGTATCTGGGCGACGTCCATGCGCGACCGTTATGGTGCAAATGAGCGCTCCCAGAAGCTGAAATACCATGTCCAGACTTCTGGGCGTTCCCTGCACGCACAGGAAATGGATTTCAATGATATCCGCACAACTTTGCAGGCCTTGATCGGCATCTACGATAACTGTAACTCCCTGCACACCAACGCCCATGATGAAGCCTTTACGACGCCGACCGAAGACAGTGTGCGCAGGGCGCTGGCTATCCAGATGATCATCAATCGGGAATGGGGTCTGGCCATGAATGAAAACCCGAACCAGGGCTCTTTCATCATCGATGAGTTGACCGACCTTGTTGAAGAGGCCGTTTTGCAGGAGTTTGAACGCATTTCCGAACGCGGTGGTGTTCTTGGAGCCATGGAAACGGGCTACCAGCGCGGTAAAATACAGGATGAGTCCCTGTACTACGAAACCAGGAAACACGACGGGTCCTACCCAATTATCGGCGTCAATACTTTCATTAACCCCAATGAAGAAGACGCTGTCATCACTCCCGATCTGGCGCGTTCGACGGAAGAAGAAAAGGCTAGTCAAATCAAACGATTACGGTCTTTTCAAAGCAAGCATCAGGGGCAATCGGCAGACATGCTATTGCGTTTGAAGATGGCGGCGACCAGTGGCGAAAACGTCTTCGCCGTCCTTGTGGAAGCCGCGCGTTGTTGTTCTCTTGGCGATATTACAGACGCGTTGTTTGAGGCCGGTGGTCAATACCGGCGAAATATGTAATCGTCACGGTTGGGCTAATTTCTTGTATAAATTATGGGGCTGTCGGACGGGCAACTTGCCGCCAGTCTGGCGCGGGACCCTGCATATCATATCACTATTTGCTTGAAATATGACGTTCCAGACAGCTCATGACAACGGTCAAATATTAGCCAGCTTTGGATTATCAGTGTGTGCCTGGCAAGGGACTGCATCTTGAAGCGGAACCCAGGCCAGGAGTTACTTGTCGTGTTCGATAATCCTTGTGATCGCTGTCGAACAAATCCGTCAAATTCTGCATCATTGTGCCGCCAAGTTCCTCGGCGTCGGAAATTGTAACCGCGTGTTGATAATAGCGGGTGACGTCGTGACCAATGCCGATGGCCGTCAATTCTATTTCGGAGCGATTTTCAATCCATGCGATGACTTCGCGCAGGTGTTTTTCAAGATAATTCCCCGGATTGGCCGATAACGTCGCGTCGTCAACCGGCGCTCCATCGGAAATAACCATCAAAATTCGACGCTGCTCCGGGCGTCCCAACAGGCGATTGTGAGCCCACATCAAGGCTTCGCCGTCGATATTTTCCTTTAGCAGCCCTTCGCGAAGCATCAGTCCTAAATTACGGCGGGCGCGCCGCCACGGTATATCGGCCGCCTTGTAAACGATATGGCGCAAATCGTTGAGCCGTCCCGGGTTGGCGGGCTTGCCGTTTTCGGCCCATTTTTCGCGGGCCTGGCCGCCTTTCCATGCGCGTGTGGTAAAGCCCAAAATCTCCACCTTGACACCGCAGCGCTCGAGAGTGCGGGCCAGGATATCGGCGCTCATGGCCGCCACCGTGATAGGCCTGCCACGCATGGAGCCGGAATTATCAATCAGCAGGGAAACCACTGTATCGCGAAATTCAGTATCACTTTCCTGTTTGAAGCTTAAAGGGTGGACGGGATCAGTAACGACGCGTGACAGGCGTCCGGCGTCAAGCAGGCCTTCTTCCAGGTCAAATTCCCATGATCGTGTTTGCTTCGCCATCAGGCGGCGCTGCATTCGATTGGCCAGGCGCGAGACGACCCCCTGCAGGCGCGAGAGTTGCTGATCAAGTTGCACGCGCAGGCGGTTCAACTCTTCGGATTCGCATAGGTCTTCCGCCCCGACTATTTCATCCGAAGCTGTAAAATGGGCATGATAGGGAGCGCCCGCCGAGTCGTTGCTGGGCCACATATCGTTTTTGTCACTGGGTCCGGCGGGGTCTTCACCCCCTTCCTGGTCTCCATCTTCATCTTCGCTGCCGGATTCTGACGCGCTTTCTTCCATTTCACCCATACCTTCTTCGGTATCGGCTTCACGGCTACTATCGCGTTCCTGTTCCCGGGATTGGTCCTCGGGGGCCTGTTCCTGCTGGTCGCTGCCGTCTTCGGGCTGTTCTTCCGGTTCGGTGTCTTCCTCGTCGAACAAGTCAAGATCCTGGAGCATCTTGCTCAGGGTGCCAGCATAGATTTCCTGATCCTGGATCGCGTCACCCAATGTTTCAAGGTGCGGGCCAACGTGTTCGTCAATGTAGGATTGCCAGTGTTTCAGGATCGGTTCGGCAGCGGCTGGAAGACTGTTTCCTGTCAATTTTTGATGGATTAAAAGGCCGACTGCTTCCGCCAGCAAGGCGTCACTTCGACCATCTTGCGAACCTGGTTCGGGGGCGTTCGCCTTGCACCGGTTTTCCAGCATGGCGGACAGATTTTGGGCAACACCAGTCATACGTCTCGCGCCAAGGGTTTCCACCCGGACCTGTTCCGCGCGTTCGAACACCCGCGCTGCGTCAGCGCCCTGAGGGCAACAACGGCGGTGAATATCACTGTTGTGATAGCGCAACCGAAGAGCCACCGCATCGGCCGCACCTCGAAGTCGGGTGACATCCGATTCGGAAATATTGAAATCAGGCGGCGTTGGCAGGCGAACGCTGGCCCCGCTTGTGGCGACCCGTGCCTCATTGCCAGCGGCGTAAGCGACTTCGACCCCTGAATTGCCGGAAATGGCCTTCAAAGTTACCGCGGTAACCCGCTTGACCTTTTCAGATGGAGACTCGCTCCAACTCATTGCTGTCGCTCCCGGGGATTAAAGTACCGCTATCTGCGCCGCCGATTCCGGCAACTCCTCACCAAAACAACGTTGGTAGTATTCGGCCACGACGGGACGTTCGATTTCATCGCATTTGTTCAGGAACGTCAGCCGGAAGGCAACTTTCAAGTCATTGAAAATCTCGGCGTTTTCAGCCCAGGTCAGGACTGTTCTAGGCGACATGACAGTTGATATATCGCCGTTGATGAATCCGGCCCGGGTCAGGTCCGCCAATTCGACCATGGCGTTCATCATTTCGCGTCCTTCTGCGTTGTCATAGGACTTAACCTTGGCGATGACGATATCGACTTCGTCGTCGTGGGGCAGGTAATTCAGGGTGGCGACGATATTCCAGCGGTCCATCTGGCCCTGGTTGATCTGCTGGGTGCCATGATACAGCCCCGTGGTGTCGCCAAGCCCGATGGTGTTGGTCGTCGAAAACAGTCGGAAAAAGGGGTGCTGGCGCAAAACCCGGTTTTGGTCAAGCAAAGTGAGCTTGCCTTCGACTTCAAGCACGCGCTGAATGACGAACATGACATCGGGACGTCCTGCATCGTACTCGTCGAATACCAACGCCGTCGGGTGCTGCAAAGCCCAGGGCAGAATGCCCTCACGGAATTTCGTAATCTGTTTGCCGTCCTTAAGGACGATAGCGTCCTTGCCAATGAGATCGATACGGCTGATATGGCTATCAAGATTGATCCGGATACAGGGCCAGTTCAGTCTGGCCGCGACCTGTTCGATATGGGTCGATTTGCCGGTGCCGTGATAACCCTGAATCATGACCCGCCGGTTATGTGCGAACCCTGCCAGAATGGCCAATGTGGTGTCGTTGTCAAACTGGTACGCGGTGTCGATTTCCGGCACATGCTCTTCGCTTTCGCTGAAGGCTGGTACTTCAATATCGCTGTCGATGCCAAAAGTCTGGCGTACTGAAATAGTAATGTCGGGTGCGTTCAGCGGGAACGAGGCTTCATTTGCTGGCGCCGTTTCGATGGTTGTCATATCGAATATTCCATTGTCTTGATGTCAATTAGAAGAGATCAGTTAAGGCCGTGAGGCCACTGCGTCAACGCATTTTGTCGGAAGTAATGTTCGCTAACATTTAGCCCCAGGGTTCAAATTCAGGAAATCGGTTCAACAGTTAGCGTCGCATAAGCTAATGAAACCTGCTTGAACTTTTCTTCCGCTGCCTTGTCGCCACCGTTGGCGTCAGGGTGATGACGTTTTACCAATTCCTTGTATCTTCGCTTTATTTCGTCGTGGGTCACGGGTGGGGTAAGGTCCAGCATCGCCATTGCTTCGGCTTCCGGCGTATCGGGTTCGTGGCGTCGATTGGTCCCTGAAGCGTCTTCAAAGCCGTCAGTATTTCCAAAAGCGCCGCCAAAGTCGTCTATGTCCGGGTTAGGTCCTTTGAAGTTAAGCGACCTTTCCATCCCGGCAAAAGGCCAGGATGGCCGGTTCCAGGACATGTCGTCCCGTAGATCTTTCTCGACTTGTTTGTCGCTCATGCCTTCGTAATAATTCCACGACTTATTGTATTGCCGGATGTGATCCAGGCAAAACCAGTGGAACGAGTTCAATTCGTCACGCGATAGCGGTGCGCGGTGCTCTCCCATTTCATCGCAATCAGGCCAGTCGCAACGGCGCGCATCCGGCTTCAGATCAGGGACTTCCCCAAACATGCTGGTCGCGTGAACTGATCTGTTTTTTTGTGCTCGATGCGTCATGATTTTCAGTTTTCGAATACTCCCCTAACTATGGTGAATCGGTCTTCCCATAGCAAGCATTCCAAAAGGTTATTTTTTACTTTCGGCGCTGGTTGCCGGTAGTTCGCGCATTACAGTCTGATAGGCCCAGAAGCAAAAACCAGAAGCGATCAATCCGTTGTAGGCGATAATGGCGGCGAACGACGGCGAATATGCGAGTGAGGGTAGCCTCATGACACAGTCAGGAAAATACCGCCGGTTAATGTTTGCCAAGGCATTATTTGCAAGGGAGTCATGATCATTCGGTGATGACGAACATGAACAATAACGACCGCCATAACCACGACCGCAGCGACCAGTGGACTCGTACCGCTTTAATGGAGAGTGCCTTCTGTTAAAATTTGATATCGTGTGGTTCAGATTCTGGAATTACGCTATGTATTAGCCCCGTTTCTCGCGGCCACGCTCGACGCGTTTGCGCTCGTGGGGGTCCAGGTGGGTTTTGCGCAGGCGCACGTTTTGGGGCGTTACCTCAACCAGCTCATCGTCACCGATGTAGGCGATGGCTTCTTCCAGATTCATGCTGCGCGGCGTTGTCAGGCGCACGGCATCGTCGGTGCCGGATGCGCGAACATTGGTCAGTTGCTTGGCCTTCATCGGGTTGACCGCAAGGTCGCCCGCTTTGGAATGCTCGCCGATGATCATGCCTTCGTAGACCGGCACGCCGGAGGTGATGAACAGGAAACCGCGGCCCTCCAGGTTAGCCAAAGCGTAAGCCACCGACTTGCCAGGTGCGTTTGAAATCAGTACACCGTTACGCCGTCCGGGGATATCACCGGCATGGGGCCCGTAACTATCGAACGTACGGCTCATGACGCCGGTACCGCGGGTTTCAGTCAGGAACTCGCCGTGATAGCCGATCAGGCCGCGGGCCGGGGCCAGGAAAGAAAGCCTGACTTTGCCGCCGCCGGAAGGATGCATTTCCGTCATCTTGCCTTTGCGCACGGAAACCGCCTCGACGACGATGCCGGAAAATTCTTCATCAACATCAACTTGAACGGTTTCATAGGGCTCAAGCCTCGCACCCGTCTTCGGGTCCTGCTGGAACAATACGCGGGGGCGCGAAATGGACAGCTCAAAGCCTTCACGTCGCATCTGTTCTATCAGTACGCCCAATTGCAGTTCGCCGCGCCCGGCGACCTCGAATGCGTCGGTGGCGCCAGCTTCGGCAACGCGAATGGCGACGTTGCCTTCGGCCTCAGACATCAGGCGGTCACGAATCATGCGTGAGGTCACTTTTGATCCTTCCTTGCCGGCCATGGGCGAGGAATTGATTGAGAATGTCATGGCGAGCGTTGGCGGATCAACGGGATCGGCCTTCAGGGGCTCGCTAACGTTCGGCGCGCACAGGGTATCCGCCACACTGGCCTTGGCCAACCCGGCAATAGCGATAAGATCGCCCGACGAGGCTTCACTGACCGGCTCGCGCCGCACATCGCGAAACGCCAGCAGCTTCGTCGCCCGACCCAGATCGACTTCTTTGCCATCGCGGTCCAGCGCATGAATATGATCGTTCGCCTTGATGGTTCCCGAATGAATGCGCCCGGTCAGGATGCGACCCAGGAAAGGATCGGATTCCAACGTCGTCGCCAGCATGGAAAAAGGCGTGTCCATTTTGGTCTCGGGTTCGGGAACATGGCTCAGGATGTGCTCAAAAACATTGTGCATGTTTTCCTGGGGGCCGTCCGGTTCCATAGACGCCCAGCCGTTTTTGGCCGACGCAAAGACAGTCGGGAAATCAAGTTGTTCATCATTGGCTTCCAGGACCGTGAACAAATCGAACACTTCGTCCTGAACTTCGTAGGGGCGAGCGTCGGAGCGATCGACTTTGTTGATGACGACGACGGGACGCAGGCCTAATTTCAGGGCCTTGGCGGTGACAAACTTGGTTTGTGGCATGGGGGCCTTCAGCGGCATCGACCAGCAGCAACACGCCGTCGACCATCGACAGTATACGCTCGACTTCGCCACCAAAATCGGCGTGTCCCGGCGTATCGACAATATTGATGCGCACGTTTTTCCATTCCACCGAGGTACACTTGGCAAGAATGGTAATGCCGCGCTCGCGCTCCAGGTCACCGGAGTCCATGACTCTTTCTTCGACTCTCTGGTTATCACGAAAAGCGCCGGATTGGCGCATCAGGGTGTCAACTAGCGTTGTTTTGCCATGATCGACGTGAGCGATGATGGCGATATTGCGAAGTTCCATAATTAAGCGAATTTCTCTCTAACCAGTTCTTTCAACGAAACGTCAGGCCGGGCGCCAACGTGGGAAATGACTTCCGCCGAGCAAATACCGCCGATGCGTGCGCACTCATCAAGGGGCAGCCCCTGCGTCAATCCATGCAGGAAACCCGCCGCATAGGCGTCCCCGGCCCCGGTGGTATCGACGACTTTTTCGACAGGCTCAGCATCAACAATATGCACCTCGTCACCCCGCACGACGACTGAACCTTTTTCGCTGCGCGTAAGGGCGGCGATATCGCAGTCGGCGCGAACGGCCTGCAAGGCGTCGTCAAACTTTTCGACCCTGTACAGGGATATAATTTCCTCTTCGTTGGCGAACAGGATATTGACGTGGTTTTTCACCAGGTCGAGGAAATCTTCCCGGTGACGGTCAACACAGAAGGGGTCGGACAGACTTAAGGAAACCTGACGCCCCGAAGTTTCCGCCGCGCGAGCGGCTTTACGGAAGGCCTGTTTGGCGTGTTCTGGGTCCCACAGATAGCCTTCAAGATATGTGATACTGGAACCCGCGATCATGTCTTCGTCGATGTCGTCGGGGCCCAGGTTGACGCAAGCGCCGAGAAAAGTTTGCATGGTGCGCTGGGCATCCGGGGTGACATGAATCATGCAACGCGCCGTCGAGGCGCCATCGTTGTCCGGGGCGGTCTCAAACGCAATGCCAAGGGAGGTAATGTCGTGGCGAAAGACCTTGCCCAACTGATCGTCTTTGACCTTACCAATAAACGCACCGCTGGAGCCCAAGGAGGCCAACGCCGCAATAGTGTTGGCGGCAGACCCGCCGGAACACTCAATACCCGGGCCCATCTTGTCATACACGGCTTCCGCCATAGCTTCGTCGATCAGGCTCATGGTCCCCTTGATCAGGTCGTTTTCTCCGATGAACCTGTCGTCGGCGTGGGCCAGAACGTCAACGATGGCGTTACCTATTCCAACCACATCAAAACGGTTTTCGCTCATGAGAAGGGCCCCTTCAAAAGTCTGTCATTTATCGCGCCGTGTACGAGGCGGCGCAGTATAGCGACAAAGACTTGATACGCAAGAAGCTATAGGCCCTGTTGACGCAAGGCTAAAGGCTTGAGCGACAAGAGGCTAAAGGCTTGCCGAAAGACAGCATTTAAGTCTAAACAATCAAAGGCTTTTTAAGGATATCAAAAGGACGGGCATTTTGTGATCAGGGCATTTATCAATGCGGCGCGGCAAATTTCTGATCCACGGGCGTGGCGGGTTATCTGGGTTGCGTTCGGGGTCGCGGCTGGTGTTTTCATTTGTCTATGGATATTGATCGGTTTTCTGCTTGCCAACACAGTGCTTTTTTCTATCGGTTGGCTGGAGCACGCCATCGACGGGCTAGGCGGTCTGGCGACCGGAGCGCTGACGTGGCTTTTGTTCCCGGCGGTAATCAGCGTCGTCATCGGGTTGTTCCTGGAAGATATCGCATCGGCCGTCGAGGCTCGGCACTACCCCGACCTGGGGCCGCCGACAGGTACTGAATTCAGCGATACGGCGCTGACGACGCTTAGATTCCTGCTGATTATGCTGACGCTGAATATCCTGATGTTACCCTTCTTGTTAACCGGACCGCTTTTCCCTTTTATTTTCTATAGCGTGAACGGGTATCTTTTAAGCCGTGAATATTTCGAGCTGGTGGCGCTTCGGCGCCTGGGGCGCACGGAGGCCACGGCGCTACGCAAACGCAACGCGATGAAATTGTTCATGACCGGCGTGTTGATCGCTTTCTTGCTGACAGTACCGATCATCAACCTGCTGGCACCCATTATCGCTACCGGCATGATGGTTCATCTATTCGAAAAATTTCGCGCCCGCGTATAATTTTTGGGGAGACGAAAACAATCCCTAAAACCGTTAGCCTCCAAGGGTACCCACACACCCGCGAAGCCGCCGACCAAGGCACCGGGCCTGATTGAAATTGCCCCCACCGGCGGAATTATGGCAATACCGAAAAAACAGCTGCATGCTGGATTTTTTCCTCTATCAGGGAAAAGACGGCACTAACGAATACCGGGTGAAACACGTGGAAGCTCACGGCCACTCCGTCGCCCGTATTTCAGAATCATCACACTAGATTTCCGGCACATCCAGTCCCTTTTGAATGCATGTCGCCGCCAGCGTGTTGCGCAGCAGACAGGCGATGGTCATGGGGCCTACGCCGCCGGGAACTGGCGTGATCGCGCCCGCCACATCCCTGGCGCTTTCGAAATCCACGTCACCCACAAGACGGGTTTTACCCTCGCCTTTTTCGGGTGCCGCGATACGGTTGATACCGACATCGATAACCGTCGCGCCCGGCTTGACCCAGTCGCCCGGGACCATCTGCGCCCGCCCGACGGCGGCGACCAGGATATCGGCGGCGCGGCATTCATCAGCCAAATCTCTGGTGCGTGAATGGGCAATGGTGACAGTACAGCTTTCTTTCAAGAGCAGGGCCGCCATCGGTTTGCCGACAATATTGGAACGGCCCAGCACCATCGCCTTTTTGCCCGAAAGATCGCCCAGATGATCCTTTAGCATCATCAGGCAACCCCACGGCGTACAAGGCACCATGGCGCGATCGTCGCCGGTGGTTAAGAGCCCGACGTTGACGACATGAAAGCCGTCCACATCCTTGGCCGGATCGATAGCCGCCAGGATCGCGGTTTCATCGATGTGATCTGGCACCGGCAACTGCACCAGAATGCCGTTTACCGCATCATCATTATTCAGATTCTCAATGAGCCTGAGCAGCGTTTCTTCAGACGTATCCGCATCCAGCTTATGCTCGAAGGAGTTCATTCCGACTTCCTTGGTCTGTACGCCCTTGTTGCGCACATACACCTGGGATGCAGGATCTTCGCCAACCAGAACGACGGCCAGGCCCGGAGTCAGGCCATGATCAGCCTTCAGGCGCGCAACCTGAACACCAATGCGTTCACGTAGCCCTTCGGCAAAAGCCCTGCCGTCAATAATCGTCGCTTCGTTCATGTCTGTCATCTTTACGTCTAATGTGATTTAGAATAGCCCCGCAATACGACCATCCTCGTCGATGTAAATATTGGTCGCCGCCGGCACCCGGGGCAGGCCCGGCATTGTCATGATATCGCCACAAACAACAACCAGAAATTCTGCTCCGCCCGAAAGCCTGACCTCGCGGATTGGGACCGCATGTCCGGTGGGCGCGCCCTTCAGGTTGGGATCGGTGGAAAAACTGTATTGTGTTTTGGCGATACAGATCGGGAAATGACCATAATCTTTTTGCAGGGTATTGATCTGATCCCGGATTTTTTTGTCCGCGATGACATCTTCCGCCCCGTAAAGAGACGTCGCGACGGTCCTGATCTTGTTCCACAGGGTCATTTCATCCGGGTACAGGGGATGAAAGTTTGATTCGTCTTTTTCGATCCTGGCGACGACGGCTTTTGCCAGGTCTTCGGCACCGGCACCGCCATTGCCCCAGTGATCGGACTCTACGGCTTCGACGCCAAGCCCGGCGCATTTCTGTTTCACTAGCTCGACTTCCGCCGCAGTATCGGCGGAGAATTTGTTGATCGCAACAACAGCCTTCATTCCGAAGTGAGAAATGTTGGAGATATGGCGTTCAAGATTGGCGAAACCTTCTTCCAGGGCTTCCAGGTTTTCTTCCTTCAAGTCATTCCTTGCGACGCCGCCATGAAATTTCAATGCGCGGATGGTGGCGACCAGGACCACTAGATCCGGTTTTAGTTCACCCTTGCGGCATTTGATGTCAAAAAATTTCTCGGCCCCCAGATCGGCACCGAAACCGGCTTCAGTAACGACGTAGTCACCAAGCTTAAGCGCCGTCTGCGTCGCCATGATAGTGTTGCAGCCGTGAGCAATATTGGCAAAGGGACCGCCGTGAATAAACGCCGGATTGCCTTCCATGGTTTGAACCAGATTGGGCTTGATGGCGTCTTTCAGCAAGGCGGACATGGCCCCGGCGGCATTCAAATCTTTCGCCGTCACCGGTTTGCGCTCACGGGTATGGCCGACGATGATATTGCCCAACCGGCGTTGCAGGTCGTCCAGGTCTTTGGACAGGCACAGGATCGCCATCACTTCGGAAGCAACTGTAATATCGAAACCGCCCTGACGGGGTGCGCCATTTGCGACGCCGCCCAGGGATGTGACGACATCTCGCAACGACCGGTCGTTCATATCGACGGCGCGGCGCCAGGTGATGCGCCGGTTATCGAGCCCGGTATCGTCGTTATGATGCCAATACACATGGTTATCGATCATCGCCGCCAGCAGGTTGTTGGCGGCCCCAATGGCGTGAAAATCGCCAGTGAAGTGCAAGTTAATGTCTTCCATGGGAACGACCTGGGCGTAACCGCCGCCGGCAGCGCCACCCTTCATGCCGAAACAAGGACCCAGGGAAGGTTCACGCAAACACATGATGGCCTTTTTGCCAATTCTGTTCAGACCGTCGCCAAGGCCAACCGTCGTCGTCGTTTTGCCTTCGCCTGCAGGAGTCGGCGAGATGGCGGTGACCAAAATCAACTTGCCGTCCTTGTTCTTTTTTAACGAGTCGATGTAATCCAGGGACATCTTGGCCTTGTAGTGGCCATAAGGCTCAAGATTTTCCGGCCCAACACCCAATTTTTCGGCGGCGATGTCCTGAATGGGACGCATGGTCGCACTTTGCGCAATCTCGATATCGCTTTTTGGGTTTGTATGCTGATCGTTGGCCTTGGCCATGGTCGTCTCCCTGCCTAAGATTCCCTGAATCCAGTTTGAAATATTCAATACTGAAATGCCCCATCCAATCCGGATGGAATATTCATTTACCCCGCCTGCACAGTCGCCAATGCTTCATATCCGACTATTTTGCCGCCGAATTCGCCGATTAAGGCGACCAACCGTAAAGAGAATCTTGCTTTGAGGCAAAAACCGTTTTAACGAAAAAGGAAATTTGAAAGGGAAAACGAATGCGTTATTCAGGGTGGAAAGTCGTCTGGCAGGGATTGACTGGTAATGCCGGCTGGAAGTCGGCCTGGCGTGACCCTGAACCAAAGGGCGAATACGACGTTGTTATCGTCGGTGGCGGCGGGCGAAACTGTCCTGGCGGTCGATCCGATTCGTGGCCGCTGAAGCGACGACATGATTTTCTTTGAGAACCCGCGCGCTGGACGATTTAATCAAAATTCCTATTTGATGATTCGGGGAACTTCGGCAAATCGTCGGTTAGCGAATAGTAGGCCGGAATATCGTCGCAATATATATGACCCACCAGTTTTAGGCTTCCACCATTGTCCAGGCTACCTGCGGCAATGCTGACGGTGTCCCCGTCTACGAGACGCCAGAATACGGACGCCCCGCATTCTGTGCAAAATCCCCTTTCAGCCATTTTCGATGACCGGTACCATTTCAGGCCACGGCTGTTTGTGAGTCTAAAATCCTCGAGCGCGCAATTGCTGT
>MPLX02003143.1_pt1 | contig 17704 bp, 16 predicted proteins | sample 1617341 | NCBI WGS metagenome assembly MPLX02 (sample SAMN05944804, study PRJNA350692) | marine metagenome | biome: marine; feature: ODZ; material: water; isolation source: 120 m water sample filtered on 0.2 um supor filter | place: Pacific Ocean | collected 2012-04-08 | depth 120m m | reverse complement strand
TGCGACAAAGATAGGTACGTCAAACCAGTCGACACTTCTCTGCATCGTTTAGGTGCCCTTAAAGAAGTTCAAAAGCCACACACCTGGACCCATGGCCCCAGGTGCCAATAATCAGAAGCTTCGCTAAATCAACAAATTACTCTCAAACCCGACCTCTCTTCTCTCATGAGGGGTCGGTTTTTACATGTTTTTAGCTCCGATTGAACGCAGAACTAGCTCAAACATAAACAGCTTCCTAGCAGCAATGCCCCATTGCAACCTCTGATATTGGTCATTTATGTAGATCAATCCGCCGCATGAAATAAAAGCCTATAAAGCCAGCCACGTTGAGGCCAATGACAAATGCCCAAACACGCCATGGTTGGTCCTTTGAAATTTCACGACAAACCACTCTTTATTATCAATGCTGCCACGGCTCAGAAGTTGAGTGAGTGATCCTTGAAGAATGCATAACTCATCTCCTACAAGGCACCCGACAAAACTGTCACTGTGCCAGTTGAGATTGAGGCCTGATGCTAGTGGCTTATTCAGCTTGGAATGAAATGATTTATACGTGAGGAGAAGAGAATCTCCTGGCACTGGAAACAAGGACACACGTGCTAAAGATCTCAAAGAAGCCCGCCTTTGGCGGGTTTTCTTGTATTCATGCCAATTGTGGCTTGTACTTCTAAGACAAAAAGCGCAGTAAACAACTATCGCGTCTTGATCAACTCAATCAATACAAGTGATAGCAAGCCAGCCATTGCAAATCTCCCATGCAATAACTCGGCTCGACTTAGCTTGGTGAAGCTCATGGGCGTGTCGACTGCTTTGCAGCCCTGGAACGATCAAGCCCCCAAAGCTGGTCTCTCTTCGCAGCAATCAAGATGGCCTCGTACAGATCGCCTTTGCAGGCTTCAGACTGAATTGTTTTCATATAGGTAAAAATACTCGCAAGGGCGCCATGGACCAATGGAGATGCCAGATGCTCATGTGTTCCATAAGCTCACTTTATTGATCAAACATCAATACTCAAGCTGCTATTTGCTAGCAAGTGCTGCCAACGCAATCAGCAATTGATCCTGATGTGATCGTTAAGGTCATTGTGCTTGCTCTGATCCCATGAACATCCCTCTACTCCCAGCTGTTGTCACTCTGACTGCAGCCTTGACATACCAAGGGAGCATGTTTGCCGTCGCATTAGCGCGTAGTCACCACCAGGTAAAGGCTCCTGCCACAAATGGCCCTGAAGAGTTTGAAAGGGTATTGCGTGTTCAGCAGAACACCCTCGAACAGATGATGTTCTTCCTTCCGGTGTTCTGGCTAGCAGCTCTATTAGGCAACACTTCTGCTGCAAGCTTGATTGGCTTCATCTGGATAGGTGCACGTATTGCATATGGCATTGGTTATTGGAAAGATGCAAAGTTGAGAGCACCAGGATTTGGGATCAGTCTTCTTGCCAGCGCGGTGCTACTGGTAATGGCAATTGCTGGTTTGTTCAACTGAGATCTAACTAACTGGCAGAGGGCAATAACACACTGCACAGAACTCTCCTATCTATATGGTCCTCTTTCCACTCGAAGATCAAGGCGATTCCACCTAACAAAACATCCACCTATCGGCCTCTGGCAACTGGTCAAAAGCCGTTCTTGAGTGAGCAAGTGGCCCATCTAGGACCACACTGCATTACCCCCTATTTGGTGAAGAGGCCTTGGTTGCAAAAGGATGTAACAACCAAATCAAAAACTTACTAACCGCTGATCTTATTCATCAAGCGTGAGAAGAAGTCCTGACCACCCTCTTCAAGAGTAGTCTCGGGCAAATCTTTTCCGGCTTCACTAAACCAGTTAACGAAAGCAGAGAACAAATCCATAATTAATGGTGTCGACTTTGCGTTTATAGCCAGCACCTTGCAACCTGCTGTGTATAGCTGAATACGTTTTGAGCATGATGTGGTCAGCATGGTAACTATGCATACGCTCTAACTTTGTATTAGGTAGCTATCACTACGTTCTAAGAACACTTCGTTCGGCTTTGAAGATAAAAGCATCACCAATGTGGTTTAATTAGTCCATGCAAGTCAAAAAGAAGAAGAGCGTCTTCCAGTTGGAAGTTAATCCACTAGACAGCGCACAACGAAAGCGATTCGTCAAAGAGCTGAACTACAACCAGACCTCAGAGCACCTAAATAAACAGCCAAAGCTGCCATTGGAGCTATAGGGCACTTGGTATGGAGATGCCTCTGCTAAAGGCTGACTGCCAACCATGCCTACATCCTTCCATCGCCAATGCATCTAATAAGTGATGAGCAGAAAACCCAGTGGCATCTAGTCATCTGAATCTGAGCCTGTATCCACCCTAAACTCAATACCTACACACACCCCAATCGTAATCAGCAAAAGACCTAACCAGACGCTGAGTGGGGGGAGAGCCAATTCTTTGCTAGGGCATCAGAGGCGAACCATACCCTGTCCCACGAATGTCATAGCAAAATGGCCATAGTGAAAGCTTGCAATAGAAAGCGTCTAATGCAGTCTTCCCTAAACAAAGTTCAAGCTGAAATAAGGGCTCGAGAGACGGTCAACACCAAAAAAGACTCCTTCCCCCATCCTCTGCAGCCTCTGGTTATGGTCGTTGCAATCTTTGCCTGAGGCGGGCATGAAATGGCCAACCTCATCACCCGGTGGCACCATTCCCTTAAAGAGATTCCAGAACATCACTGGCGCAGCCTGGTTGGGGAGCAGGCAATGCCTTTCTACCGATGGCAATGGCTAGCTGCGCTTGAAGACTCAGCCAGCATCTCGATAGAACAGGGTTGGCAACCACTGCATTTAGCACTTTGGCGAGGGGATGCGCCTGTGGCGGTAGCCCCCCTTTATCTCAAGGTACACAGTGCTGGAGAATTTGTATTTGACCAAATCTTCGCTCGCCTGGCAGGAGCTCTCGACTTAAGTTATTACCCAAAATTGCTAGGGATGAGCCCTGTAAGCCCCGTACAGGGATATCGCTTCTATGTGGCATCAGGAGAAAACGAAGCAGAGCTCACAGCCATGATGTTGCAGAGCATCGATAGCTTTGCTTACCGGAACAATATCCTCAGCTGCAATTTTCTATATGTCGATCCGCAATGGCGTGCTCTTGCGGAGGCAGCTGGCTGCGCCACATGGCTAAATCAGCAAAGCCTCTTATCTACAAATGGACTGCAAAATTTCTCAGATTATCTAAACCGCTTCGATGCTAATCAACGGCGTAATATCAAGCGAGAGCGAAAGGCCGTGATTCAGGCGGGGCTAAAGGTATCGGCCTTAACAGGATCTGATCTGGATGTACAACTATTGCAGCGCATGCATAACTTCTATGAACAGCATTGCGCACGTTGGGGTGACTGGGGTAGCAAATATCTATCTAAATCATTCTTTGAGGCTTTAGCAAAATCACCACTTAAGGATCAAGTTGTCTTGTTCAGTGCTCACCGCGATGACCCAAGAGATCCAGTGGCGATGTCACTCTGTATACAAGATGAAAAAACATTATGGGGACGTTATTGGGGCAGCAAGGAGGAAATTAACTGCCTGCATTTTGAAGTTTGTTATTACTCTCCTATTGCCTGGGCATTGGAAAAGGGAATCCAAAACTTTGATCCTGGCGCTGGTGGTAGTCACAAGCGCCGTAGAGGTTTTTTAGCAAAGCCCCATGCCAGCCTGCATCGTTGGTATGACAACCGCATGGACAGCTTGATTCGCGAATGGTTGCCTCAAGCAAATAAACTAATGATTGAAGAGATCAAAGCCGCGAACGCAGAGTCACCATTTCAAATTAATTCACCACATCTATAAATGGCACCATCTACAAAGTAAACTCATTGTCTTCAACATAGACATGCATTGGGCAAATGCGTAGTAAAATCAATCCCTAAAAATGTTAAAACTGCGCAATGCAGGCATTGCTTAATGCTTGAGCCGTCCTGCTATGTCAACAAAGCAAGCACCTTGACGATTCTTGCCTACTCTTTAGCCTAATTCCAGTCAGTATTGATGCGATGAATGATTTGCCTGCATTTATCGACTTTGCAAGAAATACGCCGGAGGTGCTTTCAGAACTTCAAGGCTGCTCTATTGAAAAATGGGGGGATGCTCATACACCCCTGGATGTTGATAGCAAATTGGTAATTGAGGTTGCTCGCCGCCATGGTTATGAAATTTCCATATCAGATATATATGCAGCTCAGTGCGCCTCTCTTGATAAGTTTTGGACAGACGAAATTGAAAACGGAATTGTTGCCAGACGCTCTCTGTCGAGAATTCAAATGAATGTATTTCAATGTCATTCAGTAGTGTATCCATACAGCGCCTCAAGAATTTCAATCTTCTGAATCGGCAGAGATTATAATATCTGACCAAAGATTCTGCTGAGTGATGTCAAAGCTACTGCTATTTATGCAACTCATACTGATCCTGGTTGCCATACCAGTAACTGCCAATACCAAAGAAGTAGTTGAAGCAAGTAACAGTAGCCCAACTGAGATAGAAAGGGATACAGAGATGATCAACCTAGGAAGAGATCTTGGCTGGATTGATGCTACTTGCTCCTGGTTTGGATGGGGACATCTAAGTCTTGAAAATGCTAAGACAAGTATTTCAGTGATTACAGAACAAATTGAGAACATCCATGGATCCGATAAATACTTATGGGTGATCGAACGAACTGCAAAGAAGTATCCAAAATGTAAGCCTGTGCTCCCTAAGCCTTGATTTGCCCTACTGCCTTTACTTGTAGCCAATAATAAATTAATTATACACTCTAAAACTAACAAGAGAATTTTCTCTTTTGCACTCTATGCATGATCATGCTGGCAGGTATTTATAACACTGCCAGCAGAACAGACACAGGCCTCGTTTAGGCAATACGTTTAGGGAAATTATTCCAAGCACTTAGTCTCCAATCGGCCTTACAAGATTTGCATTCCAGAGGTAGCGAGTGAGATAAGGATTTATTTTTTGTTGTTCAGCTCTTAAAGTGTTACGAATGGATGACCTCACTGTTATATGTTGTAAGTCAAGGTTCTTATTTGTAAACTTGAAGAATGGTCGAGAGCATCATCCAACTCACAGCGACGTCTGACGAGATTAGAGCCGTTGACGATCAGCTTTCGCAGCGTTTTATCGCTCTCGATCCCAGTGGGTATTTCTTGATCCGGATAGATGCCTCTGTCGGGGAAATAGTAGTAGAGCATTTCTTAAACGACGTTGATGAGCGGGGTCGGGCCATCGATCCCGCTACCGGTGAAATCATTGCTTGCCGAGGGGGAGCACGAACTCCAGCCACTGTGTATAGAGGGCGAACAGCAAAGCAAGTAGGGATTCAACTCACTGAAGGGCAAGGGCCACATCCTTTAAGCAGGCTTGATCATGCCTTGTATATGGGGCGAGAACTACAACGAGCTGAAAACTGCCTACTCGCCGGCAAGCCCTACATTCAAGATTGAGCTCTGCTGATTAAATCAGACAGCTTGCAGAGCTTTTTGTGAGCTGTTTCCCTCTGGTGGAAGTAATTCGAGTTGTTCTCGAATCTGTTGCTGAACAATGGCTCGATATTCAAGGAAATGTTCGTTGTGGGCTAAAACAACTAGAAACTGTTCAAGCATGGCGGGATTTTGCCGCGCCATGCCGAGCATATAGCGCCAAAAACGACTACGGGTATTGCGCTTTATGCCTTGTCTCCAGATAACAATAGTTAGAGCACGAATATCAATCCAAGTAGGTAATTTTGCCGCTGCTTTCCAGCGTGGGGGGCCCATTTTCAGGTAATAGGAGTAGACACGATCCATATAGGCATTTGGCTCATACAGAGCGCAGAATGCCTCGACGTATTCGTTGGCAATGTCTCGAATAGGTCGAGTTGGCTTGAAATTCAACAGATTGGTCTGATTCACTCCCTTTGCAGCATCCTTATCTTGAATTAGGCGATCCTCCTTCTCTAGTCGATGCCATAGGGCTGTGTTCGGTAAAGCCTGAAGCATGCCCATCATTGCGGCGGGGATTCCAGTGCGAGTAACGAAATCAACAATCCGCCCCCCGGCCCCATCCTTCTCACCATCAAAACCAATGATAAAACCAGCCATTACTCGAATCCCATTGGCGGTGATCAAATCGACAGCTGCATCTAAGGGATTACGGGTGTTCTGAACTTTCCCAGCGCTCTCCAAACTCGACTCATCTGGTGTCTCAATTCCCAGGAAGACGCTCTCAAAGCGTGCTTCATGCATCATCCGCATCATCTCGTCGTCATCGGCGAGGTTTACTGAAGCTTCTGTCGCGAAGCTGAAGGGATAACCCTTCTCTTCCTGCCATTGTCGAATGGCTTTTAACAACAACTTGGCATTGCGCTTATTACCAATGAAGTTGTCGTCTACAAGAAAAATCGAACGGCGCCAGCCCAAGTCGTAAAGCGTTTGCAGCTCAGCAATTAATTGCTCAGGTGTTTTCGTGCGGGGTATACGGCCATACAAAACGATGATGTCGCAGAACTCGCAGTTGAATGGACAACCCCTTGAGAACTGAACGGACATGGAGTCGTAGGCATCCAGATTCAGCAGGTCAAAGCGAGGGATAGGGGTTTCCGTTACATCCGGTTTATCCCCTTCGGCACTGAAGCGACCACTTGTTTTGCCGCTTTGAATTGCTTCCAGAAACATTGGCAGGGTGATCTCTCCTTCATCAAGCACCTTGAAGTCCGCCAGGTCCAGCTCAGGAGCTTCTGGCGTAGAGCTGGCGAATGGCCCGCCAACGGCAACAGTCAGGCCACGTCGTTTGGCATCCGCAATCTGCTGCTGCATATCATCTTTTTGAACGATCATTCCAGAGATCACAACAAGCTCGGCCCATTGCCATTCGACTTCGTTGATTTCTCTTACATTGCGATCAACTAGCTTCATCTCCCATTCTTGAGGTAGCAAAGCTGCCACGGTCACCAGCCCGAGAGGTGGAAGCAGCACCTTGCGGTTAACTAGCTCGAGGATCTTCTCGTAGCTCCAGAATGTCTTTGGGAACTTTGGGTAGATAAAAAGAGTGCGCATGCAGCTCTATGCGTCAGGTCAAAAATTACAGAAGGCCTACTCGGTGCTTTGAACCCTCCGAGTTTTTTATAGGGAATTGCTGGAACCTTAGGAGCTTTAAGGCAGTTAAGGCCCGATTTCTGATCTAATGGTGTTCAGCTGATTTGTTGGACATGGGCATCGTCTTTTATTTAGGCCTTGTTGGTGGCGCACTTGTTGGAGCGATCGCACTGACCAAGATTCTTAAAGGGGTCAAACTGATCTGAATTCTTCCAATACGGTTTGCCGCTTTCGCCACAATCCCCAGATTGCTATGCCAATCCCGATACCTCCAGCGGTGGCGAAGGTTGATGGTAAGCCAACTTTGATCACCATCAGGGCAGCAGCTAAACCACTCAACCCCCCTCCTCCCAGAAAAGCGATTTGGCTCAGGGCTGCCATGCGACCACGCAATACCTGAGGGGAGCCCACCTGAGTGATTAGATTGCAACTGCTCAACAAGCCTGCGGTACCAGCGCCAATCACCAATGTCATGGCGAGGCTAAAGCCTTTTGATAGATCCTGGGCCATGCCAAGTTGCGCCACACCAGTAATCAGAGCGAATCCACTTAGGGTGAGAAATGGTCGACGGCAAAAGCTGTGGCTATTACGTTGCAACAGCAAGCCTGCCGCAATGCTTCCTGTTGCAAGCACGCTGGTGAATAATCCTAGATCTCTTGGATCCGAACCGAGTACCTGATCTGCGATCAAAGGGGCCAGACCAGGATGGAAAAACCCCACCAAGCAGAACATTGCCGTGAAGACCAACACCTGCCGAAGAGTTGATCCACTATCACGCCAGGCATGGATCATTGTGGCTTGCTTGCCCGCAACGCTGCGTTGTTCTTGTTCAAGTTTTGGATCTAGCAACCAAATAATGCTGGCGATTGGCAACAAGTAACTAGCCGCATCAATGCTTAGGGCAGCAGTAGGTCCGGTTAGAGCAAGCAACCAACCACCAATGGGTGGACCAATGAGCTTGCCCACGTTGAACACGACCGAAAAGCTAGAAAGATATGGGGCGAGTTGATTGGGTTCCTCCACCAATAGCGCGCAGTATTTGTTGCGAGCCGTGAGTTCAAAAGCACTCGCCACCCCCACAAGCAAAGTGCTAGTTAATAGGGTTAAAACTAAAGCGTTTCCTGCCATCAAAGGGATAGCCAACGCCCCTAGTGACGCAGCGGCAAGCAGTGACCACTGGGCTTTTACCAAGACCCTTTCACAGCCGAAACGGTCTGTAGACACACCAGCAACTCCGCTTACCAGAACGGTTGGCAAGGAAAGAGCCGCAAAATGGGTCGCAAGCAATATCGGATTGCTCGTGCCATCCATAAGGATCCAACCTTTTGCCGTTAGTCCGGCAAAAGATCCAGCAGTACTGATACCAGATGCTGCTAAAAAGATGCCGCGTTGATGAGCTCTTAAATACGGGAATGAACTCACGTAGAGCTCTGGGTTGCTAAATCCATAGCGCGCTTGTCTATCAGCTGGCCGGTAAGGTCATATAGATCAGCTCCGGTGATAAATACGGGGGCCATCGTTCCTGGCGTGGCCTGCAACCCTTGCTCACTCGGTAGGACCAACACCTCACCATCCACCTCCGGTGCATAGCGAGCACATCGACCAATCATCGCGCCAGTTTCAGGATTGTGCTCTTCGATCAAAACATCCACTGTCCGACCCACCCAGCTCTTATTAAGAGCCGCCGCAATCGGTTGTTGCAGAGCCATCAGTCGGTCCTTACGTGCCTGTGCTATTTCGGCGGTTACAGGGTTGGGAAGCCTGGCAGCAGGAGTACCTTCTTCGGCTGAGAAGGTGAATATACCCACGTGATCGAAGCGATAGTCATCTAAAAATGAAGCGAGATGCTCGAACTGTGATTCGGTTTCACCGGGAAAGCCCACGATCAGCGTTGTGCGTAACACCGCATCGGGGAGTTGCTCGCGGATTCGATTAAGCAGCAGGGCATTCACATCTGCCTGCCAAGGTCGATTCATCGATCTCAACACCTCCGGATGACTGTGTTGTAGAGGCAGGTCTAGGTAAGGCAACACGTTGCTCACTTCTCGGTAGGCAGCTAATACCTCCGTTGTCAGCCCTGTTGGATAGGCATAGTGAACCCTGATCCAGGGGATATCTACCTCGCCAAGAGCTCTAAGCAACTCAGCCAGAGAGGGCCGTCCGTAAATGTCTAGACCGTAATTGGTGGTGATTTGACTAATCAGGATCAGTTCCTTGACACCCTGCGCGGCCAGTTCATGGGCTTCCAACACAAGCGATTCGATAGTTCGACTGCGTTGATTGCCGCGCAGCTTCGGAATAATGCAAAAAGAACAGCGGTAGTTGCACCCCTCTGCCACCTTGAGGAAGGCAACGGCTGCACTAGTTGTACGAAAACGAGGCAGGCGTTCATCGGCCAAGAAAACCGGCTTGCTGCTAACCCGGCTCACTTGTTCACCGGCTTCCACCCTCTTGAGCACTTCCACGATGTGCTGATAATCGCCAGTACCAACAATGGCTCTTGCTTCCGGCAGGGATTCCAGCAGCTCATCCTGGAAGTGCTGAGCCAAACAGCCAGCGATGATCAGTTCTTTTCCCTGCTCCGCAAGATCTACAAGAGTTCGCACAGACTCCTCGCGGGCCTCCTGGATGAAGCTGCAGGTGTTCACGACTACAACAGTTGCATCCTCTGCGCTGTTGCTGACGCCATAGCCCGCCTCTGCAAGCAATCCGAGCATATGTTCAGTATCAACACGATTTTTCTCACAACCCAAATGAGCAAAAGCGACCGATGGTCTTTCTTCTTTGAGGGCTATGGGCGTGATTGGCATGCCAAATCTCAACTCAGGCTTTGTCATCAACAGCTCAAATCTCTTGGCTGCCTAGGCAGTTACTGCCACTAATAACCCTATAGAACAAGCCGCTATTGCCAGAGCTGCCACAATTCTCAGATATATGTTGCCGAAATGGGTTCGTCTCGCCTAACTAGTCGCCGCCGTCAGGATCAGGGTTTTAAGTGGGCCCGAATTGCAATGGCAGTGCTTGCCACCGTTGGGCTAATCGACACGGGGGCAATCACTCTGAACCGCTGGGGATGGATTGGTCAGCTTTCCTGTCCCGGCGGCAATGAAGCCTGCGACAAGGTGCTGAACAGCGCCTGGGGCAGCATCTTTCAAGGTGCTATTCCACTTTCATTAATGGGCCTTCTGGCCTACCTAGCCATTCTGATAATGGCAGTTATGCCCTTGCTGCCAGGGCTTTCAGAAAACAGAGCTGAACTTTCCCGTCGCACCTGGTGGGGGTTATTTGCCCTCTCTTGCGGTATGGCCATCTTCAGCCTGGTTTTGATCGGGTTAATGCTGTTCAAGATCGGTGCTTTTTGTTTCTTCTGCGCTCTTTCTGCTGGCCTATCAATCAGCTTGTTGATTTTGTCCTTGATCGGAGGAGGTTGGGATGATCTTGGACAATTGATTTTTAGCGGAGTTCTGCTTTCTCTAGCCGTACTCCTCGGGGGCCTGATCTGGGCTTCGGTTGTCGATCCGAGTCGTCAAGAAGCTGTTGGCGATGGCCGAGGTATGCCTGCAGCCGTTAAAACCATTAGTTCGCCATCAGCACTGGCTTTGGCTGAACATCTGACAAAAACTGGGGCAGTGATCTATAGCGCTTACTGGTGCCCCCATTGCCACGAGCAGAAGGAGCTATTTGGCGAAGAAGGCGCCGCCCAACTTCAGGTAGTGGAGTGCTCAGAGGATGGGCAGAACAGCCAAAGTTCTTTGTGTAAACGCAAGGGCATTGATTCATATCCCACATGGGAAATCAATGGAAAGCTCGAATCAGGAGTCAAACCGCTCAATAAACTTGCTGAGCTCAGTCGCTACGAGGGGACGAGGCAATTCTGAAGTTCCCCATTAAGACCTCACAGGCCTAGTAGAAAGACTATTTCCAAGTTGCTGGCGCGAATGGCATTCCCATTGGGGCAGAGCTACCGGTGCGTCAAGTCTGAAATGCCCTCCACGACTTTCACGACGGAACAAACAGGCTTCCAGCAATAAATAGCTGGTCAACTGACGATGACTTAGATCCAATAGCAAATTAAGGTCTCTTCTGGCTGTGTCATCAAGGCGATGGCACACGCCTTTGGACTGATGGCCCACTAGCTTCAGCAAAGGCTGCTCGGCAATGTGCTGTTGATCGATGCGAATGCTCACAAGGCTTTTTTGCATTCCCTTGGCCATGCGATCCAAGCCTGCTTCTCGCCAGCACAGATCTCGAAGATCCTCAATGGCACAACTCAAAGACTCTGCGTTTTGAGTGCCATCAAGTTGCTGATAGCAAGGCTCTGGGGAAACATCTCTGTGATTGACCGCCACAGAGAGCAAAGGCCCTAGTTCAATTGCGGCCATTTGCCTGGCAAACACCAGACATTCCATTAAAGAGTTACCGGCCAATCTGTTGGCTCCATGCACACCTGTGCATGCAACTTCACCAATGGCATAGAGCCCCGGCAGGCTTGTTGCGGCTTGCAGGTTGGTAGCCACTCCACCCATCCAGTAATGCGCTGCTGGCGCAACAGGGATCGGATTTTCAAGTGGATTTAAGCCCAATTCACGGCAGCGTTTGAGGATGGTGGGGAAGCGTGCCTCAGCCCGCTCTGAAGTGATGGGCTTGAGATCAAGGCCCAGATGCTCTACCCCTTGGTGTTGCATAGCTCGAATCAAGGCACGGCTCACCTGATCTCGAGGGGCAAGATCACAACCGCTCAACTCCTTCACGGGGCTGTTCCCCTGAGCATCAACCAATACGGCACCTTCGCCTCTGACTGCTTCTGAAATCAAAAAGCAGGGGGCTCCTTCAAGTTGCAGGGCTGTGGGATGAAACTGCACAAATTCGAGATCCTCGATCGCAGCACCTGCATGCCAAGCAAGGGCCAACCCTTCGCCGCAGGCCTGAGCAGGGTTGGTGGTGTTAGTAAACAAATGACCGCCGCCACCGGTGGCTAGCACAACGGCTCTGGCCGAAATCCAATGGAGCAGGGGGCCATCCAAAACTTGTACGCCATGGCAGCGATTGTGCTCAACCCAAAGCTGGGTGACGCGCACCCCTCGCCTGTGCAAAAGGTTGGGCCGCCGTTCAACTTGATCCTGCAGCACCTCTACCAGGGCTCGGCCAGTTTGATCCTGTACATGCAGCACCCGTCGATGGCTATGAGCGGCCTCCAAGGTGGTAGCAAGAGCATCGCCTTCGCGATCAAAGGCCATACCAAGCTTTTGCAAACGCTCAACGCAGTGAGGCGCATCCTCTACTAATTGTTTGACGGCATCAGCATCACAGAGCCCTGCTCCTGCTCTGAGAGTGTCTTCTGCATGACTCTCTGCACTGTCTTTAGGTCTTGTCACAGAGGCAATGCCCCCTTGTGCCCAGCGGCTGGAGGAGCGGCGGCTGGTATTGCGGTTAAGTAACAACACCTTCAGTTGAGGATGGAGCTCAAGGCAGCTCATCAGCCCTGCTGCCCCAGCACCGATCACCACAACATCCCAAGGACCGGCAGGTATGGAATTGGTTTGGGAATGAGACCTCATGAAACCTGCAAAAAAGCCGCCGGGTGTACCGACGGCTTGCGGTTGAGCCAATTTTCAGGCGAGCAAGAAACTACCTGTACTGACCGTCATTTATTCGATCGAAGCCCTCATTTAGGGCTATTTCCGGTGCCGTGACGGTGAAGTTGTCTTTGTACTTGTCAAAAACTGATTTTTGTGATCCATCTAGAACTGAAGCAGCATCACTCACGCTGGAATAAGGGCCCCCGACAACGATTTTTCCAGCAATGCTTGGATACATGCCTGGAAACTGTTGAAATCGACGCACCGACGCATTGTTCAAGTCAATCTTCTCACCTACCTCACCGAGCTTTTCGTCAGAGACATTGGCATTAGCAGTCTGGGGGAATATCAGGGCCATTAGCAGGCCTGTCATCACCAAAACTCCAGTAAGCAAGGACAACAGCCGCTTCATCAAATACTCCGCAGTGGATCGGAACTGGTTTTCCGGCTAAGCCGGTTCTCCCACTTTACAAGTTTGATTAGAGCCTTCGGCCAAGACTGTGATCAGCTTTTGCAGTTCGTTTCAGATCAGGCCACTCAGAGCTGGATTAATTAGAGCTGCAAACAGGAAAAGTCCGTCAATTAAAACGGTTGTAAGCAGTACTGAACTAGCCACTGCCCAAGTGCTGCGCCATTGAGAAGCCAGGCGCACCCTTTGTTGCATGACCTGCGCAAGAAAGACGATCAATGCTGCTGCAGAGATCAGAGCAAGCAAGGGTTGGGGATGAAGCAGCTGTTGAGCTGTTTCATGAAGCAACTGGGGTGATTGCTGAAGTGGAGCCTCTACCACCGCAGGCCATTGGTTCATAACGCCGGTCAGAACCATCATTAAATCAGTGCATGCAGTGCCAACTAGCGACGCCAAATAGAAGCTTGAGCTCACTCGCCAGCGGCTCGACAGGCCTATCAATGCAATAGGAAGAACTAAAGATTCAACTGGTAAATGCCAGCAGGGTTGTGCTCGTAGCCACCCCCAAAACAAGCATCCTGCGAGCCAACTTCCACTGACTCCCACCAAAAGCTCGCCAACACTCACCCATCCCCGTTTGCCGATCAGAGCAAGGGCAATACCACCACCAAGCAGCACAACTGTGAAAAGGCAGGCCGATAACGGATTAATTCGCACCCAAGGAGCCTGCAGAAATACCGGCAGCACTACCAAGACACCAGCCCAAAGTTGCAATTGCTGAATGTCTGAACGATGGGCTTCGTAATCCTTTTCAGGTTGAAAAGCGTGGGGTTCGACAGGCTTTCTCAGTGGTTGATTCAGCACCAATTTGCTGCTGTCCAGCTGTTCTTTTTTAATGAAACCGCTGAACAAAGCTCTCTCCCTAGTGATGAGGTCAAGACAATGAACCTTATAAGACTCTCCTAAATCACATTGCTTTAGGCATCAGATCGATAAGGGACATAGCGTCCTTGGGTTCCCTGTTTAGCTCGATGATTGGTCTGGCTTCGACTTCTGAACTGCTGGAAGCCTGTTGGCGGAACTTTGTACTTGGCGTAGTGCAAGGACTTACAGAGTTTTTGCCAATCAGTAGTACAGCCCATTTGAAGGTTGTTCCAGTACTGACGGGTTGGGGGGATCCAGGTGTCTCAGTAACGGCTGTCATCCAACTGGGCAGCATCTTGGCTGTGATCGCTTACTTCAAGAGTGATCTAGCCAGGGTATTGAAGGGCATCGCTGGGGCGATTAAGCGTGATCAGTGGCGAGAACCTGATGCAAGGCTCGGTATTGCCATTGCCCTTGGGACGATGCCAATTTTATTGGCAGGCATGGTCATAAAGCTGTTCTGGCCTGGCTACGAAACCTCTGCGATTCGCAGCCTCCCGTCAATTGCCATAGTGTCGATTGTGATGGCCTTGTTGCTTGCACTGGCTGAGCGAATTGGTCCACGTCTAAAGCAAATGCATGGTGTGCAAGGGCGTGATGGCTTGTTAGTGGGCCTAGCCCAGGCGCTGGCCCTGATTCCAGGTGTGTCTCGCTCGGGCAGCACTCTTACTGCCTCTCTATTTGATGGCTGGCGACGTGAGGATGCCGCACGCTTTTCTTTTTTGCTTGGCATTCCGGCCATCACTCTTTCTGGTCTAGTAGAGATCAAAGCTGCCTTTAATGATCCTTCAGCAGGGGGAGTACTGCCGATACTGGTGGGAATCTGTTCTGCAGCAGTGGTGTCATGGCTGGCGATTGATTGGTTACTTAAATATCTTCAAAGGCACAGCACCTGGATCTTTGTGGCTTATCGCTTGCTGTTTGGGGTATTAGTACTGGCCTGGTGGCTTAGTGGCGCATCAAACTGAACTAAACCGCCCTACCCATTTGTGTGGAATGAGCCCTCTGCCGGCTTCGTGGTATCGGACCTGGATACTGAATCTATAGCGCGTCAGCCCATACCAGCAGTAGTTGAATCGGTTGAACAGGGATCGATTGGAGAGCAATTGGGCTTTGAGCCTGGCGACCAGCTGCTAAGTATCAATGGAGTTAGACCACGGGATCTAATTGATTATCGATACCTAATCGTTGAGGAGGAACTTCATCTTGAAGTAAGGGATGCCGCCGGAAAACTCCATGTAGTGGATTTAGAGAAAGACTCAGACGATGGCTTGGGATTGGCTTTTACAGAAGCCTTGTTTGATGGACTTCGCCAGTGCAATAACCACTGTCCATTCTGTTTCATCGATCAGCAGCCTTCTGGCCGTCGCCATAGCCTTTACCTCAAGGATGATGATTATCGCCTTAGTTTTCTCTATGGGTCCTATCTGACCCTGACCAATCTCAAAGAGCACGATTGGCAGCGGATAGAGGCTCAGCGTCTTTCCCCCCTTTTTGTTTCTGTACACGCCACCGAGCCATCTCTGCGAGCTCGATTAATGAAAAACCCACGCGCTGGGCTTTTTCTGGAACAGTTGCAGTGGTTTGCTGAGCGCGATCTTCAAATCCATGCCCAGGTAGTGATTTGCCCTGGCTTGAATGATGGTTCAGCTCTAGAACAAACACTGCATGATCTTGCTGCTCATGGGAAGGGTGACTGGCCTGCAGTGCTTTCCGTGGCGGTGGTGCCGGTAGGCCTTACCCGTTTCCGCCCAGAAGGCGATGGATTGCTGCCTGTCGGCTCTGCTTGTGCTCGAGATGTGATCAAACAAATCAAACCTCTTCAAGATCAATTTCAAGATGCCATGGGAACTCACTTCGCATGGCTTTCTGACGAGTGGTATCTGATCGCCGGCGAGCCTCTGCCTCCACGTAATGCCTACGAAGATCTACCGCAACAAGAGAATGGTGTTGGCAGCATCCGTGCCTTTTTGGAGGCTCTTGATCAGGCCACTGTCACTCTGCCTAAGCGCCTCAAGCAACCTAGGCGTTGCAGTTGGGTAGTAGGTCGCTTAGTAGACCAAGCTTTATCTTCTGTCTGTACTCGTCTCAATTCTATTGAAGGATTAATAGTTGAGCTATATGGGTTGCCAAGTCCTTACTGGGGGCAGGATCAGGTTGTCACCGGTCTACTCACAGGCCAAGACCTAATCGAGGGATTACAGGGTCTTGATCTAGGCGATCAGTTGCTGCTGCCTTCGGTGATGCTGCGTCAGGGGCAGCCTGTTTTCCTTGATGACATGACTGTTGAGCAGCTAAGTCAAGCTCTGCAAACCTCTATACGCATTGTGCATGGGGCGGCTGACATCGTGGCTGCTGCGCTGGGCGATTGCCAGAAAATTCATTAAGCTCGCCAAAGTTTTCTAATTGCTGTGCGCCTGACTCTCGCAAGATTGCTTCTCCTTGCAGGTGTACTTGCTCAAGGCGCAACTTCTGTTCGCGCTCAGCAATCGCTTGAGGTTCAACCGCATTCCAGCTCCGACAGTGCAGCCACGGCAGAAGCTGGAGCTGATAAATCAGCCTTAATCGATCAGTCGACACTTCCCAATGCCACAGAGGTCAAGGGATCTCGACCCAGGGTTGATCCTTCCGTAATCGAGCCTGCGAAAACCAGCCTTACTAAACCCCTCTCTTCGCTTGCCTCACCCGCCAGCCTTGCTCTCCCTACTACAACTTCAGAAGTAAAAATCAAGGAGCTTCGACCACTCACACTGGCCGAAGTAGAGGAATTAGCTGAAGTTAATAGTCCCTCTCTAAAACAAGCAAAAAGCAAGGTTGAGCAAGCTAAATTAAACCTTTTAGCTGCGTATTCAGCCTGGTATCCAACCATAGGTATCTCATCTGGATTAGCCTATAAAGATCAAGAATCCCATACTGCCACTAAGGAGTATGAATATTATACTGAACAATATTCTTATAATCAGCATTGGCTCACCTCTTTCGGCGCCACAGCCAGCTGGAATCTTATCGATCCCAAGAGGGTTCCTCAGATTGCAAAGGCTCGAGATACTTATGAAATGGAGCGTAATACCTACCTAATCAGCTTGCGCGATTTACGTTTAAATGCAGCAAATGCATATTTTACTTTACAGCGTCAAGACGAAGGTGTGGATGTTGCCCAATCAGGTCTTCGAGCCTCTCTCGTAAGTTTGCGCGATGCAAAAGCTCGCTTTAAGGCAGGTGTTGCTACCAAGCTCGAAGTTCTTGAAGCAGAGACTCAGCTCTCTCAAGATCAAACGCAATTGACTGATTACCTCGGGAAGCAGTCATTTGCACGCAGAAGTCTTGCAAATCTATTAGATTTACCCCAAAACATAACTCCTACAGCAGCTGATCCCACCAGAGTTGTTGGACTCTGGCAACCTTCACTTGAGGAGAGCATTATTGCAGCCTATGCGTTTCGAGAAGAACTTGATAAACTCATTCTTCAAATTTCCACTAACAACAGCGATGCAAACATAAGCTTGGCCAACATTCAACCTGTGATTGACTTGTTAAATACTTTTGGTTCTCAGAGACAGGAAGGAAGTGTCGGTACTCCAGTATCCCAAATAGATTGGGGTAATTATACATGGAGCGCCGACAATAAGGTTAGCTTAGGCTTTAAATGGACTATTTTTGATGGTGGGAGAGCTTGGTCAGATTATAGAAAAAATAAAC